>WNFA01005169.1_pt1 | contig 10895 bp, 9 predicted proteins | sample 5400481 | NCBI WGS metagenome assembly WNFA01 (sample SAMN13153340, study PRJNA577476) | soil metagenome | isolation source: 120 cm saprolite under Douglas fir tree site 2 hole 1 replicate 2 | place: USA:California | collected 2015-04-18 | reverse complement strand
TCGCAACCTCTATTGAGGCATAAGGATATATTTATGGACACTATATATTCCGTTCACCATCTCCATATATGGACAACTCGTCCGTTCTGTAGAGAGCTTTTTTGCCCGTCGCGATCCTTGATCCGCTTCAAACGCAAACTCGAATCCGTGCAAACTGCGAATTGTCGAGCCATTACATGAGAGATAGCCCGTCAAAAAGGCCCGCGGGCCGGAGGATTTCGCTGCTCGGATGGACCAGAAACGCTGAGGAATCCTGTCCAGATACGGCCGAAAGCGGAGAAGCCTACAATGTCGAGCAACTGTGTGTCAAGTCACAATCAGCCGTGAGCCAAGCTCTAACCCTCCATCAGACTATTGTGATCTATATCCCTATGGAGGCGCTCCGTATAATCAGTGGGACGATTAATTACACCGCATTCCAGGTTCTGACGTGGGTAAGAAATGACGAACGTTTCGGGGGTTCTCCTTGGGCCTTAGAGAGCTTCTGATCCCTCAAGAGAAGATATTCTTTGAGCTCCTTGAGCAAGAGTCCAAGAACGTTCTTGCTGGAGCTCTTGCGCTCGATGATCTCGTGAAGAATTTCGACCAATTAGCCGATAAGCGGAACCAAATCAAGGATATCGAACATCAGGGCGATAACATCGTCCACTCAATCTGGGACCGGCTCATCAAAACCTTCATCACGCCCATCGATCGGGAAGACCTTAGCAAACTAGCGTCCCTCTATGACGATGTCTTGGACTACATCTATGCGGCAGTGAACCGTCTCTATCTGTACGAGATTAGTTCTCCTACTGAACCAATGAGGAAGTTCACTGAGTTAGTAGTGAAGTCGGTTCGTGAGATCGACTTTGCCTTTGCAAGTATTCACAAGATCAAGGCTCCCGAAGTCGAGAGTCGCATTATCGAGGTTGACCGGTTGGAAAACGAGGCTGATGTTGTTCTCAACGAAGCTGTCGCAGAATTGTTCAAGACCAATGATGCAATTTCAATAATCAAGCTTAAGGAGATTTACGAGTTAATGGAGACCATCACAGACAAGTGTGAAGACGTAGTACAGGTAATTCGAGACATCATTCTGGAATATTCTTAGGTCAAGAAACAGGGATGGCAACGGTTATGGTCCCTATCGAGATAGTAATCCTCGTAGTCCTCGTCGCATTAATCTTTGACTTCTTGAACGGTTTTCATGACGCGGCCAACTCAGTAGCTACCGTCGTATCCACTCGGGTCCTATCACCTCGAACAGCAGTTCTGTGGGCCGCTTTCTTCAACTTCGTAGCAGCCTTTGTATTCGGGGTAAATGTTGCGTCCACTATCGGTAAGGGCACGATAGACCCGGCAATCGTGACTGCCTGGCTTCTCCTGTCGACCCTAATTGGGGCGATTACTTGGGATATCATTACTTGGTGGTTCGGTCTCCCAACCAGCTCGTCGCATGCCCTGGTAGGTGGACTGATCGGGGCAGGCGTGGTCAAGGGAGGGTGGGGAGTCGTTCAAGTCTCAGGGGTGAGCAAGATATTGCTCTTCATCGTACTATCGCCACTAATCGGACTTTTGGCCGCAATTGGTCTTGTCCTTCTGACAACTAGAATCGCAATTAGGTTTCCACGCTCAACCGCGGACCATACCTTTCGTCGACTACAGTTGGTGTCCGCGGCCCTCTACAGTCTAGGTCACGGCACGAATGATGCGCAGAAGACCATGGGAATAATCGCTGCCTTGCTATTCGCGCAAGGCCTACTTGGACCAGTCTTCTCGGTTCCGTTCTATGTTATTCTGATGGCCGGAACAGCCATGGGTCTCGGAACATACTTTGGAGGCTGGAGAATAGTTCGAACCATGGGCATGAAAATAACAAAACTGCATCCATTCGGGGGATTCAGTGCGGAGACCGCTGCCGCCACGACCCTCTTCGCGACAGCCTCACTCGGTATACCGGTTAGCACGACCCACACAATCGCCGGCGCGATAATGGGAGTGGGTTCGACGCGCCGCTTGTCTGCCGTTAGATGGGGGGTAGCCCGAAGAATCGTCTATGCATGGGTCCTCACGATACCCGCTGCCGCTTCGATAGCAGGCGTGATGTACTATCTCCTCTCCATGATGGGGCTGAAATAGCGGCCGGAAACTGACCGGTTTCTATTTAATCATGAGGGGTTTGCTTGTGACCCTTCAACTCTTTTCGGGTTCTCTCTGTACTCTTCTATTGCGCGTAGTCTCTTCTCCCAGTCTTGCATCTATCTGTCTTTCAGCACCTGGTTGAGCACTTGCGAGGTGTTGTTGTACAGTTGGGTCCACCGTTCTCGCGTCTTCAGATCCATGTTCTGGTCCATTATCACTCTCCTGCATCTGGCCAGGTTCTGGCGAAGATATCTGACCATGCCGTCACGCACCTTCTCCTCCATCGCGTCAGGCAGATCACCTTCCATTCTGAACCTCCTCCTGTCTGACGCTTCCAGCTGCAGAGAGCAGTCCTTCGACACTACCCAACTCCTCAGATATTCTCGGGGACCCTCCTTCAAGCAGAACAATTCGCCAGAGCCTCAACAGCCGCGCCCCGGTACTGCTCAACAACCGTTTCTGTCCCTGATCAAGCGTCCTATCCCTCGACCCAGCTTCCAGACTATCCAAGACCATGACGGTCAGCCTGCGAATACTCGCCAGGAGATCATCGTAGCCCTCCTTCTGTTTCTCCAATATTCATACCACCTTTTGGACTGTTTTCAACGATCTCTTCGAGGCGTCCCGTCCCGTAAGCCGACCTAGCTCCCAGAAAGAGAGGAATCTCGCTACGGTTTTGCCTTAGAGAGACCGCACAAGACAGTGCTAATGTCCTCGAAATAAACCATCTCTAACCAGCTGACCCAGACGATCCAAAGATACTATACGTCGGAAAAATCCGGACAACGTCTACGAACGACCGACCACGTCCGGATAAGACAGAAAAGTACGTCTTCGAATTCTAGAATAAGCATGCTTAACCGAGCTCCCAAGGGGCGTCGAAAACTCCCGAGAAAAAGGCAGATTCGTAATACAGTTATTTACGGCTTGAACGCGTGGGCTCATCGAACGCCGGGATCGCCTAGCCAGGTATGGCGTCGGATTGCTAAACCTGTATCTGCAGGTGCCGAGATCCGATGGGCCTTAGGCCCTCGTGGGTTCAAATCCCACTCCCGGCGCCATACAATCTAAACTATTCATGGACTAAGGGCTGAAAGAGAAGACTTTGGGCGAAGAGACCGCAGGATTCCAAGCTGGAGAACGAATTGCATTCCTCTCGGTCTGGACCCTTCTCTCCCTAGGAATCCTGGAGATAGTCTTCGGCCAGTTCACAGGAAGCATATCCCTCTTCGCAGACGGCATAGACTCACTCTCCGACGCGGCCGTCTCATTCTTCGTCTGGACAGGCCTCCACTTTGCCCTCAGAAGACCAAGCAAGAGATTCCCCTTCGGCTATTACAAAGTCGAGAGCCTCACAGCCCTGCTTGCTGCAGTATTACTGGTCGGAGCCGCTGGCTTCATCTTTCTCCGATCATACCGAGCACTCGTCAACCCACACGTCATCACGCAACACTTCATCGCACTGGCAGTGCTTGCAGTCACCGGCCTACTCTCACTCTACAGAGCCCTCCAGATGCGCCGCATAGCCAATCGATACAACATTCTATCATTGAGAGTGGACGCAAGAAACTCGATAAAGGACACCTCGTCCTCCTTCGTCGCCTTCACCAGCGTCCTCATATCATATCTCGGATTCAGCCAGATGGACGCAATCGGAGGCTTCCTAGTCGGCGTCTACGTCCTTACCGTATCCTACGTCGCACTACGAGAATCCTCACTAGTCCTCCTGGACGCGTTCCACGAGCCAGACCTCACCCATCAGATCGAGAACATGATCCATACGCATCACGAGATCAAAGGCGTCAAGGACCTCAAGCTCCGAAGAGCAGGCCCATTCATTGTAGGAATACTCGAAGTCATCGTGGACGGCAACATGACAGTATCCGAGATGCATGAAGTCGTAACGGAGCTAGAACGTTCAATCAAAACGAGAATACCTGGACTAAGATCCCTGACCGTGAAAGCGATACCCTCGACCTAGAATCGTCAAGGATCAGAAAACGGCCCGCGGAAACTGCTAATACCTCGAATCATTTCCGAAGAGTAGAACTAGTTGACGATAAGGACCGAGGAGCGGCCAGTCTTACTGAGCCTCAACGGCCGAGGCTTCTACGTACTCCACTACTCGGCCGTCCCAGAAAACCTACTGACCAGGATCAGTTTCGATCTAGTTGATCCGAACACAGGCGAGGGTGGCTCAGCCGAGGCACTCGTTGACGCCAGACTCCTAGCAGACCTAAACTCCTACAACCTCGGAACCAACAGAGGACAAGCCTTCCTGATATGGATAGACACCAGCAGCAACGAAGTGCGATGGCAATTGCGAAAAACAGTAAAGCCCGAAACTAAAGGACCCGACCCACCTTAAATATCTGTTTTCCAAGAAACCCTTAGCCAGGAGGAACTACCGTTTCTGAATTGTCCGAGATGCGGAAGCCCAGTATCCTCACCCCCTGAGAGAGAATGGACGTTCCAAAAATATCGTGTCTCTCGGTTCCGATGCAATAACGGCGACAAGTTCAACCTCTACTCCGGCGCGACAAAGACGTTTACAATTCCGAGACCGTCGAATTTCCGAGGCTTCTGCGGGAATTGCAGGACCCAGAATCCCGACCATGCCGACTATTGCAAGAACTGTGGAACTAAGCTCGCTTTGTAATCAGACCTCCTATCAAATGGCCCAAGGTTCCGAGGCTACCAAGACCTGCTCGAAACGGAACCGCACGCCAACTCCACAAAGTGGCTCTCGGATTAGGCTCAGATTGGGTCTCCTGACCACAACAATATTAACACCCAAGTCGAAGAACCGACAATCCTAGTAGCCCGATACAATTAGGGGACCACGTTTCAAGATGACTATTGAACCAGAAGGATTCCTCACCGGCATAAGAGGAGGGCTTACCAGAGAAAGCATCTCTGCTCGGTTTAGAGCGATCAGGAAGACCCTCGGTGGAATTCCCCGAGCGACCGTCCTTCATTATTCGATACTTAGCCTCACTCTAGCACTGGCCGCCATAATCCGCCTCCTCCCCCTGAGATGGGGCGCTTACATCAGCGAGTTCGACCCATACTTCAACTTCAACGATATGCGCCTGATTACAGCAAACGGATGGCAGAGCTGGTATGCCTACGTTAACTTCACAGCATGGTATCCGTTCGGAAGGCCCCCAGTTTCGACTAGCTATCCGGGAACCAGCTTCACCGGCGTACTCATCTACCAATTTCTCCAAGCCATCGGCATCAACATCAGTCTCTATGATGCGGCAGTCTATTCTCCAGTGATTCTGGGAATCTTCGGCATACTGGTGATCTACTTCTTTGCGCGAGACATTTGGGGCAAGAGCGCTGGCCTTCTGGCAGGGCTCTTCTCCGCCTTTAGTTCCAGCTTGATCAGTCGGACTGATCTAGGCTTCTTCCGCAATGAAGCGGTCGGGATTCCAACAATGGTTATGGCCTTCCTGTTTTTCATGCGAGCCATAAACCCGAGCCGATCACTGAAGGGAACCATCGTCTACAGCATGCTTTCGAGTGTGAGTCTCATCTACATGACCTTCGCCTGGGGAAGCTTCAGGTACGCAGCCGAAGTACTTGGACTGTTCGCGCTAGCCTTGATTGTGCTGGGACGTTACTCGCCACGTTTAATGCTCTCTTACGGTATCACGATAGGATTCTTCCTGTTCACTGGTACCCAACTGCCCTTGTTAGGGCACACATACCTTACGGAAAGCACAACGATTGCATTGTTGGGAGTGATGGGCCTTCTCGCAGTTATGGAACTCTCTCGGCTGGCTCCGACCACGAGAGGGAGACTGACCGTGCTCAGCCTCGCGGTCGCGGGTGTTGCTGCCATTGCGGTTCTCGGAGTCGGAACCGGATTGATCTCCGCAGGCTTGCGCGGAAAATTCCTTGCGACCCTAGACCCCTTCGTCAGGAACAGCATTCCACTCGTGGCGTCCGTTGCGGAGAATAGGCCTTCTACCTGGTCAAGCCTCTATCTAGAGATAGGGAGCATCATACTCCTAGCTGTGTTCGGGTTCTTCTTTGCATTCCAGCGTCTGCGGGACAGCGATGTTCTACTCATCGTCTTCGGCGTGACAGGTTTCTACTTCGCTGCTAGCCTTGTGAGGCTGACCTTGCTTCTAGCCCCGGCGATGGCAACCTTGGCGGCCATAACTGTGGTAGAACTTGGTAAGCCAGCGATGGATATCATTCAGCAAGCGGTCATATTTCCGCGCCGTAAGCTAAGATTCACCAGCCGCGTGAGCCGAGAATTCAGCCTCGGAATCCTCCTCATAATCCTGATCCTGGTCGTCCCAACGTTCATCAATGCCGTACAATCCGCGTACACTCCTACGACCATAGCCTCGGCAAGTCTCCCCGTACGAGGAAACTTTCCCGACTGGCTGCAAGCCCTGACATGGATGAACAATAATCTGCCCTCCACCAGTGTAGTCTTTTCCTGGTGGGATTACGGATACTGGATCTCGGTAAACACCGGACTGCATACTCTAGCTGATAACGGGACAGGGAACTCGACTCAGATACAGATCATAGCTACAGGACTAATGCTGAATGAGTCGATGGCAGTTAACCTGCTGCGCCAATATGGCGTGACACACGTTGCCTTATTCATCAGCTACAATTATCAGTCTGGAGGATCAGCGCTTTGTCCGAATACGAATCCCCCCCAGGCGGGATCACCCCCAGTTTGCGGATACGGCGATGATAGCAAGTGGTACTGGATGGTAAGGATAGGGAATGGAACCCAGATCAACACACCCCTCGGCCCTGCCACAGTCACCTACAGGCAGGTGACGAACACCCTTCAAGGCGGCCAGACTCAGTCTGATTACATACGATATATCACGATGAACGGTCGAACCGACAATGGCACTAGGATCACGAGCAATTATCAGAATGCCTTGATACCAACCAGCAATACCATGCTGGGGCTGCTAATGCGGGACGGCTACCCGGCTGGAATTGCTGGTCAGCCGAGCGCGGATGTGGGGAAACGAGGAGATGACAGGCCGTATTTCTTTACGAAACTCTTCCAATCCACGAACGACTATGTCCTTGTCTACCGAGTTAACTATCCGCAGACACCCACTCTTACGGCGATGCTCAGCAACCCATATGTTCCGAAAGGTAGCAACAACAAGAACAACATTACGGGAACTCTGACATATCCAGATGGACTGCCCGTTTCCACTAAGAAACCTGTAATCCTAGAATGTGCCAAGCCTGGGGACAATTGGAATCTCATCGGGAGTGAGAATGTTACATCGACTGGAACGTTCGAGAAGCCTAACTGGACTCCTCCTACTGCTTGTAGCGCTAACACAATCTATGTGAGAGCTTGGTGGAATGGGGATCCAACTCTCGACTTGAACATAGCCTTGAGCGCTAATCAGACACTGATTCAGCTATAGCCTCGGTATTCGAAGCGAATTCCGAACCTTTCGCCCGGTACTTTGCGTACTTATCGTCTGGCGAAAACTTTGCTGGGTGAGGGATCCTAGTCGCGGATCCACAATACGGACAGATGTCTTTCAGAGTATACCGTGAGCATTGGGTGCACTTCCGCATAAGCCACTTCATCCAATCTTTCTTCCTTCTCCCCCTGCCTTCTTGATAGAGTCGAGAATTTCTTCCGTCACAAGGTTCAGTGTCTTCTCAGCCGCTTCGAAACTCCCGGCTTCAACCTCAATTCGATACTTGGGGGCCCCGATTGTGTAGATCTTGATTTCGCTCCCTCTTGGCCGGCGGACCTTCTTTGCACCGAGTAACGTCTGTCGGATAATCTCTAACCCCCCCGGTTTATGGCAGGTGACGGCGACAGTTCCTCGAACCTTAGACCTCTCAAGTCGGATCTTCGTCTTGGAGACTTCGGCAATAGCCTGGACCCATTCATCCGTGAGTCCCGCCTTGACTAGGGCCTCTGGGCCCTCCTCCATAGCCTCCTCCAGGGGATCGTATAGACCGCCGAATTTTTCGAGGATAGTGTTCTTGATTGCTTCAGCGTCTTCCTCTGGCTTGTTCATCTTTTCGGCAGCGCTCTTGAGAATAGCCTCCGCCTTCCTCTCTTTCTTCCACTCAAGCATCTTCTCCGACTTTTCTCTACCAGTAACTCGTCGGAGGGAGAGATCTATCTGGTTCCGCTGAGGGTTTACTCTCAGAACCTTTAGGACAAGCTTCTGGCCTTCTCTCGCGTGGTCTCGAATGTTCCTAACCCAAGTGGTGGCCATCTCCGAGATATGGACAAGACCTTCAATGCCCGCAAACTCGTCGAGCTTTACGTAAGCGCCATAATCCTCGACCCTCTTGACTGTAACGACAACGAGGTCTCCCACTTCGGGGAAGATGGCCTGGGAGGTCTGGGTCGACATTACCTGAACTCTTTCTAGCTCAACGACTGTAATATTTCTCCGCGAATTTTGGCCTTTCCACCGGCAGGCTGCGCTAGCAGTTCGTCACAGACAGTGCATTTGACGTAGCTGCTGGATCTCTCAAATACAATCTGTTCATTGGAACATTTCAAACATTTTACTCGGAGGAATATGCTTCGAGGTTTTGGAATTAGTTCCCATCTCATCTTTATGCTCCAACCTCCAGCTTTCTCAGCCTTATGCCCAATCGCATGAGAGTATAGCTACAGGTTCGGCATTTCAACCTCACGAGGGACTTTTTCGTTGTCTTGGCGGTCCGTTTGAGTTCTGGGAATTTCTGTCCTCCATAACCGTGCTTCCGTCTCTCTTGGCGACGGCTTCCCCAGGCCATGGTGCGAGCTTTGCCAGCCTTGTAGACTGTGACGGAGTGAGCTGTGTGGTGTCCACATTTGGGACAGTAAGTGTTGACTTCTTTTGGATACTTCAATCATCGCACCAGTGAAAGACTTCGAGGGGATGCCGGTCGCCCATTTATTCATTATCTTGAGCTGAGCTTCTTATTTCAACAGCAGCCCCCTGTCGGATTAGGCTTTCCGCATTCTCAAACGGTAACTTGGCAATGTCCTCCTTGAGGAACGGCCCGTGGGTCTTTAGATCAACTCCGATTATGGACGGGACGTCCTTGACAAAACGTACCAGCAGCTTCGTCTTCTCCCTACCTATCGGACTAGACGGCTCTCGACCTTGCAAAAGTTCTTCTTTCAACTTCTCGTAGTGTCTGGAGATTCCTGAGAGGTCTTGATACACCTGCTTCTCGGATGATTCAAGACTAGTTGATTGATCCTGGTTTGTATGAGTCCAGAGCTTTTCCAACCTTCGATCCACGAGCTGAGTAAGAAGTTGCTCTAGCCTTTTCGTCTCTTCATCCATTACGACGGCTTTGAGCGATTTCGGGTCAAGGTTTCTCTGTGCTTCCTTCAGTCTCTTGACATAGGACGCCGAGTCTTTGAAGAATCCCTGCCTTAGAGGCTGAAGCTCCTGATTTTGCAGTTCGCGCTTCCAAGCTTGCTGTATTTCATCGTAAGTGGTTGTCAAGAGCCGCCCTCTTCAGTCTAATTCCCGGCTTGTTTCGTCCCGCATCTATTATTGGTTGGCTGTGCCTAACTGACCGGTTCTGCTCTACGTTTGCATAGAAGGAGCATTGCCGCATAGGAGGGTAACTCAACCTCTTCGTTCGAGTAGGGTCCAAATTGTCTTTGTCCAAGCTGAAATCGGGGGGAGTCTTTTACTCGGACCCTCATTTCTCCATGAAACGCTAGCGAGTCTCTGAACGGGTCAAACTCGTCGAGCCTTTCTCTCGAGACCTGCATAGTCATTAGTCCCGTATGCCCGTTCAGTGTGCCTGGAAGCCGGATCAGTCTGTGCACGTCCGTCGTCACTACTGTGTCGATCTTTGCAGATCTTCTGTCTACAGCTTTCAATGAGAGAGTTTTCCAGGTCGAGAGTCCGAATCCTTTCACTGAGCTCCAGAAAGGTCTTTTGAAAAATTCGTCTCGGTCTTGGGTCTTGATCGTCTTCACCTGGGCCGGCGACAATCCTAATCGTTCCCCTTCCTCGCCCAGGACATCATAGATTCCCGCGGCCATTCTTCCTCTCCAGCCTGGCTGGCCTAACTGAGGTCCCTCGATGACCTTGATTCCTTCCAAGTTCACCTCATCCAACTCGTGTAGTCGAGGATCTAAGGCTTGACCCAACACGTAGCTCGCTATCTCTCTGCGTTCTTCTTCGCCCATCACTTGAAGTTGTGTCGAGTACACGTGAACGTGGTATCCTCGGTGGCCTGAGAAGAAGATGCGTAGGTCTGAGGGCTCAACTCCGAGGTCCGAGTACAATATTTCAAGAAGCTTGTTTGTCTCCTCTTTCGCTTGTCGCAGACACTTATCACATAGCCAGGTCTGTTCCTCCATTCGATCGTTCTTGCATTTTGGACAGAGTTTCGGCGCCCCGCCTTCTCCGACGGTCCCACACCCTTTGCACTTCCAGCTGTCATGACTGGATTTGCAAGGAGTATCCAGATGATCCGCGTCTATGTCGAAGACTAGATCAGCTCCTTTCCAGCCTTTCGCTTCCATTGCTGCTGTTGGTTCTTGGTAGTAGGCTGTCGAGAAGTATACGTGTGCGGGGACCAGGTCGCGAATGGCTCCTAGTATAATGCTCGGGTCTCGGAAGGCTCTGTGTCGTACCATGAATTTTTCTTTGAAGAGAAGAAAGCCGTACTCCCTCTGTTCGGGATGTGGAGGAAGGAAGAGTTCCTTGGCGAGGCTCAGATAATATTCTTGGAATTTCCGGCGGATCAGTTGTTCAGTTGGGTTCACGCTTTGG
>WNFA01006317.1_pt1 | contig 10896 bp, 9 predicted proteins | sample 5400481 | NCBI WGS metagenome assembly WNFA01 (sample SAMN13153340, study PRJNA577476) | soil metagenome | isolation source: 120 cm saprolite under Douglas fir tree site 2 hole 1 replicate 2 | place: USA:California | collected 2015-04-18 | reverse complement strand
GCTTCCAACTCGCATCCAGCCCGTCAAAATACGGAATTGTGGGCAAAAGGTTCACCAGCCCGCAGAGACCGTAGGAAACAATTAGGCCGGCCCCCCCGCTGATGAACACCACGATAACCGTCTCCAGAAAAAACTGCTTCAGGATCGATTCGCGGGTCGCTCCTAGCGCTTTTCGAACCCCGATCTCACGCGTCCGCTCGCGTACGCTGACCAGCATCACGTTCATCACGCCCAGCCCGCCCAGAAAAATCGTCGCCACGCCTACCGCGCCCATGAAAATTTCCATGCCGACGAAGATCATCCTGTTGGCCTGCGCGTTCTTCACTGTGTCCCAGATGCTTGCCGCCTCTTCATCCCGGGGATCGAAATTGTGCAGGCGCCCCAGCGTGCGCCGCACCTGCTTCACGCAATCCCGGTGCGTTTCCAGCGACCACGGTGCCACCAGCAGCCGGTCGATGGTATGCTCCACGGCCGGAGGCTTGTTGGGGAAATCCCGCTTCATCGAATCGAACGGGATAAAAATCTTGCGGATGTCCACGCCGTCGTAGTCGGAATTCTGATCCTTGGCTTTCATCACCCCAATGACGGTATACGGAATTCCGTTCAGCTCGATGGTCTGGCCGATCGCCTCGCGCTCGGCAAAAAGCTGTTTCTTCGTATCGCTGCCGAGAAAGGCCACGCGCCGCCCCGCATCGTTGTCCTCATAGTTGTAGAAGCGTCCCTCGGCAACGGCAACGCTCCTGATTTCCGTGAACGGGGGCAGCGATCCAACCGTGTTGATATCGCCGCTATTGAAGGCGCTGTGCACCTGTACCTGGTTGCCCAACTCCGGGAGCACATACTTGCAAGCGGGAGCTTCAAGGGTCACTTGCTTGTAGTCGTTTTCCATCCAATGAACAACGCGGCCCGAGCGCGTGCCGCCGGCCTGCATGCTGGTCCGGCCGGAAAAAACGATCATTACAGCGTGATGGAAATGATGCCCCAGGCGATGCCGAACATGGTCAGCAAGGTGCGCCGCTTGTGGGCCAGGAGCGTTGCGATCGTGTCTCTCAGCAGGTCGCGAAACGTCATTTCCGCCTCGCTATTGGAGAATCACTTGCTGTTTTTCGGTGAGGCCCGAGATAATTTCGGTCTTCACGCCGTTGGAGATTCCAAGTTGCACGGGAATCTTTTTCTTTCCCTTGTCCGCCTTCGGCTCCGGAATTTCCACCGATGCCTTGCGGTCCTTGTCATAGATCAGCGAAGCTTCCGGCACCATCAGAACGTTCTTTTTCTCTTCCAGCACAATTTCCGCGTTCGCGCTCATGTTGGCTTTCAGTTCGCCGGTGGAATTGGAAATGGAAACTCGCACTTCGAACGTGGTGACGTTGTCCTTCTCTTTGCCAAGAGGCGAAATCTTCGTGACTTTGCCCGTGAATTTCTTGTCCTTGAACGATTCAACCACGATGCGCGCCGCCTGATTCAGGTACACCTTGCCGATATCGGCTTCATCGACTTTTCCCTGCACGTAGACTTCGCTCACGTCGCCCAACGTCATGATCAGCGTCGCCTGCGATCCGAGCACCAGGATGGAGCTGACGGCGTCGCCGACATTCACGTCGCGCGACAACACCAGACCGTCGATCGGGCTGATGATTGTGGAATTGCGCAGGTCTTCTTCCGCGTTTTCGAGCGCCGCCTTGGCTTGCGCTTCCTGCGCCACGGCCTTGGCAATCTCCGCGCGCGATACCGCCAGGTTGCGCTGCGCGCTCACTTGCTTGTTCAGCGCGAGTTGATAATTTTTCTCGGCATCTTCCACCAGGCTCTTGGACATCACGCCGTCCTTGAACATCTGCTCCGCGCGCTCCATGTTCAGCTTTAGAAACGGCACGTCGGGCCCTTCCGCGTCCACTTTATTGCGCTCGAGCGTGGCGTTGGCCGAATCCTTCGCAGCTTGCGCCGCCTGATAATTCGCCTGCGCGGCGCGCAAGCTGGCTTCCAACTGAATTTTGTCGAGTTCCGCGAGCAACTGGCCCGTCTTCACATGGTCGCCGTAGTCCACGTAAAGTTTTTTCACGATGCCGCTTGCTTTGGATTTCACTTCGACCTTGGAGAGAGGCTGGATCTTGCCGGTGGCGACGACGACCTTCGCCAGATCGCCGCGTTCCGCCACGGCCAGTTTGGAGGGATCAATTTCGTGGTTCGGGCGCAGGGCGGCGTACACACCGTATCCCCCGCCGACCAGAATCAGCGCCACGATGCTGCCGATGATAATGCGCCGGCGGCGCTTCTTGGCCGCCTTCCCGTTGGTTAAACCGTTGCCACTGCTGGACATAACCGACCCCCAAAACAGAATTCATTCGGGCTGCTGCACATTAATACGCAGTTTCACCCAAAATGTTCCCGCTCATGAGGTTATAGACGAACGAAGGGGGCGCACGGTCAGGCGGAGATCGGTCTAGTTTTGGGGTGACTCCTGAAAATTTGTCATCCCGAACCGCGTCTTTTGCGGGTGAGGGATCTGCTTTTCGCCTGGATCGAAGATAAAGCAGATTCCGAGTCCCGTTCAAAGGACGAACGGGCCTCGGAATGACAATTTTATCTCCTCTTAAGTAGCGATTAGAGTTTGACGCCTCTGAGGCGCAGCGCATTGGTGATGACGGAAACCGAACTGAAGCTCATCGCCGCGCTGGCAATCATGGGACTAAGCAACCAGTGGAAGACTGGATAGAAAACCCCCGCCGCAATGGGGATTCCCAGTAGATTGTAGACGAACGCAAACGCGAGATTTTGCTTGATGTTGCTGACCGTGGCGCGCGACAACCGTCGCGCCCGCACGATGCCCCGCAGGTCGCCCTTCACCAATGTGATTCCCGCGTTCTCCATTGCAATGTCCGTGCCAGTACCCATGGCGATGCCGACGTGGGCGGCCGCGAGTGCCGGAGCATCGTTAATCCCGTCTCCAGCCATGGCTACTATGCGGCCCTCTCTCTTGAGTCGCTCAATCACTGCCGCCTTTTGTTCCGGCCGGACCTCGGCTTCAATTTCGGTCAGGCCCAGTTGTTTCGCGATCATCGCTGCGGACTCGCGGCGGTCTCCGGTGAGCATTACCAGCCGCAAACCTTCGGCTCGCAGCTTGGCCATGGCGTCTGGGGTAGATTCCTTCAACACATCCGCTAACTCCAGGACACCCACAAAAGTTTCATTAATCCCTACCCAAACCCTACTGATCGCCGCCGGGCGCGCCGTTCCACTATTCATCTGGAGATGTTGACTCTCCTCAACCGAGGGCGCGTGGATTCCTTGCTGCTGCAAGAATTTGAGAGTGCCTATTACGACTCGGTCTCCGCGCACGCGAGCGACAACCCCTCCGCCGGGAGTCGAGTGAAATTCAGAGACTTCCGCAAACTCCACTCCCTTTTCCTTCGCAGCTTCGACTATCGCTCGTGCGAGCGGATGTTCGCTAGCACGTTCCACACTGGCGGCGATCGAAAGCAGCCCGTCTTTGGAAAGCCCGCTGTCTACGAGCGGCAGAATGGTTGTGACGCGAGGCTTCCCTTCCGTTAGCGTGCCAGTCTTATCCAGGACGAGGGTGTCCACTCTTGCCAGTGTTTCGAGTGCTTCGGCGTTGCGCACGAGCACACCGGCCGTCGCGCCGCGCCCAACCGCCACCATGATGGACATGGGCGTGGCCAATCCGAGCGCACACGGGCACGCGATAATGAGCACGGAAACCGCGGCCAGCAGGGCGTGGGCGAATCGCGGCTCTGGCCCAAACAAGGCCCAGCCGATAAACGCGAGAATTGCCGCAGCCACCACACCAGGGACAAAATATCCCGCCACTTTGTCGGCCAGGCGCTGCATCGGTGCTCGGCTGCGTTGCGCTTCGCTGACCAGTTTGACGATGCGCGCGAGCAACGTTTCACTGCCGACGCGCTCGGCCACCATCACGAAGCTGCCGCTGGAATTCAGCGTCCCGCCCGTGACGCTATCGCCCGGCTGCTTTTCCACCGGCAACGGCTCGCCTGTAACCATGGACTCGTCCACGGCGCTTGCGCCTTCGCGCACCGTCCCATCGACTGGAATACGCTCGCCCGGGCGAACGCGCAACAGATCGCCTCGTTTCACCTGATCGAGCGAAACGTCGCGGTCGCCTCCGGTCGCAACCACGTGAGCCGTCTGCGGCGCGAGATGCAAGAGTTCCCGAATGGCGCCGCTGGTGCGTTGCCGCGCGCGCAGTTCGAGTACCTGGCCGACGAGTACCAACGTCGTGATCACCGCCGCGGCTTCGAAATAAACGGAAACCTCTCCACGCGTGTCGCGGAACGAATCCGGAAAAAATTGCGGGAAGAGCGTCGCGGCCAGGCTGTAGAGATATGCCGCGCCCGTGCCAAGCCCGATCAGCGTGAACATATTAGGGCTGCGATTCACCAGCGATGCCCAGAAGCGTTCGAAGAAAGGCCAGCCTCCCCAAAGCACCACAGGCGTGGCAAGCAAAAGCTCAATTCCATTTGTCACGCCGGACGCGAGATGAAGACCAAGCGTGTGGCCGGCCATCGAAAGCACCAGCAGCGGCAAAGACAGCGCCGCACCGACCCAGAGCCGTTTGCGCATTGAGTCGTACTCGGGATCGGCTTGCTCCCCGGCCACGATGTCCATCGGTTCCAGAGCCATTCCGCAAATCGGGCAATTCCCGGGACCAATCTGTACAATTTCCGGGTGCATCGGGCAGGTGTATCGAATGTTCTGGGCGCTTGCCGGAGGCGGTGTCGCATGGGTATGTTCCATCCCGGCGGTTCCTCGCTCTGCCAGGAATTTCTCCGGCTCCTTTTCGAATCGCTCAAGGCAGCGCGGCGAACAGAAAAAGTAGGTCTTCCCGGCATGCTCAACCTTTCCCGCCGCTTTCTGCGGGTCCACCATCATTCCGCAAACGGGGTCCTTCACTCCTGGTGCTGACGCGATAACCGGCAGCGAAGCCATAGTGGGTTTCGCGGCCGCGGCGGTGTGGATTCCATGGGAAACAGTAACCCGCGGCGTGCCAGAAAGAAATTGGCCAGGTGCCTGCTCAAATCGCTTCGCGCAGCCCGCGCTACAGAAGTAGTAGCTCTTTCCATCGTGCACTACCTTTGCTTTGGCTTTTTCGGGATCAACATTCATGCCACAGACAGGATCGCGTTCCATCGGGCTTTCCTTTCTTTCTCTCTTCAGCTTTCCGCTCAGCGGAGGTGCTTGTAAACCAGCTCCAGCAATTCGTCGTACATCGCTGCCGTTTCCTTTGGCTTGCCGCTGCTGATCGCTTTCAAGGCGCAGTGTTGCAGGTGATTCTTCATCAGGTTGCGCCCCACGCCGCGCAAGGCCTCCTGCACCGATGCGACCTGCACCAGGATGTCCGCGCAATAGCGGTCGTCTTCCACCATCTTCTGCAGCCCGCGGATCTGCCCCTCGATCCGCTTCAGCCGGTTCAGATTCGCGGCTTTCAATTCCCTGTCAACTCCCGCCGCCTTGCGCGCCTGCTTTTCCATCGCTTTATACCCCTCATGGGTATTTATACCCCCTGGGGCTATCCTTTGTCAAATTACTCGAATCCTCCGGTCCGTGCGAAAAGTAGATCCCTACCCGGCAACAAGCGCGGGTTCGGGATGACGGCAGGTTGGTGCTGTTGCCGAGCCTGTGGGCTGCGCGAACCTGCACTGCATTCTCCGCCGGCGCTGGTATAATTCCCGCATGACACTTCTCGAAATCACCTACGAACTTCATTCGCCTCTAACCCACGAGCAGCTTCAGCGCCTCGGGGAGTTCGCCAACACGTACGGCTTGCGCCGCTTCCGCGTGGATGAGAAACAGCACCGCCTGACCTTCGAGTACGACGCATCCCGCCTCCGTGAAACGCAGATCGCTCATCTCCTCGGCCAGGCCGGCATTCCCATCGTTGGGAAATTAGAGTCAGACGGCGGTACAGATCCTCTTCCCTTGGAAAAGGCATCCTTGCCCAGATAACTGGGAAAGAATGCGCCTCGAGAAAAAGCTCACGACTGTTTAGAATCCCTCACAGGCAGGAAAGACTCATTTTAGAAATTTGAGCGGATGCGGATTGACGGCGGAATCGTGAAGACAAAAAAGTGGGGCCCCCGCTTGGGATCGGGGAGCCCCGGAAGGCGCATCTCAGATGCCGGTGTCGTTTTCACACCAGCGCGTGGGGTCATCCATCCTAGCTTCCCTCTCAGAGGCAGGTGGTAACGATTCGCCAAAGCAGCAAGCAAGCCCCTTCCCCCTCACTTGCCATTCTGTGCGCCTCGTTTCTGAAACGCGCCCACGTGTCCCTCTGTAGCACGAACAGCGCCAAGCCGTTTCTCCTAAAGCATTCTCATAAATTGCTCAAACGTTTACGGTTAGCTGCCCCTGATAGAACCATAACCTGAACCAAAATTGACCGCCAGATTCAATTCGGGACTCCGCTTCGACTCGTCGTACCCCCGAACTGCTCTCCTCTGACCAATCCTCGTACCATGACCCGGGTAACAAAACTCTTAGTTACGCCGCGCTATCGGTTTTTTTTCGATTCGGGAAGACACTCTCTACCTATGATCTCTCCTCTGCTCCGCCGCCTGCGACGCCTCGCCATCTGGGCCACCCTTGATTTGGCCCTCTTCGCAGGAGCGCTGGCACTGTCCACTTCGGCCGACACGCGAGGCCAACTCGGAAAGACAAATGTGGGAGGGTGCTACTGCGGCTGCGCGCAATCCAAAACTTCCGCGGGCTGCACCAAGATGTGTGAGTCGCCAAAACAGGCGTCGCGCTGGGGGGCAGTGAGTTGCATGAAGCCGCGCGTGCAGCCGCCCGCGGAAACTCCGGGAGCCGGTCCTCACTATCCGCGCAAGCCCCGCGCTGAGCGCGCCAGCAATTAGATTTGCCTGGGCGTCTCGCCAAGCAACTTCGCAAAGATTTCCGGAACTTCAAAAATTGCGCGGTTCTCGAGCATTGCTACATTCCGTCGAAACTCCGCCAACGTTGCCGGCTCCAGAAGCTGCTTTACGCCGCCAACGATTTCCCGGAAATTCCGCAGCACGATGCCGACTCGCTTTTCCTTCACCCACTCGGTGTTGTATCGCTCCTGTGGCAGCGTCCAGGCATTGCATTCCAGGATTACGGGCAGCTTTCGCATCATGGCTTCCGCCACGCTTCCCGGTCCCGGCTTGCCAATCAAAAAGTCCGCGGCCCTCATCAGCCGGTGCACTTCCTTAGTGAATCCCACGATGTGGAGCGGCAAATTCCATTTGCGCCCGCGAAATGCTTCCGCCAGCTTCTCGTTGCGCCCGCAAATTACAATCAACTGCAGCGGCAAGCCCGCATTGTCCAGTTGCTCCACAATTTCGAGCATCACCTTCGAACCAAATCCCCCGAAAAGCAACATGCCGGTTGTCAGATTCGCTTGCAGTCCCAACTCACTGTGAATCGCCAGCGGATCCGATTCATCGGCCAAATAAAAATCCGGCCGCAAAATCATCCCGGAAGTCTGGAAAATGTGCGCGGCATTTTTCCCGATCGCCCGCGCCTGCTCCGCTGCTTTTTCCGAACCGCAGATCACATACTGGTTTTCCGCCGCTTCGATCCAGAAATGCGGAGGAAAATCCGCAATATCGGTAATCAACGTGACGAAGGGTCTTTCCGGATGCGCCATTTTCCAGCCTTCGGCAATCTCCCGGTTGAAATGTGGAATCACGGAAACCAGCAGGTCGGCATCGCTTTTTCGGAAATAGTCCGCCAGCAATTTCACCAGCGACCGGTGAAAGAGGCGAATCGTCGCCTGCAGCACACGCAGCAATTGCGTCGCGCCCAGTGTCCAGCCGTTGCGCAGCAGCGTGTTGTACTGTTCCTGAATGCGAATCCCGGTGAGTTTCCGGAGCACGTCGAGGTGGTCTGTCAACTCCTGGAACTGCACCAATTCCACCTGCCAGCCACGATTTTGTTGAGAAATCACCGTTTGGAGGGCAACTGCTGCGTTCCGATGGCCACCGCCGGCGTCATGGAAGAGGACCTGGATTTTCTTCATCGCGGGGTATTGTTCCACAGAATTGTGAATGTCCTGCAAACGTTGGCAGGGCACGCTCTATGCCATGTGGAAAACGTCTCAAACCGTTTGTGTTCAATCAGTTCCGCTCTAGGATTCATACGCAATTTGCCCTCGTTTCATGTGCTGTTCATATCCCCCATCTAATCTCGTAACATGCGTTGCGACCTTCATGTCCATTCAATCGCATCGGGAATGTGTGACACCCCGGGTCTGACCCGGATCGCAAAAGAGTCCTATAACCACCCCGCCGAGGTCTACGAGCGTTGCAAACGCCTCGGTATGTCCATTGTCACCCTGACCGACCACGATTCCATCGATGCCGCGGAAGCTCTCCGCAAACACCCTGACTTTTTCCTGAGTGAAGAGGTAACCGTGCGCATGCCCACCGGGACGCAAATCCACCTGGGAGTCTACGGGATCACCGAGAAGGATCATGCGGAAATTTCGCGCCGCAGGAACGATTTTATAGCGCTCGTGATGTACCTCACCGAGCGTAAAATTTTCTTCAGCTTGAACCATGTCTTCTCAAGCCTGACAGGGCGGCGCGACATTGAAGATTTCGACTGGTTTGCCTCTTACGTTCCGGCGTTTGAGGCGCGGAACGGCCAGATGTGGAAGGAAGCAAATCAACAGGCGCGGCAACTTGCCGCTAGGCTTGGCAAGGCCTGCATGGCGGGCAGCGATTCCCACACGCTCTCTGGCGTGGCGCGGACCTTCACGGAAGTGCCGGCGGCGCGCACCGTCGAGGAATATTTTGCCGGTTTACGCGCGGGTCGCGGCGTCATTCACGGGCAGGACGGCGGCTACGCGAAACTAACCTGGGATATTTTCAACTTTATTGGCAGCGTTTTGAAAGATAAACCCGCGGCCGCCGCGCTGCTGCCTCTAACCTTTTTGATTCCCGCAATAACCGCGTATCACTGGCTGAACGAAATCCGCTTCTGCAAGCAATGGGGGGCCAAGCTGGGCGGCAAGGATAAGAGTCCCCGCCTGCTGTGGGACGTCGATTCAAGTTTCGAGGCGAACTGGGCGAGTTGAGGTGAGGCCATGACCGTGGCGAAGACCGTCTGGGGTTACATCCAAAACCGCGATTACCGCGTCATGCGCCGCGTCAATCGCTGGAAGGCGCCGCGCTGGATTCGCTATTGGATGATTGCGGCCACTCGAATCGGCGACGGCTGGCTCTGGTACAGCCTGGGTTTCATTCTGTTGATCGCCGGCGGACCGAACCGATATGCCGCGGTTTGCGCGGCGGGTTCCGCGGCTCTCGCGGGAGTGTTTGTCTTTAAGGCGCTGAAAAAAATCAGCCACCGTCAGCGTCCGTGCCATCTTGAACCACACTGCTGGTCGCGCGTGCTGCCTCCAGACCAGTTTTCCTTTCCTTCCGGCCACACGATGACAGCCTTCTCGATCGCCCTGGTGATCAGTTACTTCTATCCGGGCCTGGAAGGGGCGCTTTATTTTCTGGCCGCCAGCATCGCGGTCTCTCGCGTTATGCTCGGCATGCATTTCCTCAGGGACGTGCTGGCTGGCGCGGTTCTCGGGTCCGGCCTGGGCGTCACGGCCGTCGTCGTGTTCGCCGCGTACGGACTAGCCTAGTCTGTTCAGTATGAGACACAATTTCCTACCCGCCTGCGCTAAAATTGCCGAATGGTATTTTCACCGCGAAATCATCGCAAGGCTTTGCTCGTCGTCGCCGCTTTATTGATCAGTTCCCTTCCGCTGACGGCTCAGGAAAAGCTCGACACACCGGAAACCTCCTCGAGCACTACACGGTTCGCTGCTTCCGCCTGCTGCTCGGACATCGGCCGCAGCGTATCGCTTCGCCAACTGCCGGGAAATCTTCTGGCCGATCAAAAAGACATCTGGCTCTTCCCCACAAAACTAGCTAAGGGAAAGCATATCTGGCCGACCATCGCCGTAGTCAGTATCACTGGCGGATTTGTCGCTTCGGACCCTTACTCGGCTCCCCCGTTTCGCAACACCACCAGCTTCAGCGGCTTCGATCGTGTTTTCAGCAGCACCAACACCGGCGCTTTCATCGCGGCGGTCCCGGCGGCAATGTACGCGATCGGCTGGGCGCGCAAAGATTCTTATGCGCAGGAAACGGCGCTTCTTGCGGGCGAAGCCTTCGCTGACGGTTTTCTGATCGATCTGCCCTTTAAAGCGATTACCGGCCGGCGGGAACCCATCGCTTATACCGGCAACGGCCCCTACTCCGATAGTTTTTTTAAAGGTACCCACAATCCGTTGCACTCCGGGGGCTTCTATTCCGTTCACTCCATGGGGGCAATGGCCGTGGCGACGGTGATCGCCCGCCGGTACCGCTCACACCGTTGGGTGCCCTTCGTTGCTTACGGGCTGGCCGGCGCAATTTCCTTCTCACGCGTCACGCGCAGCGATCACTTTCCGGCCGATGTGTTCTTCGGTGGAGCCATGGGCTTCGTCATCGCGCGCTACGCGGTCCTGCCACAACGCGAGTGAGCATTACGATCCACGGCATGCCACAAAAATTCCTGCTGGAGATTGCGGTCGCTTCTTTCGAACGAGCCATTGCGGCAGAACGCGCCGGCGCTGACCGCCTGGAATTCTGCGCGGACCTGGAAGTGGGCGGACTGACTCCCAGCCTCGAGCTGATTCGCCAGGTGCGGTCGGCGGTGAAGATTCCTATCCACGTGCTGGTGCGGCCGCGCGCCGGAAATTTCGTGTACAACTCGGTCGAATTTTCGCAAATGAAGGAAGAAATTGCCGCGCTTGGTGGTGAAAACGTTCAGGGCATCGTTACCGGCGTGCTGCTGCCGGATGGCTCGGTGGATGTGCAGCGCACCCGAGAACTCGTCGCGCTC
>WNFA01005168.1_pt1 | contig 10896 bp, 10 predicted proteins | sample 5400481 | NCBI WGS metagenome assembly WNFA01 (sample SAMN13153340, study PRJNA577476) | soil metagenome | isolation source: 120 cm saprolite under Douglas fir tree site 2 hole 1 replicate 2 | place: USA:California | collected 2015-04-18 | reverse complement strand
CCATAGTAAATCGTATTGAGATACATCTCCATAATATCGCGCTTGCTGTAGTGGCTGTTGAGCTGGGGCGCGAGGATGATTTCGGAGAGCTTGCGAGGAATGCGATGTAAGCTGCCCACAATGAGCTGTTTCACCAGTTGCTGGGTGATGGTACTCCCGCCTTCGATCGGTTGTCCACGCTCCAGGTCCGTGAGAGCAGCGCGCAGGACGCTCGTGAGGTTGATGCCCTCATTGCTCCAGAACGTGCGGTCCTCGATGGCGGCCGTGGCGTTGACCAGGTCCGGCGCGATCTGGGCATACGTCACCTCAGTGTGAATACCCTGATCGGTCAGCTGGTCAATCAGCTGGCCCTGGCCGTCGTAGATTTTCAGGTTATCGGGCGGGAGTAGATCACGCAGAGTGACGACCTGGCTGGCGTAGGTTACCTGGATGGTGGTAGCAACGTGGTAGGCGATAAAGCCAATCACGATGCCGATGTCGATGCAGAGCATGAATAACACGAACGCAATCGTCCTCCAGCAGCCGTGGGAAGGGCTTTTGGTTCGGCGATTGATAGGATAGGAGCTATACAGGCGCTTGCGTGCCACATGCTGCGAGCGGCCGATGCGCTTGTTGGCGCGGCGTTGAGCCCCGGCTAAAGGAGGATCTTCTGACATTCTCGTGTCCTTATACTGTGACCTTTTATAAAGAAAACAAGATAAATGAAGCACCTCTTGTTTTTGAGGAATGCCGGGAAACAGGATGCTCTCTGAGAAGAGACACGTAAGAGGAGAGCAGAATGTTTCAGGAGCTGGGTGAGCAATGCACATCTTTGAGTGTGTCTACTTTTTAGGTAGTAGCATCGTGTTCTATCTAGAGAGAGAAAGGAATGTGTATCGAGGTTCTAAGACCGAGAGAAGGAGGTCGTTCAGCATGGATGCATTTCTCATCACACTCCTGCTTGCCATTGTGCTGAGTGTTGGGGGAACCATCATCAGTCTGCGCCTGTTTGCTCATGGATCAGGGCACGTCTCACGCCCGAGAAGCGCACGACGAGTCTATGTAATTCCCAGGAGCTACACCACCGACACCAATATCTCCATCGAAGATGATGAGACGGCGCGCTATGCTCGCAAGTCCATCGCCACCCTGGTCATCCTGCTTGTCACCCTGAGCGCCTTGATTTACAGCGCATTCCATGCTCTCGTCGTCCATTAGAGCGTGGAGACGTGCCAGCAAGGACCATCTCTTGCCAGGCAAACCACTTCGTGAAGTCACATATGAAGGCAAAATAAAACACCCGCCTGTAGAGGCGGGTGGAGTGGCAACGTCCTATGTTCCCACAGGGCTGCCCTTTCCGGGGCTACTCCAGCCTCAGAAGAGAAGAAAGTATTTTTTTAACGAGTACTAAGGAACACACCAGGGGGGAAGCCGAGAGGGGAATTTTCGTAATCAACAAGGAGAGAAGGGTCAAACGCGGCAATATGTTGATGCGCTCACCTGACCCTTGCTAGCTGCCAGCGGATGTTGTCGGCACTGCGCATCAGCCGGAGCAGGATGTTGCGGCGCATACGATAAATTTCTCTTACCTTACTGAACTCCCGCGGGCAGTAATGCACAATTTCCCTGGGCTTGAGGCCACAATGAAAGAGTAGATAAGCAACGCGCTGCTCACGCGCATCAGGAATCAAATGTTGTATGATTCCCCATAAATCACCAGAGTTTTCATCGTCTTCTATGAACGGCTCTCCTGCCCACCCGGGCTCAGGTAAAGGCATCTCCCTGGGCCGCAAGTAGGTCCTCAGCGTATCCAGAATCACGCCATTCAAGCTTGCATGCAGATAGCGCAGGGCGGCAGCCAGTGTGTGGAACTCCAGTTGTTCATGAAGAACGCTGGCCTGCCAGAAACGCGCGAAGGCTTGAGCCACATAATTTTCTTCACTGTCGAAGCGGCAGGCGCTCGCTCGCAAGGTGTGACGGCGCACCCAACGGTGTACTGTCGCGCTCAAACACTGTTGCAGCACTTCCCAGGCGGGAGGATCACGAAGTACGGTCGCACGTCGCAGCAGTTCCATAGAATACGGGTTGTCACATATATCCCCACGGCGATAGTCGTTGAGCTCGCACATGCAGCCGCGAGCGAGAGTTGAAACACTCATGGTACCGAACTCGGAGATGTGATCATCGACACGCACACGCGCCTCGCATAGGTCTTGTGCAGCAGGCGAGAAATCGCCTCTGTATGTTACAGAGAATTGTTCTGCCACCTCAACAGCAGGTGCTAACACCCTCATCATGGTACGATTCCCCTTTCACAGGAACACCTGATTCCAGCGCCAGGCGTTGCTGTGGTTTGCGAGATTATGCACGCTCATAGCCAAAGGACAACCCAGGCGACAGGGTTGCAAGGGTTTGCTTGCATTCATCCCACGGCTATTTTTCCTATCCTCATAGAATTCAATTTTACGGGGGATGCGTCGCCTAATCGTTACGAAAGACGTTACGGAAGAGGATAAGCGGCTAGTCTTGCTGGGGTAGGGCTTCCAATGCCTCCACCAGGGCGAAGGCCGAGGGATAGCGCTCCGCAGGATCAAAGGCGAGTGTACGGAACAATATTTCCTCTAGTGCCGGGGACAGCCTGCTATTCAAGAGACGAGGTGGGATTAACGGCAAACTCGCACTCGGGCGACCATAAAGGCCCACCCCGCCACTCCTCGCCACCCTCGCTCCTACGGGAACTGGGTCGACTACGGGAACCGGGTCGACATATTCATCTATGCTTGCAGTATGTTGGCGTCGCACTGCTGCTGCCGGGGCAAAGTGCGTACATAATAGATAAAGCAGGGCGCCCAGCGAGTACACATCTGAACGCACATCATACACGCCATCGATTACCTCGGGCGCCGCAAAAGGATTGCTAATAGGAATATCAGCTATAGGAAATAGCTGGGTATATTGTTCGTAAGTGGAAAGGCCCGCTGGGGAGTCTGGCCAGTAGCGCGGAGGTGGAGGCCAGGAGACGAGCAGCACAGGGGACCGAGCTGCTCTGCTTGTGTCCACAAGTATAGTATCTAGATTAAGGTCGCCTACAATCCCGCCCAGCCGGTGCAGTCGCGCCACAGTACGGCAGAGCTGTATACTCCAGGATAGCGCGGTCGCTATGTCAAGCCACCACGGCCAGCGCGGCCGGCAGAGGAGTTCAGACAGCGTGATCACTTTGCGACTCTGTTTACTTCTCGCCTTACCAAGTTGCATCACCAGGTAGTGTCGCTCTCCTTCAACAAACACTCGATCAGCGGCGCCTGGGAAGGGGGATCTGCCAGGTACCACGGGGGAAATAATTTCCTCGCGTGCGGCACGCACGATCTGCACACGCACCTGTGGCGAGAGGCCAGCAAGCACCAGTTCGCGCATAGCCAGGAGTGGTCCATATTCCCCAGCACTTTGTGTGTCGTGGTGCGAAGGCGATATACGACGTCCAAGGTAAAGATTCAAGCGCGGCCGCCGGTACAGCAGTTGCTCCAGGCGGTAGCGCCCACCGGGGATGATAGATTCGAGCTGTAGTTGCTGGCTCCGTCCGCCCATCTCACTATATTGCCCCTCTTGCTCCAGCTTGCTCATTGTTTCCGCACCTCCACCTCACATGACCTTTGTCTCGCGAATTACTTGGAGACAAACAAAGCATAGCACACTTTTCAAGGGCTTGCATCTCCATGTTTAGACGAGAAGGAAGTCACTTTTATTGACAACAAACTACTTGATAGCGTACGATTGATTTATGAGAGTAGCATCCATCATCTAAGGCAATTGCGCAGTGAGCTGCCTTGCGCTATGGGAACTTCATCCAGGGAGTTATAGAAAGGATGACTCCAATCCTCAGCAGAAAATCCATATGTAAGTGATTGGTCGCTAGTCCCGGCTTCAGTAACCGTTATCGTTCTCAGTCACCCTTTTTCATTGATTGTAGACAACAGGCACAAGGAGAAAAAATCATGGTGACCCGTCCCCAAAAAAAGAGACGATCCTGGGCTCTACTGCTGCTCCTCTTACCGTTCATCGTACTACTGATCCCCCCTATCTACAACTATACCAACCCAGAGCTTGCAGGCATCCCGTTCTTCTACTGGTTCCAGTTACTCGTGATTGTCCTCACGGCGATTTTGACAGCAGCGCTCTACTTTTCCGGAGCATAAGCACGTCACTGTGAGCTAGTGAGTGATGGCTGACATCCAACATGGGTCAACGTAAATAGTTCGTAAGAAAGGGGTTGTGATCAATGAAGATTGACGTATTGGAAGTATCCATCTTCATTTTCTTCTTCGTCCTCATCACGGTCATTGGTTTTGTAGCAGCTCGCTGGCGTCGCGCTGACCTGAACACCATACACGAGTGGGGATTGGCGGGACGACGCTTCGGCACCCTCGTTACCTGGTTTCTGCTGGGTGGCGACCTTTACACAGCATACACCTTCATCGCTGTACCGGGCGCCGTCTTCACATCAGGCGCGATAGGCTTCTTCGCCGTACCCTACACAGTCCTGGTGTATCCAATTATCTTTATCCTGATGCCCAAGTTCTGGACGGTATGCAAGCAGCGCGGCTATATCACCGCTGCGGATTTCGTGAAAGACCGCTTTGGCAGCAGCTCGCTTGCATTAGCAGTGGCTTTTACCGGCATCCTGGCCACCTTACCCTACATTGCCCTGCAGATGTTCGGCATCCAGGTATCTATTGCCGCGCTGGGCATCCCGCTCGACTTCAAAGTTGCAGGCGTCACGATTGATATCCCATTACTGATCGCGTTCCTCATCCTGGCAGCCTACACCTATACCAGCGGGCTGCGCGCGCCCGCTCTGATTGCACTTGTCAAAGATGTCATGGTGCTGAGCCTGGTCGTGATAGCGGTCATCTACATTCCAACCAGGTTGGGTGGTTTCTCGCATATCTTTGCCGTGGCAACTGCCCACCAGCCAGTGGTAGCCCATAAGATAGCCGTTGCCAAAGCGGCAGGTACCTATCCTCCAAACGCGTTCACCGTGTTTCTGAAAACACCAGGAGCGATGGTCGCCTATACCACGCTGGCGCTCGGGTCTGCACTGGCTCTGTTCCTGTACCCGCATTCGATGCTCGGCGTCCTGAGTAGCAACGATCGTAACGTGGTCAAGCGCAATACGGCGCTGCTGCCCATCTACTCACTGATGCTCGGTTTGCTGGCGCTGCTCGGCTTCATGGCGCTGGCTTTGCCGAAGCCGCCCGCCGCAGGCAATGGCGCCGTACCGGCATTGATCACGCAGCTCTTCCCCAACTGGCTGGCAGGCTTTGCTTTCGCCGCCATCTCCATCGGAGCACTGGTTCCCGCCGCGGTAATGTCGATAGCTGCTGCCAACCTCTTTACGCGCAACATCTACAAGGAGTACTTCCGCCCCAACTGTTCTGAGCGCGAGGAGTCCCAGGCGGCGAAGATCAGTTCCTTCTTAATCAAGTTTGGAGCGCTGCTCTTCATCATTTTTGTGCCAACACAAAACATTATCAGCTTCCAGCTGCTTGGCGGTGTGTGGATTATCCAGACGCTAACGCCGGTGTTCCTGGGCCTGTACACACACTGGTTCAATCGCTGGGCCATGCTGATTGGCTGGGCGGTAGGCATGATCAGCGGTACCTTGATGGCTTTTTCGGCCATTATAGCAGGTATACCGGGAGCGCCCCTCTTGCAGACGTACACCTTCACCATTGGTGGAGTAGCTATTCCAGTCTACATAGCGCTAGCTGCACTGGTCCTGAATCTCGTGTTGTCTATCGTGCTGACTCCCATTTTTGAGGCGATTGGCCTCAAATCTGGCAAGGACGTCACTACTCCTGCCGATTACGAGTCTGCCCCGGCAGAGCCAAAGGAGTCAATCAGGGAAGCGCTGGGTTGATCGTATGATCGTGTAGAGGCGCTGTTCCATGCAAGGAAGCATGGGGCGCCTTCAAGTTTCTCGACCCGTTGGAAGGGCTTGTACAAACCCTTCCAACGGGTCATATCAAATCCGATTGATTCCTGTCTCTTTGTGTCATAGCGAGTTGGCCTCTGGGGCCAGTTGTGTCCGACACTCCAGTGTCACCCTGAGCGCAAGAGCCGCAGCCCTGAGCGCAGCGAAGGGGAAGGGTCTGGCTCGATGGGCACAGAGATGCTTCGCTGCGCTCAGCATGACAATATAGAGTGATCATCAGGATTTGATATCATATGTCTCAGGGCTGATCCAATTTCCGGTCGTTTCATCCTGCTTGTACCAGCATGGTATGATTGGGCTGTGCAACGATATAGGTGATAAGAAGAAGCCAAACAGGAAGCTTAGATTACTCGTGGACATCGATGACGACACAACCGACCTGTCTGAAGAGGTAGGCAGCGACGAATTACTCTCGGATGACAACCTGCGCCTGCCGGAGAGCGCTAATATCCTTGTGCGCCTGCATGCTGTGCGCGCCTGGCTGGCACGACGACGAGAAGAGGCGATCATCGAAGTAGGCGAGGCCGCGCTGGAGTTCCAACAGGCTGCTACACCCGGACCACAGCAGACCCGGCTGAGTCGACGCGAACGCTCGGGTCATGATGCCCGGCTCCGCAATACGCAGCGCGTGCTTGCCGCGACCCAGCAGCGCCTGCAGGCCTACGAAGACGCGCAGACCCTACTTGAAGATTGCATCGCACACACCACAAGCGGCGAGCGCGTACTGGTAGAGTACTATCTCACACTAGAAGAGCTGGTACAGAACAGTGCACAGGGCAGCGAAGAGGAGCGCACCCCCCGGCTGCGCGCCCTGTCGGACGTTCAACACCGCATTGAACGCGTTGGGGCGCCGAACGAAGAAGAATAATTCATCACTCATCCTACAAAAATCACTCTCACTCTGCCGTGGGAGTAGGTCCCCGATTTATCGAGGGACCAGGGCTTGCCCCCGCCAGGATCCATCCCTTACCCGGCAAAGGTCACTATTGTATTACTGTCCAAACGAAGAGCGAGCGAGGATAGGTCTAGCTGGCCAGATAGAGGGAAGTCAAAAAAACCATCTTGCTTCTGATTAGGCAACATTACCGGCGCTACAGCTATATATTTCGGGGTAATGGCCCGTCCACCGGGGAGTAGCAAGCGAACCTGCGCGGGGTAGTCTATACCTACAGGAGCCTGTCCACCATTGAGCGCTTGAATATAGACGCGCACCGTATATGTCCCCGTATGCTTGCGATCGTTTGAAAAGGCCGCGGCCTCCTGTACCTGCGTTACGGTAACACGTACGCTGCTGAGATCAGCGCCGCGGTTGACGGTCAACGTGGCAACGAGATGAGTGATAGAGACGGTAGGGGTGACTGCCGAGTCGCCGGTAATGTTACTCGAGTCCCCTTCCGATGGCAGGAAGAAGGCAAGGACAACAAAAATTGAGATGACTGCTAGAGCCAGTATTACTTTTGCCCTGGGTGAAAGTAAGGGACGTTTTGTTTTTACTTGTGACATGATGTTTCGAAACCCCTGGTTCTGTCGCATATGGTTAATCAGGGAATATTATAGCAGAATCAAATGAACAAAGCTGCCTATCGCTGATGAAGGGAATTCGGTAAACAATGGACAGGACCGGCAGTGCAGACAACCTCTTGTAGCACTTTCAATATGTGTGTATACTTCCCTGGAGAAAAGTCAAACAAATGGAGGTTCATTCCATGCGAATACCTTCTTCCGCTCAGCCAAAAGATGTTACAGAAGAGGAGCTTCTGCAAGCGACGCTCCACGATCATGCACAAACCGTGGATAGTGAGCGTGGACGAGCTGCACTGGCAGAAGGCATTACTTCCCCGGAGCAAATTACTGATCTCCCCCAGGGAAACCATTCCACGCTGCACCATCTGAACGACCACCCAGGGCTGTGGAAAATAGTCACCCCTGTCGCCGCTGTTGCTTTGCTCACCATCTTCCTTACAGGAGCCATCCTCACCAGGCAAGGTTTTTTTTGGGAGCACTATACCAGGGGATCCATCTCGCAGAAGATCCACCATCAGAAGATGTACACAGGAACCGTCCCCGCCAACAACATATTCTTTTGGGACCATTATACCAGGGGGTCCACCCTACAGAAGATCCACGACCAGAAGACCTACACGGGCGTTGGTCAGATCGAGCGAGTGGGACAGATTACGATCACCGTCAATTGGGCGTATGTTGATCTGAGTAATACCCTCATTGCCTACGATATCCAGATGCCTGCTAGTTTGGCAAAGCAGTACAACAACGTCACCCTGACAGGATACTCTTTAACAGCTCAACAGGCGCCTGAGCCAGGTGGAGGAGCGGGTATAGGGTGTGAAGGCTTACCACGCGACGGCAGCCCCGAGCACTGTATTTTGGATGCACAGGCTTTCAATCCAATTCCCGGCGTGACACAAATTACGCTCACCCTGGACATTCCTGGCCTCTACCTTATCCCTCCCCCACCTGCAGGCAATATCCATATCCTTGATACGTGGCGCTTCCAATTCACTGTCCGCTTTAACCAGACAAAAATAGCCCCACCTCCACCGTAGATACAACAGTCGACGGTAGGGATGATTGAGAAAAGTTGACCGCCTTCGGGAGAGGCATCTCCGAAATGCCTCTCTGCGCGACGAAACATGCTATGGCTGCGGCAAGAAGTTCTGCGAGCCGAACGAGCCGCCCAGGACATCCTTGGAGGAGGCGCCCATCCAGCGATCGAGCACGGTCGCGTAGATGGAGCGGAAGTCGATGGTGTATTTGAGGTTGCCGTTGCTATCCAGGCTGCTCAGGCTCGGGGGCTCACCGAAGATGCCCTTGTTGATGGCGTTGCCCAGCACAAACAGGGGCGCCGCCGTGCCGTGGTCTGTGCCGAGGCTGCCATTCTCCTCTACACGGCGCCCGAACTCGGACCAGGTCATCACCACCACATTATCCGCTTTACCATGCTTGACCAGGTCGGTATAGAAGGCCGACAAACCATTCGCCAGCGTGGTCATCAAAGTAGCGTGCGTGAGCTGCTGATTGGCATGCGTATCGAAGCCGCCAAGAGTCACATAGCCGACACGCAGCCCCAGTCCCTCTACGATGGCCTCCGCCAATACTTTCAGCCCGGCCGCGAATGGCTCGCTGGGATAGGTGACAGCAGGTTGATACTGCGCTTCGGCTTCATGTAACTGGCGCGAACCCTCCTGCGCATTCAACGCGGTGGTGTCGAGTAGGGCGGCATAGGGGGCAGTTTTAGGATACGAGTTGTACAGGTTCATCAACGCCTGTATGCGGGCATTCCCACCGTCGCTATCCGCCGGGTCACGAAAGATGCTATAGGCCGGCACGCTCGCTACCGTCGGCACCTGCGCATTGATCGACGACAGGGCCTGGGCGGTCTGCACACCAATATCAAGGGCTTTAAAGGGGTGACCGTCCTGGTCGACAAGGCCGGACACGAGCTTGCCCAGCCAGCCCTCGCTGCCATTGCCACTCAAGTCCAATGTCTGCCAGATGTCCATGGCCTGAAAGTGTGATAGGCTCTGGTTAGGATAGCCGACGCCTTCAACGATAGCCAGGTGCCCTGTATCCCATAACTGCTTCAGGGGAGCAAGGTTCGGGTGCAGACCCAGGCGGGTATCTAGATGCAATACCTGGGCGTCTGCTATACCGAGGGTTGGGCGCATCTGGTGATAAAGCGGGTCCGTAAACGGGATGACCGTGTTGAGTCCATCGTTCCCACCGGCCATCTGCACCACAATAAGCGTTCGATCATTCGCCACCTGTGCAATGTGCGAACCATCGAGGGCCTGGGAATTGGCCGAGGCTACACCGCGACTGAATATAGCCGGCATCATCATACCTGCAGACACGACCAGAAGACCATCTTTTATCATTGCTCTGCGAGAAAGTTTCATTTTAGTGTCCCCTTTAATTGAGCTGGTATTCGGGCGAGGCCATTATCAGGTACAGTGTGCCACGCACGCGATTGAGTGGGTAGCTCTGGCCATTGGGCAGCTCGATGTGCCTGCCTGCTCTGCTCGTATCCCTGGTGGTAAAGTAGTCCAGCAGTTGTGTACGCCGCTCGCTATCAACGTGACCATCCAGCAGGAACGAGCTGAAGTAATCCACAAAACTCTCAGGTGAGTTCAGATTCTGCGCATTCACGATGCCCTGCAGGTCAAGCGGCTGCGCGGAACTACCACGCGCCAGGCCACGGACCAGGATGGCATCTATATAGTTCAGGCGAGTCATCCAGGTGCCGCTGTTCAGCCAGAGCGAGCTGACTTTATCGCCTGGCCAGCCGGCTACATTGGGCGGATCGAAGACCGTTTGCCCCATCAGTGTAGTGATGTAGGGTAAGTTGCTGCCATCATCGCGTATGTTCAATGCGCGATACGCGCCTACGGCGAACTCCACAGGAGACTTGACGCGAGCGCGATATGCCTTCGGCGAGGAGAACTGCGGCGAGAGGAGCAGCGTGCGCATCACGGTACCCATGTTGTGGCCGCTCTGCACGTAGGCATCAACCAGGGGCTTCAAGTCGTCGGTGCTGGGATTCTCATAGACGAAGAAGGTGAACAGCTTGCGCATGATGAACCATGGCGCGGCAGGATGGTTGGTGAGAATATTGACTACATCTTTATAGTTCAGGTTGCCGTTGTGACCCAGGAAGACTTTCGTCAGGTCATTGTGGGTCTGTGGCAGGTAGATCGAAGACAGGCCGCTGAGATGCCAGCCCGTGAGGGCTGCGGCTGCCTCGGATACATCTCGCTGTGTATAGTGTCCCAGGCCCAGGGTGAACAGTTCCATCAGTTCGCGAGCGTAGTTTTCGTTCGGCGCAATCCTGGTGCTCCTCGCCAGGTCAAGGTAGAAGAGCATAGCGGGGTCGGAGGTAATACCCAGCAGGATGTTGTCAAAGGTAT
>WNFA01005671.1_pt1 | contig 10900 bp, 4 predicted proteins | sample 5400481 | NCBI WGS metagenome assembly WNFA01 (sample SAMN13153340, study PRJNA577476) | soil metagenome | isolation source: 120 cm saprolite under Douglas fir tree site 2 hole 1 replicate 2 | place: USA:California | collected 2015-04-18 | reverse complement strand
CGACTTCTGACTTCTCAAGCAACGCTCGTGAATATGTATCAAATATTGATAGCAAAGTAGTGCTTATTGATGGTAAACAACTTGCAGAGTTCATGATAGATCATAATGTCGGTGTGTCAAAGATATCTGCTTACGAGATCAAGAAAATCGATTCAGATTACTTTGTAGAGGTGTGAACAGAAAAGGCACTTTTTGCGAGCGCCTTTCTGTCTTTCTCTTTAGGTTGTCCAGTTGAATACCGCACGCAGAGCGATGCAAGCGTCCCCTCCACATTCTCGCACCTACGGCTTAACAGCCGTACTCAAATCGTTACGGATAAACAACACCATATCATACGCACCACCGGTATCACCGATGGCTCGGCGTTGCCACCACCACTGCCAGATATGTTGAGCAGCCAGGCCCAGATTAAATTTAGCATTCGCAGGAGGAGTATCACCATAGCTCAGCCAGAGGCCAGGGCCAACGATTAAATTTAGCATTCGCAGGAGGATTATCACCATAGCTCAGCCAGAGGCCAAGGCCAACCCCACCATACGTTAGTTGGCCAGCGCAATTATTGGTACTGGTGGTTACACACGGTGGGGGCTTATATCCCTCATCCCACCATGAACGCATTTTGTATTCGTGATACGTATATTTAGCAGGATTATTCGTAGCTCCACCATATTGCTGCTCAACACCGTATGGATTATCGCCACCCGCTATGATGACGGGAACATTCTTCCAGCCTGGGCAACCGGTGGGATAATCAAAACACACTTTAGAATAGTCGCGCAGGTACCAGGCATAGGGCCACGTTGCATCACCGGTCAGGCCAATTTGCATCTGGTGTTTGCCGCCAAACATTTTCTGGTCAAGTGCGTCAACTTTAGACATGACGGTATTCACATCGGTTGTGGTCTGCACATAGACCATCATCTCGTGCGGACCATCGGCAGGGTGCACATACGCCACTTCATACATATTATGCACAGTGGGCAGCAGCAGCAGCACCGCCATTATCACTCCAAAGAAAGAGATACTGGTTGCGAATATGCCGATCTTCGGGCGTGCCTCTGGATACCCCTGAACGTGCCCGTTGCCCTCGTTCGGAATCACATCCGCCTTTGGAGAAGTTGAATGTGCAAAGAGATTCTTCACGAAGTTAATACATGTCACGACAGCAGGTTCCAAACCAATGGCAGCCAAAATCAGCATCGGCATAGTAATGTGGATCATTAACCAGGGCATCTTTTCTGCTGCCCATGAATAGAGGAATAAATTGCCCACAAACCAGTAGACCAGGAAGAGTCGGAAACGAGTAGGCTGTACGATACTGCGGATGATGCCGATCAATCCGAACACCACGCCAATTTGCTCATACAGAGGAATCAGCATCAGATAGTAGTACCATGGCTGACTGCCGCGCGCTACCTGTTGCTGCTGCAGCCAGTAATACAGACCTTCCCAGATGCCATCGCCAATCCCACCACGAATATTGGTCAACATGACGGTAAATAGCAACAGGAAAATCACCCACGCACACAGGAGCGCAAAAAACCAGTGCGTCCAGGGTATAGTCAAGATGGTATCGAGTATAGGTTGCCGCTCAGGATCCACATGTTTGGCAAGCCCCCGTCGTTTAGCAACAGAAATCTTGCCCTTTATTTCGCGATAAAGAAGAACCAGTACGAATGCACCAAGCAGAATGCCTATCACCGGCACAATGGCTACAGTTGTGTCCTTCAACCTTTGTACAAAATTATTAGCAGTATTGACATTGTTGGGATCGGTAATATAAATCGAGATAGATTTAACCCACGCGAATAAAAACTTTGCTGCTACTCCAGCGATCACGAAGTACACCAGCACGGTAACAGGCGCAAAAGACTTCGGCAACCACGCAACAACCGGTGACTCTTGATTGAAGCGCGAACGCAACAGCACTTTCAAACCGAGTTCCCACGCAATCAATGCTCCTAGAAAACTTCCAAAGACTAATACTGTCAAAAAAGTCGCTTCTTTAGTCGCATAGGAAAATGCAAACCCGGCAGCAGTTATCACCAGCCAGCGCATCTTACGAGTATGAACATAGCGGGCAATACCAACAACCATAAGTAGTGTAAAGAAAGCCATGTAGATATCTTCACGCGCAAAGCGAGAGAAGTAGACCATGCTTGGTGAAACAGCTAGCAGGAAACATGCCAACCAGGCGCCGACTTTGCCGAGATAGTCGCGCAAGAAAAACGGCAATGCCACTATCGCTGTACCCAGCGTTGCAGCCAGGATACGCACTGTCGTCGTATTCACCCCATTATCATGGGCACCCAACAATTGCGAAATCTTGTAAACAAGTGCGATGAAATGAAATTGAAATGGGCCATGCAAGAGAGGAGTATAGATATAGCAACTATAACCCTGAGGCGGCGGATTAATACACCATGTCCAATGCGCCATGTTATTCAGCAACTGCAAGGAATAGTATGCGTGCAAGCTTTCATCATGATGCAGAGGTTTATCTCCCAAGCCCCAGAAACGCAAAACCGCCCCAAGCAAAATCACACCCCAGAAGGGAATCCAGGTAAGAAGTTGTTCGCGAGTAGGTGGAGAAAATCTTCGGCGTTGCGGTGGCTCAACCTCTTCGTTTTCTTCATAGACGACAAGGTCAGAATCAACCACACCCTCTTCGATGCCGATTTCTTCCTCTGTTGTTAAGGATCTATCACCTGGAGATGTGCCTAAGGGCACAAGTTCGTGACTCTTTGATGCCGGGTCTACGGCCGCTGCATCTTCAATTGGCTCAGTTTCATAACTCTTCAAAGGAACACTCCTCTTAAACTCGCACCCTCCCGCGCTGGCGGAGGACATGATTTCCTGAAATATTATACCCTATGAACTCTCCGGAACTCGGTATATTGTCACACCATTGGCAGAATAAATTGTCTGCATGAACGTACTGAAGCGGTTGAGATTCGCCCGCGGATACGTTGTCTTTTCTAAAGGACCCACATAGAGATAGTGAGCATTGTATTGATTCATCAATGAAAGAACCGTATTAGGATTCGTATTCGTATAGATTGCATTAATATCAGCGCCCCGACGATAGAAATCAGCGGCATTGTAAGCATTGTTGAGCCAGTTCACTCTCCATTGATACTCATGTCCAACCCATCCCATCAGCGTTGGCAAACCGGTAAACGCAGAGATTCGTCCGTAGTCACTATAGTCTCCTCCCAGTGGGTTAAATGCCTCTACAATGACAGGGCTACCCTGGACATGACTATTGAGCCACCTTATGGCCGCATAATCACTCGGATCGTACGATTGCAAATAGTTTAACCCGTCAAGACTATTTGTTCGCTGCATATAGTGATTCGTGCGTTGATAGCTTCCTACAATTGGATAAACCATCCCTGCTAGCAACAAGAGTAGTAGTACCGCTGACCAGAGTACCTGGCCCCCACGCCGTAGCCAGCTTTGCCAACCGCTTACACTTACGGCTGAACGGAACCCTTCGTAAATAAAGTAGAGTGCTGCACCGCAAGTGATGGAAAGCAACGCCCATGCCTGGAAGTAGAACTTAAAGACCGTGTTCATACGTGGATAGTTACCGGCAAAGACATCTTTCAAGAAGATTATCTCAGTCAGAGCGACAAGACCAAAAGCCAACGCCCCTAATAGCATTGTAAATGCTCGTGGGCGATCATGCAGGTGATAGAGAGCTAAAGCCGCGCCCAACGCGGCGATAGTAAAAGCTACTGCAAATGTCAGGCCATTCTTTGTGATTGCAAATGCAAGCAAAGCTACCCCCAAAATCACTACAACGCTGATCACTCTCAAGTCCAACCAATCAGGGCGAGCAAAACGCCTTTGGGTTGGAGGTCGAGTATCAGGAGGCTGGTTTCCCGTGCTAGTCAAAGGTACCATAACCACATCGAGCGAGGGCGTTTCTTCTTCCCAGGGTTGATCGGCTGAAGATAGCGTACCGATAAGAGGCATCCCTACCATATTTCGCGAAACGGTTCCTTCCTCCAATTGACGTTTTAGAGCAGTTACATGTGAACCGCTCGCAGTGGTCAAAATGCCGCTACCGAGACTAACCTGCGTGTCTCCCTGATCTACCTGTGCAAGATTCACCTGATCAGATTTGGATGAGCCAACAGCGAGTGCTTGTTTACCAGAAAGAGTCCTTGCGACAAGCCGTGGCCGTACCAGATTCACCATAAGCAACGAGACGTAGATAAATACAAATAATCCGTAAATTAATACTTCGTCTCTAATGGCAGAGCGGTCGGCTGGGCTTACAATCCCGATGCCCTGCGACGGTGACACGAAGCTCAGATAGAAAGGAGCATACATGAAGAATGACAATGCTGTAAGCGCCGCAACAACTGTGAACACGTCCAATATTAAATCAATGCGAAAACGCGATTGGTAGGCCATCCATTGCTGCAAGCCAATGCAGATGATGGTTAATGCCAGGTAGGTTGGGAAATCCCAGCCATTCATGGTGAAGAGACCCCCAAGGATCAGCGCGCAAACTCCCAAATTGAAAGGAAGACGCCAGCCACTGCCAAAAATGCGTAATCCTTTTCCCTTCCCGTCCCCACCAAATTCCAGAAAGAGATTAAACGCGAGACCTATCGCAACAATCGTAAAGGCAAGCGCTAATACGTGTGCGTGAAAGCAAGAGAGCAGGAAGCTGAAAGCAGGGAACTCGTTAATAGTCTTATCGATGATGCGTGTAGTGTTAAACCAGTACAGCGGCGGTAAATCATCATGTGCCTGCCACCACTGCTGAGTCGAGGCAAGATTACCCAGAACCTCGCCCATGAGAATGGTGAGCAATCCAAATGGAATTGCGCCGCTAAGCGATGGAAGTACAGTATCTGGTTGGTCAGAGTCTACATTATGATGTTGGGTGATGTCAGCCGATTGTCGTCTCCTCAAGAATGTAGGCCACAAGCGTCTCTCGGATGTGCTTGAAGATGTCACCGTTCTTCTACGCTGGTAGCGTGCCCAGGACACGATATTGCTTGTGACTCCAAACAAATTCACCGCGGTCAAGCCAAAGAAGATACAGATACCCGTGTTAAAGGCAATTGAAGGAGATTGCCCAAGCAATTTTGCCAGCATTGCAATGGTAAAGTGCGCATAATAATAGTAGTTGATAGAATAGCCAGAGAGCCACATGTCATTGGGAGGGAAATGTGGGCTGCGCATTATTGCTGCCAGAAAGCCCTCATCCATAAACATTTCATAATTTTGTATATTCGGCCCATAAGAGCGAATCCAACCTAGCAAAAATACCATGCCCAGGAAGATCGCTTCACATACTAGGATGTAGAAAATATGAGCGCGTATCAGTGCTAAGAGAGCGTGTCGAACTCGTACAAAACCAATCATGCTGAAAGCAAATAAAATGAAGAGTACCCCAGCAATAAATAATTGACTGAAAGGCAATACTTGCACATACATCAATGGCAACCAGACGCAAAAGGCCAGCAGAGCTATACTTATAGCCTTACTGAAAGCCCAGCCACGGTCCGGCAGATTATGAAATACTGTGATGGTGAGCGGAAGGCACAAAAGACCCAGCACTTCGACCAGTGCCCACATTTGAAGCAATTCGACCATGATTACTCTCTAACAGATCCTCAGTCAATATCAAGTATTTGCCCTCCGTGCATTGGCGCTTCACAAGGGCTTAAATATCCATACATTAAAACACGTGCTCTACAATACAATTTTACGAATAGTCAAGAGGTTTGTCCATTATCTTAATAAGACGTACGAATTATCTCATATGTTCCTTTTTTACGCTATAGGTAACATTAAAGTACCTCATATATAGTGACACCTTCTGCACGATAGACGACACGAAGGGTATCGCCAACCATGTGATCAAATTTATCCAGACCTGCTGTTGATTGTTGAGCATAGGCCTGTCGTTCCAAATCTCCCACATAGATAAAGCGTACATGATAATAGCGTAGTAACGTGATCGCTTGAACCGCATCAGTAGTGGTGTAGATAATTCCAATATCGGTCACCCGATTCAATAGTTGATCTGAGTAACGTTGTTCCCCAACATGATCTGCCCAACCCAATACATCCGGCAGTCCAGTGTATATAGATACACGATTAAACCACTGATAAGAGACAGGAGCAGCGGCCTCCAGAACAACAGGCGAGCCAGCAATATTCTCATTAAGCCATGCAATCGCACTCGCATCTCCAGGATACCACGCCTGTATGAAGGCCAGACCATCCAACGTTGGTGTGTAGTTAGCGCTCCTAACAGGTGGCTGCGCAGCCACCCAGACCTGGTGATCGTCAATCCTCGAAGCCGTTCCCCCCACGAGAAATACCGAGCCTCCCAACACCAGGAGAAAGAAGATAACCACCCAGACCTTTCGCACAATGCCCCGCAAGAGGCTCCATAATTGTTGCACTGCCAATGCTCCACCTATAGCAAAGCAGAGCCAGGCTTGCATAGAGAACTTGAAGACAGTATTCATACGCTCGTAATCACCGCCATCCAAAAAATCTCGCACATATACAATTTCCAGCCCAAGGCTAATGCATAAACCTATTAGCAACAAAATATAGGTAAAACGAGCTCTGGTATCAAATTTAATGGTTCTGGCACCATTTTTATTATGCATCCCACCTGTACTAGTAAGAGATTCCAATACAAGTGCATCATCTTCCTCCAGAAATGTAGGGGCACCCCTTGCGGGTGCCCAGCTCGCGGGTGCCCGGTTAACCCCAGCATCTCTCAATCGCACAACAAAAAGAAACACGCCAAAGCCAATCAGCAGCGTTAGTAAGATCTTCGGTCCCAGCAACGTTGCAATGGTTACTATTATTCCACAGAGCAGCAAATACCCCGCAATCCGACGAGTCGTCGAACCTCCAATCGCAAGTGAATTTTTCCCTTGAACTCTGGCTCTTGCTTTCCGCATTCGCGTCCACCAACGATAAAACTCGAACAAAAAAAAGCTGAGCGTAATAAATATCCAGAGACCAGAAATGGTAAGGTAATCGCTTAAACTTGTTCCCCGGCTGACCAATCCCAGTCCGTTCACATACAGTTGCTGGTACGTAGCATAAAAAGGCCAGTAAAAGAGGTAGCCAAGGCCGCACAAGAAAACAACTGAGATCAGAGTGAATCCAAGTGAAAAAAATAACTCACTTTTGGGTTTACCCCTTTGCTGCTGTAGTTTACATAAGATAAGCACAACGCCGAGTAAAAGAGCATAGACAGGCATATCCCAGGGATTCACACAGGCAATTGTGCCAAAAGTGAAAGCTGCGAGTAGATAGAGTAAAGCGTTTCCTGGCCTGCGTTCGCTGGAGCTGCCATCCCGCTCATCACTTGAAAGCACCAGCGATCCCACAACTCCCAGCATCAGCACTGCAAAGGGTAGATCAATTACATGTGGATGTAGATCGGCGAATAGAAAGCTCCAAAACGGAAACTCGTTGATAGTGAAAGGAATAATACGGCTGCTGCGCCAGTAATCAAAAATTGGTGGCTGTACTTTTGCGAGCAAAGCTACGAACTGGTTTTTCAGCTGTAGTAATCCATCAAAATTCCCGATCAGCGCCGCGAAATACCCACCCAACAAAGCTATAGGGAAACTACGAGCGAAACTGTATACCAGCGTCACTACGCCTGTAAACGTCAGAGCAAACAGCGTAGGAATAGCCAGGTTGAAAGCAACGCCAGGCACAATTCCTGTCAGCTTAATGCACGCACCGAAGATCACATAGCCATAGTAGTAGTAATTAATGTAACCACCTGCAAACCATGGATCATAGGGTGGCATAGAGGGACTGCGCAAGACAGCATTAAGAAAAGCCAGTTCCATTGGCTTTTCTCCTCCAAAATTCACGTTCCAAAGATCGGGGTTGAGCGAGCGAATGTAAACAAATAAGAGGAACGCCAGAGTAAAGATAGCTTCTTCGATCAGTAGCAGTCGCCAACGCTGGAGTAGAAATGCTTTGATAGTTCGTCGCTGCCAAACAATCAGTGCGCTGGCTAGCATCAAAAGCATTGCCATTACGATCAATGTCGAGAGATGGCTGAAGGCTGCAATATGCAAACAAGCCAGGATCCATGTGCAATAGGCGAGCAGCATTATGCCCAACGTCTTGCTAAAAATATAGCCACGATCGGTCAATCCACGGAATGCTGAAAACACTAGTGGATAAGCCAACATCCCCAAAAGAGTGAGCATTAACCACCAGATTAAGATAGGAAACGAATTGGAGAAGTTATTTGCTGGAAACTGGACACCGAATGGGGGAGATTGCTGATTGTCGGCAATCTGTTGAGCGCTAAGCAATAATGAATGCTGTGCGCCTGAGAGACTGGCGCAAGACGGCGGCAATTGTACACTCTGTAGGAGTTTATGAAAAAGCTGGTCCGACGTGTAGGGATAAGGATTGTCGCGTACAAAGATACGCGACGTCGGGTGGTCAAAGACGGAATAGCTTTCATCAGCACTGCTATCGTTGAGAGTAATGCCAAGCAGGTTAGGGTGATTCTCAAACTGCGCTGCCAGGTGAAAACCTAGTTGCCCGCTGAAAAGCAGTTGATAGTAATGAATAGTCAGCGGATAGCGACACGGCAGGCGCGGAATAGATTTATCCAGGCGATCACTGGCCATAGTTATAGCGTCCACGGTAGGCAATATCTTCGCCAACTGCTGCGCTTTTGCTACTGTATCGTCTCCATACAAGTCCAACCCTTGCTGCGGCTGACCATTGGCATCAACATAAGAAGCTTGCTTGTAAATAGCAGCATCATGATTATCGATAGCAACTGGTAGAGCGTCATCCCACTGTTCGTATGTCAAGACACTACCAGGTTTCAAATGATCGAAAATCCAACGCGATGCCTGAATGCGCGTATTCGGCTGGCTATATACATTCAACAATGCCAATCCCTGAAACATCGTCCCGAGAAGCACAATTACGATTGCAACATAGGGCAGGATTTTTACAAGTGATAAATAAGACGGTGAATTCGCTCCTTCCGTCCTCTCGCGGCTGTATCTCACAAGTGCTATCAATACACTTGCCGCCATCAGTGTCAGAAACGGGTAGAGAGGCAGCATATAGCGCATAAATTTTACATAAAAGCTCCCGGTAATCGCGCCATAAACCACTACCCAGGACAGCACAACAAGCCATGGACCAGCATTGCGCTTCCATATTCGCCAGCACAGCCAGAGGAAACCAGCTATTACTGCAAGCCCAAGCGCCAAACCCATACCCCAGAGAAGCATGTTTTGTGCCTGGTATATAAACGGCATCGTTCCTGCAAATTGCCGCACATAGGGCAAATCAAGCGTTCCACGCGCAAGACTACCCTGGTCAGAAACCTGTTGGATAAATTCTCTCATGTCCAAAAAAGCATAGGGCATGGCTATAAGAAACATCACGAGAGTAGCACAAAATGAGTAGATCAAAGGTTTAACAATAGAGAAAATACCATGCCTGTACCAGATCATAGCAAGTGCAACAATCAGCGGTACGGCCAATGGAGCAGCGCTGAATTTCGTAGCGAGCGCCAGACCATAGCCAAGTCCAGCTATCAAAGACCAGCGAACAGGTTTATCAGTATCAACTAATGCGACGCAAGCGAGGACAGTCAAAGTAACGAAGAAGAGCAGCATGGTATCAACAGTATAGAAGTGTGAGAGCTGCAATTGTAACGGTGTGAATGCAACCAGAGCAGCAGCCAGCAGGGCTACAGACCAGGCAAATTTTCGTCCTGGGGTGCGATCAGTCGTCAGCAACAACCCCAACCAGCCTGTCAGAAGGATAGTTCCGGTATCAAAAAGAGCATTAATAACACGCCCTGTCAACGTAATGTTGGCAAAGTTGGCTAAAGTGGGCGAAATATGCGAGAGCATATTGCCAACCGTAGCCAATAAATAAAGCGGGAAAGAGCCGTAAGCAAAGAAGTGTGGATTTAGCGGTGAAGTAGCGGGATCGAGGAATTGCGCCAGGCTCTTCGGCCATGATAATTGAACAATATGAAAAAGAATCTGTCTCTCGTCAGGATGGAAGTTATTACCCAGAGCAAAATCTGCTCCATACAAACGAAGTAAAAGCTGAGAGCGTGCTTGAATCTGATCCCAATCAAGGCCAAATAAACGTAAAGCCAAGCCAAGAAATGCAATGCCAAACAAAGCCAACGGCCGCCAGCGTATCACTATCTTCAACTTGAACGGTCTCTTCCTCCCACCTGCTAAAGGAGGGACATACACTGCTCGTCAGGGAGTCCAAATTGCTTATCGGTATAATAACTCCGCATTAGTATAGAGAGTATGTCAGGATGGGTCAAGAGAAAGTGTGAATTTTACAGAAAAATCTCATTTTGTAACTGATCGTACAAATTAATTTGTCATTACAAACTTCCGCGCAAAAAACCTCCAATACTCTCCCAGGCACTATGCACCCTGCTCCTCAAGTTCTGTAATCGAAAGGGTAGAATCATCTGCCTATCATCTCCATTCGAAGTGAACATAGGATCCCAGAAATCTTCTTCAGCCTGCCAGAAACGCGGTAATATAGGGTGCGGAGCAACCAGCACATCTCCCTGCTCAGCAAACTCAAGTTGTGGTACTAATCCCACAGACCGCTGCTGACGAAGTATAACCGCACGTCTAGAAGCTGCTTCATATCGATAAATGGCTGGCATACGAGACGAATGACTGGCTGGCATTGCATAAGGCGCACTCTCCCTAACCTCTTTGCAGGCTTCTTCAAATTCCAGGGTAAAGTTTAGCATGGTTTTGAATCGACGGTCTGGCGATTTTTGCAGTGCAGTCAATACGACCCATTCGACTGCCGCTGGTATCTCCGGCACCAGGGCACACATCGAAGGAGGCGAAAGATG
>WNFA01009076.1_pt1 | contig 10901 bp, 10 predicted proteins | sample 5400481 | NCBI WGS metagenome assembly WNFA01 (sample SAMN13153340, study PRJNA577476) | soil metagenome | isolation source: 120 cm saprolite under Douglas fir tree site 2 hole 1 replicate 2 | place: USA:California | collected 2015-04-18 | reverse complement strand
CGCGGCATCGATCCGCGCGGCATGGCGTTGCTGCCGTTCGGCGGCGCCGGGCCCCTGTTCGGTTGTGCGCTGGCCGACGCGCTGGGAATGGCCCGAGTCGTGGTGCCCCCGCATCCGGGCGTGCTGAGTGCGTTGGGGCTCGCTGCCGCGCCCGAGCGCGTGGACGTGCTGGCCTCGCTGCACCGCCCACTGGCCGATCTCGAGGGCAGCGAGCTGGCGGAGGCGTTTCAGCCGCTTGTCGCGGCGGCGGCTGCGGCACTGCCCGACTCTGGCGTGACGCGCTTCGTCGATTGCCGATACCGGGGGCAGGGGTACGAGGTCACCGTTGCGGCGCCGCGCGACGATGCCTCGTCGCTCGCGACCGCGTTCCGCACCGCCCATCGCGCGCGGCACGGCCACGGAGAATCCGACCAACCGATCGAGCTCGTCAATCTGCGGGTGGTGGCCGAACGCCCGGTGGCGGCGGCGCCGGTCGGGCGTGCCGGCGTCGGTGTTCCGAGCGCGGGACGTCGCATGATCGTGACACGCGACGGCAAGCGGGTCCGCGCCGATGTGTGGCCGCTCGGCGAACTGCCCGCGGGACGTCAGCTCAACGGCCCCGCGGTCCTCGCGGGTCCCGATGCCACCGGCCTCATCGAGCCGGGGTGGCGCGGCCTCGTGCATGCTTCCGGCGCCGTGATCCTGGAGCGGACGTGAGGCTCGACGCCGTCGGTCTCGAAGTCATGGCACACGCGTTCGCATCGATCGCGGAGGAGATGGGACTCGTGCTGGTGCACAGCGCGTTGTCACCGAACATCCGCGAGCGCCGCGACGCCTCGGCGGCGCTGTTCGATGCGGATGGCGAGATGATCGCGCAGGCGGCGCACATCCCCGTGCATCTGGGGGCCCTGGCCGACGCCGTGGCGGCAGTGCGCACCCTCGACCCGCGACCCGGCGAGCTGTTCCTGCTCAACGATCCGTACGCCGGCGGCAGCCATCTTCCCGATCTCACACTCATCGGCGCGATCGAGATCGAGGCCCAAGTCGGCGGATACAGCGTCGTCCGCGCCCACCACTCCGACATCGGCGGGATGACGGCGGGCAGCATGCCGGCCGGCGCGCGCGAGCTGTACCAGGAAGGCCTCGTCATCCCGCCCACCCGGTTCACACCGGATCTCGAGCGCCTGGTGCTCGCCAACGTACGCACGCCGGCGATGCGGCGGGGTGATCTCGCGGCGCAACGGGCGGCGGTAGAGCGCGGCGCGAGTGGCCTGCGGTCGCTGGCCCGGCGCCACGGCTGGGCGGCACTGAGCAATGCGGCGCGCGAGCTGCTCGACTATGCCGAACGGCGGACGAAATCAGCCCTCAGCCGTCTGCCATCAGCAACGCCGATGACCGCCACCGATTATCTGGAGGGCGATGGCGTCATCGATGACGATCTTGAGATCCGCGTCCGGATCACGATTCAAGACGGAATCTTTCACGCCGATTTCACCGGCACGCGAGAGGCGGCGCCGGGCAACGTGAATTGTCCGATCGCCGTGACGCGCTCCGCCGTGTTGTTCGTGGTGCGCACGCTGCTGCCCGACGATGTGCCGATGAATGGCGGCGTGCCGCGCGCGATACACGTCACGGCGCCGTCGGGATGTCTCGTCAATGCGCGGCCGCCCAGCGCGGTGGCCGCGGGAAACGTCGAGACGTCGCAGCGCATTGCCGACACCGTGTTTCGCGCGCTCGCGGCCGGCGGCTGCGTCGTGCCCGCGCAGGGCCAGGGTACGATGAACAACGTGACGTTCGGGGGGCTGGGCGTTGGGGGCTCGGGCCTAGGGGAAGGCTGGACCTACTACGAGACGATTGGCGGAGGCCAAGGCGCGAGTCAGGGTGCCAACGGCCCGTCCGGCGTGCATGTCGGGATGTCGAACACGTTGAACACGCCGATCGAAGTACTGGAGATGGAGCACCCGCTGCGCGTGCGCACCTACGCGCTGCGCACCGGCAGCGGCGGCCCGGGGCAGTGGAAGGGGGGCGACGGCGTCGTGCGCGAATTTGAGGCGCTCGCCCCGATGGAGACGACGCTGCTCACCGAACGCAGGCGGCACGGGCCTGCCGGTGGAGCCGGCGGGGTGGATGGTGAGGCGGGAGCGAATCTGCTCAACGGTCAGAGACTCGCGTCGAAGACCACTATGCGACTGGTCGCGGGGGACGTCCTCCGCATTGAAACCCCGGGTGGTGGCGGCTGGGGGAAAGGACAAGATCCATGACGTGGGCCTTGATCTCGTTGCTCGGCTTGCTCGCGGGCGTCATCTCGGGGCTGTTCGGCGTGGGTGGCGCCGTGGTGATCATCCCCGGTCTCGTGCTCATCGCCAAGCTGCCGCAACACACGGCGCATGGGACGTCGCTGGCGGCCCTGCTCCTGCCTGTGGGGTTGCTCGGCGTGCTCGAGTACTCGAAGCGCGGGCAGGTGCATTGGGCCTATGCGGCGGTCGTGGCCGTGGGGTTGCTCATCGGGGCCTACTTCGGGGCGCGGTTCGCGGGATCGATTTCGGACGTCACGCTGCGCAAGATGTTCGGTGGGTTTCTGCTGCTGATCTCGGTAAAGTTGCTCTTGACCTGACCGTTCAGGGTCGGGCTGCGTCCTCGACTTGGCGTTGAAACACCTTGCCGTCGATGAACAGCCTGAAGAGATCCTGGTCGAGCTGCCCTTCCTTGACCTCGGTGGTGAGGATATCGATCGCCCGATCGACGGACACAGCGCGCTTGTACGGCCGGTCCTGCGCCGTCAGCGCGTCGTAGATGTCGCTGATCGTCATCATCCGCGTCTGAATCGGAATCCCCTCGGCGGTAATGCGTCGCGGATACCCGCGCCCATCCATTTTCTCGTGGTGCCCGTACGCGATCAGTGGAATGTGTTGCAGCTCCCGCGTCCACGGGATGCGCTGCAGAAACTGATACGTATGCGTGACATGGCTCTCGATCTCGTGGCGCTCGGCGTCGTCCAGGCTGCCTTTGCGGATCGTGAGGTAGCGCATTTCGTCGGGTGAGAGAAACGGCTCGGTATTCCCGTCGAAGGCCAGATAGGTCCGTTTCGACCACGCCTTGAGCTCTTCGAAGCTGCCGTCGGGGAGAATGCTGGGCTCGTTGGCCTGGAGCACGATCTCGAGGAACCGATCCAGCTCGGCCAACTCCTGCTCGTGCGCCGCTTCCTGCTCTTTGACGAAGGTGTCGTAGCCGTTTTTGCCGTTGCTCTCGAGGTATTCGGACCGTTTGCGCCAGAACTCGCGCTCCGCCGTGCGCCGGATGAACGCGTGGCGATGGCGCACGAGCCCGAGATCGGACGGGTACAGTTTCTTCGCCTTGATGAGGACCTGCTCGCGGACGCCGACCTTGCCGAAGTCGTGCAACAGGGCGGCATAGCGGATCTCTTTGAGCTGTTCGCGCGTGAACGTGACGTCGCGATATGGACCATCGCCGGCGCGGTCCACGATCTCGGCGAGCCCGACCGTCATCCCGGCCACGCGTCCGCTGTGACCGTACGTCGTCGGATCGCGTTGCTCGATGGCGTGCACGGCCGCCAGTACGAAGCCCTCAAACAGCTTCTCGATGTCCTCGTACAGCCGGCTGTTCTCGATGGCGACTGCCGCCTGGCCCGCCAGCGCCGTCACGAGCTCGACGGTACGCTTCGAGTAGGGTACGACCTGACGGTCGACGTCGGCGGGGGTGGCGAGAATCGCCTCGAAGTTGCGCTTGCGATTGATGAGCTGCAGCACGCCGATGATCTCGTCTTTGTGATCTTTCATGGGAATCACGAGCATCGACTTCGTGCGATAGCCGTAGCGCTCGTCGAACGTGCGGTTGATCGTGTACTCGACATCCGGCGGCAGGAAGTACGCATCGTCGATGACGAGTGGATCACCGGTGACCGCGCAGTAGCCGGCGAGGCTGGTGCGATCCACCGGAATCGTGAATTCGACGAACGGCGCTTCGGGCTTCGAGTAGGTCTGGGCGAGCCGGAAACGGAGGCGCTTCGTTCCCTCCTCGTTGAGCTCGACGAGATACAGGCTGCCGGCATCCGACTGGGTGATGCGCCGCGCTTGGGTCAGGATCAACTCGAGCAGCGTCTTAATGTCGCGCTCCGTGCCGAGCGCGACGCCGATCCGCGTCAGCTCGCCGATCTCGCGCGCGCGGTGCGCGGCCTCGGCGCGCGCGCGCGCCGTCTCGGCCCGCGCCGCGGCCTCGCGGAATCCGGCCCGGATGGCGACCAGCAGCCGCCGGGGACTCGTCGGATACGTGAGGAACCCCGACAGGAATTCGGTCGGCAGCGTTTCGGGCACGTCGGTCTCGCCGTCCCGTCCGAGGGCCACAATGGCGCCGCCCGCATCCACGAATGCCCGCATGACATCGATGGGAAAGAGGGAGCGGCTTTCCGCGTCGAGCAGCAGGACCGTCGGGCGATCGTCCACGACGGTCACCTCCCTGGCCTGACGGACCGGACGGGCCTCCACCTGCGAGGTCTCTAGCGCCGGCGCGACCGCGTCGGGCCGCCACATCGGCGGATGCAGGAGGACGTATCTCACGGTTTGACGCCAAAGGCGAAGCGCGCCAGCGCTCCTAATCGGGAGAGCCGGCGCGCCGCCTGAGACCCTAAGCGAGTGATCGGGTTCGTTAGGACGACTTCACTCGCTGCAGGCCTTCCTCGGCCTCAGCGTAACCCGGGAAAATGACGAGGGCACGGTTGAACATTTCCACCGCCTTGTCCTTCTGGCCGTGGTCTGAATACAGCAGCCCGCGTGAGTAGTAGGTCAGCGCTTCCGTCGGGACCTGGCGACCCATGCGCTGCTCCGAAGCCTGCCGCTGCAGCGCAGGCAGGCTCGCGTCCTTCATGAGCCGCGCCGCGATGTTGCGGATGATGTCGAACATGTGATCGCGCTGCATCCGCTCCGACTCCGTCTTCACGATTTCGCTCGTCTCGGTGTTGACGAGACGGACGTCCACGCGGAAGTCGCCGTAGAAATCGACGAACGTGCCGAGGACGACGTAGCGGGCACCCACGAGCTTCCCGACCTTCGCGGCGGTCTGCGGATCGACGCGACCTTGCGCGCCGAGATTCTGCTCATCGACGAGGCGCTGGATCTCCTGACGCTCGACCACGCGCGCTGCGGGATTCTGGGACAGCTCCGAAATCATCATCCCGGCGATGCCGCGCTCGAGGGCGTCGAAATCTTCCTTGCCCTGACCGTATGAGCCGCCGTTGTTGAAAGGGAGGACGGCGATGCCGGGGCGGGTATCCTGGTTGCGTTGCTGCGCCCCCAGGAGTACCGGAACCAGACTCAACAGCGTCATGACTGCACGCGCGCGCATAGCTACTCCTCGGGTCACAGGGTCACCTTCATTCCTTCTTGTGCTGCGTCTACCTCGAGCGAGCCGCCGCGCGTCTTGGCGAACTTGCGCGCCGCGGCCACGAGTCCATCCATTTCCTCGTCGCCGTGCTCGGGCTCGTGGTGAAACAGCACGAGCTTCTGGGCACCGGCATCGTGGGCAAGGGTCACTGCCTCTTCATACGTTGAATGACCCCAGCCGCGGTGCTGTTCCAGCTCCTTCGGCGTATACATGGCGTCGTGAATCAGCAGGTTGACACCCTTCAAGAACGTCACGAAGTCACGCCGCCAGCTCGCCAGGACGTCGTATTGTCCACCTGGGCCCAGCTCGTTGTCCGTCACGTACGCCATACTCGGCCCGCCCGACCCTTTGGCGGGCGTGAGACGGAATCCCAACGTTGTGCCCGGATGCCGCAACTTCATCGTCCGCACCCGGAACTCGCCGATCGAGAACTCGTCCGAGTCCACCTGCTGCACCGTCAGCGACGCCGACAGCGCGTCGAGCGGAACCGGGAACACCGCCGGATCCATCTGTTGACGCAGGATCGCTTCCAACGACGCAGTTCCCTGACGCGATCCCCAAATGCGCACGGTATTGCCCGGCGCGAAAAACGGCTTGAAGTGCGGCAGTCCCTGAATGTGATCCCAGTGCGCGTGTGACAGCAGAATCTCGACTTTGGCGGCACCGTTTTGTTTGGCGACCAGATCGAGGCCCAACGCCCGGATTCCGGTGCCGGCATCGAGGACGACCAGCTGGCCTTCGCGGCCTTCGACCGCGACGCACGGCGTGTTGCCACCGTAGCGCGCCGTTGCGGGCCCGGGAGTAGGAATACTCCCCCGGGTTCCCCAGAAGGTCACCGTGTACGTCATGCGTGTCGGCACGCCGATACTCGGGCTAAGTTACTGGCAATTAGTGACGTAGAGCCGTGACGCGAGTCACGACCGGCCCGCCGCTTGCTCCAGTGAGCCCCGGTCTTTGATCACAATGTCCTTGCGACTTACGTCAATCATTCCCTTGTCGACCAGCTCGCGCATCGTGCGCGACACCGTCTCGCGCGATGAGCCGATCATCTGGGCGATGGTGTGGTGGGTGAGACGGCGCGTGATTCGCTGGCCGTCCGTTTCGTCGGCGAGATCGAGCAGCAGCTGGGCGACGCGTCCATGCACGTCGAGCAAGACGAGGCTGCCGACTTTTTCATCCACGCGGCGGAGTCGCCGCGAGAGCTCGCGCAGCAGCGCGAGCCCGATGCCGGGGGAATGTTCGAGGATCCCCTGAAAATCTTCGCGGCGCAGGACATAGAGCGTCGAGTCTTCCATCGCGATGACGTGCGCCGAGCGCGGCTCGTCGTCGATCAACGCCATCTCGCCGAAGAACTCTCCCTCGCCCAGCACCGAGAGAATGACTTCGCGCCCATCCTCACCGATGAGGACGACTTTCACCTGACCCTTGGCGACGACGTAGAGCGCGTCGCCGGGATCGTCCTCGAACAGGATGACGGAGTTTTTGGGGTAAGCGCGGTCGCGCGCCACTTCCACCACGCGCTGCAGGTCGGCGGCGGAGAGCTGGCTGAATAGCGGAACCTTTTGCAGCACGTCAGCGGCAGACACGCGAACAGCTTACGCTGCGTGTGTGGCGGTGTCAATCGAAGCAAAGCCCAAGCCTTGCAGCCAAGTTGGTGCCCTGATTATATTTCCGCACTTCGTTCCGTCCGACAATTCATGCAAGGATGTGTGCAGTGAAACCCGGGATTCACCCCAAATACCAGCGGGCAACCGTCCAATGCGCGTGCGGCAACACGTTTGTCACGCGCTCGACTACGCCTGTGATTCACGTCGAAGTCTGTGCCAGCTGCCACCCGTTCTTTACGGGTAAGCAGAAGCTGCTCGATACGGCCGGCCGCGTGGAGCGGTTCCGCCAGAAGTACGCTACCAAACCGAGCTGATCCCGTGGACGACCGACTCCGCCAGGCGCTCGCGCGGGCGGAGGAGGTCGCCCGGGAGTTGGCCGACCCCGCCACCACGCGGAATCCCGCCAAACTCAAGCAGCTCGGCCGCGAACACGCGCAGCTCGACGACATCCGGCAGACCCACCAACGTATCGAGCGTCTCGAGGCCGAGCTGGGTCAGGCCCAGGAAGTCCTCGCTGACAAAGACCCCGAGCTCTCCCAGCTCGCCCGCGCCGACGTGGATCGCCTCCGGCCCGAGATCGACCGGCTCGAGGCGGAGCTCGCGGAGCTGCTGACCCCCAGCGATCCGTTCGACGATCGCGATGCCATCGTAGAAATCCGGGCCGGAACGGGAGGAGATGAAGCGGCGCTGTTCGCCGCCGATCTCTTCCGGATGTACACGCGCTTCAGCGAGCGGCGGGGATGGAAGGTGGACATCCTCTCGCTCTCCGAGGGAACGCTCGGCGGGCTCAAGGAAGCGGTGTTCGCGGCCCGAGGTCCTAAAGCATACGGGACGCTGCGCTACGAGTCTGGTGTGCACCGGGTGCAGCGCGTCCCCGTCACCGAGCAGCAGGGCCGGATCCATACCTCCGCCGCGACCGTGGCCGTGCTGCCCGAAGCGGAAGAGGTGGACGTCAAGATCGAGGACAAGGATATCCGCATCGACGTGTTTCGTTCGGGCGGGCCGGGCGGCCAGAGCGTCAACACCACGGACAGCGCGGTGCGGATCACGCACATCCCGACCGGCCTCGAGGTGAAGTGCCAGGATCAGAAGTCCCAGCTGCAAAACAAGATCAAGGCGATGGAGATCCTGCGCTCGCGAATCCTGGACCGCAGGGTCGCCGAGCAGGAGGCGGAGCGGTCGCGCGAGCGGCGCGCGCAGGTGGGCACCGGTGACCGCTCGCAAAAAGTCCGCACGTACAACTTTCCCCAGAACCGCGTGACCGACCATCGCATCCACTTCACCACGCATAGCGTGGATCAGGTGCTCGACGGGAAGCTCGACGATCTGATCGGCGGCGGTCAAGAAACGACTGCGGCGGTCTGGGCGGCCGTGTCAGGTATGACGGTGGGTGAGGCCTGGCTGCGGCGGGACGAACCGAAGTCGGCCGAGCTGCTGGCGCGATATGATGGGGCGGTGGCGCAGCTCGAGCGCGGCGTGCCGTTCGCGTACGCGGTGGGATCCGTCGGCTTTCGAACGTTAAATCTCAAGATCGATCGCCGCGCGCTCATTCCGCGACCGGAGACCGAGGGTCTCGTGGATCTCGTCCTCACGCGATGCTCCACCGGTCTCGTCGCCGACGTCGGCACGGGGTGCGGTTGCATGGCGCTCGCGTTTGCGGTGGAAGGCCAGTTCGACAAAGTCGTCGCCATCGAGCGGTCCGCGGTCGCCGCGGCGCTCGCGCGCGAGAATGTGAAACGAGTTGCCCCCGGGACACTTGTCGAGATTCGCGAGGGGAAGCTGCTTGCTCCGCTGGTGGACACAGGGGAGCGCTATCAAGCGATCGTGTCGAATCCGCCCTATCTCACGGCCGCGGAGTACGCCGCGCTCGACCCCTCGGTCGCGCAGTTCGAGCCGCGGGAGGCGCTGGTGAGTGGGAGCGACGGTCTCGACGCGACGCGCAGCCTCTTTGCCGGGGCCGCAGCTGTGCTTGAGCCGGGCGGGCTACTCGCCGTCGAAATTGACGAACGGCGAGCCGATGCTATTCGATTGCTGGGCCGCGAATATGGATGGGACGTTGCAATCCACGCCGACCTGTTCGGCCGGCCGCGCTACGCGCTGGCAACACCGGGGCATGGCCCCGGTGCTCATACATCGGAGGAATAGTGCTCGAGGAGAAGGCAGAAGAACTGGGACGGCTACTCGGCCAGACCGACGAGTACAAGGCGTTGCGTCGCGCGACGGAAGCGCTGCGCGAGGATCAAGCAGTCCAGAAGGTGCTCGCGGAGGCGGAGCGGCTCGCGCAGGAGATCGAGCACGTCGCGCAGCAGGGGAAAGAACCGTCCAAGGAGCAGGTCGAGCAGTACGATCGCGCGCTCCAAAGCGTGCAGGCGAATTCGGTGTACCAGCAAATGGTCGCGGCCCAGTCGAATTTCGAGAAGCTCATGACCCGGATTAATGCCCGGATTTACGAGGGCATCAAGAGGGGCGCCGCGAGTCCCATCATCACGCTTGGCTAGGGACTGGGGCTTGGGGGGCTTGGGGGTTCGGGACTCGGGGTTCTTCGTGGTGATCGAAGGCCCGGAGGGGGCGGGGAAGTCCACGCTCGTAAAGTGGCTCGTCGCGCGCCTCCAGACCGAGAAGCGGCGCGTGGTGCCCGTCCGAGAACCGGGTGGCACACCGATCGCCGAGGCGGCGCGGAAACTGGCGCTGAAGTCGCGCCACGACCGGGCGTTTGGCGCCGAGCTGTTCCTGTTCCTGGCGGCGCGCGCCGACCTGGTGGAACGGGTGATCCGGCCGGCCCTGGCGAGGGGTCAGGTGGTCATCGCGGACCGGTTCGGGTTGTCGACCATCGCGTACCAGGTCGCGGGCCGGGGGTTGCCGCGGGCTGACGTGGAGGCGGCTCTCAGGGTCGCTACCGGAGGCCTGACGCCCGACCTCACGCTGATCCTCGACGTCCCCGTGACCGTGGGGCGCGAGCGCCAGCGGAACGCCGGGAAGGTGCGGGACCGTATCGAACGGGAAGATGACACGTTTCACACGCGGGTCCGTGAGGCCTATCGCAGCGCATCCGGGCACGGGATTGTTCATATTGATGCCAGTCTGGCCAGGAAGGCCGTCCAGGACGCCGCCTGGCGGGAAGTCGCCGCGGCAACGGGAGCGCTTACACTGAGGAGTTCATGATGATTCGCCATAAGGGATTAGTGGTTGCCGCCGTCGTCTCCGCCGCAGTGGTGTCAGGCGGCTGGTTTCTCCAGCGCGAAACAGAGCCGGCTGGATCGGTCTATCAGCAGGCGCGGTTGTTCGATGACGTGCTGGCGCACGTCGCTGACTACTACGTCGACTCGCTCGACGAGCGCCAGCTGTACCAGATGGCGATCGACGGCATGCTCGACCAGCTGCACGATCCCTACTCGGTGTTCTTGAAGCCCGAGGACTTCCGGCAGCTCTCCGAAGCCACGACCGGCAATTACTCGGGGTTGGGCATCCAGATCGACGTGCGCGACGGGTGGATCACCGTCGTCGCGCCGTTGCCCGACACGCCCGCCGAGCGCGCCGGCGTGCTGACAGGCGATCGCATCGTCCAGCTCGACGGACGGTCGACGGAAGGGTGGAAGCAGGATCAAGCGGTGAAGGAGCTGCGCGGGCCGGCGGGAACGCCGGCGGAGCTGACGATCCGGCGCACCGGCGTCGACAAGCCGATCATCTACAAGCTCACGCGCGCGACGATTCACATTCGCTCGGTCGATCCGCGGATCACGATGATGCTCGACGATCGCGTCGGGTACATCGCGCTCAGCCCGGTCAGCGAAAGCTCGACCCGTGACGTCAGCGTGGCGATCGATACCCTGCTGAAGCAGGGGATGAAATCGCTCATCTTCGATCTCCGCGGCAACCCCGGCGGGCTGCTGGATCAGGGCGTCGCGGTATCGGATCTCT
>WNFA01005161.1_pt1 | contig 10903 bp, 9 predicted proteins | sample 5400481 | NCBI WGS metagenome assembly WNFA01 (sample SAMN13153340, study PRJNA577476) | soil metagenome | isolation source: 120 cm saprolite under Douglas fir tree site 2 hole 1 replicate 2 | place: USA:California | collected 2015-04-18 | reverse complement strand
CACTTTTGATGCCGACTCGATTGCAAGAGTTCTGAAATCGTCCCCTAGCCTAGAGTTTTGCACTTTTTGAGCCTGATTTCACCCGGAAGCGCCTGCGGGCCGGGGTCGGAACGGGCCAGCAGGCCCTCCTCTCGTTAGCCATTCTGGTACAATTTTTTCCATCTCATTGACGATTTTAGGGGTGGGAACGGACGGAAACGGAGCAATTTGGCTTAGCAACTCTGGCGATGGCACGGCCAGGAAGGTGAAGCCCTGATGGCCTTATGCTGGTCGGCGCCATGTTGGAAATGACTCTTGAGGTCTTTTGCAGATGCTCGCGGTTGCGTTGGGTCAGCGGGTTCACCATTTCCCGGCGAAACAGCAGGCAAAGGTAATTGAAAGGTGCCCGTGTATTGGACTCGCTGAATTTCCAGATCGAGGGGAAACTCGGAAAGAGGAGATTTTAAGATGAAAGCGCACCTGCTCGTGGCACTGCTGATAGTCTGCATGCTTCCCTCAATTGCGGCGCCTCAGACTGCCGAGGAGATCATTGAGCGGAACATTGCCGCGCGTGGCGGGACTGAAAAGTTTCGCGCGATCCGTTCAATGAGGGTGACCACAGTTGAAGAGGCGAATTGGGGCGGCAGAGGATCATCTGTACTCCGCATCCTGCGCGCCGACCGGATGCGGTTCGATTACACGTGGCAGGCCAATCCGAAAGCACCAATAATCACGACAACCACCGCCTTCGACGGCAAAGCCGGTTGGTGGGCCGATCAACATAAGGGCTTGCAGACGCCGTATACAGTAACAGGCGACACATTGGAAGAACTTCGGGAGCAAGCCCAGCAGCAATTTGCGCAGTCCCTTAGTGAGCTCCAGGCGAACGGGAACAAAGTCGAGTTCGTCGGGAAGGATGCCGCGCAGGGAAAGTCCTGCTACAAGATCCGTTTCACGACTCATACCGGTCACGTCCGGTACGCATACTACGACGCGGAGTCGTTCCTCATAGCGCAGACCGAGCAAGAAGTGTTCATGAAGAATAAAAAGGAGGAGCTTCTCACCACAACCATCAGTGACTACCGAAGTGTAAACGGCATCCTGTTCCCGCACACTTTCAAAATCGATTCCTGGTTAACAAGTGCATTCGCTGCGGCCGAATGGCTTCCATTGCCGATGGCTTTCTTTGAGAGGAAGAAGGACTTTACTACCTCCGTGATTCAAACAATCGAAATCAATTCAGATATGGATGAGAGTTTATTCCAAGTCCCTGGTGCGAGTGCGGTGGAACCGACGAAGCGCTAGCTTCTCGATTTCTAGCGGCGGGTGGCCCAGAAGTAAGTCTGAGCACAGCGACACCATTACGAGAATTGCCCCTGCGAATCTGAACATTGCGGACTTGAGCGGGAGGAAAAATGCGGAAGCGTGCCACTAAGGCTACAATTCCTCCCGAGCTAAAACACAAGATCTCACAGCCGCTGCTCATGTTTACTGGAGGGGCGGGAATCTTCTTCAGAATCCTGCTCCTCGCATCTGACCACCGGATTTCGGTTTCTGATAGGAGCCTGGATTTATCCTGGTGGTGTGGCAGCCAGGTTTTCACCCTTCATCAGTGCGCAACGGACGCGTGATTCTGGACGAGTCAGCAACTCTTCGCTAATCCGATTCCGGAAGAGTACCCTGTCATCCGTCCGAATCAGCGGCAAACGCTAATAGCGTTTTCAATTCCCTTGAACTGGGGTCCAAATGCTGCCGAATTAAGTCCAAAACCGTATATGATGTGTCTGCATAAATCGGCATTAGCGGTGCGGCCGATTTTTCCAATTGAACAGATGATGCCACTCGGAGGTGAGCGATGAAATCTCGGCTCAAACTACTTGCGGCCCTTTCATTTCTTTTCTCATTAGCAAGTCCTGCTTTGGCGCAGGAGCTCACGCCCGAGCAGCGCCAGCAGATCGCACACAAAATCGTCACCCTCTCAGCCAAAGTCAAACCGCACGAAGTAGTCCTCATCGAGGGAAACGCCGTGTTTCTGCCGTTTATAGAGGACCTTGCCATTGAGGCATCCAAAGTCGGAGGCTATGCGATTTTTAGAACCTCCAGTGATCGATTCTTGCGGGCAGTCTTCACAGAAGTGCCCGAGGAATACTACGGTCAGCCGGATCCCACTCTTCCATGGTTCAAGAATATCGATGTGAGGATTCAACTGCCTCCGCTCTACAACCAACCGGAAGTTTTCCGGGGTGTACCTCCTGCGCGGCTCGTTAAGCTTCAGGCAAATGGCGCCGATGAATTCCGAGCAGGTGTGCGCCAGACCAAAACACGCTCTATCTTTGTTGACGCACCACTCCCAGACCAGGCTGCAAGCTTCGGTTTCGATTTCGCGACATACGCCAACATGCAATGGCAAGCGATCGGTGCTGACTATGCCAGCATTGAGCAATCCGGAAGGAGTCTCAGCGACATGCTGGCGCGTGCTGCTAATATCCATGTCACCGCTCCTGATGGCACCGACTTTAGCTTCAGGCCGGGACAACAGCCACCACTTGCGTACGGAGGGATAACTCGGCCCGATGCCCCAAACTGGGATGATCGAGCGGCCACCCTACCTGGAGGTGTGGTGGTCCTACCGCTCGCTCCGCGATCTTTTCAGGGCAAAATCTTTACTCCAGAGGACTACTGCAGCCCCGGCGAGAAGATCACTGGAGTGTCATACCAATTCCACGACGGGAAGATGACTGGCTTCACCGCACAGCAGAACGCGAAGTGCCTGCAGGACTACCTCGACGCATATGCCGGTTCGAAAGACTTAGTCGCATCAGTACAGATTGGATTAAATCCGAATCTGAGATCTCAAAGTCGAACAGCTCCAAGCAACCAGGCAGGAATGTTGTGGGTAAATCTCGGCCGCGATGACCGGCTCGGTGTCAGCGGAACGCAGATGTATTGGGCCATTCCGGTTGTCAGCGCCACAGTGGACGTTGATGGCCGCACAGTTGTGAAGAGCGGTCAATTACGGCTGCCTTAGTGGGGCTTCAAAGTTGGCGGTTTGTCTGCTCCTGTCCGGCTTGCTTCTGGGCCTACGGCCGGTCGCTTTTCGGACGACTCGGCACCACGTGCAATGTCGGCTCACGTCTGCGGTAATGTCCACACCGGGAGCATCAAACGTGACAATTGTGCTTAACCTCAACCAATTTGTGCCACCTACGGGGTTCACCCCAACAGTTTCAGTCCAACTTCGGTCCAGTTCAAGGGCGGAAAGATTCAAGGAAGGTCGGGCTGACTAGCGGTACCTTAAATTCTCTTGTGTAGATTCGGGTTTTAAACAGAAAAAAGGGCGCACTTTCCTTTGGAGCGCCAACTCACAGTGGAGGTACACCCTGATGCGAGAAATGGAAGTCCTCGGCAACGGCCATCTTAAGCTGGACTTTGCCGACTGGAAAGAGGTCTTTGAGACCGTAATGGCGAAGCAAATGCGCCCGGCCTCTGAGGCGGGCCCTTCCTACCTCCTGATTCAAGCAAAATACTGCCGGGCACTGGTGAGAAATCCGTCCAGCTTCCCCCTCTTCTTCTCATGTGCCCAATAGGTTTGGTTGCAGCCTCGAATACCCTTTTTCATGCGCCCATAAACTGAGCGGAATGGCAGCCAAATCATCGACCAGCGGGATGGCGTGGCCGTCTTTTGTCAAATCGACCGTCCGGATATAAAACTGGCAGGTGTCGCAGACTTCCACGCGAATGTGCGGCAACTGCTCCGTAACGTACACCGGCAACTTGCTTTCGGCTTCTTCGCCGCAAGTCGGGCACAAAATACGACGGAATTCCCATTCTTGTGAACAGAACGAACAGAGGAGGAAGCGTTTTCCGCCGTCGCCTTCGGGGCGCAACACGCCCAGTAGCGGGCGCGCGCCGCACTGCGGACAGACTCGCACGGTCATAACCGCGGGAGCCCTCGGCGTCAACGCTGCGCGAAACTCGGCATACGGTTGCAGGAACGCCCGAGCAAGGAACTGTGCCAACGCTCCTGCTTGCTGGTCGTACTTGCCCGCAAGTTGCCAGTACGCCTCCAGGCTCGCAACCCAGGAATCCGACGGCAACAGGGACATCTGACTGGCGGATTTCCCGAGCGCCGGCGGGGCGTGTTGTTCGATCGTGGAAAGAAATCCCCTGAAGTAGGGAAGAAGCACGGTGAGGTCGAGCGGACTCCGCAACTCGGTGCCGGGCGCGCCAGGTGATTTTGCTCCGCTGGATTCCGCGATTTTGGCACGAAGCTTTTTTTGAAAGGCGGCGATATGCTTGTAGAGCTCGAGAAATTCAGTGGCGAAAAAGAGTTGCGCAGCAAGACGCTCGGCGCGCCCCATTCGCGCGTCGTACTCGGTCCCACCGGTCTGTGTTGTCGTCATTTGCGCGGCGTGGACGAATCGCCGACGATCTCTTTGTACCAGCCGGGGTGATAGCGCTTGGCAAAAGCGATCGAAACATCGCCGCGAATGACCGAGCCAAATGCTCCGCGCTCGGCAAACACGCCCATATAGATGTGGATCAGGAACAAGCCAATCGTGAAGAGCGCCGCCGCGGGGTGAACGATAACGGAAATGTATCTCAAGGAGCGAAGCTTCCATGGGATGCGTTCCGGGAACCATAGAACGACGCCACTCGCAAGCAACGCCACAGCGCTCCAGAAAAACCCCCAGAACAGAAACTTCTGCCCCGCGTTGTACCGTCCGGCCGGCGGCATCTTGTCGTCTTGATTCGTGCTGTAGTAGCGGACCGCTTTCCACCACTTCTTGTCCACGTCCGTGTGCTTCATTTGCGGCGCCCACATCACGTACATATTCCACACGGCCGCGAAAAAGATCAGCCCGACCCACGGATGCAGCATTCGCGATACCGGCGCCCCGCCCAAAATCACCGCCACCCAGAACAGCCACGGCGACCAGAACGCCAGCCCGGTCATCAGCAGGTAGATGTACGCCCCCGCGGCCACCCAGTGCGTCAATCTTTCCTTCAGCGTGTACCGGAGGACATGCCCGTGAGGAATGATCTGTTCGGATTGACTCACGATTTCTCTCCTCCCGGATGGATGTCCTCATCCTCGCGGTCCTTCGGGCCGAATCGCAGGTAATGCACGAAGAGGCCGATCAATCCGCCAACCATTGCGACGTTGCCAAGCCACTTCAGCGGCCCCTTCCAGAGTTTTACGGTCCACGGAATATGCGGGTCCTTCGGCAGGCCACCGTAAAGTTCCGGCTGCGTAGCGTCATGCAGCACGTAAATCACGCCGGTGCCACCCACACCCGGTGGGTCGTACACGCCGGCATTCGGGAAGTTGGAATGATCGCGAAGTTGTTTCGCGCGTCCTTCAGCAAGGAACTTCATATCGTCCTTGCTGCCGAAATGCAGGCAGCCCGTCGGACACGACTTAATGCACGCCGGTTCCAGCCCTTCGCTCACGCGATCGGTGCATAGCGTGCACTTGAACACGCGATTGGTCTTGGGGTTCATCTTTGGAATGTCGAACGGGCATCCTGTGATGCAATATCCGCAGCCGATGCAGTTGGCTTGCTGGAAATCGACGATGCCATTTGTGTACTGCACGATCGCGCCGTCCGCGGGACACGCCGCCAGGCATCCCGGCTCGGCACAATGCATGCACTGGTTCTTGCGCATCAGCCACATCAGCGTGCCGTCTTCACGTTCGTGCTCGTTGAAGAGGATCAGGTTCCAGTAATTCCACCGCGTCTCCGGCATCGTCTGATAGGTATTGTTGAAAACAGTTTCCCCGAACGGCAGGTCGTTCCATTCCATGCACGCCACTTCGCAAGCCTTGCAGCCAATGCATGTCGTGGTGTCGATGAGTTTGCAGACTTTATATTCGCGCTGCGTGTCTTCGCCGGGAACAGTTCCCGCGTGACCTGAGATTTTCTGGATGCGCAATATTTCCTGGCTCATGGCATCCTCTACGCTTTCTCGAGCTTCACCAGGAAGCCCTTGAATTCCGGTGTGTAAGCGTTGGGATCAAAGACCGTCGGCGTGAGTAAATTCACCAGCGTCCGCGCGTCCTTGCCTTCGTCCTCGGCGATTCCCCGATAGCCTTGATGAATGGGGATGCCGATCTGGTAGATTTTTCTGCCGTCGATCATCATGGCCTTGATACGCTTCGTGACCATGGCTTTCGCGATGTACTCTCCGCGGATGCTCGACACTTTTACCTTCTCGCCCCCGGTGAGCCCCATCTCTTGCGCCATCTCCGCGGAAATCTCCACGAACGGCTCCGGAATGAGTTGCACGTTCATGGGATTGTTCTTCGTCCAGTAGTGATAAAGCTCGGTCAGTCGATAGGTCGTGCATACCACCGTGTAACCATCCTTCGGCGTGGCGTATTTGTCGTCCGGCGTTTTGAAGCGCTTCACCACCGGATTGTGGGTCTGCTCCGGATGGAGTGGATTGTCAATCGGACTTTCGATCGGTTCGTAATGCTCGGGGAGCGGCCCGTCGGCGAAGGCCGCTAGCGGCCCAAAGATTCGCCCTACGCCCTCCGGATTCATGATGAAGGGGCCCATGTGATCTTTCGGCTTGGAATCGATCTTGAAGTCCACTACGTCGTTGCCGACCCATTTTTGCGTGCTTTCGTTCCACCAGACTTGTTTTCTCGTTGGATCCCAGGGCTTGCCGTCCACGTCGCACGACGCGCGGTTGTACAGCACGCGCCGATTCGCCGGCCAGGACCAGCCCCAGCCCGGGTGTATGCCCAAATTTGAGGGGTCCGAAGGTTCGCGCCGTGCGGTCTGATTTCCCGCCTCGGTGAACGAGCCGGAGTAGATCCAGTTGCCGCAGGAGGTCGTGCCGTCATCTTTCAGCCATGCGAAGCCGGGAACCTGCTGGCCGACTTTGATTTGCTGCTTCGTTGCAGGATCCTCGAGATCCGCCAGCGCCTTCCCGTTGATTTCCTTCAGTACCTCGGCCAGGGGCGGATTCGATGGGACGCTGTAATTCCAAGTCAGGTTCAGGACGGGATCAGGGAATTTGCCGCCGTCTTTCTTGTAGAGTTCGCGGACTTTCAAGAAAATTTGCGCGACAATCCCCTGGTCCAGGCGGCAATCTCCGGGCATCGGCAGGGCCGTATTTTTCCATAGCAGCCAGCGCGCGGAATTGGTGAACGATCCGTCTTTCTCGGCAAATCCCGCGCAAGGCAAACGATACACGGTCGTTTGAATCTGCTTCATCTCGTCTATGGTGATGCCGGGCGACTTCCAAAACTCGCTGGTCTCGTCGGGATAAATCTCCCCTACCACCAGCCAATCGGCCTTTTTCAGCGCGTCAATATTTTTCTTGGAATCGGGACCGATCGCTACGCCGTTCATTCCAAAAGCAAGCATGCCTTTCACGGTGCCGTTGTACATGTCGTCCCACAACTGCACCCAAGAATAGTTGCGGTCCACTTTTGGCAGATAATCGAACGCCCATCCGTTTTGTTTTGTGGCGGCGTCGCCATAAAGGGCTTTCAGATAGCTGACCGCGAATTTCGGCGTGTTGCTCCAGTAGTTGAACGAATCCCACGGCGCGGGCTTCGAGGATGTCGGCGTAATGCGTTTCATCCAGGTCTCAAAGGAGGTATCGGCGGGAGTCGGCACCTTCAAATAGCCGGGGAGATTGTCGAAAATCCCTGCCATGTCCGTGGCGCCCTGAATATTGGAGTGCCCGCGCAACGCGTTGACGCCGCCGCCCGCGCGGCCCACATTGCCGAGCAAGAGCTGCAGGATCGCTGCAGTTCGAATTATCTGCGTGCCGAAGCTGTGCTGCGTCCATCCGACGGCATAAATAATCGTCCCGGCCTTCTTCATGTCGCCGTCTTTGCGAATCGAAGTGTAGAGGTCGGCGGCTTTGAGGAATTGTTCTTTGGGAATCCCGGTGATGCGCTCGACCATCTCCGGGGTATACCGCGAGTAATGTTTCTTCAGCAATTGGAACACGCAATTGGGGTTCTGCAGCGATAGATCGAACTCGACCCTTTCCGGCAGCCGGGGAGCGGGCGGAGCGCTTCCGGTTGGGGGATGCGCCGCGTCATTTGCTCCTCCTGTCCCCGCATAATTCCACGTGGATTTGTCGTAACTCTGCGTCTTGGCGTCAAAGCCAGAGAACACTCCATCCGTGTCGGCGGGCAGCTTGAAATCGCTCTTGACGATGAATGCCGCGTTCGTGTAGTTGACCAGGTAATCCTTCGCGATGCGGTTGTTCTCAATAGCATAGTGAACGACGCCGCCGAGGAAGGCGATGTCCGTGCCGGCGCGAATCTGGCAGAAGAGATCGGCGACCGCGGATGTGCGCGTGAAGCGCGGGTCGACGGAGATTATCTTTGCATTGCGTGTACGTTTCGCTTCGACCGGCCACTTGAATCCGCAGGGATGGTTCTCGGCAGGATTACCGCCCATGATGAGCATCATGTCGGTATTCTTCATGTCCACCCAGCCGTTGGTCATCGCCCCGCGCCCGAACGTTGGTCCCAAACTTGAGACCGTGGGGCCGTGTCAAACTCTGGCCTGGTTTTCCAGGTGCACGACCCCCAGGGCGCGCATCGATTTCACAACCAGATAGTTGAACTCATTGGTGTCGGTACAGCCGCCGATCCACGCGACGGATTCCAGCCGGTTCACCGTGTGGCCCGCCGCATCCTTTTCGATGAAAGTCTCATCGCGCGTCTTTTTCACGCGCGCCGCGATTTCGCTAATCGCATCGTCCCACGAAATGTTCTGCCATTCGGTGCCGCCCGGCCGACGCACCAGGGGCTTCAGCAAGCGCCGGTCGTTCATGATCTCTTGCTGCAGCGAGGAACCCTTCGGGCACAGCGTGCCGCGGTTGGTCGGATGATCGGGGTCACCCTCGACGTGCACCACCTGCGCGGTCACATTCTTCGCGCGGTCGCCGATCGTGTAGATGATGGTGCCGCAGCCCACCGCGCAGTACGGGCAGGTCGAGCGTGTCTCGCTCGCCCGCGCAATCTTGAGCGTGCGCAACTGCGCATACGCGGGCTTCAAATCGAAACCGAACACCGCGGCGGCCGCTCCACCAATTGCCGTTAGTTTGAAAAAATCGCGGCGGGTAGGATTCATACTGGGACTCCCATCCACGAGAAGTAAAGTGAGGTAGGGTGCGCCTCGCGGAATCTATTTAATAAAACTTGTTGGCCAGCTTGTCAAGCGGTGATTTCCGAAAATTCGCAGGGACTCCAAGGGCTCAAATTCCATGTGTCCATCGACCAGTGCCGCGCATCAAATGCAAATACGTTGATGCGTTTTGCTCCTCCGGCGGCCCTTGTCTGCCCAAGGTTTTGATCAACAGTCGCGCCGCCTCCGCAGGAAAAACCGCCCGCGCCTTTCTTCTATTCCGTACGGGTGTTCCTGTGTCGAATCACACAAATCCAGGCCTTCATGCCATTTTGGGGTCCTGCCAGCCCTGGCATGCCTTGGACTAACGCCACTTCGGAGCCGGCCGTCCGCCGGGCGCTAAAAAGGAATTTCAGCCCGAATTGCCGATTGCTGGGTTACAATGTGGATTCCCCGATCCTGTACCGAGCCATTTGTGTAATTTTCTGGCTCTGCGGTACGTAACCTAAGTTGTGTCTTTGCATCAATACAAGGAGCACGCAGTCCTATGGCAAGTTCACAAGTCTCCGCAAAACCTGACCTCGGATCTCTCCGCATCCACGATGGCCAGCGGAGCAAGACTGGAACTGGCAAGCGGGTCATTTTCGCCGCCATACCGGTCCTCATTTTCGCGGGTATAGTCGCTGCCGCCTACGCTTTCCGCAGTCAGAAACCGATGGTGGAGGTTGCCACCGCCACGAAGCCCGAAGCAGGCGGCCGACAGACTGCCCTGAATGCCAGCGGCTACATCACGCCTCGACGCCGCGCGACCATCGCTGCCAAGATTACCGGCCGCGTCACCGGGGTATTCTTCGACGAAGGCACACGCGTTGCGGAAGGGCAGCTCCTCGCCACGCTCGATGATGCCGACGTCAAGCGCTCCCTCGATTCCGCCAAAGCCGACCGCGACGCCTCCCAAGCCGCCATCGCCGACTATGAGGTTCAGCTTAAGAACGCGCAGATTCTGCTTCGTCGCGCGGAGCAGCTTCAGAAAGCTGGCGTGCAGACGCAAGAGGCCCTGGACAACGCTGCGACGGCTGCGGACAGCCTGAAGGCCAAAATTGAGCTCGCCAAGCAGCAGGTGGCGGCCTCCGAAGCACGCATCGGCGTTGCGCAACAGGCCGTGGACAATTGCACGATACGCGCACCGTTTGCGGGCATTGTCGTGTCCAAGGACGCGCAGGTTGGCGAGATGGTCTCGCCCAATTCCGCGGGTGGCGGGTTTACGCGCACCGGGATTGCGACGATTGTGGACATGAAATCCAACGAAATCGAAGTCGATGTCAACGAGTCGTACATTGCGCGCGTCGAAAATGGCCAGCAGGTTACAGCAACTCTGGATGCCTATCCGGACAAGCCGATTCCCTCTAAAGTGCGGACGGTCATCCCCACGGCCGACCGCCAGAAGGCGACCGTCAAAGTGCGTATCACCATCCTGAATCTGGAAAAATACAATTTCATTTTGCCAGACATGGGCGTGAAGGTGGCGTTCCTGGAAAATGAGCGGCCCGCGGCAAAGGACAAGAGCAAAGACAAGGGGCCGCAGGCAGTGGCGTTCATCCCCGAGGGCGCGGTCCGCTCCGATGCGAATGCTTCTTTTGTCTTCCTGGTTCGCGATGGAAAAGTCGAGCGCCGCGCTGTCAGCCTCGGCATGGATCGCGGAACGGACGTCGCGATACTGGCGGGCGTCACCCCTGGCGACTCGCTGGTCGTCAAAGGGCCTGAAAGTTTGCATGATGGTGACAAAATTGAAATCCGTCAGTAGGAGCCAAGCATGATCC
>WNFA01005702.1_pt1 | contig 10913 bp, 10 predicted proteins | sample 5400481 | NCBI WGS metagenome assembly WNFA01 (sample SAMN13153340, study PRJNA577476) | soil metagenome | isolation source: 120 cm saprolite under Douglas fir tree site 2 hole 1 replicate 2 | place: USA:California | collected 2015-04-18 | reverse complement strand
TTGATCCGCCCTCGTAACCGTATCCGCGGATGAATTTCTTGTGAGGCGGCTGACCCTTCAGGTTGCGGAAGCGAGCGACATAAATTCCGACAGGCTTTACCGGACCCCCACGCGATGGCTTCTCGCCGAGAGCAGGGAAGTCGCCGTTGCCGCCTCCGCTTCTCACGTGTGCGGTTAGATAGTGGCCGAGAACGCCGCTGGAATTGCCCAGCCCGTTGGGATACTGCGTGGTGGCCGAGTTGAAAAGAATTCGCACGGACTCCTGCGCCTGCGCGCAGAGGATCACCACCCGAGCAAGAACTTCGTGCGGCTGGCGCGTGTTTCGGTCGATGTAGAGGACGCCCCGCGCGCGGTTTCGATCGGGGTCCATCAGGACTTTGTGGACCATGGCATTTGAAATGAGCGTGCAGTTGCCGGTAGCAATGGCGTCCGCTACCGTCGTGAATGCCGAATTGAAATAGGAATGCGTGACACAGCCGCGTTCGCAGGGTCCGCAGTAATGGCAGGGCCCGCGGCCATTGAGCGGACGCGTCAGGTTGGCGGAACGCGCCAGCGTGGCGGTGCGGCCGAGCTTCTCCTTGACGCGATCGCGAAAAAGAGATTCCTGGCACGTGAGCGGCATGGGCGGCTGGAATTGGCCGTCGGGAAGGTGTTCCAGCCCTTCCGCCATGCCGGTGACGCCAACGTATTTCTCCACCAGATCGTAATAGGGAGCGAGATCGCTGTATCCGAGCGGCCAATCTTCGCCGTAACCGTCCTGCGAGGCGGATTTGAAATCCGCGTCGCAGAAACGCAAACTCACGCGCCCCCAGACGTTCGTGCGGCCGCCGGTCATCCGCAGGCGGCCCATCCAATCGAAAGGCTTATCTTTGGGCGTTGTGTAAGGTTCCTCGAGATCATTGACGAACCAGTCGTAGTTGTACTCGCTGCAGACGTCGAACTTCGATTGAATGGGACGCGTCTTCCGCACGATTTCCGGCGCGAGATTGCGGTATTTCAATTTGAATGCAGGTTTGTGTTCGGAGAAATTGGCATCGGCTTGGGGGCGTCCAGCCTCCAGCAGCGCGACTTTCAGGCCCGCCTCCGCCAGGCGCTTGCAGGCCCAGCCGCCGGACGCGCCGGAGCCCACCACCAGGACATCGAGGCTCGGATTGCTTTTCGAAGGCATCGGGTCGTCGGATGATGAAAGCGAATCCTAACAAGCGGGAGCAAGCTGGTCAAAGAAAGAGAATGATCCGTAGGCAGGAACGCGATTGTGGACGGTCGGCGCGAGTGATAACATCGCCGTTCGGTCCGATCCATAGTGGGGTTTGTCGTGCGCAATGCAGACGAAACGATTGGCCAAAGGCTGACTCGGCGCCAAATGGTGGAGAAGTTGCTCGCCGGAATGGCTGCCGGAGCAGCGTGGCCGCTGATTGCATCTTCGCATCCCATTCATCAGCATTTAAAGAACGGCGCGGCGCTCGACCGTGCAGCAGCAGCGCAGACAGCTGCATCCTGGAAACCCCTGTTTCTGAATCAGCAGCAGAACGAGACGCTCGTGGCACTTTCAGAGAGCATTGTTCCGGGATCGGCCCAGGCACAGGTAAACCGGTTCATCGACCTGCTGTTAAGCGTCGACACAACCGAGAACCAGAAAAAATTTGTCGCCTCGCTTGCGGCCGTCGAAAATGAGGCGCAGAAACGATTCGGACGCGGTTTCCATCAACTGACAGTGAGCGATAGAGAATCGCTACTCACGAGCTTCTCCAAGGAAGAAGCGACCCGGGATCACGTCAGCCATTTGAAGGACTGGATCACCGTAGCTTATTACTCCTCCGAGGAAGGCATGCGCGAACTGGGCTGGACCGAAAATCGGGCCTTCAGAACTTTCCCGGGATGCGAGCACGAATCGCACTGAGCGTTGCCAACACGCCTGATGAAGTGCGAACCGTTTGGCTGAACACATTCGCCGAGCCAGGGGAACCATTCTTGGAAACAACCGCGGATGTATGGTCAATTCTGACCATTCACTCCGTCCATTAGTATATGCACCGAGAGTGAGAATCACCGCGATTGAATTGCGCATCTAACCAGAGGTGAAAGAGCCTGAGACGTCAATCTTCGCGGAGCAATATAGGGTGGTTGCCGTCGAGGGCGACCGTTTGGTCGTCCGAGGAATTCTCAGCGGGCAGGTGTTGACGATTATCAATCCCGCGCCCGATATCCCGCTCAGTCAGCTCGACTTTCCGCCGGGAAAGTTAATCGCCCTGACCGACCCTTCTACCTCGCCTCCGAACTAGGACTGTCCGTCCGCGCATGTTGGTCAATTTTGACCAGCCCGCAAGTCACTTTCGTTAAATACTGACACAGACAAGTTTTTTCAAAGCGGCGCCGATATTAACTGAGGGTTCATCTGAAAAAGTGACCTCGTTACAGTACCTGTTCTCACCAACTTAAGGACAAATGTCTCTACCAAGCACAGTGTTTCCCAGCGGGGTCCTGGAAATTGTTGGCCCGCGAACTCCGGTGCTGGATGCGGTGTCAGTGGCTCGCCCACGATCGCACTCCAAGCCATCCCTGCCCAGCCGGATCGCGGTGATCGGGAACTACCTTCCGCGGCAGTGTGGCATTGCCACATTTACCACCGATCTGTGCGCAGCCATTTCAGCAGAATACGGTAACGCCAGACTGTTGGCGCTGCCGGTCAATGACACCGAACAAGGGTATGACTATCCCGCCCGGGTGAGATGGTCGCTTGCCCAGGACGACGTGAAGTCGTATCAGGACGCGGCGGAATTCCTGAACTTCAACAATATCGACATGGTTTGCCTGCAGCACGAATATGGAATCTTTGGCGGTCCGGCCGGGAGCTATATCCTGCATTTGTTGCGGGGCCTGAAGATGCCCGTGGTGACTACTCTGCACACGGTTCTTCGCCAGCCAAATCCTGACCAAATGATGGTCATGGAAGAGATTGCGGAGCTCTCAGACCGCATCATTGTCATGAGCCAGCTCTCGTCCCAGTTTTTGCAAGAAGTCTTCAAGGTGCCCAGCAGCAAGATCGACATGGTGCCGCACGGCGTTCCAGACCTGCCATTCCTGGATCCCAACTTCTATAAGGACCGGTTCGGCGTGGAAGGGAAAGCGGTGTTGCTCACGTTCGGCCTGCTATCACCGAACAAAGGAATTGAAAACGTGATTCAGGCCCTGCCCCAGATCTTGTCGAAACACAAAAACGTCGTCTACCTGGTTGCAGGTGCGACCCACCCGCACATCCTCCGTCGCGAAGGGGACAAGTATCGAGCCAGCTTGCAGGCTTTGGCGAAGGAATTGGGAGTGGAATCGCAAGTGATCTTCCACGACCGTTTCGTCAGCCCTGAGGAAATGGCGGAGTTCATTGGAGCGGCCGATATCTACATCACTCCCTATCGGCATGAAGCGCAGGTGGTTTCCGGAACGCTGGCCTATGCACTGGGGGCGGGTAAAGCGATCATCTCCACTCCCTATTGGCACGCACTTGAATTGTTAGACGGCCGTCGCGGCGCGTTGGTTCCCTTCCAGGATCCCGGCGCAATCACGCAAAAGACAATCGAACTTCTGGATACGCCGGCGCTGCGCCATGCCATGCGCAAACGCGCCTACCTGTTCGCGCGCGATATGGTCTGGAAAAAAGCCGCACAGGGTTACATGGAGAGTTTTGCCCGGGTTCGCAGCGACCGCAGGGAAACTCCCCGCGTTCAGTTCTCGGCTCGTGCGGCCCAGAAATTGCTGAATCAGCTGCCCGACCTAAAACTCAATCACGTCAATGCGCTCACCGACGACACTGGAATGCTGCAGCACTCGATCTTTACGATCCCGAACCGCGGAGAGGGACATACCACCGACGACAATGCTCGCGCACTCATTCTGGCAGTGTTGCTGGAGCAGTTGGATGGCAAAGAGCTCGCGAAACCCGACTCGGCGGTCCGAGGTTTCGCTACCCGAGAATCGGCGTTCCGGTATTTGGCGTTCCTGGAGCATGCCTTCAATCCCGTGAAGGGCAGATTCAAAAACTTTCTCGGCTACGATCGCCGGTGGAACGAAGCTGATGGCTCCGAAGATTGTCATGGGCGCGCATTGTGGGCGCTTGGAACTGTCTTGGGAAGATCAAAAGATCAGGGACTGAAGTGTGCTGCCGGGCGTTTGTTTGAGTTTTCCCTCTCCGCAGCTATCGAATTCAGCAGCCCTCGTGCCTGGGCCTATACCATGCTCGGAATTCAGGAATACCTCGACGCGTATCCTGGGGACCGCGATGCCCAGAGAGTAAGATGCGCACTCGCGAAGCGCCTGCTCGAAATGTACGGTGCGGTCCGTAGCCCGGATTGGAAGTGGTTTGAAGATGTTCTGGCCTATGGAAACGCGCGCTTGCCCCAGGCCATGTTACTGGTGGGCCCAGCTTGCTCGGACGAGCGCATGGTTTCCGCAGGCCTCGAAGCACTGGATTGGTTGTTGACACAGCAACGCTGCGAGATTAACGGTCACTTCGTACCGATCGGGTCGCAAGGCTTCTATCGCAAGGGCGGTGAAAAGGCCCGATTCGATCAACAGCCGATTGAAGCCGCGGGCGTGGTTTCTGCGTGCCTGCAAGCGTACCGCGCCACTGGCGATCGGCGCTGGCACCGCGAAGCCTGGTCGGCCTTCAACTGGTTTCTGGGCGACAACGATCTGCAACTGCCTCTTTATGACTCCGTAACCGGCGGTTGCCGGGACGGCTTGCATCCCGACCGCGCCAATGAAAACCAGGGTGCAGAATCCACGCTTTCGTTTCTGATGGCGCTGCTGGAGATGCGCTCCCTGCAAGGACATGAACAGATGGAAATCCGCTCGTGACTATCAACGAAACTATACTCGCGAATCTAACGGGCAGTCGCTACGACTCACTACTCCTTCGGCATCCTTCCAACCCGATCCTGACGAGTAAGGACTGGCCCTACTCCATTAATAGTGTGTTCAATCCGGGCGCGACGTTACTCGCGGATGGAACGACCCTGCTCCTTTGCCGCGTGGAGGATCGGCGCGGGCTGTCGCATCTATGCGCAGCGCGCTCTCGCAACGGCGTCGATGGATGGCAGATCGATAGCCAACCGACATTGATGCCTAGCCCGAAGGAATATCCCGAGGAGATCTGGGGCATTGAGGATCCTCGCATCACTTTCGTACCGGAATTGGATCAGTACGTAGTCACTTACACATCCTATTCGCGCGGTGGCCCGGGAGTCTCCCTGGCTCTGACCAAAGACTTCCGAAGTTTTGAGCGCTACGGCGTGATCATGCCGCCGGACGACAAAGATAGCGCTCTTCTGCCCCGGAGAATCGATGGGTACTGGGCGCTGATTCATCGGCCGGCAACGAATCTCGGAGCGCACATATGGATTTCCTACTCTCCGGACCTGCGTCATTGGGGCAGGCACAGGCTGATGTTGGAAGCGCGCCGCGGTGCCTGGTGGGACGCAAACAAAATTGGCTTGTCGCCGCCGCCCATCGAGACTTCCAGAGGATGGCTCGTGCTCTACCACGGGGTACGGCACACGCCTTCGGGCTGTCTATATCGATTGGGCTTGGCCCTGTTTGACCTCGAGAATCCGGAAAAGTGTCTGCGGCGAGGGGATTCATGGATCTTTGGACCGGAGGCGGAGTACGAGTGCCACGGCGACGTCGACGATGTCGTGTTCCCGTGCGGATACACGATGGACCCCGATGGCGACACGGTCAACTTCTACTATGGCGCTGCCGATTGCTCCATTGCCCTGGCTCGGGGCAGCATTCGTTCGCTATTGGACTGGCTGGATGCCAATGGAAGTTGTGAGCGCAGGCAGCGAGCGGAGGATTTATGAAACCACTGCTCTGGGTTTTCCAGTTTGCCTTCGGGTGCCATCACCAACTGAGTGGGGTGTTCACGATCCAGAAACGGACGTACCGGGTCTGCCTGGAGTGTGGAGAGGAAGTCGAGTATTCCTGGGCCCTGATGCATTCCCTGCCTTCGAGCGTTGTCGCGGTAGAACCACATTCGACACGCGAACTACCGGTGATTTGATCCGGTCGGGCAGCGTCCTCTCAGGCTCAATCTCCACGGGTGAGCTATGTTGCTCAGACACGAATCGCACGAACTGTCATTCTTAGGCGTACTGAAGTATCTCGAGGGGAGCAACGACTAGCTGATTCGTAGCTCCCATTCTTAGGTTGCTGCGGGGTGAGATCCCCGTCCGTTTACATCTAAGCGACCACATCCAGCCGATTGGCACTCTTCATCCGTGTGAGAGCCGCGACACCTGCGGTGAACACGATTCGACCCTAAAAGCGCTCGAACGTACAAATTCAGGCCAACACCTCAGGGCGGATGAGAGGCGTTAGCCCTCGAAACAAGAAAGGTGAAAAGCCATGCCTTTAATTCAACTCCTGGAAGTTCTCGTCGTGGTGGGTGTTCTTCTGTGGCTGGTGAATCGCTTCATTCCAATGCAGGGCACGATCAAATCAATTTTGAACGGCGTCGTGGTGATCGCTGTGGTTCTGTGGATCATGAACGCTTTCGGGCTCTTTCAGTCCCTCTCCCGGATCCACGTTGGAACATGAAGCAGGGCGTCAAGGAAACCAGTCCAGAACGCTGAACGCGCCTACTCAAGATCGATACAAAGCAACACGGCAGACCTCTGCCTCGAAGGAGACACTTTGAACACTAAGCTCTTGTTAGCAGCCACAATCATCCTTAGTTTGAGCGCGTTTGCTCAAACTAATTCTGAAACACCCCGGGTCATCGAACCGATGAGTTCGACACCCACCTTTCGCGTAAACGTAGTCAGCCGTAACGTGCAGGCTGTCAACTACCAGCATCGCAGCGGAGCCACCAAGATAGACTTCGCGGGCACCGACCTGATGCCCGGGGCCAACGGCCAAGCCAAAGTGGAAAGCAAGAAGGGCTACATCGAAATCGAGGTGGAATTTGGCAATTTGCAAAACCCCACGACTTTCGGCACGGAATACCTGACCTACATCTTGTGGGCAATTTCGCCCGAGGGCCGGGCGATCAACCTAGGCGAAATACTAGTGGGCGAGAACCACCGCAGCAAGGTGGACGTGACCACCGATCTCCAAGCCTTCGCTCTGGTCGTAACGGCGGAACCTTATTACGCCGTGCGCCAGCCCAGCAACGTCGTGGTGATCGAAAATGTAGTTCGCAAAGACACTAAGGGAACTACCGAAGCACTCAATACCAAACATGACTTTCTCGAACGCGGCGGCTACATTCCCACCGGGTACAAGTTTGACCCCGTGGTTCTGAACACCAAGTTGCCGTTGGAATTCTTCGAAGCGCGGAACGCACTCCGCATCGCTCAATCTGAGGGTGCCAAGAGATATGCCAGCGACAGCTATCAGCGTGCCGTTCAGTTAATGAACAACGCCGATGAATATGCCGTGCAAAAGAACCCTCCCAGGAAAGAGCTGATCGCAGTCTCCCGGGAAGCCGTACAAACTGCCGAAGATGCACGGGCAATCGCAGTGAAGAGAATGGACGAAGAGCGCTTGGTGAACGAACGCCAGGATTCGGCGGATGCACAGGCGAAATCGCAAGGGCAGGCTGATGACGCGATTCGGCAGAAAGAGCAAGCCCAGTCCGACACCGCGAAAGCTCAAGCGGCAAAGGCTCAGGCCGAATCGGATGCGGCCAAGGCACAATCCGACATGGCCGCCAATCAAGCAGCATCTGCAGCGGCGGTCAGCGCGGCTCAGGCCGATGCCGACCAATCCCGTTTAGCTGCACAGCTGGCCCAGTCGGACGTGCAACAGGCAGAAACAGACAAAGCAGCCATGCGCACCCGCTTGTCAGAGCAGTTGAACACCATTCTTGAGACTCGCGACAGTGCGCGCGGCCTCATCGTCAGCATGTCCGATGTGTTGTTTGACACCGGAAAATACTCGTTGAAGCCGGGTGCACGGGAGAAGCTGGCGAAAGTCGCCGGTATTCTGCTTGCCTATCCTGGACTCAACATTGAAGTCGGCGGCTACACCGACAATGTGGGCGGCGATGCAATGAATCAAACACTGTCTGAGAATCGGGCCGGTTCCGTACGCGATTACCTGGTGAATCAGGGAGTAGCGACCAATTCGGTTTCAGCCAAAGGTTTCGGTAACAGCTTGCCGGTAGCAACTAACCAGAATTCCACCGGCCGGCAGCAGAACCGGAGAGTTGAACTTCTCGTATCCGGCGAAGCCATCGGCAACCCGGTGAATGCGACGACCGGAAGCTTGCGCTAGAGCAAGCGTACGTACCCAGCACTAACGGAGGTAGGACCTATGAAACTAATTAGAATCACCAGCACAGGAATTCTGTCATTGCTTCTCGGAATTGCGGCTCCCGCTTATGCGCAGCACGAACAGCAGGGCGAAAAGCAAGACCACTCAGCACAGAAACAAAGCAACCACGAGCAAGCCAAACCTCAACACCAGCATGCTCAGCAGCAACGGCAGTCAGATCAGAAGGAACAGCAGCCGCAGCACGCCCAACAGCAGCAGAAACAGGATCAGAGCAACCGGCAGGCGCACGCCCAGCAACAGCAGAAGCAGGATCAGAATAACCGGCAACAGCACGCCCAACAGCAGCAGAAACAGGATCAGAACAACCGTCAACAGCACGCTCAACAGCAGCAGCGGCAGGACCAGACCCGGCAGACGCAGCGCGCCCAGCAGACGCGAAGCAATCAACAACCACAGCGCACCCAAGAACAGCATCGTGTCCAGCAGACCGCCTGGCAGCAGCATGGCTCACAACACTGGGAATCCGATCACCGCACCTGGCAACAACGGGGTGGCTACCACGGCTATCGCATCCCTGACGACCGCTTCCGCGGATACTTTGGGTCGAACCATGGATTCCGCATTTACGGCCTGCCCTTCCTGGTTGTAGGCGGATATCCACGCTTCCAATACGAAGGGTATTGGTTCAGTGCTGTAGACCCATGGCCGGAGTACTGGGGGAACGACTGGTATGACAACGACGAAGTCTATGTCAGCTATGTCGACAACGGCTACTACCTGTACAACCGCAGGTATCCCGGCGTCGGTATTGCAATCAATATCTCAATGTAATGGTCGATCGGGTGCAGTCTCGGGAGAGGCTGCACGCGATCGTGACATTCCTGTGTGAAGACAGGAAAGTGAGGAGCAAAACATGCTTGGAACTATATTGATCGTGATCTTGATTCTTGCGCTTTTTGGCGCCCTGCCACGGTGGTCGCACAGCCGGAGTTGGGGTTATGCCCCGACCGGAGGAGTGGGACTTATCCTTCTCGTCGTCGTGATTCTCCTGGTTCTTGGGCGCATCTGAGCCATGGGCCGCCTTACAACATTTCCGGGCAACATAGTTAAGGGTTGGCGCCTACTTTCCGTCCGCGCGGCGGCACTTCTTCTCGTCGTGCTGATGTGCAGCGGCGGTTTGTACGCATACTCCGTTCTGACGCACGAGCAAATCGTAGACCTGGCATGGACCGATCAGATCCGGCCCCTCCTGCTCAAACGATATCCGGGACTGACGGAAGACCAGATCAAGGAAGCGCATGCCTACGCCTATGGAGGCGCCGTCATCCAGGATCTCGGCTACTACCCATTCGGCAGCAGGGAGTTCAGCAACCTGGTGCATTACGTCCGCAGCGGAGACTTCGTACTGGAGCTTCTGCTCGAAAGCCAGGATGCGAACGAATACGCCTTCGCCCTGGGCGCCCTCTCGCACTATGCGGCGGACATTGCCGGCCACCCGGCCGTCAACGAGGCCGTCGCGATTGAGTATCCGAAGCTACGAGCGAAGTTTGGCAATTCGGTCCGGTATGCCGAGGACAAGACGGCGCATTTGAAAACCGAGTTCGGGTTCGACACGGTGCAGGTCGCGAAGAATCGTTATGCGTCCGAGCAGTACCACGATTTCATCGGATTTAAAGTGTCCAAGGACCTCTTGGAACGGGCCTTTCCGGTCGTATACGGAGTGGAGTTGAAAGATGTGCTCACCCACGAGGATCTCGCCATCGGCTCGTATCGTTTTGCGGTGAGCGAGATGATTCCGCGAATGACCCAGGTCGCGCTGCAAATCCACAAGAAAGAGTTGATGCGCGAGACGCCTAATTTTGCGAAGCAGAAGTTCCTCTATCGTCTTTCCCGCTCCAATTATGAAAAGGAGTGGGGAAAGGACTACGTGAAGCCGGGTGTGGGCACGCGGATTTTGTCCACGCTCTTGCGATTTCAAGGGGTTGGCGTTCAATAACCCAACTCCGCAAACCGAGGACCTGTATATCAAGAGCATCAATACTACCGTCGATCAATACCGCATCTTTCTCGAACAAGTGCGCACTGACACGCTGGTGCTGCCCAACTGCGATTTTGACAGCGGCAAGCCGACCAAGGCAGCAGAATACTCCCTTACCGACGACTCCTATGCAAAGTTGCTGGGTCAGCTGTCAGAGCGGAAGTTCGACCGTACCTCGCCGGACCTGCGCGCTAACATTCTCGACTATTATTCTGATCTCTCTGTCCTGATTGCGACGAAGAAGGACGAGGACGATTGGAAAACCGTACTGAGTCAGCTGGACCAGTTGAGGGCCATGACTCCGGCGCCGACGGTGGCGAGCAGCCCTGCACAGTGAGAAGCCGCACGCCGACCCGGGATCATCCGGCATCGGCGTGTGGATTAAGCGTTCGCGCGCAACAGTCGACAGCACAGTCTGAGCTTGGCGCATGCCCCTTCCGAAGTTCTGCACAGTCTAATATCCTGATGACCGCTCAAATTTCTCCGTTATGCCCGACAACCGCAATACTCAGGCCGCTTGGAATTACCACAACGCGACAAAGCATTCCTACGCCAGCATCCGCGCCAACCAACATTTCTTAGACTTCGCCAACCAGCCCTTGCC
>WNFA01005153.1_pt1 | contig 10913 bp, 8 predicted proteins | sample 5400481 | NCBI WGS metagenome assembly WNFA01 (sample SAMN13153340, study PRJNA577476) | soil metagenome | isolation source: 120 cm saprolite under Douglas fir tree site 2 hole 1 replicate 2 | place: USA:California | collected 2015-04-18 | reverse complement strand
GGCTGGCAGCACGCAGACATTATCAAGGTCAGCGAGGAAGAACTGACCTTTCTCAGCGACAAGTACACCCTGGAACATGCCGCTCGATCCCTATGGCATGATCGTCTGCGGCTCCTGGTCGTGACACAAGGGAGAGTTGGTTGTACCTATTTTACGGCTGAAGCCGGAGGGCACGTACCAGGGTTTGCGGTTCATACAGTAGACACCACCGGTGCAGGTGACGGCTTTGTCGCAGGCATGCTAGCAGGTTTGCTTGAGGGTGACCTCGTATGGGACAGAGAGGTGATAGAAAAAGCACTGTATCTCGGGAACGCAGTCGGTGCTTTGTCAACCACGCAACTGGGAGCCATCTCATCACTCCCAACCATGAAGGAAGTGAAAGCATTGCTACAAAGTGCAGACGAGCAACAACTGTAGCCACATGATATAACGTACGGACACAGTAGATGGGGACCACCATACCCTGATTCGTGTGTAATAGAACCAGGGTATTTTTATCGCCTTGAAACCATTATGCTTCCCGATCTGGTTTCGCTGTCAATGTTGTAAGGAGGTGCAACACCTGGTCAAGCTTTTTTTCTTGCGTCTCAAAGCGACTCTCCACCGTCTCAAAACGACTCTCCAACGTCCCAAAGCGACTCTCCAACATCTCAAAGCGACTTTCCATATGTCGCTCCAGGGTATCCAAACGTGGTTCTAGAGTATTTAAACGCTCATCTATCGTTTCCAAATGTTCAACTAATCTTCTAATATCCCGCCCTTGATCTCGTAATACACCTAATAAAATAGTGGTATTTTCTTCCGTCTCACGGATATGTGCTGCGGCCACTTTCTGCATTTTTTCTAACGCGGAAAGTCTCTCTTCCTGAGTTGGCATAGGAAACCTACCTTTCTGGTCGCACGCGCCGTCTCTCTATGCGCATTATATCATACTCTACCGGCAATCAAACTGCTTCGTAGGAAATCAGGGTAATCACTAAACACAGCCAATGCCCCGGTTCTATGGAGAAAACGCGAGTCATTTCGCCACGTTAAATCGGAAATGAATGATATCTCCGTCCTGGACCACATAGTCTTTCCCCTCCAGGCGCTGTAATCCTTTTTTCGAAGCAGCAGCGAAAGAGCCTCCACTCGCCATAAAGTCTTCAAAACGTGTTACCTCGCCGCGAATAAAGCCGCGCTCGATATCTGAATGGATCTTCCCCGCCGCCTCGGGCGCCTTTGCTCCTTTGGTAACCGTCCAGGCGCGCACTTCGTCCTCGCCAGCAGTCAAAAACGTGATTAGATTGAGCAAGCGATATCCAACCTGGATCACGCGATCAGCTCCCAGTTTAGGTAGCCCCAGTGCTTCCAGGTACTCGGCGGCATCCTCCTCCGGCAATTCAGCAAGCTCAGCCTCCAGGCGTGCAGAAACCGCGACCACCTCTGAACCCTCGGCTTTAGCGCGTTTGGCAACCGTCGCGATGCCTTTCAGTTCACCTTCTAATGTTTCCACGTCGACGTCTTCGCCAGCAGCTATGCGCTCCAATAGATCATTTGCCGCACCCAGTACGTCTTCGCTGACGTTCAACACGTACATACGCGGCTTCATTGTGAGCAGGAAGAGTTCATTCAGCACAGCGCGGTCCTGCGCCAGTAATTCATCCTGTCTAACTAATCTCAAATCATTGAGAGAATCCCGCAAGAGTCGCAGTACTTCTAATTCCTGCTGGTACTTTTTCTCACCGGATTTCGCGGCCTTTGTAGTACGCTCGATACGCCTTTCAACTGTAGCAAGGTCTGTCAGAGCAAGTTCCGCGTTCAGGCTGTCCAGGTCCCGGTTGGGGTCTACGTCACCGTAAATGTGCGGTACGTTGCTGTTCTCAAATGTACGCAGCACAATTGCCAGGGCATCGGCATTGCGGATATGCCCCAGGAACTCGGCGCTCAATCCTTCGCTTTTCCCGGTCGCAGTCTGTGTAGCCTGACCTATGCCCGCGACATCTACAAATTCGACGGTTGCATAGGTAACTTTCTCGGGGTTGAATATTTCCGCTAGCGGCTCCAGCCGTGGATCAGGCACCTGTACAACCGCTATATTTGCCTGTACGGTACTCGTCGCATAGCCGCTGATGGGCGCTCCCGCTTTGGTGAGTGCGTTGAACAACGTTGTCTTTCCGCTTTGCGGAAGACCGATTATACCTATCGTAAGTGCCATATATATTCCTCTTAGGCAAGGTTCAAATGCACTTGACAGTTGCTCAGCACCAGAACGGTCCAGCGCTGTCATGCTGAGCGCAGCGAAGCATCTGTGTGCCCAGCGAGCCAGATGCTTCGCTGCGCTCAGCATGACACGGTGTGACGGTTCACACTGTCAAGTACCATTCGGCCAAATTGTACCTTGCCTTAACTAATTATTACCGCTCTGGCATCCACTCCCTCAACAGGGGTGCAGGGGACGAAGTCCCTTGCCGGAGCGCGAGGTGTCCTCGCACACCCCTTTTCCTCAAAGCGGGCCGCAGGCCCGCCAGAAGCATTACGAGTGGATCTCAGTTACCGCTACCTTGACGATATTTGAACCAGGCAATACAATATCTAAGTAACTATAGCATTTCCCGCCAATTGGAGGTAACTTTCTATGCCATTGTACGAGTATTATTGCTCGGACTGCAAATCCAGGTTTGAACTACTTGTCAGCCACCAGCATGCTGATGATATTGTTTGTATGAAATGTCACAGTGAGAAAGTGCGCCGTCTGCTTTCAGTCTTTGCTTTTGCTGGAAGTGATAGCGAAGGCAGCTCGTTTGACGACATGGGGCCCTCGACGGGCACTTGTGCATGCGGCGGTGGCAGTTGCGGCTGCAACTAAAAAGGCTCTGTAATGTTTACCAAGGTTAGCTATCGGCGTGGCGTGATAGAGGGAGTAGTGCTCTACACGCTAGGCCGTCTTGGCGCTCTCATTACCCCCGCATTTTTCCCAGGTTGGCTATTTGTAGCTGCCCCCCTGCTCTTCCTGGCTTTACAGTTCCTGGCAGGCCCTTTGTGGGCGACACGCCGTATACAATCTACCAGGCGCGAGCGTCTTAGCAAGCGTTTCTGGTTGCTTGGTCCGCGTATGGCAGCTATTTGCTTCGGTATCGACCTGTTTATTTCGCTTACGATAGGCCTTGCCATCTACACTTTCGGTAGTATGCAGCAAGGACCAGCCTTATGGCGATTCCTGGTCAGCGGCCCCAATCACCTTGGCCTTCTTGATTTTGGCATATATGAGTTGAGAAGCGCTGCCCTGCTTGTTGCTTTCTTTACACTCACAGTCCTATGTACGCGCCTGGCGCAGGGCGGCTTCTTGAGATTTACGATGCCTGCAGGGGGTAATAGAGTCACACTATAAACCCATAGTAATCTCTATGCCCCTATTGGTAGTATCAAAGGCTAAATAGAGCATTGTAGTACACAGTTCATTTGTTCTATGTTATACTCTCTGTAAGATACACTGAAGGCTTCTTTTGCTTAATGGAAAATATCTCATTAAGGTGGTAATTCATGGCTGAAGATTATACAGCCGCAACATTACTCACAACAGCACGGGAAAGCTTACTTGATATTGGCTACCAAAATCATCTGCTCCAAGAAAACTATAGTTTTGTGGATGTGCTTGCTCAAGATGAGCCTTTACGTCAAATAGAGCTTGCGGCCTTTGCCCAGGAGCCAACAGATTATCGTAACGCTTGTATTGGAATAGCAATACCCCCGCATGAGGGTTCGGAAGCTATCACGAACTACCGGGCGCTAGGTGCGCCACAGATTCTTGCTTTACATCCTGAATTACAAGAAATTCGTAGATGGAAAATACAGGCTCAAGGTAAACCTGTATTAATAGATCGCATCGAAGCCGCTCATTTAGGCAATAGCATATGGGCAAATCGGGATAAGTGGAATCCAGAACACGTACTACGTGCAAAGTCAATCCATTTCAATAGTGACCCAGTCCAGCTTGATTTTTTTGATTTGGGATTAATCCCGACGCTTGAAGATCTTGTTCATGAAAAATTGGATAAGCTTCTTAACCAGGTTATTGCTTCCTGCGAATCAGCTTATAAAGAGCATCACGAGAATAAGCTTGACTACAAGGCGTTATTTCGTCTCATCTTTAGGTTAATAGCGGCAAAGCTCCTAGGTGATAGACAGTATCCAGGAAATTGGCTTAGTAGTGATGTCAGGGAGGTGATTGAAGAGGTTGAGGCTTTCTACTTTCAGCATATATCTCCTGAAAGTGTTGTGGATGATATCTATGTGCAGAATCTAGCGTGGCAAAAAATCCGAACCGCTTTCTCATTCCGTAACCTTTCAGTTGAGGCATTGGCGTATGTGTATGAGAATACCCTAGTTAGCCCAGAAACTCGTAAGGAGTATAGTACATATGCCACTCCACCACAAATTGCAGAATATATCGTTCAAAGCCTTCCCTTTGAAGAGCTTCCTTTTGAAGAGCGACATGTTTTTGAACCTTTCTGTGGACATGCTCCCTTTTTGACTGCTGCGCTTGGACGACTTCGTGCTTTACTCTCATCGGATATGGGTACGACAAAAAGGCATGAGTATTTTGTGCAAATGTTATCGGGTATGGAACTGGACTCTTTTGCTTGTGAGGTTGCTCGCAATAGACTGATTCTGGCTGACTATCCAAACCCCGATGGATGGCGTATTGCGAACGATAATATCTTTACTTCAACTGAACTAGACAAGTATTTAAGCCGAGCACAGGTAATTCTCTGTAATCCACCATACGAGGATTTTACACTTGAAAATCGCAGATCAAGTTCTTCTATTCGCTCTGCCAACAATGCAGCTGAGACCTTACGTCGGGTACTGCAAAAGCCTCCTAAGATGCTTGGATTTGTGTTACCGCGAGTATTTACCGATGGACAAAGTTACCGTGAGATCAGAAAGCAAATTGCTTCCTCGTATAACAATATTACACTGGTTGAGCTACCTGATAATGCTTTCAATTACTCTGATGCTGAGACGGTTCTTCTACTCGCGCATGGTCAACGCACGAATCATCCCTTATGGCGCTCAATCTCAGTTGAGAACAAAGACTACCAAAGCTTTATTTACACGGGGGAAGCAACATCACATATAGAAGTTCCTGCTAGCTTCATACAAGATGAAATTGGGATCAGTCTTCGATACACCCGATTGCAACGTATATGGGATGAGTTAGCATCTTTGCAGCATTTAGGCGAAATAGCAGATATTCATAGAGGAATTGAGTACAATATACCCTTTAGGAAAAATGAGGCAGGACTCGTTTCAAAAGAACCACGTCCAGGGTTTGTCAGAGGAGTAGTGCGTGCAACAAATGACCTTGAACCATACGTTTTGGAATCGGTTAACTACCTTAATACTGATCCTGAGAAGATGCGGGGTAATGCATATAAACTGCGATGGGAAAAACCGAAAGTTATAGCCTGCGCTGCACGCCTAAGTAGAGGACCATGGACTATTGCCGCCATAATTGACGAGCAGGGGCTAATGTGCTATCAGAATTTTGACGGAATTTGGCCGATTGGCAATATCCCCTTAGAAGTCATTGCTTCGCTGCTGAATGGACCCCTTGCGAACGCTTTCCTCAGCACCCATAATGCCAAACGGCACAACAAAATAGAAACAATTGATCAAATTCCTGTTCCCAGACTTAACCCCTCGCAAATAAGTCTTATTGTCTCTCTTGTCCGCGAATATATATCCTATCGAGAACAATGGCTGGCACAACCAAAACTTGCTGAGTACTTTGAATGGCGTTGTCGAGGAATTATAAGGCAGATCGATGCAGAATTACTGAACGCTTACAACCTTCCAATGTACCTTGAACAAGAACTCATCAAGTACTTTGATGGTTATAAGAGGCCAGGGCCGATTCAGTTGACCCAGGTGAAACCAGCACCTACAAAGAGGCTATATACATCGATCATCAGAATTGAAAAGATCAGAAGCGAAGGTGGTAATAAGGTGATAGATGCAATTATTGTCAATTGGGATCCTCATCAGATGGTTTCTATCCCCATGTCTCTTGTTCCTCTAAACCTACAAGAAAGGCTCAAGCAAGATATACGCTTGCTTGCAAAAGTAAACGTCGGAGCTAGAAATGCTGAGGATCTCATCTTTGAAGATATAGAATTAGCTCCAGAGCCAAAAGCCTATGATAGACTTGCCTGAGCTTATAATTTTAGACGTGGGTCATGGCAATTGTGCAATTCTCCGAGATACAAAGACTGTAACAGTTATAGATTGTCCACCCGCTCTTACCTTATTAGAGACACTTGAGAGATTAGGTATTAGCACAGTTGACCAGGTTCTTATTTCCCATGCTGACTTAGATCATATAGGTGGATTGGTCAATCTTTTAGAAGACGTTACAGTACGCAACGTTTATATAAACCCTGATGCGGATAAAAAGAGTAGAACATGGAAAGATATTCGAATAGCATTAGGTTTAGCTGAAGACAGAGGGACTGAGATCCATGTCGGATTAACGACTCAATTGACCAAGAAAATCAACTCAGGTCAAATAGAAATAGAAATTCTAGCCCCATCTACAGAGGTAGCCTTAAGTGGTGCAGGTGGAGATGATCCAGAAGATCGTAAGTTGACTTCTAATTCCATGTCTGTAGTGATTGGTCTCATACATAATTCTTATAGAGTAGCTCTTTTACCTGGAGATGTGGATGGTATGGGGTTAGATAATCTCCTGAAAAAGCAAAAGGATATTGAAGCACAGATTTTGATATTTCCCCATCATGGAGGATTGCCAGGTGATACAGATGGTCAAGAGTTTGCCCAGAAATTATGTGCTCTGGTAAAACCTCATTTGATACTATTCTCACTTGATAGGAACCGCTTTGGGAATCCACGAGAAGATATCATGCGAGGGGTGCTATCTGCTGCTCCTGATGCCCATATTGTTTGTACTCAACTATCTCGAAAGTGTGCTGCCGTGCTACCAGACTCAAATTTTAACCATCTGACAACCCTTCCAGCTTTGGGGCGTGCAAAAGGCAAGTGCTGCGGAGGAACAATCTCGATCAAGATCAATGGAAAGCAAACGATTTATGCTCCTTTACTTACGTTGCATAGGGATTTTGTTAGTGACAAAGGTACCGTACCTGAGCCTATGTGTTTACAACGCCTCAGTAAGGTGAATCCATAGATTTGTTAACTCTCTCGCTCTGTGTGTTTCTAACTTTTGACGAACCTCGCAGGATCAAACAACTCCGCGTCAGCATTCATCTGTCCCTGCACGAGTTCGCTTACCACTAGTGCCGCCTCGATAGCAAAAGCATTGCCATGACCAGTATATCCGCCAGCAATGTAACAGTGTGGGATACCTGGCAGTTGCCCGATCAACGGTAGACGATCAGGTGTAAACCCCATAATGCCCGCCCAGCGGTGAGCGATGCGTACCTGGGGCAAATTGAGCGTCTCATGTACGAATGCGTCCAGGTGTCGCTGAACGCTCTCGTTAGGAGTTTCGTCGAAGGTCTGGAACTCGGTATCAAAGGAACGGTTGCGCCAGCCACCGATGACCAGTCGGCCATCATGAAGTTGACGCCAGTACTGGTAACCCTCGTCTGCTGAACATGGACATGGGAAGAGTAGTTCGCTAATTGGCTCCGTAGCAATGACCTGGCCACGAATAGGTGTAATGCAGCGAGACAACCGGTTTGCCCCCATCAGAGCGCCTATCTCCGGCAACCAGGCATTTGTTGCCAGCACCAGTGTGCGTGCATACAACTTGCCGTCTGGCGTGTCAAGCAGCACTCCACCTTCGTCTACAGTAATCCCTACAACGGGACTTTCGTCATGAAAGACTGCCCCTGCTTGCTGTGCCAGCATTGCAAGTCCTGTGACAAACCTTGCCGGATGAAACTCACCATTCGCCGGATAGTAAGCGCCACCGGAGTAGGCATTGCGTAGCTGCATTGGTAGTTCATTTCGCTGGACCACTTTCGCTTCCCAGCCATCTTCATTGAGTAGCGAGACGCTTTCAATAATCTGCTCAAGCTCAGCTTCTTTAGTTGCTAATTTAAGTGTGCCGTTGCGCCGGTATGCACACTGCCAGCCGCTCTGTTCCAACTCTTCGATGAATCTCACGGCATGTTCATGATTGCGTACGGTAAATGCCCAGAGGCGTCGCGCACGCTCTCTTCCGTACCGTTTGATGATTGTTGCATAGGATTCAGTTGTGCCGTTCGAAATAAACCCACCATTACGTCCGCTAGCACCTGCCGCAATGCAGAGAGCCTCTAATACTCGCACCTGTGCCCCTGCACGCGCAAGCCAGAGCGCCGTTGCAGTGCCTGTAATGCCTGCACCCACTACTGCGACATCTGTTTCGTGTATGCCCTGCAATGGGTTATTTGAAAGCGCTTCGCCTGATTCTTTCAGTTCAGCTTGCCATAACGAAATGCTACCCAAAGTGACTTGCTCCATATCTTTCTATGGCTTCTACCAAAAATCAGGGGTCGTAGGGACAGGGGCGGTGTCTTATATTGCCCATTTATTCGTCAATCTGCGCCTTCTGTAATTTACCGCTGTAGTCGGTATAGACAACTTTCCATTCGGTGAATACATCCAGGCCGGCGATGCCTGCCTCGCGATGCCCATTGCCGGTGCCCCGAGTACCCCCAAAGGGGAATTGAATCTCGGCTCCTGTCGTACCTGAATTGATATAGAGGATGCCGGTCGTAATATCGCGCATGGCCCGTTGTACACGGTTAATATCCTGAGTATAGATAGCGCTGGACAGCCCATATTTCGTGTTATTGTTTACTGCGATGGCTTCATCAAACGACTGTACTTCGATCACCGAGAGCACTGGCCCAAATATCTCTTCTTGTGCTATGCGCATATCCGGGCGTACATTGGTGAAAAGTGTGGGTCGATAGAAATTGCCACGCGCTAGTTCGCCTTCGCGATCAGCATAGCCGCCGGTGATCAGTTTTGCCCCTTCGTCTTTGCCGATCCCGCAATAGCTATGAATTTTTGTCAGTTGGGACACATTAATAACCGGGCCAACATCTACACTTTCGTCCAGTCCGTTGCCCAGGCGCAATTGCTCGATGCGCGGAACCAGCATGTCCACGAGCGGTTTGCTGACATCTCTATGTACGATCACGCGGCTACACGCGGTACAACGCTGTCCGGCGGTACCATAAGCGCTCCACAGTATGCCCTCTACCGCGAGGTTGAGGTCAGCATCATCCATCACGATTACAGCGTTCTTGCCACCCATTTCAAGCGAAACTCGTTTGAGAGACTTCGCCGCCTCCATCGCCACGTGGCGGCCAGATTCGGTTGAACCAGTAAAGGAAATGACCGCAACATCGGGGTTGTGCAGCAACGCCTCGCCGACTGAGCCGCCGGGACCAAAGACGATGTTTACCACACCTTCGGGCAGCCCAGCTTCATACAATATCTCAACCAGCCGCAGGGCACTGAGTGGAGTATCGCTGGCAGGTTTGAAGACCACAGTATTGCCGGCGATCAGCGCGGGAAACATCTTCCAGGTGGGAATGGCGACAGGGAAATTCCAGGGTGTGATACAGCTAACCACCCCAATGGGATCGCGCATGGCAACTCCCGCTTTGTTGGGCAGTTCGACAGGGACACTGTGACCGAAGAGCCGACGCCCTTCACCCCCCATATAGTAAGCCATGTCGATCCCTTCCTGCACATCCCCGCGGGTCTCCTTGAGGATTTTACCCATCTCCTGCGTCATGGTACGTGCTATTTCCTCTTTATGCTCTTTGAGCAGTTCACCCACGCGAAAAAGAATTTCACCCCGTTTGGGGGCCGGCACCAGTCGCCATTTTTCAAAGGCTGCGCGGGCTGCTGCAACGGCAGCATTGGCTTCGGCTTCACCCGAGAGAGGGAAGTAGCCTAAAAGCTCACCTGTAGCTGGATTGTAGTTAGGGAAGGTCTGGCCGCTTTCTGCACCCCGCCATTTGCCTCCGATGTAGTTCTGAAATACGTTGGCTGTAGTGGTCATAGACAATCTCCTATCATCTCAATACTCCCACCAGTCCTGCAAGGGGCTGATCAAGCCGAGCCAGGTGCGTAGGGACCCGATTTATCGCGTCCCACGGGGTGGGGAAAGGTGGCACATGCGCACACATTCGGACGTTTGCCCCACCCCGGACGCGATAATGCACATTAACAAATAAAACTGGTAATAAAACCGGTGGACCTCCGGTTGCAGGTGTGCTTGTCTCCGTCTACCTATTACCAGTTTTATTTGTTAATCTCCATAATCGGGTCCCTCCGCTCTTGCCATTGCTTTGCTCAGCTCAAGATATAGGTAATGGGAAGACTCTGAGCGATTCCACCGTCTCGGGTGACATAGTCGCCCTGATCCATGGTCGCCCCACAGCGGGTAATCTTGCTACGTTCACCTGGTGGGCGCTGGGATAGTTACAAAATGCTCTTGTTCAAAGTTGCCAGGAACTCTATGTTGTTGCTGGTCTTGGACATATGCTGTAAAAGCGCTTCCATGGCCTCCATGCCGCGCTGATCTGCCAGTGTTGAGAACATACGGCGCATTACGACAACAGCGCGTAGCGTCTTGTCGTCAAGCAGCAGCTCTTCACGGCGTGTGCTGGAAAGCCCGATGTCGATGGCGGGGAAGACACGGCGCTCGGCAAGTTTGCGGTTCAATACCAGTTCCATATTGCCGGTACCCTTAAATTCTTCGTAGATCACATCATCCATACGGCTACCCGTGTCTACGAGAGCTGTAGCGATGACGGTCAGACTACCGCCCTCTTCGATCTTACGCGCGGCGCCAAAGAATCGCTTGGGTGGGAACAATGCGCTTGGATCAAGACCACCAGAGAGGGTGCGGCCGCTCGGCTGTACCGCCAGGTTGTAGGCGC
>WNFA01007293.1_pt1 | contig 10914 bp, 16 predicted proteins | sample 5400481 | NCBI WGS metagenome assembly WNFA01 (sample SAMN13153340, study PRJNA577476) | soil metagenome | isolation source: 120 cm saprolite under Douglas fir tree site 2 hole 1 replicate 2 | place: USA:California | collected 2015-04-18 | reverse complement strand
CACCCATTTCGCGATGGCAACGGACGAGTCGCGCGCGTCGTTCAATCGTTGGTGCTGGCGAAGGAAGGCCTACTTCGTCCAGAGTTCGTGTCGATCGAGCAGTATCTAGCTCGACATACACGCGAGTACTACGGCATTCTCGAAGAGGTCCAGGGGTCAGAGTTCGATCCGGCTCGAGACGCGTCGCCATGGGTTGAGTTCTGCATCGAAGCTCACTTCTCCGAAGCAACAGAGCGGCGGCGTTGGCTCAACCTCGCGTATGCACGACACGATTTCTGTGAACAGTTGGCGCATGACGAAGGATATCCGGAGCGATTCGTTACGGCGTTGGACCAAGCGCTGCTGGGGTTGTCAATAACCAATGCCGACTATCGGCGCGAGACCGCGATCGCAAGCCCAACCGCGGTCCAAGACCTCCAGCGGCTCCGCCGTGACGGCTGGCTCGATCAACAAGGTGGTGGACGCTCGATCCGCTATTCGGCGAGCAAGAAGCTTCAAGACCGATGGTCGGCCGCGTTGGATCGATCATTGACTCCCGCTTGATTACACGGTGAAGGGAGTAGCTCGGTTGGGTGGTGGGCCGCGGTGGATTCGAACCCCCTACCTCCGCGGTAACTTGCCCTGAGCGCTGCAACCGGTTTCATGTGGTATCCGCTTCAAGCTGCCGGTGCCGTTTGCTGAGCAGGCCGTGCGTCGGATCGTGGCGGTGCAGGCGGACACGCTGCGATCCCGGTTGGAACAGGCTCACCTTTGCGGAACCGCAGGACGGATTTCATGCGACCGTCGAGAGCATCACAGTCCTGCGCGCGACGCCAGGTGCAGCCTGGGTGCTCGACCCCAGTAAGCTAGTCATTCAGTGGCCGGATGTCGATGACGAGCCGATGTCCGCTGCCGAAGCAGCCTACTACGGTAACCGCGATGGCAAGGAGACCAACGCGGCAAGGTAGGTGGCTCTGCCGTTTGCGAAAGCCGTTGATCAACGAACAGACGGAGAATGGTCATGCGCAAAATCATTGTCTACAACGTGATTTCACTTGACGGGTATCACACAGGTCCAGGCAACGATGTCTCAGTCATGTTCCCAATGATGGGCAACGTCTTCGATACCTACAACCGAACTGCTGCGTGCCGCCGACTTGCATCTTGTTGGCCGTGTTTCCTTCGAGCTGTTCCAAAGTTTCTGGCCGAAGGTCGCCGAGAATCCCGACTCTCAGGAGTGGACGCCCGAACAGAAGGAGATGTCAAAAGCGGGCCAGTCCGTCAAGACCATCGTCGTCTCAGATAGCCTGACAGGAAACCGGCCAGATATCCGCATCATCAGGCGTGCAGACGCGTACCAGCAGATTGCCGAACTCAAACGCCAAAGCGGCAAAGATATTTTGATAACAGGCAGCAGGACGCTCTGGAACGATCTGCTGGCGCATGATCTGATTGATGAGATCCATCTGATGATCGGCAACCTCCTCTTAGGTGAAGGAGTCCCTGCCTTCGTGGGCAAACCGGACGTGACGCTTCGGCTCATCGACATCCGCAGATGGGAGGAGTCCGACAACGCCCTCCTCCGCTACAAAGTTCGCGGCCGCGAAGGCACCTAAATTCTGCCCAACCTGAGCTGAAACCGGCGGAGCGCACTCGACTGTGAGGGGCTGGGACATCCACAACAGTTCGTGGAGTGGGTCCGGCAGGACGGCGTGCGAGCGCTGCACATAACGCGCTTCCGCGTTATCGGGCTTCGCCGAGATCAAAACATTGGTGGGCCGCGGTGGACTCGAACCACCTACCTCCGCGTTATCAGCACGGCGCTCTGCCAGTTGAGCTAGCGGCCCATGGTCTCGGCAAGGGATTGCCCGGAGCGAATCGGGCGAACCGGAACTCTACCATGGCACGAATCCGCGCTCGGAAGCAGCGCCGACCTGATGGGCGGAGCGCAGCGCGACCCCGCCCACTACCGCGTCGACTACATCGCCGGGAACGTTTCGTAGACCGAGATCTTCGCCCCAGCAGACCTCAAGACGGGGCAGGCCTTGGCCAGCTCGACCGCCTTGCTGAGCGAGTCAGCCTTCAGGATCGAGTAGCCGCTCGCCGCCGGGCCCCCGTCGTGCACCGATCCATCGTGCGAGATGCTCTTTGCCTTTGGGCCGATCGGATTGCCGGGGTCGACGACCGCCGGGCCGAGCTTGCTGAACCAGGCTTCCCAATCGCCCATCACTTTCTTCCGCTCCGCATCCGTCGCGGGAATACCGCCGCCACCTGTGTACACGAGCAGGAAATTCGCCATCGCAGTCTCCTTTGTCGATGTTTCTCGGCCGGCCACGCTGACCAGGCCTGCTAACACGACGAACCGCACTTGGCGAATTCGACAGAACCGAGCGGCTAGGGAGCGTAAGGGTCGCGGCCGGTCAGTCCCGGTAGGCAATCCCGCAGTGGCGCCTCGTCCGGCACGGCTACATGAGGCCGGAACACACCGTACTACCGCCACTGATCGGCGGCCGGGCTCAGCTCGTTCCATATGCCTTGCACCAGATCGTCGGGCAATGTCGGATCGAGCCCGATCACTCGAGCGATGTCGTGCGTTCGCACGCCCCGGAAGCTCGTGATCTGCATTAGATACTCACGGGCGGGAAAGTCACCGAAGGACGTGTGGACCGTCCGGTCCCGGTCGTGGAGGTCGCGGGCCGCGGCGCACGCCCGATCCACGATCGCCGCGAACGAACGCTTCGGTTCGTCCCGCAGAAGATCACCTTTGTGCGTGTCGCGGCCGACCTCGTCCATGGTCTTGCCCGCGAGCATGTCGGGGACCCAGGCATCGTCGTATGCGTGACAGTTCACGATCGTGCGAAGCGTCGCCGGCTCACCAGTTCCCCTGCGATGAAAGCTGGCGGGGACGGGCACGTCCCATTGTTGGTCGGTGATTTTCGCGACGACGTCGTTCAGGGCTCGGTGGGCGAGATTCGAAAACCTCTTGCTCGGTAATGCAACCGAGAAGAGTATCGGACCTGCTAGCAGCCCACCCAGCCCATGAGCTGCTGGACCTTGATCCGGTCCAGGCCTCTCACGATCCCGCTACTGCCCATGCGGAGCATCGGAAGGCGCTCGCCGTCGAGGTCTTCCCATTCCCGCCGCGCGGCCGGGTCCCGATTGACCGAGCGATATTCGAACTCGACACCCATCTCGGTGAGGAGCTCGACCATCGCCGCCGACTCCCGCGATCCGTCGGCGCCATACAGGACGGCATCCGCCGCACCGTGCGTTCTGCCGTTCATCCGAGTCACGCTATCGCTCCACCGTCCATAAAGCAAATCGATTTACTTGATCGCAGACATAAGGAAAGCCGATGACAGGTCTCATCTGGCATCGGCCTGCACTCTACGCAGGAAAGTCGGCACGACACAAAGTGGCAGGGGGGGAAGGATTCGAACCCTCGGCCCTCGGTTTTGGAGTTCCTTGCCAGCGGTCGATTGTAGTCGGCAGGGGTAGGAATCGTACTTAAGGTGTCGGCTGAAGTCGGCCATAGTCGGCGCCGTTGGCTGTACTTCTTGGCTGTACACAAAGCCCAGAAGGAGGACCGGCTGCCTCGCTAACCGCCACGCCTACAGTGGCCCCCCGCCCGGAACGACGTACGAGGCGAACTGCCTCACGGTCCCGAACCGTGTCGGCGCCGTGACCTCGAGTGTCCTGGCGGCTTCTCTGGGGGCCGCCTGAACTCAAATGGCGTCGCCTCCGTGTCCTACGGTGACCTCTCGGAACCCTCCGTTTCCGGGAATGCGTGATACGGCTGTGATCCGGCGAAGGCCGATTCGTGCGCTCGACAGACGAATCTACGAGCTCGCCAGTGTCATTCTGACCAGGTCGGCGCTGGTCTGCCAGAGCCTTGCCGTAATGGCAGGGTCGGTCCCGGCCTTGTTGGCGGTCTTCGGCTTTCCATTGACGAAGAACTGGCCCGTGACGCCGTCCACGTCGGGTGATGAGGCCAGATAGATCGATGTATGGGCCCCCTCCGCCGGGGTCTTCAGAAAGGGGCGGACCACGTGGCTGATAGCCGAAAAGAACCAGGCCTGGTCTTCAGCTCCGAATTCGGTTCGCACGAAGCCCGGGTGCAGAGACGTGGCCGTGACGCGCGTGCGAATTCGGTAAACGGGCAGAAGCTGACCTCCGCCGACACCATTGAGTCGGCGGCAAATGCCGGACTTCTGACGCTCTTCGACACGGGGGGCGTGGTCGTCGCCACAATCAATCCGCAGCAATAAGACGATTCTCAACGGCACGCTATGCCGCCAGTCAAGCGGGCCGAAAGTGTGAAGGACGGGGGCTGCGCGCTCCCGTCCTTCTCTTTTCAGCGCCATAGTTGAGATGGTTTGCGAGGGGAAGTCACGGCAGCGAAGTCTGGGCCGGAACTAGGGGTCCCTATTGAACGACGAGTCGGTTGGGGCTTCATCGCTCTCTATGCGCTGGCGTTCACGAGCACCAGCGTGCTATTCCTACCGCCCTTGCTCGTCACGCTGCCGTTGAAGATCAACTCGCTCGTCGGGATCAAGGAGGCACCGAACAGCCTTGCGCTTGTCGCTGGGGTCGGCGCCTTCGTCTCCATGATTGCCAATCCGTTCTTCGGCAGGATGAGCGACCGCACATCATCCCGCCTCGGCATGCGGCGACCCTGGATGGTGATCGGCTTCGTGGGCGGTTCGGTTGGAATCATGGTTATCGCCTTGGCTCCCAACATCCCGGTCGTTCTGCTCGGGTGGTGCATGGCTCAGCTCTTCTTCAACGCACTCCTGGCCGCTCAAGTGGCGGTGGTGCCAGACCAGGTCCAGCCTGCTCAACGCGGCATGGTCTCTGGTGTTCTGGGAGTCTGCCTGCCCGCCGCCGCGGTGACCGGCACGTTCCTGGTGAGGCTGGTCAGTGGCAATCAACTTGCCACGTTCCTGGTGCCCTGCGGGATCGCAGGGTTCTTCATCCTGCTTTTCGCCGTCGTGCTGAGGGACCGCCGGCTTGCCAAGGCCGCCCGGCCAATCTGGTCTCTGGGGGAATTCGCCCGAACGTTCTATGTCGCACCGCGGAAGAACCCAGATTTCGCTTGGGCTTTCGTCAGCCGCTTCATGTTCATTCTGGCCTACGCCTTCCTGGCCACCTATCAGGCCTACTACCTGCTGGACAAGATCGGCAGTGCCAGGGCCGATGTGCCGCAACAAATATTCCTAGGCACGCTCACCAGTTCCGTCGTGGTTATCGCCGCTTCACTCATTTTCGGCAAGCTATCCGACCGGACTGGCCGCCGAAAGATCTTCGTCTTCACCGCGTCGATCGTATACGGCGTCGCCATGTTCGTGATCGCGATCGCGAGCACCTTCAACGGGTTCCTCGTCGGCATGGCCATCGGCGGACTCGGTTTCGGAATGTATGTAGCTGTCGACTTCGCGCTCGTCGTCGATGTGCTGCCTGACCAAGACAGGGTCGCCAAGGATCTGGGCGTGCTCAATGTCGCCAGCGCGCTCCCCTTTTCCCTTGCGCCAGCTATCGCGCCGGCCATTCTGGCGATCGGCACAGGTTACGGAGCGCTGTATGCGGTCGCTGGCGTCTGCGCCGTCATCGGGGCCTTCGCCATCCTGCGCGTGAGGGGAGTCCGATGAAGGTCATACACGAGATCTCTCATCGCTTGGCCGAGGCCATCCAGCCGGCGATCTGTGCCCTTGAATTGATTCCGAGCTTGTTCATGATGTTGCGAACGTGGGTCGCGACGGTGGCCTCGGAGATGAACAGCTGCGCTCCAATCCGCTTGTTGCTCAAGCCTTCGGCAATTAACTGGGCGACCTCCACTTCCCGCTTCGCGAGTGGTCCGGGGGCAACGTCTGCTCCGGCATCGACTTCGCCCTGATCGGATTCGCCGAGCGCAAGGCGCACGGCTGCGTCGTCGCTCATGCGCTTGCCAGCAGTGAATTCGGCCTCGAACTTCGAGGGCCCCAACGCGGCGAGCGCCAACTCTTTGGCCTGGGCCAAGTATGGTAGAGACGGTCCCATGATCTCGGCGCCGGCACGCGTCCCCGCGGCCTCTGCCGCCCCGAGCAGCTGGGCTGCAAGGTGCGCCTGGCCAGAGCTGGCGGCGCGCCAGCCTAGGGCCGCAAGCCCGTAGTACTGGGCGAGCCGGTTATCGATCTGCCGAGCGACTCGCAACGCTTCGACGCCGCGCGACATCGCCGAATCCAGGTCGCCGGCCATCATCCCGACCATGGCGAGGTTGCGGAGCATCGATTCAACTAGATAGAGATCGCCAGCTTCTCGGCTGAGGCGCAAGCCCTCGAGAGACACAGCACTCGCAGTCTCGAGGTCCCCCCGACTCAACGCGTGAACCGCTCGAGACTGCACCAGCTCGATCCTTGCGGGGAAGTCATCAAGACCCTCCGTCATCGCCTCAGCTTCATCGAGGTAGCGTCTGGCCACTTCGAGATCACCCGACACGCTCTCCGTGGTCGCGGCTAGCGATAGTGATTGCGACAGCTGCGACAGCTGCCCTGTCTCTCGAGCCGTCGCCACGGCCTGGGCGATCGATGTCCTAGCTGCCGCAACGTCCGCCTGAATCAGGCTCAACCATCCACGGAGGTAATAGGCGCGCACCAGCGTGTATGGAGACCCCTCGCCTGATGCGAGCAGCTGATCGAGCCAGCGCACACTCTCCGTGGTCCCGTGCGTGATCCAGTAGTAACCCATCGAAGCGGCGATATCCAGCCCGCGAGCAAATTCTGCACGCGCTAGGCACAGGTGAAGAACCGCTCGGATGTTGTCGATCTCCAGGTCGGCCCACGTAAGAAAGTCGAGGAGGGCGTAGCGGGCTCGGTCTGCAAATCGCAGACACGTGGTCCTGTAGTACTCGAGGCACCGCTCGTCGAGAGTTTCCTGCTCGTGCCCCTCCCGCAACTTGAGAGTGGCGTACTCGCGCATCGTCTCGTGGAGTCGGTAGCAGGCAACGCTCTTGACGTCCTCTTTGGTCACGAGCGATTTGTCGACCAGGGAAGTCAGCATGTCCAGCACCCCTAGTGCCGGCAGGTCATCGGACGTGCATACCGACTCGACATCTTCAAGGGTGAACCGACCAGCGAACGCGCATAGCCGTCGCAACAAAGCTTGTTCGCCGCCGCTGAGCAGGTCGTAACTCCAGTCAATCGTCGTTCGGAGCGTTTGATGACGCGGCAGTGCACCGCGACCTCCCTCAGTGAGCAGAGCGAAACGGTCGCTTAAGCGCTCGAGGATCTGTTCAGCCGTCAGAACTCTGGTTCTGACAGCGGCGAGCTCGATCGCCAACGGAAGCCCGTCGAGCCGCCGGCAAAGATGAACGACCGCGGTGTGATTCGACTCGGTCAACTCGAAGGTGCCGGATGCCGCGGCCGCCCGCTCTACAAACAGCATCACCGCTTCGTTCTGTCCCAGTTGACCGAGCGTTACGGTTCCATCGCCTGGGGGTAGTTCGAGAGGCGCGACCTGAATCACGTGCTCCCCAGGTACCTGGAGCGGCTCCCGACTGGTTGTAATCACCCGGACACCTGGAGAGGAGCGAAGCACCTCGGCCACCAGCGCAGCTGACGCTTCGAGCAGGTGCTCACAGTTGTCGAGGACGAGCAACAGTTGCTTGTCCTGCAGGTAGGAAACCAGGATCTGCAATGGCTCCATCGCAGCCTGATCTCGAAGGTCAAGGGCCGCAACCGCGGCATTGGCAACCAGGCTCGCATCTCGAATGTCGGCGAGCGCGATCAGCCACGCGCCTGCCGCGAAGCCTCGTCCCAGGTCGGTTCCAATCCGTATTGCCAGTCGGGTCTTGCCCACACCGCCCGGCCCCACGAGACTGACCAGCCGGGCCGTTGTGAGCTTCTTTTTGAGTTCGGCCAGATCGCGGCGGCGTCCTACGAAGCTTGTTGCCTCAAGGGGTAGGTTGCCCGACCGGAGTTTCGGCCTGGCCACTGTGACCGCAACTTACCACGCGTTCCCACCATCAAGTCGGACGGCTACTCATCGAATCATCAATTCAGAGGATTCGGGCGGTGCGGGTACAGCCTCAGGCTCAGACGCATGGCACAGGAGCTATCGAACCACCGAGTCGCTGTGACGTTCGTCGGTCCGCCTCCGGCGCGACAGATAACGCGCGCGTCAGGAGTCACCGAGGTCGAAGTCGATGGCCACGAGTTGCGCTGCCTTGTCTGCGGCAGCTTTCAACCCCTCCTCGAGGCGTTGCGGGGCTACGAGGTCATCTACCTCACGTCGATTCCGACGAAGGCAAGTGACTGATGGCTGCGAACTGAGTCTTGGTCGACGCCAACCCGTTCGTGTCCTCGCACCTCGGTAGGTGCCCACCAATCCACACAAGGAGAACGACATGACTGTCACCTCGACCACTCTCTTCCGAGCGGCCGCCGCTGCCGCCGCCTTAGCGGGACTGATCTTCATCGGCGTCCAGATCAATCACCCATACCTGGATGCGACCTCGATCACGACCACCGACGTGATGACCCGTAGTTCCTTGAAGATGTTGATGGCGGCCCTTTCTCTCGTGGGCATCACCGGTATCTACCTCCGCCAGGTGACAAAGATCGGCGTAGTCGGCCTGCTCGGGTACGTTCTGTTCGCCGCCGGCTATCTCAGCATCTTCGGAACCGAATTCGTCGCCGCGCTTGTCCTCCCATCGATCGCGGACACTGCAAACGCCTACACGAACAACGTCATCGCCTTTGCTAACAATCGCCCTGCGAACGGCGACATCGGGCTGATGCACACCGAGATCCTGTTCACCGCCGTCACTTATATCGGCGGCGGCTTCCTCTTCGCCATCGCCATGTTCCGCGCGAACGTCCTCGCCCGGTGGGCTGCGGTACTGCTCGCGCTGGGAACACTGGCAACGATCGCGGTCGGCGCGGTGCCGCAGTACGAAAGGCTATTCGCCATCCCGACCGGCTTGGCACTCGTCGCCCTCGGTTACTCCCTGTGGCGCGACCAGCGCACGCCTGCCGCTGCGCCCGTCCTCAGCCCTGTCAGCTCGCCGCTCGACGCGGTCGGGGCCAAGTGACCGCCCACGCCACCGTACGCCCCACCCGGTCGAATCGGTCGATCGGGTGGGTGCCGTACCCTCTGATCGCCATCGTCGTAGTTCCCGCCATAGCCGGCACTCTGCGGCTGGTCGAGCTGGCGGGCGGTCCCCACATGCTGCCAGTCAACCCGCGCATCACCGCCTCGCCAGTGCCCGTGATCGTGCGGGTCCTGGTTGGGCTTGGCTTGGCTGTGGCGTTCTCGGCGCTGTGGATGACAGCGTTTTACCCCCGCATCCCGGGCGGCGAATTGGGTCATGTGTTCCGGCTCGCGTTCGGCACCGGAATGGCCGCCAGCATCATCCTCGGGTTCATCGCGATCCGCCGTCGCGACGTCACCAGCCACCGAGCATGGATGGCACGCGGCTACGCGCTAGCACTTGGTGCCGGCACGCAGGCGTTCACGCTTGGCATTGGGAAAGCAATCTTCGGCGACAGCGATCTCACCACCGCCCTCATGCTTGGCGCGGGGTGGGCCATCAACCTGGCCGTCGTCGAGTACATCATCCGCGCCCGATTCCCGGCCTCGGTACGTGCTCGAGCGCCGGCTTCAGTGACCGCTGCCTGAACGTGGCCAGCTAACCACCAGCGATTCCCGAGATGCAGGACCGAACAGGTCACTGGTCCCGGCGACCGTTACCCCGTAAGCCCTTAAGTAGTGAAGGAGTCAAACATGAGCTCAATACGCGCCCGCACCGCCAGCAGAGGAGTCTTCGCAGTGACAATCGTCCTGGCCGTCGTCGCTTTGACGACATACACGGCCGCCGCCTCCCCCGTACAGACCGCGGGCATGACGAACTGCGCCGCCATCGGCGCCACTACGCCCCGTTTCGAGAAAGTCTGGTCGGACGGAAACCAGATCAAGATGACGTTTGTCGACCTCAACCCCGCGCCATCGACAGCCCCGACCCGCAACTTCTACGTCTTGGCGCCACAAGTCCGCACCCCCCAGGGCACCGTGCCCTTTCTGCACGACCACGTGATCGGCGAAGTCAGTAGCGGAAACCTCGTTCGCTACCACGGCTACTTCGTCCTGTGCAGCGCACTGGGCATCGCCAGCGGCGGCTGCGTGCCTTCGATGACCTCGATACCAGGTCTGGGAACGATTCCCTTCGCCAAAACGGTGAATGGCCAGAAGCTGACCTCCGTCCGCCCCATAGAGTCGGCGGAAAATGCGGGGCTCCTCACGATCTTCGACACAGGAGGAGTGTTCATCGCAACAGTCGCAGCCGAATAGCGCGACACACTCACGCGAGGGGTCGACGGCGCGAATGACGGGGGCACGTTGCTCCCGTCTTTCTCTTTTGGGCCCATAGTCATTGACCTGAAGCCCGCGGCCCCACCGGGACTGCGAGTTGGACCGACGGCCCGCGATGCGATCCCCGGAGCCTCACGGTCCTGACCCGTGCGTCCTTAGCCTTGAGGCATCTGGGCGGCGGTTGAACTGCCTGGGGTATTCGGACACCGCAGACCTTGGTGTCTCATCCGGCTCGCTGGCCAGCCCTGATCGGGTCGCGGAACAAAAACCGAGGACTTCGGTTAGAACCGAGGGCTTTGGGTGCCGGAGTCGGCCCAATTCGGCACTACCCGCAAATCCATCGTCAGCGAGCGCCTTTGGCCAGTTGTTGGCTGTACCGATTGGCTGTAAACGACCATCGTCGAGTGTGCGGAGAGTTGTGTCGCGAGTAGTGGTGTAAATCCAAAGGCGCATTGACAAAAGCGCCACCGCGTGGTTCCTAGTGGAGGTGTTCATTCACCACATGGAGGACCACAACGATGGCGAGTCTCAGGATGACACTGTTGGACCTGCTCAACAAGTCCGAGCAGGGCGCGGATCCGAACTTCCTGC
>WNFA01008347.1_pt1 | contig 10918 bp, 10 predicted proteins | sample 5400481 | NCBI WGS metagenome assembly WNFA01 (sample SAMN13153340, study PRJNA577476) | soil metagenome | isolation source: 120 cm saprolite under Douglas fir tree site 2 hole 1 replicate 2 | place: USA:California | collected 2015-04-18 | reverse complement strand
TTGAGCGTCCCGTAAAACTGCACCGTCTTGCCGTCGGGACTGATGAACTGTGCCGTCGAGCGATACGCGTTGTACAGACCGGACGACACCGCCGAATTCGGCGGCGGAGTGATCGGAAGGGTCTGCGGTGGACCCAGCGCTACGTACAAATCGGAGAGTTGTTTTTCCGTGAACTGCGTTCCATTGGGATCGAGCGGGCCATCGACACTGGCAAACACCGGGCTGCCGCCCAGGCGGTCGCCCGCTGCTCGCAGGACTGAAGGCTTTTCCCAGACCGACGTTGGGTATCGGAGGATGAGGTTGGTGGGATTGGATTGGGCCACGGGAAAGTGCGCGCTCAATGCGGCGGCACCTTGCGCCGACTGGCTGCTGGTCGAGGCTGAACCGCCGTTGGCAAACCCGGTCGGCGAGTAAGCCAGGGCTCCGAGGGCGAGCCCTCCGAAGAGCATCAGTCCGACGGCCAGAACTGGCACCGGCTGCTGAACGATCCGCCCAGCCAACCGTCCCCACAGCCCAACCCGCTGCACCCCAGGTCGAACGCTACTCGGCCAGAAGGCGGCGCGCCCGAAGATGGCGAGCAAGGCCGGGAGGAGACTCACCCCTGCTAGAAGCATGAGGCCGATGCCAATCGCGAGCGCCGGTCCGAGGCCCTGGTAGAAGCCAAAGGTTGCGAAGAGCAGACACAGCAACGCACCGATGACCGTGCCGGCTGAGAATGTGATCGTCTCACCGACCCGAGCCACGCTCTTGACGATGGCGTCGCGTGAACTGAGACCGCCGCGCAGCTCTTCCCTGACTCGGAAAACGAGAAACAGACCGTAGTCGGTGCCCGCGCCGAGCAAGAGGACGGTGAGCAGAATGGTCGTGATCGGTGAAATCTGAACGCCGAATACGTTGTGTGACTCCGCAATCACGGGCTGGCTCAGGGTGAGGACGAGGCCGGCCGGAAGGAGTGTCAAGACTGGTGCGAGCAGCGATCGGTATATGACAACCAGCAGCACGATGATGAAGAGGACCGACAACAACTCGGTGAGTTGTTGCGTGCTCTGATTGCTTTGCGACTGGTCATACAGCGTGGCAACCTCTCCCGTCAGGGCCAGCTGAAGTCCCGGAGGCGCACTGACCTGGTCAAACGTCGCACGAATATTCTTGATATACGGTTTCAACGCAGGGCCACCTGCCAGCGCATCGCCTTTCAAAATGAGGAGCGCCTTGCGGGCCTGCCCGTCGTTGGAGACGCCCTGATCCACAACCCGGAGCACGCCGTCTACGTTTTTGGCGGCTGCCTCAACTCGCGTGATTGCGGCTTGGTCGGCAACTGAGAACGGACCGCCGGATCGACTCGCCACGATGACCGCGGTCGGGAGCGTCCCCTGCTGGAACGGACTCGCGAGCTGCGCGGCGCGAAGACTGGGGGAGTTCGCTGGAAGGAAGGACAGGTTATTGGTGTCCGTCACGCTCGACAGCGACGGGAGAGTAAGAGTGGCGACGACCGTGGCCAGGACCCATACCAGGACAATCAGAAATCGAAATCGGATGGCGAACCCGCCCAGCCAACGAAAGAGTGAGAAGCGTGGTCCGCCCCTGGTTGTCCCGGCCGTGGAGAGTGCCTCTGAGTTCGCGGGCGGTGCCATTAGAGTTCGCCCTCCTTCATTGAGTGGACCATAGCCTACCATAACTATAAAGTTTGTCAATTATTTAGATCATTTGCTATACTAGGCGGCATGCGTGGCGATATCGCTCCTCCACCCGCCCTCTCAGTAGCCGACGAGATCTGGAGTCTTCTGTTCCGGCTCTCAGACGACCACTTCCGCGAGCGCATCTCCCCCACCCTCGAGGGGTTCCAGCTGTCGAGGCCGCAAGCGTTCCTCCTATACGAGGTGAGATCCGGCCGCCCGCTGTCGCAGCACGACGTGGCCGACCGGCTTCACTGCGAGCCCTCCAACGTGACCGGCCTAATCGACCGCCTGGAAGCCAAGGGGCTGGTTGAGCGGCGTCCCGACCCGGCGGATCGCCGGGTCAAGAGGCTGGTGGCAACAAAGAAAGGCCGTGCCTTGATAACCAAAGTGATGGACCGGTTTTTCAAAGCTCCACCGAGCGTCAATCGGCTCTCGACTGAGGAGCAGCGGACCCTGCGCGACCTGCTCCGCAGGCTAGCTGACGCCGGTGTTGAACGCCAGACTGTTGCTGGCGGCCCGGGTCCACGCCCTGCTCCGGCGCCGCTTGCGCCCAGCCAGCGAGTCAACGCGCTGAAGGGCGGCAAAACTGCATCCGAGTTCACGCAGCGTGGTCTGCGGCTGGACGAGCGCTCCCGGGCGCCACCTGACACCCATCGATTAGGGAGCCCTCCAAGTTCAGCGCCCACAACTACACATAGACGTGCTAATCAAAAGTGATATCGGAGCGGGAGACGGGACTCGAACCCGCGACCATGTACTTGGAAGGCACACGCTCTACCAGCTGAGCTACTCCCGCTCGCTGGCCAGTAGTTTACCGGGAGGTTGACGCATTTACCCTGGCTGGCCGCAGTAAGGTCGGTCGCAGATCAGCGACGGCGAACCCAGACAAGATGTTCTAGCTGGCTGAGCTCCCGGACTGCCTTATCGCTGGGCGCCATCCTGAGCGCTGGTCCAGTCAGCAGCTTGAGCACTGTCTTGCCCAGGTCTTTGGCCGCGACCTGGGACGGGCGCCAGCGATCCTTTGAGTCGGGACTCATGCTGGCCTGGAACCCAAAGTGCCAGGTGTCGCCGACCGGACGGGGCGACGCGTGGCGATGCATGTCCTCGGAGCTAACGAGGAAGAGAGGATCCCGTGAGCCCATACGCGCCAGGTCCAGACACATGATCAGGTACCAGAACGACGGATCCGAAATGAGCCGGTCTTTCGGCACGTGGAAGTTGATCGCCAGGTTGTAGGAGCGAAACCGGTGCTGCAGAAAAATAGCGCTCTTGACCTGGAGCGCCAGGTTGGCCCTGAAGTCTCCCTTGACGTGCACCTCGAAGTCGCGTCGGTCATCGTCTGACACCGGGACCGCCGGCTCCACCTGGCCATCAGTGCCAAGGATCAGCAGCTTGGCGCACTCGTACTGGGCAACGACTCCTTGCTGGACGCTGCTGATCGGGCTCATCGATCAGGTAACACCCCCACCCTAACCCTTCCCCCGAGAGGCGGGACATGCACCTTAGGGGCGGTCTTCGACCCAGGATTCGCCGTCAGTGTAGACCTCTTTCTTCCAGATGGGCACCGACCGCTTGAGCTCGTCGATCAGCCACTCGCAGGCGTCGAACGCTTCGGCCCGGTGGGGCGCCGCCACCGCGATCACCACGCTGACGTCGCCGACCGACAGCGTCCCGGTGCGATGGATGATGGCCACATCCGATATGGGCCAGCGCGAACGGGCTTCCGCCGCCAGGCCTTCGATCTGCCGTTGGGCCATAGCCCCGTAGACCTCGTAGACCAACGCCCGCACCATGCGGCCGTGGGATTCCTCCCGGACGATTCCAGTAAAGGTCACGACCGCGCCCGCGCCGGCAATCTGGACGGCGGCCGCGATCGTGCCTGGATCAAGCGCCTCGTCTCGGATCTCGACCAGCGCTTGCCGGGCGCCGACCGCCCCGCCGCTGACCGGTGGGATCACCGCCAGTTCATCCCCGTCGGTGAGGCGGTCTTCCCACTGCGCGTATTCGGCGTTCACGGCGCAGCGGAACGACCGGGGCAGCGGGCCGAGGTGGAACTCATCGCTGAGCTGACGCCAGGCGTCGGCGGCAGTCGCTCCAGCGGGCAGGGCCAGTTCCACATTGGGACGGCCTACTAGCTCGCGCGGCTTGGCGAACAGGACCACTCGAACGTTCATTTCGCCCATCATAGCTGGGCCCGAACGGGGATCCTGGGCAGGAATATGAGCTGTATTCGGATCTTCGGACAATTTAAGCCCCTCCCCTACCCGCCCAGGGGGGGAGGGGAAATCATCGGCGCCCACCCCACGGGGGAGGGAAAATCTTTGGGGGGACAATCTCAGCGGAACAGGTCGAGCGCCGGGTCGCGGCGCAATACCCGGGCGTCGCCTTCGCCGCGCACGTCGAGGCCACGAACCACCGCCGCCGGGACCCGGTCCAGCTTGCGCATGACCAGCTCGGCGGCCGCCGCCAGCTCATCGGCGGTGGCCAGCACCGTGCCCTGCAGCTGGTATCCGTCTTCATCCCGGGCGCCGCGGTAGTCGGTCAGGCAGGCGACCCCAGCAGCGCCGATGGCGACGTTGACCTGGCCCTCTCGCCAGGCGCGTCCGAAGCTGTCCGAGATCACGACGCCGACCGCGACCCCGGTGGCTTGCGCCAAGCGCTGCCGCAATGCTGCCGCCGAGGCGTCCGGATCAACCGGAAGGAGCACCGCCTGGTCCACCCCACCCGTATTGGACCGATCCACCCCGGCGTTGGCGCAGACGAATCCCTGGCGGGTCTCGGAGATCAGGACGCGGGGGGCGACCCGGACGATCCGCACGGACTCGCCAAGGATGACCTCCACGTGGCGAGGCTCAAATCCGGTCACGCCGGCCAGACGATTGGCCTCCGACCCGGGGGTCACCGTGTCCAGCCGTACCACCCGACCCTCGGCCTTGGATACGACCTTTTGGGTTACGACCACCACGTCCGTCTCTCCCGGGGTCAGCCCAACCCGTTCCAATGCCGCCAGCAAGAGACCAGCCAGGTCCGCCCCCGGCTCGACCTCCGGCAGGCCGCCGACCGGGACAATCGAGACTTGGGTCAAGCGCGGCGCTGCGGAAAGGCCAGAAGCCGCTCGCCGATCTTGAGGTCGCCCAGGACCTGCAGCGCGCGGGTCGGGGGGGCCCAACGAAGGTAGGCGGCCACGTCCTCGGGCCGGTCGAGGTCGACCGCCAGCGTCGGCAACGGAAGCACCACCATGCTGCGCCCCGAGCGCTCCGCCTCGTCCTGGTGCAACCGCAGGCTATCCTCCCCAAAGCGCAGGGCGATGCCGTGCGGTGGAACCAGCCGCAGGCCGTTGGTCCCCAGCCCGTCTCGGTCCGGCACCAGCACGACTTCGACCTCCGGACGGTAGGTGCACAGCGTCTGCAGATCGGCCAGGCTCACGCCCGGCACGTCGCCCGGGATGCTAACCGCCACGCTGAAGCCGCGATCCCAGGCCGCGTCGAAGCCCTGCCGGACGGCCGCGCTCTGGCCCTGGACGGCCCGGTCTTCGATCGGCTCGATGCCGTAGCGGGTGGCCAGCGCCCGGGCCTCCGGGTCCTCGGAAACGGCGAAATGCCCGATGCCTTGCACGCGACCGACCATTTCCAGGACGTCCTCGGCCATGGCCCGGGCCAGCTGGACGCGCTCAGCGCGTTCCAGCAGCCCATCCAGCCGGTGCTTGGCAGCGCCGAACGCCTTGATGGGGACCACGATGGCGAGGTTCACGCTGCTATCTCGGTCTGGACCAGGTTCAACGCAGTGGCGGCCACGGTTTGGGCGGCCTGCCGATCGTCGAGCAGGGTCGGCAGGGTGGCGACTCGATACCCCAACCCCGAGATGGCGGGACCCAGTCCCGCGTCTGCGGCGTCGAGGATGAAAGCGCAGGCCAGATCGCGGTACAGCTCCGCCACGCCCAGCGCACTCGCCTCCAGCCCCTGGGCCCGCATCAGCTCCACCGTCGGCCCCTTCACCGCCCGGCCCGCGATCAGGGGGGAGACGGCGACGCAGCGGCTGCGGGCCGGAACCAGCAGCTCGCGCATCCCCGGGACCCTCAGGATTGGTCCGATGCTGATGATGGGGTTGCTGGGTGCGATCACGATGGCCCGCGCACCCGCAATCGCCTCGGCGATGCCGGGCGTCGGCCTGGCCTCCTCGAGGCCGGTCCAGTAGATCTCGACAACGGCCGGCTGGCAGCGATCGCGCACGAAGTACTCCTGGAAGTGGGAGTCGCCGCGGTCGGTGCGCAGCCGAGTGGTAACGGGCTCGTTGCTCATCGGCAGGAGGCGGGCCCGAACGTGCAGCCGGGCCGCGAGCTCGTCCGTCACGCGGTCCAGGGAAACGCCGGCGGCCAGCCGCTCGGTCCGATAGACGTGGGTGGCCAGGTCCTGGTCGCCCAGCTGGAACCAGGTCTCCAGCCCGAGCCGGGCGAAGGCGCCCTGGGCGGTGAAGGTGTCGCCGCGAATCCCCCAGCCACGCTCCTCGTCGGCCAGCCCGGCCAGCCAGTACATCACCGTGTCCAGGTCCGGGGCGACGTAAAGGCCGTGCCAGCGAAGATCGTCGCCGGTGTTGACCACCACCAGTAGGTCGTCCGGCTCGACAACCTGGACGAGGCCCCGCAAGAAGCGAGCCGCGCCGACTCCGCCGGCTAGAACGAGCACGGGTCCCCCTGGGTTCATTCCACCCGCGCGCTGAAGTCTGGGTGCGTCATATATTGCTGCAGCTGTTCGCCTCCTCCGCTGTGCCGTGAAGGGTAGCGGATTCGGCGACCGAGGCGGGTGGCATACAAGTCATGATATTGGGAAGTGTCGTTTTTCCAGGCCCTGGTGCTGGCCCTCCTGCAGGGTGTCACCGAGCTCTTTCCGGTCAGCAGCCTCGGGCACACGGTCATCCTTCCCCGCCTGTTCCACTGGTCGATCGACCAGCGCGATCCCTCGTTCCTGGCCTTTGTGGTGCTGCTGCACGTGGGCACCGCTACCGCCCTCTTCATCTATTTCTGGGACGAGTGGCGACCCATCATCGCCGCCGTGGTCCGCAGCCTGATGGCCGGGCGGATGACCGGATCCCCGGCGGAGAAGCTCGGCTGGCGGCTGGTAGCGGGCACCGCCCCAATCGTGCCGCTGGGCTTTCTCCTGGAACGGCAGGTGCGCGAGCTTTTCGCCAGCCCCCGCATCGCGGCCGCGTTCCTGATCGTCAACGGGGTGGGCATGTTCGCCGGTGAGCGGCTGCGGCGCCGCGCGCTCACGACAGACCTGGAGCGCACGGAGCTGGAGAACCTGTCCGTGCGGGCCGCGATCGCCATCGGCGGCTCGCAGGCGCTGGCCTTCCTGCCCGGGATCTCGCGCTCGGGAACAACCATCGTTGCCGGACTGTTTGCCAACCTCAAGCACGAGGCCGCCGCGCGTTTCTCCTTCCTGCTGGCCACCCCCATCATCGCGGGCGCGGGTCTGCTCGAGGTGCCGCAGCTGTTCGAGCCCAGCGCCCGCGCGCACCTGCTTGTCTACCTGATGGGAGGCGTCGTGGCCGGGGCTGCCGCATTTCTGAGCGTGGCCTTCCTCATGCGATACTTCCGAGTAGGGAGGCTCGACCCGTTTGCCCTGTACTGTGTGGCATTCGGCGTGCTGGCCACGATCCTGTTCAGTCGGTGAGAGGAGGAGTCGATGCAAAACAATCCGGTGCAGAACAACCCAACCGCCTTCTGGCTTGGCCTGGTGGTCACGTTCGTGGGGCTGGTGGGGATGGTCTATTGGGTCTTTCTTGCATCCGGACACCCACGACTGAGGCACACCATCCTCTTCCTGGTGATCGCGGCGGCCGGGGCCGCCCTGGCCTCCTTCGCCCGGCCACGCGCGCCCATCTTAGAAACGTCCCAGTAGTAGGGCCGGCGGGAGAATAGCCACATGGTCGAGATCGGCTACGCCGCCATGCTCGAGCAGTTCTCACCGCGAGAGCTGGTGACCTACTGCGAGCACGCGGAGCGGGCCGGCTTCTCCGGGGTGATGGCCGCCGACCATGTCCAGCCCTGGACTCCCCAGCAGGGACAGGCCAGCTTCGTCTGGGCATTTATGGCCGCCGCGGCCGAACGCACCAAGGGCGACATCGGCCCCGGCGTCACCTGCCCTTCATTCCGGCAGCATCCGGCGATCATCGCCCAGGCCGCCGCCACCATGGCCGCCATGTACCCAGGCCGGTTCTGGCTCGGCCTCGGGTCAGGCGAAGCCCTGAACGAGCACGTGGTGGCAGACTACTGGCCGGAAGTAGCCGAGCGCATCGACCGAATGTTCGAGGCCGTCGAAATCTTTCGCAAGCTCTTCACCGGCAAGGACGTCAAGCACCGCGGTTCCTATTACCGGATGGAGACCATGCGGTTGTGGACGATGCCCGCCGAGCCGCCGCCGATCTACGTCGCCACGGCCGGTCCGGTCACGGCTGAGAAGACCGGGCGTCTCTGTGACGGCCTGATCACCGTCGGCGCTCCTGAGGAAAAGATCGAAGGCATTTTCGAGCGCTTCGAGAAGGGAGCCCGCGATGCCGGCAAGGACCCGGCGACGCTGCCCAAAATCCTCCAGTTGCATCTTTCGTGGGCACCAACGGATGAACAGGCCCTGACTAATGCCATGACGGAGTGGCCGAACGGTGGCATGAAATTTCCCAAGGCCGACATCCGGTCGCCTCATGACTTTGCCCAGATGGCGAAGATCGTTCGCCCCGAGGATTTTCACGGGCGGATGCTGATCTCGTCCGATCTCGACAAGCACCGGCAGGAGATCCAGAGGTTCCTCAACCTGGGCTTCAGCAAGGTGTACCTCCACAACGTGGGCCGCAATCAGACCGAATGGATCGAGGTCTTCGGCCGCGAGGTCCTGCCAAGGTTGAGTTCTGCACGACAGGGAAAGACCGCCATCCGCTGATCGCTGGGACACCCCCACCCTGACCCTCCACGAGGGGAGGGGATCGGACGGCGCCTTAGGCTGTCACCCGTTCCCGGATCGCCGGGATGACCTCTCGACCAAAGCGCTCGACGGCCTTCAGGTCGTAGGGCGGACGGAGGGACAGGATCATGTGGCGCACGCCGACGTCGTAATAGGCTTCGACCTGCCCGATGATGTCGTCCGGCGTCCCCCACAGCATCCCGGGTTTCAGTTGCTGGGGATCGGCCCGACGGCGGGAGGCGATGTCGGCAATCAGTGGATCGACCTGGGATCGGTCCAGCGTCAGAGCCAGCGGCGCGGCCGCCGATTTCTCGATGCTGGCGGGATCGCGGCCGACGGCCCGGCAGTGCTCCTCCAGGATGGCGATCTTGCGCCGGAAATCCTCTGGTGAGCCAAACAGGTTCCACTCGTCGGCATGCTTGGCCACCACCCGCAGCGTGAGCTGCTCTCCCCCACCGCCGATCATGAGCGGCGGCCGGGGCTTCTGGACCGGCTTTGGCTCGCAGTACGCCTGCTGGAGTCGGTAATACTGCCCCTCGAAGTCCGTCACCGGTTGCGTCCAGAGGCGTTTGAGGATCTCGCAGGCCTCGTCCAGGCGACGGATCCGCTCTGCCGTCGGCGGAAACTCGATCCCGTACGCCTGGTGCTCGAGCTCGAACCAGGCGGCGCCCACGCCCATTTCGAGCCGCCCGCCGGTGATGACGTCCAGACTGGCGCCCATCTTGGCCAGCACGGGCGGATGGCGGTAGGTGATGCCGGTCACCAGGGTGCCGACCCGGACGTGTTCCGTCTTCATGGCCAGCGCCGTCAGCGTGATCCAGCCTTCGAACTGGGGGCCGGTGGGGTCCGCCTGGATCGGGAAGAAATGGTCAAACGTCCAGGCCGTGTCGAAGCCGATCCCATCGGCGAGCTGCCAGACGTCGACCAGCTCCGGCCAGGTCACCCGCTGCGGTCCGGTCTGGATGCCAAAGCGCATGCGGCCCGGGGTCATCGCGTGCTCCGGCGCTTGCGGTCCACGTAGTCAAGCAGGATGTAGTCGCCCAGGCGGTCGGCGCTGGTGAAGAAGGCGCGGCCGCCGTTCAGCTTGGTCATCTGCTTCACGAACGACACCAGGTGGTAGTCGTTGTCCAGCATGAAGGTGTTGATGACGATGTGGTCCCGGGTGCAGCGCTGCACCTCCAGCAGGGTGCGCTGGAAGGTCTCCGGCATGGGCGGGTAGAAGAACTGGGCCTTGCCACCCTCCATGTGGGCGGTCGGCTCGCCGTCGGTGATGATGATCACCTGCTTGTTCCCGTCCTGGTGGCGGTTCAGATACTGGCGAGCCAGCATCAGGCCGTGCTGGATGTTGGTCCCATAGACGTACTCGTTGTAGGACAGCTCGGCCAGCTGGGCCGGCGGGATGCGGCGGGCATACTCGCTGAACGCGATCACGGAGAGGTGGTCGCGGGGAAACTGGCTGCGGATCAGCGCGTCGAGGGCCAGCGCTACCTTCTTGGCCGCGTAGAAATACCCGCGCAAGGGCATCGACCGGCTCATGTCGATCATGAGCACGGTGGCGCAGGTGGCCGCCAGTTCGGATCGATAGACCTCGAAATCATCGGTCTGTAGGTGCACCGGCCGGCCCGGGCCTTCGCGGCGGAGGGCGTTCATCAGCGTCTGCTCCACCTGCAGGTTGAAGGCGTCGCCGAACTCGTACCCCTTGGTCTCATCCGACCGCTCGGATCCGAACCCGCGTACCGAGATCGGGTGATCGCCGAACCGGTCGCGCTTGAGCCGGGTGTAGAGGTCGCGCAGCGCCTTCTGCCCGATGCGGCGGACGCCGCGCGCGGTCAACTCCATGCCGCGGCGTCCGGACTGCACGTAGCCTTTCCGCTCCAGCTCCTCGACCAGGGCGCTGAGCTGGTCCGCCGCCTGACTCGCCTCCGGACCCAGCAACTGCTCCAGCTGCTGCGACTGCTCCGGGGTCAGCGGACGTCCCTGATAGCCGCCGCGCAGGGCCCCCTCCAGGTCCTCGATCCCCTGCAGACGGCCCATCAGGCCCATCGCTTCCTGGAGGGGCAAGGACTCGGAGCCGTAAAAGGCATAGCGGTTTCCGAGGCTGCTGCGCGGCGACAGCAGCTCCAGGGCGGCCGCCAGCTCGGCCATCTCGGCCAGCAGCTCGGGGTCGTCGAAGGTGGCGGCGATCAGCTCCTCTAGCTCCTGGCGCATCTCGGGGGACAGCGACTGCATCAGCGACTCCATCTGCGCCATCTGCCGCTCCAGGTGCTGGACCAACTCATCCAGCGT
>WNFA01005149.1_pt1 | contig 10919 bp, 11 predicted proteins | sample 5400481 | NCBI WGS metagenome assembly WNFA01 (sample SAMN13153340, study PRJNA577476) | soil metagenome | isolation source: 120 cm saprolite under Douglas fir tree site 2 hole 1 replicate 2 | place: USA:California | collected 2015-04-18 | reverse complement strand
CGCGCCGCAGCTGCCCGCGGCGCTCATGGCCGAGCTCGAGCGTCGGCGCGGTGGCCTGGCTCGACACATGGCCCGCGCTGTCGTGGCCGTCGTCAAATGGGACGACTCCACCGGCGTTCCGCCCCAACGCGACGCCATCGCCAAAGCATGCGAGGCGGGCCTCGACCTGTTCCTGGCGACTGCCCGCGAAGCCCGTCCCGCCACGCCAGAGGAGCTTCGCCGCGTCGCCCAGCTGGGCATCCTCCAGGCTCGCAGCAGCCAGTCGGTGGAGCCAGTCCTCGCTGCTTATCGCATCGCCGCCCGCGTCGCGTGGGACGCGATCCTGCGCGCGTGGCGGGGGCATCCCGAGGCGACACCCGAGGCCATCATGGTCACGGCCAACTACGTGTTCGCCGCCCTGGACCAGGTTGCCGCTGAGGTCACCAAGACGTACCTGCATGCGCGCGAGCAGCACATGCAGCGCGGCACTCGCGCGCGCGCGCGACTGTTCCATGCGTTGATCAGCGACAACTTCGACTCCGAGCTGGAGCTGCAGAAGCAGGCGCTGGCGCTCAACATGCCCATCGCTGCCACAGGGTATGTGGCCGCCGTGTCGAAGCTGGTCGTCGGCAATCTCGACGGAGCCAGGGGCGGTGAAGCGCTTGGCGAGGTGGCGGCGTCACTTGACGTGCCCCGCGGCGCCATCCATCACGTGACCGATCCATCGACGCTGGTCACACTCTGGCCCGCCGAGTCATCGGCAGATGTCGAGGCGGCGCGCCAGTTCGTAACCCAGCTGCACACGGAAGCCGTCAATCGATCCGGTGCCGCTCGGGCCCGGGTTCGTGCCGGCATCGGTGGCTACCACGCAGGGCTGCGAGGCATCTCGCGGTCGTACCTGGAGGCCCAGCAGGCGATAGAGGCCGGCCGAAAGCTGCGGCCCGATGCAGTCGCGCATGGACACGACGAGGTGATTCCTCACCTCGTCCTCGCGCAGAATCCACGCCTCGCGGAACGCTTCGTGGCTCACAGCCTCGGTCGGCTGCTCGACCCTGGGACTCGAAATCGAGAGCAGCTGCTCGACACGCTGGAGGCCTACCTCACGCGTGGATCGGTGAAGGAAGCCGCCACGGCGCTCAACCTGCACCGGCACACCGTTCTCTACCGGCTGGACAAGCTGCGGGAGCTCCTGGGCGGTGACCTCGACACACCCGCCATCCGCTTTCGCCTGCAGCTGGCATTGGACCTACGCAAGCTGATCTGAACCCGATTTGGACACAATGTCCTAACCGGATCCTCCCTTTTCCCACCCGATGAGGGTGTGGGTAGGCCGCCGCGTCCGTATCCTCTGTGACGTGACCACCAAATCCAACTCCAACGGCCGACGTGTGGCCGTGACCGGCATGGGCTTCATCACCCCGATCGGGAACGACGTCGAGACCGTCTGGTCGAACCTGGTCGAAGGTGTTTCCGGCATCGGCCGGATCACCCACTTCGATACCACCAACTTCGACACCAAGATCGCCGGGGAGGTAAAGGGCTTCAACGCCGAGGAGTACATGGACCGCAAGACGGCCCGCCACATCGGGCGTTACTGCCAGTTCGCGCTCGCGGCATCCAAGCAGGCGCTGGCGCAGTCCGGCCTCGAGCCCGCCGAGATGGATCCCGACGACGTGGGCGTCATCGTGAGCTCCGGGATCGGCGGCATGGATGAGATCGAGAAGAGCCACACGGCCCTCATGGAACGCGGGCCGAAGCGGATCAGCCCGTTCACCGTGCCGATGATGATCGCCGACATGGCGGCGGGGATCGTCGCCATCCACACGCATGCCGGGGGGCCGAACTACGCCATCGTCAGCGCGTGCGCATCGGGCTCCCACGGCATCGGCGAGGCGTCGGAGATCATCAAGCGCGGTGACGCGGTGGCGATGTTGGCGGGCGGCTCGGAGGCGACCATCACGCCGCTGACGATGGGCGCGTTCTGCCAGATCAAGGCCACGAGCGAGCGGAATGACGAACCGGAGAAAGCTTGCCGGCCATTCGACCTCGGCCGCGACGGGTTCGTCATGAGCGAAGGCTCTGTGATGCTGGTCCTCGAGGAGCTCGAGCACGCCAAGAAACGAGGCGCTCGTGTCCTGGCAGAGATCTCGGGCTATGGCGCGAGCGCCGACATGTATCACTTCACCGCGCCTCAACCCGAGGGCAAGGGCGCGATCCGCGCCATGCGAAAGGCGCTCGAGAAGAGCGGCGTCGACGTGACCGATGTCGGCTACGTCAACGCCCACGGGACCTCCACCAAGCTTGGCGATGTCGCCGAGACCAGGGCCATCAAGGCGGTCTTCGGCGACCACGCTTACAAGCTGGCCGTCAGCTCGACGAAGTCGGTCCACGGCCACCTGCTCGGCGCCGCCGGCGCCATCGAAGCCGCGGCCTGCATCCTCGCGCTCGACCGCGGCTTGCTGCCGCCGACGATCAACCTCGACCAACCCGACCCCGATTGCGACCTCGACTACGTGCCCAACAAGGCGCGCAAGGCAGACATCAAGGTGGCCCTGTCGAACTCGTTCGGCTTCGGCGGCCACAACGCGAGCCTCGTCATCACGGCCTCAGAGGCCAAGTAGGAGGATTGCCGATGGCAACCCAGCTCGACTTCAAGGAACTCCAGGAGCTCGCCGCCGAGATTCTCGGCATCGAGCCCGACCAGGTGCAGATGGACAAGAGCTTCCAGCGCGACCTCGCCGCCGACTCGCTCGACCTGGTCGAGCTGATCGCCGCCATCGAGGACAAGTACGACGTCGAGCTCTCCGAGGAGGAGCTCGAGAAGATGAAGGTCATCGGCGACCTCTGGAAGTTCCTGGAGCAGAAAACCGCCGAGCGGTTGGAGGCGTAGTCGCCGTGGCCATCACCAACGCTTACCGCACACGGTCCGACGCCGTCGCCCTGCGCTCGTTCAAGGCCAAGGGGCGCCCGAGCGCTATCGCAGGGATGGGTGTCTATGCGCCCGAAAAGATCATCACGAACTTCGACCTCGAAAAGATGATGGACACGTCCGACAAATGGATCACCGAGCGCACGGGAATTCACAAACGGCACATCGCGGAGCCGGGAACCACCACCTTCGAGATGGCGACCAGGGCTGCGCGCGGCGCGCTCGACGCCGCCGGGATCACGGCCGAAGACCTCGACATGATCCTGGTCGGCACCTCGTCACCCGATGGCCCGTTTCCCTCTGTTGCGTGCCGAGTCCAGAACGAGCTCAACGCCCCGGGCGCTGTCGCATGGGACACCCTCGCGGCTTGCACGAGCTTCGTGTACGCGCTCTCGATCGCCGACAGCTACATAGCCACCGAGCGCGCGGACACGGTGCTGGTGATCGGCGCCGAGGTGCTGTCACGGATGCTCAACTATTCGGACCGCGGCACTGCGGTGATCTTCGGTGACGGTGCGGGCGCCGCTGTCGTTCGCCCGGCCCCGACCGGCGGCGGATTCAAGAGCTGGTGTCTCGGCTCTGACGGACGCGGCTACGCGCAGGTCACCTGCGGCAACATCGACAAGGGCGCATATGCGGCCAAGGACGCCACCCCGTACATCGACATGGTCGGCCCTGACGTCTTCAAATTCGCCGTCGACATCTTCATCCGCCAGGCGAACGAGGTCTGCAACACGGCCGGCATCGCCCTCGATGACATCGACCTGTGGGTCCCGCACCAGGCCAACTTCCGCATCATCGATGCCGCCGCGCGGCGCATCGGCCTGCCGCTGGAGCGCGTCGCGGTGAACATCGACGAATACGGCAACACGTCCAGCGCATCGATTCCGCTCGCTTTGGAGGAAGCCATTCGGAAGGGTCGCGTCAAGAGTGGCGACCACGTCTTGCTGGCCGGCTTCGGCTCGGGGCTGACGTGGGGGGCGTGCTTGATGACCTGGGTGTAGGCAATTGATTAGCCTGAAGGGTCCGATCGCGCTGCTGTTTCCCGGCCAGGGCGTGCAGAAACCCGGCATGGGGCAGAACCTCCACGACCGCTACCCGGCCGCCCGCCGGGTGTTCGAGCGGGCCGAAGAGGTCCTCCAGATGCCGGTGCGCAAGCTGTGCTTCGAGGGCCCTCTGGAGGAGCTGAACCGCACCGAGGTGATCCAGCCATGCGTCATGACCGTGTGCTGGGCGGCGTACGAGGTCTGGCGCGAGAGCTACGGCTTCGAGAACGTCAGCGTCACCGCCGGCCACAGCCTCGGCGAGATCGCATCGCTGGCAGCTGCCGGCGCGATCCCGTGGGAGACCGCGCTGCTTCTGGTCAAGGAACGAGGCCGCATCATGGCGCACGCGGCAGGCGAGCAGCCGGGCGGCATGATCGCGATCGTCGGCCTCGAGGAGGCGCAAGTGGAATCCATCCGCGAGCAGGCGGCCGTCAAGGGCCGGCTCTGGGTGGCGAACCGCAACGCTGACGTCCAGTTCGTGCTCTCCGGGGAGACCGCCGCGGTGGAAGAGGCCGAGCGCCTTGCACTTGCGGCCGGCGCGCGGCGGGCGCTCATCCTGACCATCCCTCTGCCCGCCCACTCGCCGCTGATGGCAGGCGCCGCCGCGGCATTCCGCAAGGTGGTCGACCGGCTCCAGTTCACTGCGCCCTCGATCCCGGTCCTGGCCAACGCTTCGGGTGAAGCGATGCGCACGGTTGCCGCGCTGCAGGACGAGCTCCGCCAGCAGATGCTGCGCCAGGTCGATTGGGCGCGGACGATGGTTGCGATGCGGGCGATGGAGGTTCGGACCGTCGTCGAGCTGGGCCCCGGCCGCGTGCTGGCGAGCCTCGCCGCCAAGCACATCCCCGGCGTGGACACATGGAACGCCGAAGAGCTGTTCATCGATTTCGCTGACAGTCCCGCTACAGCATGAGCGGCGACCTGGAAGGCAAGACCGCCCTCGTCACGGGCGGCGGCAAAGGCATCGGGCGCGCCATCAGCCAGGCGCTCGCGGGGATGGGCGCGAAGGTGGTCGTGAACTACCGTTCCGACAAGTCGGCCGCCGAGGAGACCGCGGCCTCGCTGCCAGGCGCGACGGCGCAACAGGCCGACGTCGGAGATCCCGCACAGGTCGAAGCGATGGTCAAGGCGATCGGACGCGTGGACGTTCTCGTCAACAACGCGGGCGCGGTGCGCGACAAGCTGCTGATCCAGATGTCGCCGCCAGACTGGGAAGAGCTGATTCGCACCGATCTGCTGTCCGCCTTCGCCACCACCAAAGCCGCCATCATGAGCGGCATGATGCGCGCGCGATGGGGCCGCATCGTCAATATCTCGTCCATCGTGGGCCTGACAGGAAACGCGGGCCAGTCCAACTACGCCGCAGCGAAAGCGGGGCTGATCGGGTTCACGAAATCGATCGCGCGCGAGTACGGGTCGCGGAATATCACGTGCAATGCGGTCGCGCCCGGCTACGTGCGGACGGAGCTGACGTCGGGCTCGCTCACGAATGAGATGGTGGGAGAGTTGGTCAAGATGACGCCCATCAAGCGCGAGGGTACCGCCGAGGAGGTTGCCGCGGCGGTCGCCTTTCTGTGCTCAGAGCGGGCCGGATTCATCACCGGCCAGGTGATTGCTGTCGACGGAGGCCTTTCCCTCTGATGGAGCTGGCCAAGACGCATACGGAGATCCGGGTCGCGGGCGGGAAGCTCCCCCCGATCCCGCTGCCGACCAACTGTCCGGGGTGTGGAGTGGCCCTGGATTCCGACGTGCTTCGGAAGCACGGGTACGTATGCGACTGCGGCCACCATTTCCGATTGGGAGCAGACGCCTGGATCGCGCTGGTCGCCGATCGCGGTTCCTGGAAGGAGCGCTGGGGCGACGTGCGATCGCACGACCTCCTCAACTGGAAGGTTCCCAAGCCGTACCAGGCGACCATCGATCAGCTGACCGAGGAAGGCTTGAACGAGGCTGTGCGCACCGGCACGTGCACCCTTGGCGGGCGCACGATCTGGCTGGCCACCTTCGACTTCCGCTTTGTCGGCGGCACTTTGTCGATCGTCGCCGGCGAGCGCCTTGCGCGAGGCATGGAGCAGGCCGCGGCGTCGGGCCTGCCTTACGTTCTCATCGCCGCATCAGGCGGCGCTCGCATGCAGGAGGGTGTGCTGGCCCTCATGCAGCTGGCCAAGGTCAATGCGGCCGTTGGTCGCCTGCACGCCGCGGGCGTCGCGTACTTTTCGGTGCTCACCGATCCCACATTCGGCGGCACCGCAGCATCGCTTGCGCTGCTCGCCGATATCAACATCGCAGAGCCTGGCGCGGCCATCGGCTTCACCGGGCCTCGCGTGATCAAGCAGGCGACCTACGCCGACCTGCCGCCAGGCTTTCAGAGCGCCGAGTTCCAGCTGGCGCATGGCCAGGTCGACATGGTCGTACCGCGCACAGAGCTGCGCCGTCTGCTGGCTCATTTGCTGGAGATGTATCCATGACCAGGCACGGCCGGAGGCCGGATGCGACGACTCTGACCGTCTGGCAGGTCGTCGAGCTCGCTCGTCACGCCAACCGGCCGTATTCGCTCGACTACATCCGGCGTCTCGCGCCCGATTTCCTCGAGCTGCACGGAGACCGCCTCGCGGCTGATGACCCCGCGCTGGTCGGGGGCGTCGGCACGTGGCATGGTCGCACGACGATGTTCCTCGGTCACCAGAAGGGACGCAGCCTCAAGGAGCGGGTGGCGCGGAACTGGGGGATGATGCACCCCGAGGGCTACCGCAAGGCGGTGCGCCTCGCGCATCACGCGGCCAAGTTCCGATTCCCGATCGTCTGCATGATCGACACGCCCGGCGCGTACCCAGGGGCGGGCGCCGAGGAGCGCGGCATTGCGGCTGCGATCGCGCGGGCGATCATGGAGTGGTTCTTGGTGCCGGTCCCGATAGTCGCCGCCGTCATCGGCGAGGGCGGGAGTGGTGGCGCGCTGGGTATGGGTGTCGCCGACCGCGTGATCATGCTCGAGAACTCGATCTACTCGGTGGCCTCGCCAGAGGCTGCGGCATCGATCGTCTGGCGCGACAACGCACGCAAGGTCGAGGCCGCGGAGCAGCTGCAGCTCACCTCGCGCGACCTGCTGGCAATGGGTGTCGTGGAGGAGGTCATTACTGAGCCGGAAGGCGGGGCGCACCTCGATTACGACGCCACGGCACGCGCGCTTGACGAGGCTCTGTACCGGCACCTGCAGCCGCTGCTGGCCCAACCGGCTGAAGAGCTGCTTCAGCACCGCTACGAGCGCTTTCGCTACATCGACTCACTCGTTCACGCCGAGCCCCATTTCGGCCCGAAGATCGACTAGGTGCGTCTGGTCGTCCAACGAGCCGCCTCCGGGTCGGTGACCTGGGAGGAGGCGGGCACCGATCAGACTGCAACCATCGGCCCCGGCTTCGTGTTGTTGGTGGGTGCGGGGTCAGATGACGATGAACCGACGGTGCGCAGGCTCGCGGACAAGGTGGTCGATCTGCGCGTGTTCGCGGACGAGGCGGGAAAGATGAACCTCAGCCTCGAGGACGTCAAGGGCTCCGCATTGATCGTTTCGCAGTTCACCCTGTTTGCGGACATGAGCCGCGGACGCCGGCCGAGCCTGCTGAAGGCGGGCGATCCAAAACGCGCAGAGGAGCTGTATATCGCGTTCGTCAATCGGTTCCGCGAGCGCGGAATAGAAACCCGGACCGGGAGCTTTGGAGCCGATATGCGTGTGACCATCGAAAACGACGGTCCGGTGACGCTGGTCCTCTCCTCTGACGAATGGCCGACGCGTGTCTGATTCCAGGCGTCGCCTCCTACCCTACCTGGCGCTCGCCGCCCTCGCCTTGATCTGGGGCGTGTCGTTCCTGTTCATCAAAGTCGCGGTTCACGACATGAGCCCGACCGCTCTGGTGCTCATCCGCGCCGCTTCGGGTTGCGTCGCGCTCGCCCTGATCGTGCGTGTCATGGGCCGGCCCCTCTTCGGCGAGGGCTGGAGGGGCCGCCTCATACCGTTTGTAATTTTGGGGATTACGGGAGGGCTGCTCCCCTGGGCCGGCATCGCCTGGGGCGAGGAGCGGATCTCGAGCGGCCTGGCCAGCATCCTGAACTCCACGACACCGCTCTGGACGGCGGTGCTCGTTTACTGGGTGATCCCCAGCGACCGCCCCAGCGCGTTGAACTACGTGGGCGTGCTCCTGGGGCTTGCGGGGGTGGTCATCCTGGTCGTGCCCGATCTCGCGGCCCACGGCATCGGGGGCAACCTCGTGGGCGCTGTAGCGGTCGTACTGGCATCACTTTCATATGCAGTGAACGCCCTGTATCAGCGCCGCAAGCTGCGCGGCGTCAGCGTCTACGAAGTGGCCCTGGGGCAGCTTGCCGCGACCGCGGTCCTTACGTTTCCATTTGCCGCACCGGCGCTGCCCAGCGTGCACGTCGCGTTGCCGTCGATGGCCGCCGTCGTCGCGCTTGGTGTGGGCGGGTCAGCAATAGGTTTGCTGCTGTACTTCTACATCATGAACACCCTCGGACCGGTGCGAGCAACGGGGGTCACGCTGCTAGTCCCCGTCACGGCTGTGATCTGGGGCGTGATTCTCTTGCATGAGGTCGTGACGCCCCCGATCATCATCGGCATGGTCGTGATCCTCACTGGCATCGTGCTCACCCACGTGCGGGCTCGCAAGCGAAAGCACGTTTCCGAGAAAGAACCGGCCGCCGCTTGAGCCCATTCCTCGACGAGCACGCCGCGGAAGTTCGCGCGGCCGCCGAGCGCATTCGTCCCCATGTGCGCCGCACGCCCGCGCTGCGCACCGACCTGGATCCCGATTTGCGCTTGAAGGCGGAGTGCTTCCAGGTCACCGGTTCGTTCAAGCCTCGGGGCGCGTTCAATGCGGTGCTGTCGCTAATGGAGCGCGGTCCGCGCCCGAAGGGCGTGATCGCGGTCAGCTCCGGCAATCACGCGCAGGCCGTCGCGTTGGCGGCGCGGACGGTCGGGCTGCCTGCGCTGATCCTCATCCCTGAGGACGCCAACCCCGCGAAGGTCGCGGCGACGCGCGCACTCGGGGCGGAAGTCATCCAGAAAGGCATCACGTTCGCCAATCGCGAACAACGCCTTCGCGAAGTCATGGCCGAGCGGCAGCTGACGCTCGTACACCCGTTCGACGACTGGGAGGTCATCCATGGACAGGGCACCGCGGCCCTCGAGCTCCTGGTTGACGAACCCGGCCTCGAAGTGGTGGCGACGCCCGTTGGCGGGGGTGGGATGCTCTCGGGCACGGCCATCGCCGCCAAGAGCCACCGCGCCTCGATCAGGGTGATCAGGGTGGTCGGCGTGGAGCCTGCCGCGGCCGATGACGCCTATCGCAGCTGGAAGGCGGGCAAGATTCAGACCCTCGACAAAGCACCTGCGACACTGGCCGACGGCGTGCGGACCACGGCCATCGGCGAGCGCAACTTCGAGGTGATGTTTGGACAGGGTCTGGTCGACGAGGTCGTCACAGTGACCGAGGAGGAGATCGCCGCCGCCGTCGCGCTCGCATGGACGCGGCTGCACCTAGCGCTGGAGCCGACGGGCGCTTTGCCTCTCGCCGCCTACACGTCCGGAAAGCTTCCTGGCGGCCGCACGGCGTTGATCCTCACAGGCGGCAACGCGAACCTCGAAACGGTGGCTAAACTGCTCACTCACCCATGATCCCGGTCAAGGAGGTGATGACGCGAAACGTGATCACCTTCCGCGAGGACACGCCGATTGACGAGATCGCTACGACGCTGGCGTCCAAGCGCATCACCGGCGCGCCGGTCATCGGAAAAGACGGGCACGTGACGGGCATCGTCTCCGAGGTCGATGTCTTCTCCAAGAAGGGTAAGGTCGCGCGCGACATCATGAGCTCGCACGTCATCACCGTCAGCGAGGACACGGGCATCGACGAGGCGGCGCGGCTCCTCATCGGCGAGCACATCCGCCGCGTGCCGGTCATCAAGCGCGGAAAGATGGTCGGCCTTCTGAGCCGTTCCGATGTGCTCGACTTCTTCGCGACCACGCGCTGGACCTGCAACATTTGCGGGCGCTGGGAGCGAGGACTGGAGACGCCGGAGCGATGTCATTCGTGCTCCAGCACGGACATTCGCCTGGAGCGGGCCGATCCTGGGCACTGACCGGCTGTCGCTGAAGGTCCAGAGCTTCACCGAATCCGTCATCCGAGAGATGACGCGATTGAACCTCGCCCTCAACGGCCCCAAGCGAGCCGTCAACTTCGCGCAGGGCTTCCCCGACTTCGACACCGACCGGCGAATTCTCGAAGCGGCCAGTGCCGCGCTTCGTGATGGGTACAACCAGTACGCGACCACCTGGGGCGCGCCGCAGCTGCGGCAGGCGGTGGCGAAGAAGCAATCCGCGGCGTGGGGGCGCGATCTCGATCCCGAGACACAGGTCACGGTCTCGTGCGGCGCGACCGAGGCCATGATCGCGGCCATGCTCACTGCCGTCGATCCCGGCGACGAGGTTGTGATCTTCGAGCCCTTCTATGAGAACTACGGCCCGGACTGCATCCTCAGCGGTGCCACCGCGCGCTATGTGACGCTGCGCCCGCCGGACTGGTCGTTCGACCCCGACGAGCTGCGCTCGGCTTTCAACGCCAAGACCCGGGCCATCGTCGTCAACACGCCGCACAACCCGACCGGCAAGGTGTATTCACCTTCAGAGCTCGCGCTGATCGCGCAGCTGTGCATCGAGCACAACGCGATCGCGATCACCGACGAGATCTATGAGCACCTCGTATACCGCGGTCGCCATGTGAGCCTGGCGACACTGGACGGTATGGCCGACCGGACGATCACCATCAGCGGCGCGAGCAAGACGTTCTCTGTTACCGGCTGGCGCGTGGGGTGGATCATCGCGCCGCCCGACCTCTCTGGCGGCATTCGCAAGGTTCACGACTTCCTGACGGTCGGCGCCGCGCATCCACTGCAGATAG
>WNFA01005148.1_pt1 | contig 10919 bp, 10 predicted proteins | sample 5400481 | NCBI WGS metagenome assembly WNFA01 (sample SAMN13153340, study PRJNA577476) | soil metagenome | isolation source: 120 cm saprolite under Douglas fir tree site 2 hole 1 replicate 2 | place: USA:California | collected 2015-04-18 | reverse complement strand
CTGAAAGTGGTCGGACACCGAGAACCAGTCGAAGCCCTTGGCGTCGGCGAACTTCCACAGCTTGCGCATCTCGCCGAGCGGACCCCCCATGTGCCCGATGTGGATCCCGAACTTCCGGGGCGCGCGATCGCGGAACGCTCGGTCGATGCGAGTCGTCCACAGATCGGGCGGCTCGAAGACGTGAGAATCGGACGACAGAATGAGTGCGGGTGTCATGGGCCTCTCCTCTCCCCCGTAGCTCCGGCCGCCTGGTGCCCGGCCTCGAACATACCGCGGATCCGGTAGGCCCGTACCGGATCGTACCGAGTGGAGATCCCCTCGGCCGCGTGGACACGCCGCCTGTTTTCGTGGTCGCGGGTCCCGAGCGAGGCGGGCGAGATGGGCATCACCACGGCGGCGGTTGGCGTTAGGAGATAGGACACCTGGAAGGGGCATCCGCCCGAGCGTGTCCTCCGGTGGCCGCCCGCTCGGGCTCTAACTCCGTTGCGGCTCGGGCGAGGACCGCATCAAGCTGGAGAGCCCTCGCCACGCACCACGTTCACGGGCTGGCGGTCTCGAACGTATTGCACTGGTTCATGTCGCCGGAGTCGAGCCCGGTGCGGAACCATCGCACGCGCTGGGCCGAGGAGCCGTGAGTGAAGGATTCGGGCGAAACGCGGCCCCGCGATTGCCGCTGGAGCCGGTCGTCGCCGATGGCGGCCGCGGCCGCGAGCCCGGCTTCGACGTCGCCTGGGTCGAGCAGGTTCCGTTGCCTGGCGTAGTGGCCCCACACGCCGGCGAAGCAGTCGGCCTGCAGCTCCACGAGGACGGAGAGCGCATTGTTCTTCGCCTCGGAGGTGCGGCCGCGCTGCTGGGTCACCTTCTCCGTGATGCCGAGCTGGTTCTGCACGTGATGACCGACCTCGTGTGCGATCACGTAGGCGCGCGCGAACTCGCCCGGCGCCCCGAAGCGCTTCGACAGGTCTTGCAAGAAGGAGCGGTCGAGATAGACACGGCCGTCGGACGAGCAATAAAAGGGCCCGACGGCGGAGCTGGCCAGGCCACAGGCAGAGTCGACCGCGCCCACAAAAAGCACGAGCTTCGGGGCGCGGTATTCGCGTCCCATCCGCTTGAAGACCGTGCTCCAGGTGTCCTCCGTGTCGCCCAGGACCCGGGTAATGAAGTCCTTGGTCTCATCGCGCGCCCCCGGCGCAGAGGGTGACGGAGTCGGGGCGGTCTGAGTCGGTGCCGAGGGCGAGTCTCCGCCCTGGAGTGAGATCAGGACATCGAGCGGGTTCAGCCCAAGAAACCAGCTGATCGCCAACACCGCGATCAGTCCCACACCGCCCAGCTTGAATCCTCCGCCGATACCGCGGGCCGGTCCGGCGGACTCGCGGTCCTCTACATTGTCGCTGCCGCGCATATCTCCCCAGCGCATATCGAGCCCTCCCGTCCCGCTTCCATCAACGCCGCCGTCTGAGAAGCTTGTCTTCAATCCCAAGGGTGGCCAAGGTCTCGGGATTCGACCGGCCCGTAACGCTGAGCCCATGCTTCTGCTGGAAGGCGCGCAGCGCCGACCCGGTCTTGAAGCGCATGACCCCGTCGATGGGACCTGGTTCGTAGCCGAAGTGTTCGAGTGTCTCCTGCAAAAGCGTCATCTGGCTTCGGTACCGCGCGAAGGGGTCCGCTGGCGGTCGATCGACGCTGGCCGGCACCAAGGTCCGCCCACCCTGGCCGGCCACCGCATCGAGCAAGACGCCCACGCTCAAGATCGAAAGCGCGGCCAGCACGGAGGCGCCCAAAACATAGGGACGTCCCTTACGCGTCATGGGCGGGCGTCTCACGCCAGCGCGAGCCCTCCCAGGAATGCGGGGCAAGTAGGCCGACCCAGATCCTCCAATGATATTCATCGGGGCCTACGGAGACTGCCGCTTCATGCCGAGCTTCGCAGCCGTGCCAGGATCGAGCCTACCTGTCATCGTGACGTTCTCGGACTTCTGGTAGTCCTTGAGGGCCGAGACGGTCTTCGGGCCTTCGATGCCGTCGACCGGGCCCGGATCAAAGCCCTTGTCCTTCAGAGCCAGTTGCATTGCGGCCACCTGCGCGTGAGATTCGTTACTGCTCGAGCGGTCACGCTTGGGCTCGTCATAGGTCAGCTCGTTCTTGACGGCACGGACGCCGGACAGGTCACGGGCCACTTCGGAGGCACGGGCGCTGGCCCCAATGCTCGGTGCTGTCCCCGCGAGGGTGACCACCCCCCTATCGGTTCGGACGTCAATCTTGGCAAGCTGGGCGGTCTTCGAAAACCGGGTTTCGATCTGGAGCGTGATGTCCTTGTCGGAGATGTCGGTCGCCTTGCGGTCGCCCACCGGCACGACCTCCAAATCGTTCTTGACAGCTTTGACGTGCTGGACGCCCTCCGCGATGGAACCAGCCGCGGTCTTCGCCTCGTCCGAATCGACCTTGCCGCGAAGCATGATGGTGCCCTTGACGGTCTCGACGCTGATTTGTCTGCCCTTGACCCGCTCATCGGAGTAGAGCGCGATCTTGGTCTTGGCCGTCAGCCACGAGTCGGCGACCTCGGCTTTTACATCCTGGGCGGCGCTCTTAACCTTCTGCTCGATCTTGTCGGTAGTTGTCTGGGATGCCCCGGCCGTGGGCGCGGCCAGGATCGCTACCGCCGCGAACGCGAATGCGCTGAAGATTCTCACATGGTGCATCGTCCCTTACCTCCCGGCACGTGGATGGAGATGAACTCTCGGCATTCACGCCCCGACTCCTACCCGAGCCTGGCGTACGGCAAGACTCTAGTCGTCGCGAGCCCGTCCGCCCATTGGACCTAGGTCCAAGCCGCACTCTCCGCGTGACATTGCGACGCACCAGCCGGGAGGCTTGACAGAAGTGACGAGCCCGGCTCGTGGTCGGCGAGCGCGGCCGAAAGACCGGCGGCTACGACTTCGGCATCGCCGGCGAGCGACGCGCCTCCGAGGGCCTCCTCGATTGGCGAGCGAGGCTTTTGGTTCGGGATCGGCGAGGATCGCTGTTAGACTGGACACGTGAAGACAAACACCGTCCGACACAGTGCGGCTCCGCCTCTATACCGCCTGGCTTTTGACGATGTTGTTTCAGATCTACTCAAGGTGAAAGCGGCAGCGGATACTTCTCAGCGAGCCGGCCAGAAGACTGACACACGGCCTAACAAAGCCAGGGGCAGGTCAAGACGGAAGGGATAAGTCATTTGCCCTCTTCCCATGTGGTGGTCATGGAGCCCACGACGAACACCGCCGCCGCGAACACTCCGATGATCGCGGAACAACGCAACGCGATCGGGGTGTCGGCAAATACACGCCCGGAGTCCCTCGTTGGCGTAGTACAGAGGTAGTATCCGCGCGATCTTCTGCAGAAAGCTCGGCATCATCTCGACCGGGAAGAAGCTCCCCGAGAGGAACATCATCGGGTACATGATGGCGTTGGCCGCCGCCATCGCGCTCTCCGCCTCCTTCGCGACGCGGGTGAGAATCATCCCGATTCCGGCGAACGCGAACACCTCGAGCAGGATGAATGTGGGGAGCCAGGCGTCTATCCGCAGGCGCACGTTGAACACGGCGTAGCTGACCAGCAAGATCGCAGTCGCGGATACGACCGCGAGGATCGCCTGGTACAGGATGTTCGACAGGATCCACTCGCTCTGGGTGGTGGGAGTGGTCGATAGCTTCCGGATGACACCCTTTTGCCGCAGCTCCGCGTTCATGCTCACCGCGCCAGTCAGACTCGACGTCATCACCGACATCGCGATGACCCCGGGAACGAAAAACTCGATGAACCGGAACTTCCTGGCGCGGATCGACGTTTCAGCCGATCTGATGAACGGCGGGCCGGGCATCCCCTGGTTCACCACCCCGAGCGCGGACTGGAGCATCTGCATCTTCGGGAATACCGAGATCGAGCTCGCGTCGTAGACGTACGTGACCGTCACCGATGCGTCGACGTCCCGAAACGCCGCGGTCGGTACCTCACCGATCAACCCCAGCCTCTGGACGAACGCCCGCTGGTAGCCCGAGGGGATCACCAGGACGAGGTCCAGTGTCATGTCCTTGGCGTATTGCGCCGCATTGAAGGTCGGGTCGACCGGGATGATCTTGAACCTCCCGTCGAGCGCAAGCGCACTGACGAGCTGTGCGGACGCTGGTGTCTGGTCGAGGTCCTGCACGTGAAGATCGGAGGTCAGCTTGTCCTGGTCCAGGAAGACCGTTCCAAAGACGAGGATCAAGATGATCGGGAACGCAATCGTGAAGGACACCGCAGCCTTCTCCCGGTAGAAGCTCTTGATGCAGACGACGAGATGTGCGCCGATGACGTGCGGGTTCATGATAGGGGATTGTAGGTCATCCCCGGGAGATGGGATGCGCGTGACGAAGGAGTCGCGGCGCCAGAAGGACGCAGAGGGCGGCGAGCAGCCCACCTCCCAGGAGATCGGCGACATAGTGGTAGCGGAGGTACAGTGTCGCAACGATCATGAGGCAGACCGCAGGCAGGGCGCACCAGGCCAGGCGTGGTGTGAATCGAAACATGTAGTGGACGCTGATCAAGGCCGCGGAGACGTGGCCGCTGGGGAAGGCGTCGCGCTGGAGTCCCTCCAGGGCGTCGAGGAGGTGCCGGATCGGTTCGGCGACGAAGAGACCCGTGAGTTCCTGTCGGTACGCGGCCGCCAGGGCGAATCGGGGCCCGAGCGCCGGGATCACCATGTAGCAGGTGAATGCGAGATAGTGTGACAGGAGAAGAGCCACGACGCACATCTCGAAGGCCCCTCCGGGTCCGCGGGGCTCTCCGGGGTCCGTCGCGAGGCGAGGCTGCCGCGAGTACAGGGTCCCGAGCAACACGAAGGGGAGGACGTAGTACACCAGATACGCAAGCTGGAGGAGCTCGGTGAGCCAGGGCGTGCTGATTCGCTCGAGCCAGAGGCTCGGGTCGCCGCCCAGGACGACTCGGTCGATCGAAATCAAGAGGTCGTCCCAATCGCCGGCGTTCAGCTCTGGGATGAAGCGCAAGGAGTCGTAGATTCCCAGCACCACGACTAATGGGAAGAAGGCGGCGGTCACCCGGGGTAGACCACGGCCCCTCCGGGCGGTCACCGCCGCCTGCAGGATCAGGAGGAAGGCATATCTCGCCAGCAGCCAGCGCCAGTCGGTGATGTGCTCTCGCGCCGCCAGAACGAGACAGATGAGGCCTGCGAGGTAGACGGCCGAGATGAGATCCGGGCTTCTCCAGTCTCGGAATCTCGGCATGAGGCGAATCACGCCTCCCGCGCCCCCCCGGCGATGAATAGCCTGACCTGCAATTGCGTTCTCGGGCTAGACGGAGTGTCGGGCGCGGAACTCGGACGGCTTTTCCCGGAACCGTCCAGCACCGCCGCGCTGCTTCCTCTGCTGCAAGAGTCGGGCATTGAGGGGTTCAGCCTGCGCAGTATCGTCGTCTCAAAAGATGGCGCTCCTATTCTCCTCCTGCCATTGTTTGAAAGCCGTTTTGATTTGTCCACGTTTGCGGAGGGATGGATCAAGAGATCACTGAACGTGGCAGGCCGTCTCGTCCCCACAATTTTCCAGCCGCGTATTCTAGGGGTGGGGCTATTGGTCGGGGAATGGAGTGAAATCGGGATTGATCCTCAGATCGAGGCAGACACCCTCGAGGCGGCATGGACAATGGCCTTGGGCGCCTTGCAAACGCTCGCGACCGAGCTCAGCACCGACATCGTGGCATTCTACAACTTTAATCAGCACGGCAACCTCCCCCCGGCGGTCTTCAAGGGATTCAACCGGGTGCCCGGTCTGCCTTCCGCTCGACTCGCGATTACTTTCGACAGCCTGGAAGAATACCTACGTCGTCTTTCACGGGGGGCGAGAAAAGACCTGCACCGCAAGATGCGCGTCTCGCCGGAAGTCACGGTGATTCGCAGCCGCGATATTGCTCCCTTTCTGGACAGAATCTACCAGCTCTATGTGGACACAGTGGCGCGGTGCCCCATGGCGTTCGGCGTCCACCGCCGCGTATTTCTTGAAAACATCTGTGCGAGGGTTCCCGGAGCCGAGTACACCCTCTATTTTGTGCAAGGAGAGCTGGCCGCGTTCAATCTCCTCGTCGTGAAGCAAGACGCAATGGTGGACAAGTATTTCTGCATGGATCTCGAAGTCGGTCGCAAGTACAACCTCTATTTCTTGTCCTGGCTTGAAAATGTTCGCTACTGTGTGGAGCACAAGATCCCGTTCTATCACGCGGGCCCGGGCGCGGAGAACACCAAGGCGCATCTGGGTGCGACGTCTATCCCGAGCTTCATTTTATTCAAGCACCGCCGGCCGGCGGTTGATCGCTTTCTGATCGCGCAGGGGGCGTTGATCGAGAGGATCCTCCGATACCTCGGGTTCTGGCCAGCGGTCCCCCTCCCGAAGACACATCCTGACGGCCCCGACGACGGCCGGGCGGGGCAGATCACGTGACGAGGCGAGTAACCGGACGAGGATATCGAGCGTGTCTGCTCGCGATGGTGATGTTGGCGAGTGGGAGTGCGGCCGGTTGTGCCGGCCGGCTCCATGCTTCGATGCAGCCCGATGGCTGGAGTGCCCAGCCGATCGTGAGCATGTCGCGCTTTGCTCCCGATGCCGACTTGGACCCCGCGACCGGAACGCCCGTGGGGGACGACGGATATGCCCTGTATATCCTGACCGAAGCGGCCAACTGGGACTTCAGCGATCCGACATCACTGCTCTTGTCAATCTGGCTGCGTCCGTGGGCTCATGCGTGGATCATCCTGGAGAGTCCCCGGAGTCGGCTGGAATTCGGCCACACCGGCGATTTCGGGATTGAGAAACCGCGTTACCATGACGGCGTCTTACAGAGGATGCGGGATGGGGATCCCAATCCAATTGGGTATCTGTGGCAGACGATGTCCGATGGCCAATTCCAGCTCGGCAAGCCTCCTCGCCCCCCCACGTTCGTCTGGAGAATGCCGATTACCGGACGACGGTATCAACAGATGTACGAGCACATGATGCAGCGGACGTACGACCAGTTCGGCGTGAGGACCAACAACTGCACCGATATGGTGGTGGAGACCGCGGCGCTGGCGGGCATCAATCTGAACCACCGCATTCGCCTCACGTCGCCGCCGGAAGTGAAGGTCTGGGGTCGCGCACGGCGCGTTTGGACGGATCCACGATTCCGCATCCTGGAGTTCAGCACGCCCGAAGTTCTGGAGGTGGATCTGCGCCAGCTTGCCCAGATGGGAATCGGGAGTGATGTCACCGAGTGGTACCTCGCGTGGAAACACTGACGATCGCGCGGACGAGACCAAGGTCCAATAGACGGGCGGGATCACCTGGACTACAGTCACGAGCGAGGCAGCGCCTGAGCGCCTCGGAGGGAGCACGAGGGTCATGCAGCGGTGGGTGATGGCGGTCGTCATGACGCTGAGTCTTGGGGGGCACGCGTGGGCGGGTTCGCCGACCGATGAGTTGCGCGCGTACACCGATCAAGTCATGAAGACCTTGCAGAACCCGGGGCTGACGGCCGCGGCGCGCCTGGAGGCGGTACGAGCGGTCGCCGGCCAAGCGTTCGACGTGACGGAAACCGCCAAGCGAGCCCTCGGGCTCCACTGGCAGAAGCGCACGGCGACGGAGCGAGCGGAGTTTGTGCAGCTGTTCCGGAATCTCCTGGAGCGGGGGTACCTGTCCCGGATCGGCGAATACGGCGGCGAGCAGATCAAGTACGTGAGTGAGCAGATCGACGGCGACCACGCGATCGTGCGGGCGCTGATTGTCACCAAGAACGGGACGCAGATACCCGTCGAGTCGCATCTGATGCAGAGGGCGGATCGTTGGCTCATCTATGATGTCCTGGTCGAGCACGTCAGCCTGATCGCGAGCTATCGGTCCCAGTTCGACCGGGTCATCCGGACCACCTCGTACGACGAACTGGTTCGACGGCTCAAGAACCCCGGCACTTCCTGAGCAGAGCAGCCGACGGCCTTCGGCCCCGGCGCCGTTCGTGATCTGGGCCCACCGCTTGACCAGCGAAAGCACCTTCCATAGAGTGAGCCCCCACTATGGCGCAGCGGCTCAGGCTCCTGACGTCACCGCTCTGGATCGTGCTGGCGGCGGGTCTGCTCTTCGGCCCGGTCGCCCACGTTGCCGAGTGCAGTGCCCCGAGGGTCGTGGTGGTCACCGCGACCGCCATGAAGTACTGCATCGACCCGGCATTCAACAGCCTGATCCAGGATCAGGTCCGAACGATCCGCCAGGACATCAAGGCTCAGCAGAGCGCGGGCAAGCTCATCGTCTATGCGAGCACCCCGATCAGCCCGCGCGCGGCGGTGGCCACACCGGCACCAATCTCGAGATCGCGGCGTCGGTCAAGGCCGCGCTCGAGAAGGAATACGGTGGAAGCGTCTGGGTCCTCGATCCGGGCCGATACCAGATGCCCCCTCTCGCGGGAAAGTCGCCGGGGGGCAGCGAGTACATGGCCATGTGGACCGCGGTCCTCGCGGGCGACGACGCGAGCGGTCCGGACTTCGAGATGGTGCACTTCACCGGCCCGGGCAACATGCGCGCCTTCTTCGGGTGCGGCCCGTCCGCCATCGTCGAGTGCATCGAGCGCTACATCACGAAGCGGGCCGCCACCGATGACACGTTCCGTCAGGACGTGGCCGACCGGCCGGCGCGGCGAGTTCCTCCGCTACTATGCCCTGCGCGCATCCAGCGCGTACTCACCCGGCGCCCATGATGAATGGAACACGTTCGTGGCGATCAACCGCCGGCGCCCGGTAGGCGGACAGGTCGCCATGTACTTCGACGGTCGACCGCTGTCTCCTGGTGAGATGGAGACGGTGGTCTCGCCGGGCTACGAGTTCCGCTAGGCTGCCTCGCCCGGAACAATCGGCAGTACCACCCGCGACTCTCGTCCCCGCTCATGGAACACGCTATTGTCCGCCACCACCCGCCGCCGCTCCCGCCCGATCGCCTCCCCCGTGTTGGGATTCACGTCAAACCGCGGGAAGTTCGAGCTCGACACGTCCAGCCGGATCCGGTGCCCCGGCATGAACAGGTTGCTCGTCGGATAGAGCGTGAGCGTCACCTGCACGGGCTCGCCCGGCGTGGCGAGCTCGCCCCGCTCGCGGCCGTTCCGATAACGCAGCCGCGCGATGCTGTCGGTGAGGTTCAGGGCATAGCCCTGCGGGTACCACGCACTCGGCGGGTAGACGTCGATCAGCTTGGCCGTGAAGTCGGTGTCCACCGCGGAGGTGGCCACCCACAGGATGACCTCGATGGGGCCGGTCACCTCCGTGGGCTCGCGCAGGGGCTCGGTCTGGAACACGAGGACGTCGGGCCGGGAGCCCAGCGGCAGGTAGGGCGGGCGGCAGCCGTGGAAGCCGGGGGCCTCGCGCTGGTCGAAGCCGCCCGGGCGCATGACGTCCACCGTGCGCTCGCCGCGGCCGGCGTAGCTCGGGTCCGCGAGGCCGGGGGGCAGCGGCAGCACGTCGCGCAGGGACGAGACGTTGCCGCCGATGGACGGCACGGGGCGGGCCGGGTCGAACCGGTAGGTAGTGGCGGAGCGCTCCTCGCGCGGCGGGTCCGTCCTCAACGTCCCGTCGCCATGCAGGTAGAAGCTGGTGAAGCGCGTGCGGGCCAGCGGCCACTCGTGCTCGTCGCGCCAGCGGCCGCCGTGCACGAGCCGGCCCGCGCCCGAGCGCCGGCCCGAGCCGCCGCCCATCACGAAGAGGCGCAGGGGGGCCTCGGCGTCGAGGCCGTTGTCCACGCCGCGGAGCCACCGGTCGAACCAGCGCAGGTGCAGCTCGTCGAAGCTCGACAGCGCGGCGTCGGGCCCGAACTCCACGTCGCCGGCATAGGAGAGCTCCATGGTCTTGCCCCCGTGGGTCCACGGGCCGACCAGGGCGCGCACCGGCCGCCGCCCGCCGGCCCCGAGCCCGACGAAGTTCTGGAAGGTGGCGCGCGTGTAGGAGTCGTACCAGCCGCCCACCAAGAGAATGGGCATGTCGGGGAAGCGGTCCCAGTGCAGGCGCGGGTTGACGCTCGGGTGCTTCCAGTAGTCGTCGTAGTCGGCGCGGGTGAGGATCTCGAGCGCCCACTTCTCGTAGGGCGGCACCAGGGCGAGCTGGGTCTGGCCGGGCCGGATGGGCAGGCGCTCGAGCCAGTCGGAGAAGCGCGGGGCGCCCAGGTTGAGCCCGGGGGTCACGTGGGGCGGCGCCGTGAGGGCGGCCTGCGTGTTGTACGCGGAGTGCCAGAAGGCCCAGGCGAGGAAGCGCAGCTCGAGCGCGCCCCCGTGGCGGACGCTGCTCTCGTGGCCGTCGGCGCCGCTCATGTTCGGCACCATGGTCGCGAGCCCCTCGGGCCCCAGGGCGGCCATGGCGGTCTGGGTCCAGCCGGACCACGAGGTGCCGAAGGCGCCTACCGTGCCGTCGCACCACGGTTGAGCGAGGATCCAGGCGATGGTGTCGGCGCCGTCCTCGGCCTCGGGCACCAGGAAGTTCACGTCGCCCTCGGAGCCGAAGCAGCCGCGGCAGTCCTGGTCCACCACCACGTAGCCGCGCGCGGCGAAGTAGCGGCACTCGCCCGACGTGGCCTCGGTCTCGGTCTTGTTGTAGGGCGTGCGGTGCAGGAGGACGGGCCGCCGGTCGGCCAGCGGGCGGCCGGCGCGCGCCGGGCGGTAAACGTCCGTGGCCAGGCGCACGCCGTCGCGCATGGAGACCGGCACGTTCTCGGTGAGGTGCACGTCGAGCTCCGGGCGAGCGGGCCGGGCGGCGGGGTCGAGGGGCTTCATGGTGGACGGTGGCTTTTGGGGGCGTCCCTAAGGCTCGCTGGGGCGGAGCAGCGGGCCGACGCAGGCGAGCCCTCGAGCCACAACGGGGCCCTCGGCGTTCAACGCCTCCCCGG
>WNFA01010579.1_pt1 | contig 10920 bp, 10 predicted proteins | sample 5400481 | NCBI WGS metagenome assembly WNFA01 (sample SAMN13153340, study PRJNA577476) | soil metagenome | isolation source: 120 cm saprolite under Douglas fir tree site 2 hole 1 replicate 2 | place: USA:California | collected 2015-04-18 | reverse complement strand
GGAGTTGGTGGAGCGCACCGTCCGCGATTTCCTAACCGAAGAGATCGATGAAGTGATCGGAGACGATCGCGCGGCGGCCGATCGCATGGGCGAGATGGTGGGGCAGATCTCGCGACGTGCCCGCAACCGCATTCATTTTTACGATGGGGCGACGCCGATCTTTGAAACGTTTGGGGTGCAGAAACAAATCGACGACGCGTTTCATCGACAAGTCTGGCTAAAATGCGGCGGCTACATCGTGATCGATGAGACCGAGGCGCTCGTTGCGATCGACGTTAATACCGGACGCAACAAAGGCGGACGGGATGTTGAAAAAACTATCTTGCAAACAAATTTGGAAGCGGCGGATGAAATCGCGCGTCAGCTCCGGTTGCGCAACGTCGGTGGTTTAATCATCGGCGATTTCATCGATATGAAGAGTCGCAAGGACCAGCAAATGGTTTACCAGTTAATGAAGGAGCGCTTGAAACGCGATAAGGCAAAGACCCACGTTCTCCCGCTCTCCGGGCTCGGATTGATGGAGATGACGCGGCAGCGTGCGCAGGAAAGTTTGAGCGATACCATCTACGAGAATTGCCCGTATTGCCAGGGGCGCGGTCTCGTCAAAACGCCGATGACCACGAGCGTGGAACTACACCGGACTTTGAATACGGTAATGCGTAAATATCAGGACACCGTGCACGAGATCCGCGTCATGGTGAATCCTGAAGTTCTCAAGCGGCTGAAGGAAGAGGACGAGGAATTGCTTGTCGAGCTGGAGCGGCGGTATGCCGGTCGCCTGATGTTCCGCGGCGATCCGACCTACCATCAGGAAAAATTTTTGATCACCGACGCAAATTCCGGCGCAGAGCTAAAGGCCTGAGGTAGAAACATCGCGCCTACTTGCAAATTCGAATGCCTGTGTAACACTCCGCGACATCTAGGGAAACAGCTATTGACGTTTAAAGGGAAAAGAGGTGCTTTGGCACGGACTTAGCTCGGATTTAACCAATAACAGGGAGACATTAATGAAAAAGCTAATTTTATTTTTTTTCGGGGCGACTGCCTTGACCGCGTCGATGTTTGCGGGTTCGGAAACTTATTCGAGCAAAGAAACAAAACAGACTGCGGCAACGCAGCCGTTCTGCGATTGGTACGCCAACCAGGAATGGAACGCTTCTTTGTGGGGCACCTACGCCTTCACGGGCAACGAGGCGCGCGACGATCGCTTTCTCGCGGTTGATCACGCTTGGGGCGGTGGCGCCGATTTCAAATATTTCTTCGCTCGCTACTTCGGCGTCGGCGTGGAAGGCTATGCCCTCGCTGCGCGCGATACGGTTGGCGCCGCGCTTGGAACTTTCACCTTTCGTTATCCAATCCCGTGCACGCGCTTCGCGCCCTACGTTTTTGCAGGTGGCGGCGCGATTTTCAATGGCAGCAGAATTGAAGAAGCGACCGATGCGAACGGCGACCTCTTTCGGTCGATTAAGGACGATTCGAAGGCGAGAGCCGTGGGCCAATTCGGCGGTGGACTGGAATTTCGCATCACTCCGCATATCGGGCTCATAAATGACTTCAGCTGGGATGTCGTTGACGGTCCGAACAACAATTTCGGGATGGTGCGAAGCGGAATTAACTTCACCTTCTGATTCAGCGCTCGCTTGTTCGCTTGCGGCGCTGCAGTCACGATCCGCGTTTGTTTAAGTCAGGAACGAACTGATTTCCTTGAGAGGCTTTGGCTCGATGTCGGGCACGAGCGCCTTCTCCGCGGGATGACCCACCACCAGGAGCAGAAACGGTCTCTCGTAGCCGGGTCGCTTTAAGATTCCGTTGCGTAATAATGCTTCAACTTTGTGCCGTCGGGTAGCATGCGATAGGGCTGCGAAAAAATCGCAATCAATCACGGCGCGGTTTCTAAAAACGGCTTGCGCCAATCCGTGCCCAGCAGCGCAAGCGCGTCCAGCCAGACCGCCGGTGCGCGATGTTCGTAAAATTCTTTTTCTTCTGCCTTGGCCGCCAACCGTATCTCGCGTTTCACCGCAGGTTGACTCACTGCAACGAAATACCACGGCTGGAGATTTGCGCCGCTCGTCGCCGTGCCAGCGGCGCGCAGAACGCTTTCTATGACCTGGCGCGGGACAGGACGCGGGACAGGACGCAGCGAAAAGTGGCGCACTGTTCTTCGCTGCTGCATTTTTTTCCTGAAACTGATCGGCGTGTTCGATTAATTGCTCGTTAGGCACGACCTCGCTTTGCGTGAGTGGAATAAATTGAGGCGTTTTCACGGAGCCAGTTTACGAGGCGGCGCGACGATTCGCTAGTCGCAGGCCTGTGGCCGCTTCGCTGCGCGAAGCGCGAGAGGGAACGATCGATTGCATCCCAGAGCGGCGCCGTCCATAGGACGGCGGCTATAGATTTGCGTAGCGTGTTGCCTGCGCGAAATTATTGGCGATGCCATTCGCCCAGATACTCGATAATTTGCCACTGAGTAAATCACCGCTCATCCGGCGGTTCGAAGCGTTGCTCGCGCCGAAATCCAACGCAGCACTCGAGGAAATGGCGCAGCAGGCCCGCGCTCTCACCTTGCAAAATTTCGGCCGCACGATGCGGCTTTTCGCGCCGCTTTATCTTTCCAATGAATGCATCAACAACTGTCGTTACTGCGGTTTTTCACGCGACAACCCAATTCTGCGCGTGACGCTCGATCTCGAGCAGGTGATGGCGGAGGCACGTTATTTGGCAGACGAAGGTTTTCGCCAAATTCTATTGGTCGCGGGAGAGCACCCGAAGTTCGTCAGCCAAACTTATCTGGTCGATTGCGTCCGCGCGCTTGCGCCGGATTTTTCTTCGATTTCGATTGAAGTCGGCCCGATGGAAAGGGCGGATTACATTCCGATCGTTGAAGCCGGCGCGGAAGGTCTCGTCGTTTATCAGGAGAGTTACAACCGCGAAGTCTACGCAGAGCTGCATACTTCTGGCCCGAAACGCGATTTCAATTGGCGATTGGATTGTGTCGAGCGTGGTTACGCTGCAGGATTTCGGCGGCTGGGGATCGGAGCCCTTTTTGGCTTGTGGCATTGGCAGGAGGAAGCGGTCGCGCTTGCCGCCCATCTCGATTATCTCCTGAAACGCTGCTGGCAGGCGCAGATTACGGTAAGCCTGCCGCGATTGCGTCCGGCGGCCGGTGAATTTCAGCCGCGATTTACAATGACAGACCGCGAGCTCGCGCAGTTGATTTGCGCGCTGCGTACCACCTTTCCGCAAGTCGGCATTGTTCTTAGCACGCGCGAAACCGAGTCGCTCAGGGATACATTGGTCTCGTTAGGCGTAACGATGATGAGCGCGGGCAGCCATACCGAACCTGGTGGTTATACGGGGCAAGGAAAAGAGGACCTGCATTTGACGGTGCGCGGGCGAATTGTCGCGCCCGAGTTTCACAACGGCATGGATGAAATTGCGACGGGACAGTTTGAAATCAGCGATGAAAGGTCTGCCGCGGAGATTGCCGCCGCCTTGCGTGATCGTGGTTTCGATCCGGTCTGGAAAGATTGGGAGCAAGCATTGTCGCACGCATGAGGATCTCATTGAACGGAGAGCGAACCGACACGCGTGGGGCAGAAAATGTTGATGAATTAGTCGCGCGTTTTGATTTGCCGCCGCAAGCAATCTTGATCGAGCACAACGGCCTCGCGTTGCATCGCCGGGAGTGGCCTGACCGATGGCTCGCCGAAGGCGATCAGATCGAATTTATTCGCGTCGTCGCCGGCGGGTGATCACGATCGCGACGTTGCCAGTCGCAGCCCGAGAAAAACGAAGAGCGAGCCGACGGTACGATTGAGGACATTCGAAATCGTGGCGCTGCCGCGCAGCCGTTCACTGAAGGCAGAGGCGAAACAGGCGAGGATCAAACACCAAATCGTGCCGGTGGTGACAAACGTGAGCCCGAGGGCAATGAACGCTGGCACTTTCATCGGCGAAGCCGGATCGATGAACTGCGGCAGAAATGCGAGAAAGAAGAGTGCGACCTTGGGATTGAGGAGATTGGTCAGAACTCCTTGGCGAAATGCAGCTGCGGTTTCTCTGTTGCGGAAGTGTGACGGAACGTGCAGCTCGCGCGCCCTACTTACTATCATTCGTACGCCGAGATAAATTAAATAGGCGCCACCAATTAACTTCACCGCAGTGAAGGCGAATGCGGAAGCGGCGAGAAAAGCAGAAAGTCCCAACGCCGCCGCGATCGTGTGGCAAATGCTGCCGAGGCTGATTCCGAGCGCCGATACGATTCCCGCGCGCCGCCCCTGCGCAAGACTTCGCCCAATGATATAGGCGGTATCCGGACCAGGGGTGAGATTGAGCAAAATTCCGGCTGTGAGAAAGAGCGCGAAATTGTGGATCCCAAACATTCGAGTTGCACTCTTAATCGGGAATCATTTCTGATCGCAAGATCAAAGCCGTAGAGCAAACGCAATGAGCGCGCCGGGATTTCCGTGGAAAGTTTTCTGGCTCTTGCTCGTCGGCGGCATTCTCGGTGTTGGGGCAGTCATACCGTATCTGTTTTCACCTCTCGGAAATGTCTTACCGCCATTACCGATCCCATGGCCGCTCATTGTCGTTTTGCAATTGCTGCAAAGCGCCGTGCTGCTCGCTCTCGCGATTGGATTCGGGTTGCTGATCGCGCGCAAGCTCGGCTTGGGCGCACCACTTCTCGAAAGTTGGCTTTATGCGACAACGACAATAGCGCGTCCGGGAGACACATTCGGCAAACCGCTTCTTGTCGGCACGATGTTGGGCGTCTTGATCACATTACTTGGTCGTTTCATTTTTCGTCCGCACCTGCCGCAACCTGCCGCGATCTCGGCACTTTTCCGCCGACTTCGTGCTGCACGTTTGTGCGCCGGCGTTGTGAGCTTCACGAAATCGCCTTCACCACCACGCGCATGCCATCGGTTTGCACCACGCTGACCACGGTTTCGGGCGCGATGAATTCACCTTCGGTCACAACATCCACGACGTGATTTTCAAACCGCGCTTTGCCGCTTGGACGCAATGTGGTTACCGCAGTTCCGCGCATGCCAGGTAAAACGGCAAGCGCAGTCGCAAATTCACGCGGCACACCGGCCAGGGAAGGGCCGGGTGGATTCGTGCTCATGAGAGCGAACCGCCGATAAACGCTCGTGCGGGGCAAAAATCGCGCGAGAGCGACGATGACAATCCCCGCCGCCACAATCGCCAGCGTGAGATTGAGCAACGGAATCGCGAGCATGTGGCCAGTCGGAAAAAAATTCTGCCCCGGATAACGATCGGTCATCGCCCAAAGCAATGATGCGAGCATGAGAAAAACGCCGACCACGCCGAAGACGATTGTGGAATGCGCAAAGAACAAGATCTCAATCAAAACGAGAAAGAGCCCGAGGACGAAAAGCGCAACCACTTCCCAACCGGCGAGGCCGGCGAGGTAATGACCGAGAAAAAAGAGCGCAAAACAAATTCCCGAAATGATGCCGGGCAGGCTCGCGCCCGGAATTTTGAATTCGAGATATGCGCCGATGATTCCTCCGAGCAGGAGAAGCGGCGCCAGCGCCGTGATCCAGAATGCGAGTTGTTCGAATCCGCTCGGATCGATTGAAACGGCGTCGCCTTTTAGTCCCGCCTTGCGGATCAAATCAGGAATGGAATCGGCAATGCCGTCGGCCAGGACGGGCTTGCCGTTGATCTGCTCAGTCGCTTCCTGTGCGTTAAGCGTGAGCAAGGAACCTTTCGGATGAAGGATACGATCGCCGATTTTCACTTCTTTGTCTTTGTTCATGAATGCTTCGCCGACATCAGGATTATGGCCGTTGCGATTCGCGGTTCCGCGAATCAGCGCCGACCAATACGAGATCGTCTTGTCACGCTCGGTTGCGGGAAGATCTTCGCCGGTTGCGAGGACTGGAGCAGCCGCGCCAATTGCGCTCACCGGGGCCATGTAAATATAATTGGTCGAGAGGGCGATCAGAAAACCGGCGGAGCCCGCGTTGGAATTGATAAACGTATAAGTTGGGATCGTGGCGTGATTGAGGACGCCGGTTATTTCCTCAGCGCTATCCAATCGGCCGCCATACGTGTTCATCTCGAAAATAATTGCAGCTGCGTGGCCGTCTTCGGCCGTCTTTAGAGCACGGCGAAGAAAAAGTAAGAGCGAAGGAGAAACTTCATCGCGCAGCGGCGCCACTACGACGTCGCCTTGACGAATGTTGTCGCGAGCTGCAACTGCGCCAAGGCTAGCAGCGCAGAAAATCAGAACGAGGAAGAAACGAATTATTTTCATCGGTTCAACGACTGCATTAATTTTGCATCGCACCCGCCGCCAAACGAGCGAAAAGTGGAACAAGCATGGGCACTATCCCATCACAACTCATTGAGCAGATCGCCGCCGCGAACGACATCGTCGAAGTGATCGGCTCTTATTTTCCGCTGAAACGTGGCGGCGCAAGTTTTAAAGCGCTCTGCCCATTTCATCAGGAGAAAACGCCGTCGTTCACCGTCAATCCGAGCCGGCAGACCTTTCACTGTTTCGGCTGCGGCGTGGGCGGAAGCGTTTTCCGTTTCGTGATGGATTACGAGCACATCGATTTTCCTTCCGCGGTGCGCAAGCTCGCGGCGCGTGCCGGAATTCCTGTGGTCGAGGAACGAAGCGTAAGCGGCGAGGACGATCGCCAGCATGAAACGCGGCGCGCATTGCTCAAGCTCCATGCCGAAGCGGCCGCGTGGTTTCACGAGAATTTGTTGAAGAGGGATTTTGCCGCGCCCGCGCGCGGATATTTGAAGGAGCGCGGAATCGATCGCAAAATCGTCGACAATTGGCAACTCGGTTTCGCGCCGGAGAGTTGGGACGCGTGTTTGAAATGGGCGCTCGATCGCGGCTATCAACGTGGACAAATTTTGCAGAGCGGACTGGTGAAGCTGCGCGACGAAACCCGTGCGGAGAGCGAAGTCTACGATCGCTTTCGCGGCCGAATCATGTTCCCGATTTGCAACGATGTCGGCGAAGTGATCGCGTTCAGCGGGCGCGTGTTTGAAAAAGAGATCGAGACGGCAAAATATTTGAATTCGCCCGAGACGCCACTCTTTCGCAAAGGAAATGTTCTTTTCGGGCTGCACAAAACCAAACGCAGCTTGATTGAAGCGAGCTGCGCGATTGTGTGCGAGGGGCAACTCGATTTGATCACGCTCTTCGAAGCCGGAATTACCAACGTCGTCGCGCCGCAGGGGACGGCATTCACCGAACAGCAGGCGCGAATCTTGAAGCGCTTCGTCAGCGAAGTGGTGCTTTGTTTCGACGCGGATGCTGCCGGGCAAAAGGCCGCGGAGCGTTCGCTCGACGCGCTATTGCAGAACGATCTCGTCATTCGCGTCGCGGAAATGCCGGCGGGGGAAGATCCCGATTCACTTGTTCGAGACAGAGGTCGGGAGGAATTCGAAAAGCGCGTGCACGATGCGCAGGATTTTTTCGATTACTGGATCGAGCGTGAAACGGCGAAGCGGAATTTGAACTCGTTAGGCGAAAAAATGCAGCTGGCGCGGGCCCTCGCCGAGACGATTTCCCGTGTCCACGATCCGTTTATGCGAGGACAAATCATCAGCAAGTCCAGCGCGCGGCTCCGCGTTTCGGCGAAAGAGTTCGAGCGACTGCTTTCGAGTGCTAAACGCCCTGCCGGATCGCCATCAAGGGATTCGCGCTGCGGAATGCGCAGGTACGTGCTTTTCTTCTCACACAAAATTGGCGCGAAATTCTTGCGCAAATACCAGACTCCGATTTGCTAATTAGAATCTTGGAAAGTGATCAACGGCTCGAAGATCCGGCGTCGGTGAATACCTTTATGTCGAAGCTTTCTCGACAAGATGAACAAGTTGTTTCTTCTTTGCTATTACACAAGGTGCCTAACAACGCGGAAACTATTGCCCGGAAGTGGTGGCACGGAATGATGCTACCAATCTTGCGGCGAAAAGTTGAACAGGCTGAGAACAAAATGCGACATCCAGATATTACGGCGGGCGAAGAGATTATTCTTCAGAAACAAATTGTTGACCTCCGAAAACAGCTCGACGAGCTTTCCGAGTTTTCGTCTGCCCCGTGCGCCGGACGTTGATTGTTACTGAGAAGGGCAGGAAGTCGGGTACCACGATAGGGAAAAGCTTTCGTCAGTTCCTCAACAGCATAACCGTTGGCTCCGCATCTAAAACGAACGAAACGCGTGGGAAAGAGTCCCACAAAGCCGCTTAAAGCAAAGCGGGCCGCCTACCACTCCGGAGTTAAGAGATCGCAAGGCCGTCCCCCGAGGCACAAAAGTCGCTTTGCAAGGAACGGAATGCGTCGAAAAAAACGGGCGCTTGGTCACCGCGAAGAAAAATCGGCCAAGGCAAAAATTGTGGCAGGGAAGTTGACCGTTACAAAGATGGAAAGAAGGAGGAAGAGGAGGAAGAGGTAAAGCCCGAAGCGAAGCTCGACATCCTCGATGATCCTGTTCGCATGTATCTCAAGCAGATGGGGCAGGTGCCGCTGCTGACGCGGGAACAGGAGGTGGAAATTTCCAAGCGCATCGAAGAGGCCGAAAACATGGTGCAACGCCACATCCATTGCTTCGGCTTTATCGCGCGCGCACATCTTGATCTGGCCGACAAGTTACGGGAAGGACGGGAGCGCTTTGACCGCGTGATTTTGGATAAAAAAATCGAGAGCCGCGAGCGTTACATGAAGATGTTGCCGCGACTGTGTAAACACGTCGAAAAACTGAGCGACTCTCTTACGCAACAATACGCGCAACTTCTGAAAGGATCAGCGCGCCGCGATTCCAGGCAGATCAAGGGTTTTCAGAAAGCGGTCGTGTCTCTGCAGAAACTTTATCCGAAATTTTATTTCAAGCAGAGGGTCACCGAGGAATTTGTCCATCTGGCGGATGAACATTATCACGCGCTCACGGTGATTCTGGCGGAGAGCAGCAAACGGCCGCGCGAGAACGGCTCAGGTTCGGCCAATAAAATACGAGGGGTGGAGGGCGCACTCTGGATGTCGAGCGATGAATACGCGGAACAATATCAGGCGCTCAAAGGCTGGCTGCGCAAAGCTCTTCGCGCCAAAACTGAAATGGTGGAGGCAAATTTGCGGCTCGTGATTTCGATCGCAAAAAAATACACCAACCGCGGCCTTTCCTTTCTCGATCTCATTCAGGAAGGCAACATGGGGCTCATGAAAGCGGTCGAAAAATTCGAGTACCGCCGTGGTTACAAGTTTTCCACTTACGCGACATGGTGGATTCGGCAGGCGATTACGCGCTCAATCGCCGATCAAGCCCGCACGATTCGCATTCCGGTGCACATGATTGAGACAATTAACAAACTCATGCGCGTGCAGAAACAGCTCGTGCAGGAATACGGTCGCGAACCAACTCCCGAAGAAGTGGCAGAGGAAATTTTATTGCCGGTCGACCGGGTGCGAGCCGTTCTAAAAATGGCGCAACAGCCGATCTCGTTGCAGGCGCCCGTGGGCGACAGCGAGGAGACGAATTTTGGCGATTTCATCGAGGACAAAGGCGCCGAAAATCCGAGCGACATGACCGCGATCGTCTTGCTCAAGGAAAAGATCAAGGACGTACTCGAAACATTGACTGAGCGGGAGCGTCAGGTGCTCGAACAACGCTTCGGCTTAGTGGACGGGTACAGCCGAACGCTCGAAGAAGTCGGGCGGCAATTTCGTGTCACTCGCGAGCGGATCCGTCAGATCGAAGCGAAGGCGCTGCGCAAAATGCGCCACCCAACGCGCATCCGTCAGCTCGAAGGATTTCTCGAAGCTGCGGAAACCTGACATTCGGAAGAGGCGCGCCCCATTGGGTCCTGGCCTCATTTCACACTGACGCCAAAAATGAGCTGGCTTGGGATGACCAGCCAGCTCAAAAGATAAGCGTGCGCGGCGTGTTAACGCCGGCCACGATCGCGAAAGAAAGCCCGCCGATCATCACGATCCCGGAAGAAAAATCGATCCCTGAAGAAGAATCGATCCCTGAAGAAGAATCGCGGTCCTCCAACAACCACGGGACTGTAGTAGGGATAATAGGGAGGATAGCCGTAAGGATAGCACCCCGGATAATACCCCACCGGAAAGCCGACTGACACCCCCACAAACACGCGCGCATCAGAGCGTGATGCCGAAGCGAACGCAAATCCACTGGCAACAAACACGATTAAGAGAAGCTTTTTCCAGCTCATTTTCTCACCCCCTTTGTACTTTAGTTGGTATGATTCTACCCTTAAGTGAGACGAGAAGCTTGTCAATTTATTCAGAAACATTCCTCCAGTCGAAAATGGGATAAGCGCGGACGCAAAGATCGGGCCCCACGCGCTCGTAATGGATGTCGGTGAGATGCGCGCCGCGTTCGCTTGCGTCTGCGCCTTTGCCGCCAATCGCCGCAACAGGACCACCGGTCATGAGCGGAGCGATGTAGAATCTGATCTGGTCAATCAGCCGCGCATCGAAGGCATGCCCTAGGACTTCGCCTCCACCTTCAATGAGAACGCTCGTGATTTCCTTTGTGCCGAGATCTCGCAGCACCGCTTCGAGAGATTTGTTCCGGTAGAGAAGAGTGCGGTCGGCAAAACGATCCGTGAAAAGATGAGCGCGGCGCGGCAAATTTCCCGCCCGAGAAATCACGACCCGCCATGGCTGTCTCGCGCCTTTGATGTCGCGCACGGTGAGACGCGGATTATCCTGCCGTAACGTTTCGGCGCCGATCAAAATCGCATCGACTTGCGCCCGCGTTTCATGCGCATGCCGGCGCGCTGCCGCGCTCGTTAGGCGACGCGGTTCACCCGGCAGACGGGTTAGTCGTCCATCGAGGCTCATGCCGCATTTCGCAATGACAAACGGCCGTCGCGTTTGAATCCATTTGTTGAATGCTTCATTCAGTA
>WNFA01005146.1_pt1 | contig 10922 bp, 9 predicted proteins | sample 5400481 | NCBI WGS metagenome assembly WNFA01 (sample SAMN13153340, study PRJNA577476) | soil metagenome | isolation source: 120 cm saprolite under Douglas fir tree site 2 hole 1 replicate 2 | place: USA:California | collected 2015-04-18 | reverse complement strand
GGGGGCAACCCCCCACCCCGACCCTCCCCCCCAAGGTGGGAGGGAGATTCACGGCCATCCTGAGCGGGGACCAGTGCGTGTTGCGTGGGATCCGGTGGAAGGTAGACGTACTCGCTGGCGGCGTCCTCGCTCACCAGCCGCTTGAGCGACCCGCCTACCAGCCAGCGGCCGTTCTTGTCGATGTAGAGCGGCACCGCCTCGAACCGTTGCGGATCCATGGCGGCGATGATCGACTGGGCGGACAGGATGGAGACCTCGTGCTCGGTCGACCGTCCACCGAAGAGGACCCCGATCCGCAGCCGGCTCATCGGCCCGGCGTCCGGCCGATGACGCGGACCTCCGGTTCGAGCTCGATGCCGAACCGTTCGAAGACGCGATTCCGCATCTCGGCCATTAAGGCTAGCACGTCATCCGCGCTCGCTCCCCCCAGGTTGACGATGAAATTCGCGTGCTTTTCTGAGATCTGCGCAGCGCCGATCCGGCGCCCCTTGAGACCGCAAGCATCGATCAGGCGGCCGGCGGCGTCGCCTGGCGGATTTTTGAAGGTGCTCCCCAGGCTCCGCTTCTCGATCGGCTGCGTCTGGCGCCGGTGCTGTTGCACCTCTTTGATTCGCTCACGGATGCGCGGCGGATCGCCGTCGCCGGTCTCGAACGTCGCCGAGCGGACGACCCATCCCGCCTTCTCCGATTTGAAGATCGAGTCCCGGTAGGCGAAGCCGCAGTCCGCCGCGGAGAGCGTGTGGAGCCGGCCCTGCGGATCGATGAGATCGGTGCTGACGAGTCCATCGTTCACCTCGCGGCCGAAAGCGCCCGCATTGCCGACCATCGATCCACCGACGGTGCCGGGCACTCCGGCCCCGAACTCGAGGCCGGTCCGTCCAGCCTTGGCGGTGTCGGCCGCCAGCCGGGGCATCAGGTAGCCTGCGGATACGGTGACCCGGCTTGCCTCGATCGCGAGGCGTGCGGTGGCCAGCTTGATCGTCAATCCCGGCAGCTCGTCGGCGGCGAAGAGCGTGTTGCTCGCCGCTCCGATCACCAGGTAGGGCACGCGCTCGCTCGTCAGGCGGCCGATCAATTCGGCGAGCACGGTGTCGTCGTCGAGCGCCAGGAAATAGCGGGCACGCCCGCCGATTCCATACCAGCTATGCGGGCTGAGCGGCTCGTGCTCGCGCACGCCCGGGACCACCGCCAACCAGTCGATCAACAGGGGTCGCGGGTTCTCCCGCGTGTCAGGCAACCGGTGAGCGCTCCAGCACCTCGGCGGTCTTCGCGATCACATCGTCGAAACCGCGCACCGACATATAGACGATGACGTCGCCGGCGCGGGCGGCCGACGCCAGCTTGTACGCGGCCGAACGGGCCGAATCCGCCGTCACGACTTCGTCGACCCCGCGGATCACCGCGGCCAGGTCGTGCGAGCTGACCGTGTGGGCGAGGTGACGCTCCCGGGCCGGCTCGATCGGGCCGATCACGACCAGGGCGCACCCCTGGAAGGCGTCGGCGTAGGCGTCCAACAAGCTTTTCGTGCGCGAGTAGGTATGCGGCACGAAACAGGCCAGCACGCGCCCAGGATGGAAGCGGTCCTGCGCCGCCTGAAGCGTGGCGCGTACCTTCGCGGGGTTGTGCGCGTAGTCGTCGACCAGCGTGACCCCGCGCACCTGGCCGCGGACCTCGAAGCGCCGGCTGACGCCCTGGAACTTTCCAATCGCATCAACCGCGACGGAAACCGGCACGCCGACGCGGACCGCGGCGGCGAGCGCCGCCAGCGCGTTCGCCGCGTTGTGCTCTCCCGGCAGCCTGGTGGTGACAACGGCCAGGACTTTTCGCTCGTGCCAGGCGGTGAAGCGCATCCCATCTCCTTCGATCTGGACGTCACGCCCTTGCCAGTCGGCCCCGCCGCGCAGGCCGTAGGTCTCGACGTTGGCGCGCGTGCGGCTGAGCAGCCGGCGGACGGTCGGATCGTCCGAGTTGGCGATCAGCCGGTCCTCCGGTCCGAGATATTCGAGCAGCTGGCGAAAGACCGCCTCGTAGGCCGCCGGATCCGGAAAGACGTCGGGGTGGTCCCAGTCGATGTTGGTGAGCACCGCGAGCTGGGGCGCGAAGTGCAGGAACTTCGGGCGCGGATCGAAGACCGCCGAGGTGTACTCGTCGCCCTCGAAAACGAACTCTCGCCCACTGCCCCAGGCGGCCGCCGAGCCGAGGTCACGCGCGGTCATGCCGAGGCGGAATCCGGGGTTGCGTCCGGCCGTACGGAGGATCCAGGCAATCAGGCTGGCGGTGGTGGTCTTCCCCGCTGAGCCGGCCACCACGATGCGAAAGCGGTCAGCAGCCAGCTCGCCCCAGTACTCGGCCTCGCTGACCAGGCGGATCCGGTGGCGGCGGGCGGCTTCTGTTTCCGGATTGCCGTCGCGCACCTGGTTGCCCTGGACGACGAGGTCAGGCTTTCCCCAGCGCGTGATATTGGCGGCCGCGTGGCCGTCGACCCACTTGATCCCCGCCTGCGTCAGGAGGTCCGTCGTCGGCGGATACGCATCCTCATCGGACCCGGTGACCTCGTTGCCGAGCTGTCTGGCAACGAGCGCCAGCCCGGAGACCGCATAGCCGCAGATGCCGATGAAATGGATTCGCATCAGTGTCGCCGTGCCACCTCCTCGAGGAGCCTGACGACCTCCTCGGCGGCGTACGGCCGTCCCAATCCTCGCATGGCCTCGACCATCTTGCGATATCGGGCCTCATCGTCGATCACCGAGGTGACCACGCCTCGGAGACGGCTATCGGCCTCCTCGTCCGCAACCACGATGGCCGCGCCGGCCGACTCGTATGGTTTGACGTTCATTCGCTGGTGGCCCCCGGCATAGGGATAAGGGATCAGGATCATCGGGACGCCGATGGCGCTCACCTCGCTCAGCGTGCTGGCGCCGGCGCGGCTGATGACCAGATCGGCGGCGCGGATCCGGTCGCCCAGGTCGTTGGCGAAGGCGAACGGCTCGTAGCGTCCCGCCACAGGCCCGGGCAGCGCGGCCTTGACCGCTTGCATGGCGTCGATTTCGCGTAGGCCGGTCTGGTGAAAGATCGCGAGGTCGGGGCGATCGAGGAGCCAGGGCAAGGCGTTCGCCACCGCCTGGTTGAGGCGATGCGCACCCTGGCTGCCGCCCATCACCAGGATGGTCCGCGGTTGCGCCGGGAAATTCTCCTTGCGACGCCAGAATTCTGTCCGTACCGGCGTGCCGGTCACCACCGCCGTCGACGCATGAAGGAAGCGCGAGGATTCCGGATAGGCGGTGGCGACCTTTCGGGCGAAACGGGAGAGGACTCGCGTCGCGCGCCCGGGCATCAGGTTTTGCTCCTGGAGGACGATCGGGACGCGGGCCAGCCCGGCCGCGGTGATGAGCGGGACGCTGACATAGCCGCCCGTCCCCAGGACGACGTCGGGCTTGAACCGGTCGAGGAGCCGCCACGATTGCCACAGTGCGGCGCTCAGCACCAGCGGCAGACTCCAGTTGCGCCACAGCTGCTCGGTGTACAACGGCGCGGCCGGGATGGCCTTAAAGCGCATGCCGTAACTGACGACCGTCTTCGCCTCGATCCCCTCGCGGCGTCCCGCGAACAGGACGGTGGCGTCAGGATCTTTCCGCGACAGCGCCTGCGCGACGGCGATCGCCGGGAACAAGTGTCCTCCCGTGCCGCCGCCCGAGATCAATACTCGCATGCCGTATCCATCCCACCTTCTCGCTCTGGGTCGAAACGTTCATCAGTATGCCGACCGCCAGCAGCGTGATCGCGAGCGAGGAGCCGCCGTAGCTGATGAAGGGTAGCGGAATCCCGGTCGTGGGCAGCGTCACGGTGACGGCCGCGATGTTGATCAGCGCCTGGAATGCGATCCAGGTCGTGACCCCGCAGGCGAGCAACGACCCAAAGGCATCGGGTGCCTTGAGCGCCACCCGGTAGCCGCGATACGTGAAGAGCCCGAAGAGCGCGAGGACGATGGTGGTTCCGATCAAGCCGGTCTCCTCGCCGACGATGGCGAAGATGAAGTCGGTGTGCGCGAACGGCAGCCATTGATACTTCTGAATGCTGTGCCCAAGCCCGAGCCCGGTCACACCGCCGGAGCCGAGCGCGACCACCGATTGGATCGCCTGAAAGCCGGTGTTGAGTGGATCCGACCAGGGATCGACGAAGGCCAGGATGCGATGCAATCGGTAGGGCTCCATCCGGATGAAGACATAGAGGCAGAGCGCGACGATGAGCAGCAGCAAGAGGACATGCCGCTTTCGCCCGCCCGCAACAAGGAACTGGGAGAGCAGGATGCCGGCGACGATCATCGTGGTGCCTAGGTCTCGCTCGAGGATGACGAGCAGCGTCACGAATCCCAGCAGCGCGAGAAAGGGCACGACGCCGTCTTCGAGCGAGCCGATCCGTTCGCGGTGGCGCTCCAACCAGAGCGCCATGAAGATGATGCTGGCGACTTTGGCCAGCTCCGCCGGCTGCATCTGCATCGGCCCCAGCCGCAGCCAGCGGCGGGCGCCGTTGACCTCGACCCCAAAGTGCGGCAGCAGCACGAGCACGAGCAGGAGAACCGTCACGCCCGCAAGCGGCCAGGCGAGCGGTCGCAGGCGGTGATAGTCGATGTGGGCGCCGGCCCAGAGCAGGCCGACGCCGAGCGCCAACCAGAGCAGCTGCCGCTCGAAGTAAAACGCCGCGTTGTGGAACCACAGCCAGCCCTGTACCTCGGAGGCGGAGAAGACCATCACCAGCCCGAAGGCGGTCAACGCCAGGACGGCGAGCACGAGCGCCCGGTCGCCGCGACGCCAGAGCCGGGTGGACGCCAGGGTCCGGCGCGCGGCCGGCAGCTCGAGCGCGGCGCGCGCCCTCACCGGCTCAGCTCCGCCAGTACGGTGGCCTTGAAGCGCCGGCCCCGGTCCTCGTAGTCGCGGAACATGTCGTAGCTGGTGAACGCCGGCGACAGCAGCACCACGGATCCCGGCGTCGCCAGGGCAGCGGCCTTGCGCACTGCGTCGGCCAGGTCCGTTGCGCGCTCGACCTTGCGCAGTCCGGCGTCACGTGCCCGGCGGGCCAGTTCCTCGCCGGTCTCCCCGATCGTCACCAGCGCGGACACCCGGCCCGCGATGGCGCGGGCCAGCGGCTCGATCTCGATCCCCTTGTTGCGGCCGCCGGCGATCAGCACGATCGGCTCGCTGAACGCCGCCAGCGCCTTGTAAGTCGAGTCGGGGTTGGTCGCCTTCGAGTCGTTGTACCAGCGGACCCCGTTGAAGGTCGCGATCGGTTCGAGGCGGTGCTCGACCGCTTTGAATTGCCGCACCGCGTCGGCGATCCGCTCGAGATCGATGCCGGCGGCGTCGCCAGCGCCCACGGCGGCCATCACGTTGCTGAGGTTGTGCTCGCCGGGGAGCGGGACGTCGGCAGCCGGCAGCACCGGGCGCTTCACGGCAGCGTACGCGATCGTGATCCAGCTGTCCACCAGGGTGACGCCTCGGTCGATCGGGTGGTGAAGACCGAAGGCGATGACCTGTCCCTTGGTTCGCTCTTGCATCGCGGCGCAGGCCGGGTCATCGACGTTGAGCACGGCGTGATCCTCGGGCTGCATGAAGGCAATCGCGCGTGCCTTGATCTCGACGTAATGCGCGAACGATTTATGGCGGTCGAGGTGATCCGGCGTCACGTTGAGCACGACGCCGATCCGCAAGCGCGGCGTCGTGATCGACTCCAGCTGAAAGCTGCTCAGCTCCAACACGACCCAGTCGTCCGGGCGAAGCTGGTCGATGCGGTCGAGGACGGGTTCGCCGATGTTGCCACCCCGCATCACGCGCAAGCCACCGGCACGGAGCACCTCCGTGGTCAGCGCGGTGGTTGTTGTCTTGCCGTTGGTGCCCGTGATCCCGGCAATGTGCGACGGACAGGTGCGGAAGAACAGGTCGATCTCGCTGGTGACCTCGATGCCGCGCCGGCGCGCCGCCTCGACCAGAGGTTCATCCCACGCCACACCGGGACTGACCACCAGGAGGTCGGTGCCGTTGAGGTCCTCCGTGCCGTAGCCGCCCAGGCGCGCCTTGATCCCCGCCCGCTCGAGGTCCGCCCTCATATCCGGCGTGTCGGCGCGGTCGACAACGCGGACCACGCCGCCGCGACCGGTGATGAACGAGGCGGCCGCCCGGCCGCTGCGGCCGTAGCCGAGGACGAGCGCGTGCCGGCCCTTCATTACGCCGGAGCCCCGGGCCGCGCCAGCGCCAGCGCCAGCACCGCGGCGACCAGCGAACCGGTCCAGAACCAGAGGGCGATCGGCGTCTCGCGCCATCCCGAGACGATGAAGTGGTTGTGCAGCGGCGACATCTTGATGATCCGCTTGCCGGTCATCTTGAAACTCGCGACCTGCGCGATCACGGAGACGGTTTCGACGACGAAGACCAGCGCAAGCAGCGGCAGATACCACAGGAATCCGGTTGCGATCGCCGCGGCGACCATCGCCGTCCCCAGCGCCAGGCTCCCGGTATCACCCATGAAGACGCGCGCGGGAAACAGGTTGTAGAACAAGAAACCGGTAAGGACGCCCGCGAGAATGGCCGGCATCAGGCCGGCGCTCGGCCGATGTTGCAGCACGGCGAAGACCGCCAGCGCACCGAACGTGATGGCGCCGGCTCCGGCAGCCAAGCCATCGCTGCCGTCGGTCAGGTTGAAGGCGTTGGAACCGGCGGCCACCGCCAGCGCGCTGATCACGACGATGATCCAGCCGCTGATCCCGTGGCGCCCATCGAAGGGCACGAGCTGGTTGGTCAGGCCCCAACGCAGCGCGAGATAGCCGAGCAGCGCGCCGGTCGCCAGCTGGATCACGATCTTCTGCCGTGCCTTCAACCCGAGGTTGCGCCGCCCGCGGATGGCGGAGAAGTCGTCGATGAAGCCGAGCGCCGCGCCCAGGACCAGCGCGATCAGGACGAAGCCACCCGCCACCGAGCGGTCGGCGGCCAGGTAGAGGACGAGCGCCACCAGCACGAAGACCAGGCCGCCCGCGGTCGGGGTGCCGGCCTTGCCATGGTGGGCGGCCGGGCCTTCTTCGCGGATCTGCTGGCCCATGCGCGCCCGAGCCAGCTGGCCGATCGCCACCGGGAAAATCAAGGCGCTGACAACGAGGGCCGCGGCAAAGACGATCAGCGGCCTCATGGTGCCTCGCGAATCTGCTCGACGACACGCTCCAGTCGCATGCCCCGGGAGGCCTTGACCAGCACCTGTGTCTGGGCGGTGAGCAAGGGGGTCAATGCCGCCACCGCCTGCTCGGCGCTCTCCACGACGAAGGCGCGATCGGTGGGCAGGCCGGCGCGGCGCGCTGCCTGCACCATGCGCGGGGCGTATTCCCCGACCGCGATCAGGACGTCGGCCGTCTTGCCGGCAAGGGAACCGATTTCCTCGTGGGCGCGCTCCGCGTGGTCGCCCAGCTCCAGCATGTCGCCGAGCACCGCCACTTTGAGCGCGCCCCTGGGAGAGAGGCCCAGTACCTCGAGCGCGGCGAGCATCGAGCCGGGGCTGGCGTTGTAGGAGTCGTCGATCACGGTGGCGCCATTGCGCCCGGGGACGATGTTCATTCGCCGCGCCGGTGGCGCGAAACCGTGGAGCGCCGAGGCGATCGCCGGGGCGTCGAAATCGAATTCGAGTGCGACCGCGGCCGCGGCCAGGGCATTCGAGATGCTGTGGTGGCCGGGCACGCGGAGGTAGACCTCGGCTTTGCCGCGCGGCGTGAGCAGCACGAACGTGCTGCCCTCGAGGCCGTGGAGGCGGATCCTCTCGGCGCGGACGGTGGCGTCGTTCGACAAGCCGAACAGTGTGAAGCGGCGCGCCACCGCCGACATCGCCCGCACGCGCGGATCGTCGGCGTTGAGGACCGCCAGCCCAGCGGGGGCAAGTCCTTCGACCAGTTCACGCTTGGCCGCGGCGACCGCCTCGATCGAGCCGAGGAAGCCGACGTGGGCCAGGCCAACGTTGAGGACGACGCCGATGGTGGGCGGGGCCACGCGGGTCAGCTCGCGGATCTCGCCCGCCCGCGACATCGCATACTCGACGACCAGCGCACGGTCGCGCGGATCCATCTGGAAGATCGTCATCGGGATGCCGGTGTAGGTATTGAGGTTGCCTTCGCTCTTGTGCACCCGGAGCCGGCGCCCCAGCACGTGCGCAATCAGGTCTTTGGTCGTCGTCTTCCCGGCACTGCCGGTGACGGCGACGATGGGGTGGGGCTGGCGCGCGAGCCGGTCGGCCGTGATGTCGAAGAGCGCCTGCCGGGTGTCCTCGACCTGAATCACGGCCGCGCCGTCGACGCCCTGAGGTGGCCGTTCGCAGAGGATGCCGGCGGCACCGCGCTCGATCGCTTGAGGGATGAAGACGTGCCCGTCATGCTGCTCGCCGCGCAGGGCGACGAACAGGCCGCCCGGTTTCACCTCTCTCGAATCGACAAAGAGCTGGGTGAACGTAACATCGTGCGGGCCGCCGAGCAGCCGGCCGCGTGTCGCATCCACCACTTCCTTCACAGACATGCCCACAGCCTTTCTATTCTCGCTGTCACGGTGCGATCCGCGGTCACGGTGCGATCTGCCACTGGGTGATCAGCGCGCTGGCGACGGTTTTCCAGATGGGGGCGGCGACGTAGGCACCCTCGAACAGAATCTGGGGTTTGCGAACGACCACCATCATGATGAATTGGGGATGATCGGCCGGCAGGAAGCCGACGAATGAGCCGATCGTCTGGTCCGGCAAGTATTTTCCGTTCTCCGGAATGCTGGCAGTGCCGGTCTTGCCGGCGATCCGGTTCTTGAAGCCGTCGATGCGCGCGGCAAAACCGGAGCCATGCTCAACGACCTGGACCATCATCTGCTGCATCTGCTGCGCGGTTTTCGCGCTGATCACCTGCCGAATGACGAGTGGCTGGACCGGATGACGGGTGCCGTTACTGTCGATCACCTGGTCAACCACGTGCGGCCACACCAGGTTGCCGCCGGTCGCGACCGCGTTGACCGCGGCCAGCATCTCGATCGGGGTCGCACTTACGCCCTGACCGTAGGCGGCGGTCGCGAGTTCCACGGGTTTCCACTTGCTGAAATCGCGCAAGGGCGCGTCAGCCTCGGCGGCAACGTCGACCCCGGTGGCCGTGCCGATGCCGAAACGCTGCAGGGATTGGTAGAAGGCATTGGTGCCCTCCATTTGCTCCGCCTTCACTGCCCCGACATTCAGCGAGTTCGCGAGCACCTGGGTCATGGTCACGTTCCCGTGCGCGCGGTTGTCCCAGTTTCGAATTGGGACACCGCCGACGACGACCACGCCGGTCTCGTTGAAGCGAGTCTCTGGCGTGATGGCATGGACGTCAAGCGCGCCGCCGAGCGTCACAACTTTCATGACCGAACCCGGCTCGTAGAGATTGGACACGATGGGGTCGATGAACTGGGAGGTCGGCGTGCTGGCGAACGCATTGGCGTTGTAGCTGGGCACGTCGGCCCAGGCGACGATGCGACCGGTAGCGGGCTCCATGATGATCAGCGAGCCACTTTCGGCCTGGTATTTCTGTACGCCGTCGGCCAGCGCTCGCTCGGCGACCACCTGGATGGTGCTGTCGAGCGACAGCTGTAGCGTCGCGCCGTTCACCGGCTCGCGGCGCTGGCGATCGCTCAGCACGATAGGCCGGTTCGCCAGGTCGCGTACCGTGGCCTCGAAGCCCGCCTGGCCGGCAAGGGTCTTGTCGTAAAAGCCCTCGACGCCGTAGTTGCCCGTCCCTTCGTCGTTCGCGAAGCCCAGCAGGTTGGCGGCGAGAGTCATCCCGGCGACGCCGCCGTCGACGTAGGACCGCTGGGTCTCGGCGACCTTCCCGATGCCGGGCAGCCGCATCGCGTCCAGCCGGTGGGCCACCGACGCCGGAACGCGCCGCGCCAGGTAGACGAACTGCCGCGCCGAGGCGAGCTTGGCCTGGATGTCGGCGGCGCTGAGCTGGAGCACCGGCGCCAGCCTCGCGGCGATGTCCTTTCGCTCGGCGGCGGCAATCTGGTCCGGCGACGCGAAGATCGAAAAGACCGGCGTATTCGTCACCAGCAGGGCACCGTTGCGGTCGAGGATGTTGCCGCGCATGGCGGGCAGCGTGATCGTGTCGTCGTGATAGGCGGCCGCCAGTCGAGCCATGTCGGAGTGGCGCCACACCTGCCAGTACGCGAGCCGGCCGAACAGGACCAGGTAGGCGCAGAGCACCAGCGCCATCAATGTAAGGATGCGGCTCCGCGGCTCGAGTTCCTGGGTGCCCCTCACGGTCGTGGTGGGGTTAGTGAGCTGGTTCGGAATTCAGTGGGCGGCCGGTCACCGCGCCCAGCACCGCCAAGACGCCGTCCCACACGCCGGCACGACCGGGGTTGGCGGGACGCGGGCCGAGCGCGATCGGGGAGCCGGTCGCGTGGACGTACTGCCACCGGCTGGGATGGGAAAGACCGAGTTGCTGCGCCGCGGTGGCTACGCGATTGGCGGCGCGGTCGCCGGCGAGCTGGGCCAGGAGCTGGTCGTGCTCGGCGTTGAGGCGTGCCTGTTCCTGCTTCAGCGTCGCGATTTGGTAGCTCGCCTGGGTGGCGGCGGCCGATTGGGCCACCAGCAGTAGGGCGGCCGCGATCAATGACACCGCGCCCACGAGCGGCGAGATGGAAGGCCGGCCGCGACTCCGGCGCGCGCGCGAAGGGGGGAACGCGCGCGCCGGAGGGGTCGGATCGGGCCGGCGGGGCCGCAATACTAGTAGATGCCCAGGAGGGAGGGATTCCACCATGCGGCCGCTCAGGTATTGACTTGTGGAATGACATGGACGGGGTTCATAGTTTCTCCGCGCTTCGTAATTTCGCCGACCGGGCGCGGGGATTTTCCTGCACCTCGGCTTCCGAGGGGATGATCGGCTTGCG
>WNFA01016380.1_pt1 | contig 10923 bp, 14 predicted proteins | sample 5400481 | NCBI WGS metagenome assembly WNFA01 (sample SAMN13153340, study PRJNA577476) | soil metagenome | isolation source: 120 cm saprolite under Douglas fir tree site 2 hole 1 replicate 2 | place: USA:California | collected 2015-04-18 | reverse complement strand
CCGCTGTCCTGCGCGGCCGCCAAGTTGGTCGCGTCCTCAGGCGTTGGATTGAGTCTGCAAGCCGCCGGCAGCCCACCGCGTTGGGCTTCATCAGGGTTTGCCCGCTCGTTGGGAAACAGTTCATTCGTCACGCCCATTTCCACGTTGTAGGCTTCTCCGGAAAAAATCTCCAGCGATTTGTTTTGTGCCTTCCAACCGAATCGAGAAATCATGCCGTCATTTCCGTCGCGATTGGGGTGTCCAGAGATGCCCAATGACTGCTTTGCGAAGCCATTGGCCCGCATGTTGGCCAGAATGGTTTCTTCGCTGATGTTTTCAATCAAACCCGCCCCAAATGTCGGTGTCGGGATGCGGAAGCTCACATTGTTCAATGCCAGATTGTGCGCGAAGTCTGGCTGTTTAATCGCGCAAGTTCCGGCGTCGGACCGGCCACTAATGACAAACAGAGCGTGCACGCCGCCGTCCGCATTGTTGCTGAGCGAGCCAGTCGAGGTCAGAAAGAACTTGAAACGCGCCTCGCGCACCGGTCCATCAGGAGTGATAAACGGTGGGAGTGTATTTTGCGCGCCGTCCAGGTTGAACACCTGAGTCTCCGGATTGGGACCGACAAAGGGAAAAACACTGGCGTTAGGGCTGCTGCCGCCCACCGCCGGTTGCGAATGGCAGCCCGCGCACTGATTGGTATTGAAGCGTGGTCCCAAGCCCCTTTGCACCGTGTCGACCTCTTGGAAGCGATCCAACCCATCCGTAAAGAAATTCGATGCCCCAGGCGTTTGCGGCAAAGAACCAAGGGGTTGCCCAGCGTCAACGCTGCCGCCGCGCACACCGGGATCGCGAGCCACAAACTGTGCTGCGACGATCGTCGCGAGAAGTATTGACAACGCTGACGGCGCCCCCAGCCGCGTAGCTCTGGATTTATTTTTTCGATATAGAGTTTCCAAACGCACCATGGGACTTCCGATCATTGTTCCTCCTCTCGTCGGTGCGCGGACACACGAATATCCACGTCAAAATCTCCATGGTTCACGAGGACACACCGACTTCAAACAAAGACAACGGGCAGAACGCCGGGTGGGGGCTGAACGGAGGTTAAGCTCTTGCCGACCTCGAAAGCCTAGCGTAGGACTGGGTATCTGTTGCGCGATAGACTACGGCGATTCCGAGACCGTGTCATCTGAACGTGAGGACAGTTTTGGGACAGGCGCAGAAGCGGCGCGCAGTTTGTTGATGGCCTGAACGTGGAAGTCCCGGGCGCTATAAAATCTTTTTGTTTGCGAAGAGGCAAACGCCGGACCACGGCCGATCGCGACGCGATTTCTCATTTTCCGGAAGCAGCGCGAATAAGCGCAAGACAAACGACAAGCGCTTCAGTCGTGCAGCATTCTTCAAGAGGGATTGCACTTCGACCGGCTTCCAGCCGTATCGCTCGAAGAAAGCTGGTCCTTCCTGCGGCGCAAATTTAAACGGCGCTGCTTCTCTCAACTGCGAAGCCATACGCTTGCGAAGCATGCGCAGCAGGCCCGGAGAGGCGATATCGACGATCCAGGAACGAAACGTCGCAGGCGCCGCGAAATCCGCGGCAAGCTCGCCCGCCGCTTCCGGAGTCAGATAAATCATCAATCCTTCCGTAATGACCAGCGCGCGTTTTGCGTTCTGCCCTAAGCGCGCAAATAGTTCGCGTCTTGCGCTAACGTCGGACAGATCCAGCCGAATGCGCTCCAGAAGGCACACCGGCTGCTCACCGCGTAACACACTTTCTTTGTAATCGAGTATTTCCGTCAGATCGACTTCAATCCAGCGCAATGAAGGCGGCAGTTGCATGCGGTAAGGCCGCGAGTCCAGGCCGGCAGCCAAATTAATGACCATGTCCGCGCCGCGCTGCAGTTCAGCATTGATGAACTCGTCGATCAAATACGTCCGCGTGATAATCGACCACGCGTTATCACCGCCCAGCGGCATTAGTTTCGCGATTTGCTCGCCGCGTTCACCCGCCAGTCTTCGCGCGAAAGGATCGCGAAAGATGGCGTCAGCGCGCTCAGTCTCTTGAGCGCGGTAGACCGCTACCCAGCGCGCAGTATCTGAGACATTGCGGATCAACGGATCGGATTGCGATTGTGGATTGGCCACCTGGAATCGGACCTCAACCTTGCAAAGAGTCTAGTGGCCAGGCTTCTGCCCGGGCAACTGAGTGCCTACAGCGGCTGATCAATATGTGGGGGCAGCAGGGTTGTTTGCCCGGTAACCACACGATAGCCGCTGCTCGTGTACATGTACACGTGCACCGCACGCATTTGGCTGGTAACCGGCTGACCTCTCAGCACCGCCCGCATCGACCACGTGCTGGTGGCTACGGCCAAATCACGATATAGCCGCACCTTAACATCGGAGGCGATGAATGATTCATACTTGATCTGTGGCGCCTGCACTGCCGCTATGAAAGCAGCCTTATCTACGATTTCGCCTCGGGACAATACTCCGCTAAAATCGTCGCTGTATATTCGCCGGAAGAATGTGGCATCTCCAAGCTGAATGGCTCGCGCAGCCTCTTTCTCCAGAACAACAACTTCTTGACGCTGCAGGTCCGCATTAGGTCGTTCGCGCATGCATGCATTCATGCACGCTGATCGCAAGGCTTGTTGCGGATCCTCCTGAGAGTGCATGGGAAGGCTGACCGCCAGCCAAATTACCAACAGTGTCGTCATCCTTTTCATGCGGTCGAGCCTCCCCGAAAGATAGATCGGTAATGTAAGTAATTTTCTCTAAGTATAGGCGGCGCGCGCCCTGAAACTTCGCTTGCGGAGGGCGATGTGTACAAATGAAAAACTAACCAAACTACTTAGCCTTTGCCGAGCGCGGGGATTGCGTTAATCGATAGTCAGCGCTATTCGGGCATGATCTCATCAAACGTTCGGATTGTTCCGTCGCCGCTATCGTCGTTTGTCCCAGTTGGTTCACGGACACAGAGCGCGGCATGCAATCCCGCAAGGCGCGCCGCCTTGATTTCCTTTATCGCGTCCGAAATAAAGAGCACTTCGCACGCCGCGCGGTGACGCGACTCTGCAATTCTGCGGTAGCTCTCACTCTCCGCCTTGGCCCCAATTGCAGTGTCGTAGAAAGCGGAAATGTGCGGGGTCAGATCTCCGGCTATGGTGCTGCGGAAGAGCATTTGCTGCGCCAGCACGCTCCCCGACGAATAAATACAAATCTCTCGCCCTTGCCGCTGCCATCGCGCGAACGCGGGCGGCACATCTGGATATACTTCGCCATGGAGTTCGCCGCTTGCGTAACCCTGCTGCCAAATCTTTCCTTGCAGTGTCTTAAGCGGTGTGCATTTGCTGTCCTTAGCGATCAGCCAATGCACATAGGCAACGCTGGAGCGCAGGCGCGCTTCGTCAGTTTCTTGATGCCACGCGGGTGGCTGGGCGCCCTCTCGTTCGTCGCGCTGGTGTTGCGCAGCTAGTTCCGCCAGCACTGCCTGCGTTTCGTGATCCCGAAAATGTTCGAGAAGGAAGCCTTGCACTTTGCGGTTTGCGTAGGGGAAAAGTGTTTTGTAGACAAAATCTACGGGAGTGGTCGTACCTTCGATGTCCAGCAGAAGGGCTTTGATCTGCGAATCTTCTGTGCGGCTCGGCACGAGTTATTTTGGCGGAAGCTGCGGCGGAATGTATCGCGGGCCCAGACAAACTGGCTCGTAGCCTCGATCCACGCCGCTATTAGTGTAGTGCGGCGTCCAGCCGGTAATATCCTGAAACAATCGGATGGCGCGAATTCGCCGATCGCCGCAAAGGTCAAACCAGTGCAGCTTTCCTTTTGGCACGCGAATCAAATCACCTGCTTCCACTTCAATCGCTGCGACCGGCCCATCTGCAGGATGGATGTGGAACAATCCTCGTCCCGCAATAATGTAGCGGACTTCATCCTCGTCATGGCGGTGCTCGATGTTGAACTTCGCCAACATAGTGTCCAGTCCGGGCGTATCGGGCTTCACATCGATCACGTCCGCGGTTACGTATCCGCCACGCCTCTTGAGCTCTGAGATTTGATCTTCGTACGCCCGCAGAATCTCTTCCGATGAAGCGTCCGCAGTAACACCCGCGACAGGCTCCCATCGCTCGTAGTCGATCGAAATGCCCGCCAGGTAGTCTCGTACTTGGTCCTGCTCACGTAAGACTCGATCCTCTTTCGGAATTCTTACGACTGCCATTTTTTTCTCCGGCAATAAATCAACGTGTGGCGGCTGCCCCTGCGCGGACCAGCACCTCCATCAAGAACTCCAAAATTTCAACATGCCGCCTCGCTTCTTGCAAGTCCGAACCCCAAGTATAAAGACCATGCTCGCGCAGCAGAAAGCCGTGAATGCCGGGGCTTTCTCGCAGAGTCGCCGAAACCCTTCTTGCGAGCTCGGTCATGTCTTGCGAATTCTCCAGAATCGGCAGCCATTCGCGATGCTTGTGCGTGCGCACTCCTTCCAATCCCTTCAGCATCTCGTAGCCTTCCAGCGCAATACCGCCGTTTGCTGCATGCGATCCGGAAAGCACCGTGCTCCATACGGAATGCGTGTGCAGTACTGCGCCTGCATTCAATTCGCGAACAACCGCAAGGTGCAGCAAAGCTTCCGCTGACGGCTTTTCCCGACCGCGCAAAACTCCATTCGATTCGTCGATCTCCAGAAATTGCTCCGGAGTGAGTGTGCCCTTGTCCAAACCAGTCGAGGTGATCGCTAAGCGCAGCGGTTAATCACCGCGCTGAAATTACCACTCGTCCCCAGCGCCCAGCCCCGTACATAGAATGCCCGCCCAGCGGCGGCTAGTTCCGCCGCTATTTTTTGGAAATCCACATCCCCGCTGCGACTAAGCTGACCTCGCCGAGATGGAGCGGCTTTCGACAGTTTTTTCAGCTTCTTCATCAAAGCCTTCGGGAGAAAACAACTAAATATTGAGGGTCAGCGAGACCAGGTCTGCGCGCGGGACTGGTGGCACGGGAGGCATCTTCGAGCGATCCACCGGTCGATACAGCGTGTCGCGCTCTACCGGCACTCGCCCGGCCGCGCGGATGAGCCGCTCAAGTTCGGCGCGCGGAGTGAACTCCGAAGTTTTCGCTCCGGCATCATGATAAATTTTTTCTTCCACCACCGTGCCATCCAGATCGTTGGCGCCGAAGCGCAGAGCGATCTGCGCGATGCTTGGCGAGAGCATGATCCAATACGCTTTGATGTGGTCGAAATTATCGAGCAGCAGCCGCCCGACCGCGATGTTACGCAAGTCCGCGTAGCCCGTCGGTTTCGGAATATAGGAAAGCGCCGTGTTATCCGGATGAAACGCCAGCGGAATGAAGGTCACAAACCCACGCGTCTGGTCCTGCAATTCACGTAGCTTCACCAAATGATCGACGCGCTCTTCTTCGGTTTCCACATGTCCGTAGAGCATTGTTGCATTCGAGCGCAAGCCAACTTCGTGCGCCTGCCGCGCGATGCTCAGCCACATTTGGCCGCTCACTTTGTGGTCGCAGATGATCTTGCGCACTCGCGGATGAAAAATTTCCGCGCCGCCTCCCGGCAACGAATCCACTCCTGCTTCCTTCATTCTTAGCAGCGTGTCCTTGACGGATAGCTTTGCGATGCGCGCGAAATAGCCCACTTCTACCATCGTGAACGCTTTCAGGTGCACGCTGGCGAAGCGCTGCTTCAGTCCGCGAATCAACTCCAGGAAATAATCGAAAGACAAATCCGGATGCAAGCCGCCAACAATGTGGAACTCCGTGGCGCCTTCGCGAACGCCCTGCTCCGCGCGCTGGTAAATTTCCTCCAGCGCAAACGTGTAGGCTCCCGGCGCGCTCGGATCGCGGCCAAACGCGCACAACTTGCAGTGCGCTACACAAACATTGGTGGGATTGATGTGCCGGTTGACGTTGAAATAGGTGACATTGCCATGGCGCTTTTCGCGGACGTAATTCGCGAGCCATCCAACCGCCAGCAGATCCGGCGTCCGGTAAAGCGCGATGCCGTCCTCGGCACTGAGGCGCTCTCCGGCAAGCACCTTGTCTGCAATAGGCTTTAGCCGGTGATCGGTGATGGTTAAATTCGACATTTACCCTTGCTCTGCACTTCTAGAATAACCCAATCCGGGCCTTCCCGTTTTTCAAAGGATCCGAGATCTTCAAACGTGCCAAACCGCCGTCGCAGCGCCCCAAAACAGCAGAAACAACAAACTAATATAACCGTTCACCGCGAAAAACGCAGCGTCGAGCTTGCTCAAGTCATTGGCTTTCACCAGTGAATGTTCATAAGCAAGCAGAGCGGCGACCACCGCGACTCCCGCCCATGCCGGCCATGGAAGCGCAAAGGTCCAGGCCAGCCACGCGAGCAGCGCGACAACTCCCACGTGCATGGTTCGCGCGATCCATAACGCGCGTGCAATCCCGAATTGCTTTGGAACGGAGAACAAACTTGCGCGGCGGTCGTAATCCACGTCCTGACATGCGTACAGCACATCAAAGCCGCCAACCCACAGCGTGACCGCCGCGCAAAGAATCAGGATGCGCAAATCGAGTCCGCCCGTGACCGCAATCCACGCGGCGGCAGGAGAAATTCCCAATGCGACTCCCAGAAAAAGGTGGGACCAGTTCGTAAAACGCTTGGTGAACGAGTAGAAGAAGAGAATCGCGAGCGCGATGGGAGCCAGCGCTAAAGCCAACTGATTCAGTTGCCAGGCCGCGAGCAAAAATATCGCCACCGCAGCAATGGTGAATGACGAGGCAAACGGCACCGATAACTCGCCGGTTGCCAGCGCGCGTTTATTCGTTCGCGGATTCTCGCGATCATAGCGCAGGTCTACAATGCGATTCACCGTCATGGCGGCGGAACGCGCCGCCACCATGGCGACCACGATCCACACGACCTGCCATAACGTGGGCCAGCCGTGCCGCGAGGCACGCGCAGCCAATAGCGCCCCGGTCAGCGCAAAAGGCAGCGCAAAAACGGAATGCTCGAACTTGATCATCTCGAGCACCGTGCGAATGCGATTCTTTTTCATCAGCGGAGATGGGAATTAGTCGCCCAATGTTTAATTTGGCTCTTCATGCCTTCGCTTCTTTCGATGAGGAGCGGCCCGCCCAACGGTACATTGTTTCTTGCGGCAATCCGATCTGCGCCAGCACCCGGCAGGTGTACTGCATCACCAGGTCATCGATCGTTTTTGGCTGATCATAAAACGCTGGAATCACCGGCATGATCACCGCTCCCGCTTGTTGCGCCCGCAACATATTTTCCAGGTGGATCCGATTGAACGGGGTATCGCGAATGCACAGCACCAGCTTGCGGCCTTCCTTCAGCATCACGTCCGCGGCCCGCGCGATTAAATCGTCGCTCGTGCCGTTGGCCACTGCCGCGAGCGTACCCATCGAGCACGGAATCACCAGCATAGAATCGACTTCGTAGCTTCCGGAAGCGATGGAAGCGCCAACGTCCTTATTTGGGAGTATCTCGATCTTGCTCGTGGCGCGGCCGAGAATTCGGCTGGGCAACTGCCTTAAATCACCGGAAGAAAGACCTAACTCCTCGGCAAAAAGCCGCTGCCCTGTCTCTGTCACTACTAGGTGGACACGTGTTACGCGCGGATCATCTTCCAGCAGCATCAGCGTCTTCTGCGCCAAAAGGGCGCCGCTGGCTCCGGTCACACCTACGGTGATGATTTGTCCTTGTGCGCGCGGCATATGATCTGGATTCATTCAGTCTCGCAGCCGCTCTCGGCCAAGTCAAGAACGCCCATCTCGCGAGTCGCATCGCACGCTATACTGGAATCCTGGCCCAAAGGAGACGAAATTATGGCGAGTGTTCAACCTGCCAGAGAGCCTCTCGAGATCGCGATGGACTTCATCAAGCGCATTAATTCGGGCGATGCCGAAGCGATCTGCGAACTCATGACCGCCGATCACATTTTCCAAGACGCTCTCGGCAAGCGTTTCATTGGGCGAGACAAGATGCGCGAAGGTTGGCGCGCTTATTTCAAGACGGTCGCAGACTATCAGGTTCATGCCGACGAATTCTTCCAGACTGACGAGCGACTGGCGATTTTCGGCACTGCGAGCGGCACTTATTCGGGTGATGGCGGCGTTTCTTCGGACAAGTTCTGGAAGGTGCCAGCCGCTTGGCGAGTTGTGATCCGCGATGGACTCGTTGCAGAGTGGTGCGTTTACGCGGACAATCAACCTTTGCGAAAGCTTATGGGCGAACACCACCCCTAGAGTTCGCGGCTACGAATTCATGAAAGAAAGCGAACTTCACCGGCTATTGGATCTCGTGCGCCTCGGGGCGCTGCCACCAGAGCGTGCCGTTGCTCGTCTGAAGCACCTTCCCTTTGAGGATTTGGGTTTCGCGAAAGTGGATCATCATCGCGCGCTGCGCCAGGGCTATGCTGAAGTCGTCTTTGGAAAAGGGAAGACGCCCGAGCAGGTCGCGCAAATCGTTAAATCCATGCTTCGCCAGAAAGGCAGCCGCCAGAATGTTCTCGTCACGCGTGCCGACACCGCGACGTTCAAAGCTGTGCGTCGCGCAAATCCTTCCGCCAAAAGCACGGCGAAATTTCATCCCCTCTCGGGCGTAATTACCATCGAGCGCAGCCGCGAAATCACCGGCAAGGGGCAGATCTACGTCGTCTCGGCCGGAACTAGTGACATTCCTGTTGCAGAAGAAGCGCTCCTCACTGCGCGAATGATGGGCAATCGTGCCGAGCCTTTGTACGACGTGGGCGTTGCAGGCATTCACCGCCTGCTGGAGCATCGCGAGAAACTTGGGTCCGCGCGCGTCATTATCTGCGTCGCCGGAATGGAAGGCGCCCTCCCCAGCGTCGTCGGCGGACTCGTGGGTGTTCCGGTTATCGCTGTGCCGACCAGCACCGGCTATGGCGCAAGTTTCGGCGGGGTCGCCGCGCTCCTCGGCATGCTCAACAGTTGCGCCTCCAACGTCACCGTCGTCAACATTGACAATGGCTTCGGCGCCGGTTGCGTCGCATCCTGCATTAATCGCCTATAAAATTTGTTTGGGTCCAAAGAAGTGTCGAAGAGAAGCCGATGTTATGCCTTCAGAAGCGCTTTCATCACTCCGTGTCGCTGTGCGAATTGGATCGCTTTCTCTGCTTCAGCTAACGGAAATATGCGGGTGATGAGCGGCGTTGGATCGATTTTCCCTGATCGAAGGAGCGCGAGCGCCTTTGTAAACGGACCGCAGCGAGAACCCACCACTGTGATCTCCTTCACCACAATCGGCCAAGTTTCCACCGGCGCCGCGCCATGGAAAGTGGATTTCAAGACCAGCGTTCCACGCGGCTCAGCCAAGTGCTGCGCCAAAGCAAGGCCGCTCGGCGATCCCGTCGCTTCCACAACCAGTCCATAGCTTTCGCCGATACGTTTCGCATCCTTGGCGTTGCCGAATACGCGTTTTGTTTTCATTCCAGCGCGTCGCGCTAGCGCGAGTTTCTTCTCGTGTTTCCCGTACATCACCACATTCGGCAGCTGCGTCCGCAAAACACGGGCAACAAGCTGAGCAAGTTTTCCATCGCCCAAGACCGCAGCGCCGCGGAATTTCTTGATATCGATCTGATCGAGAATTTCGCAAGCGGCAGCCAGTGGCTCGACGAAAACTGCCTGCTCATCCGGAATTGAATCCGGAACCAAGTGCAGGTTCTCCAGCGGCAGTGCCAAACATTCCGCAAAGGCGCCGTCATGCCCGATGATGCCAAGCACGGTTCGGCGCGCACAATGCGTCTTCAATCCTCGCCGGCAAAAAGCGCACAACGGACGATAGCGGTAAGCCGAACAAGTCACATTGATCTCGCCAACGACACGCCGCCCCAGCCACCGATCCCGTTCACGACGTGAAACGCCCCGAACCTCCGCAACTTCGCCGACAAATTCGTGCCCGGGCGTCCCACGAAAGTCGTGATATCCCCGCAAAATCTCAATGTCAGTATTGCAAATTCCCGCCATACGAACGCGCACCAGCGCCCACCGCGCCCGCAATGTCGGCAGCGGTCTCTCTTTCATCAGGAGCTTGTGACGGTGAACTACAAAGGCGTGCACGGACTTTTCTATTCAGTCCCTTTTTGATTTTCGTTTCGGACTTGAGGTTGTTGGCAGTGCTTTTCTCTGCCGCCCCGAGAGGCTCTCTAGCAATTCGAATTTGGCTTCCATTTTTAGAAGGCGGCGATCCAATTCCACGTAGGAGTCAGCCAAAACTTTCACTTGCTCACTGAGGCTTCCGATTCGTTCTTCAATCAAGACGATCTTGCGGATTGCTGCCAGCGCCTCTCCTGCCCACGTCACCTACTGTTCCTCGCCTTCTTGAGAGTGCGGCGGACGTATTCAATCGTCTCGTCCAGCTTCTTGATCGTTCGGTCGGCGGAGAGGTTTGCAGCCCTAGCCAGGCTGCTTAGTTCCTGTTCCGTCTCAACAGGCACCGCTAGATACAGGTCCAGAGCGTCGCGGACTTCTTGGGAGAAAGACTTTCCCCGAAGCCTGGCTCGATGCACAAGTCGCTGCTTTTGTTTCGCATCCAGGTGTAACAATGCGGTGGCCATGGTTCCTCCTATATAACACCTATATCATAGCAAAACTGATGAAGGATGTTTAGTGAAGAGTGGCTGCTAGCGTTTTGAGTAGCAAGGGCTCCTGCTCAGGGAATACCGTGCGCAAATCAAGAACCAGGCGATCATCTTCCACGCGAGCAATGACCGAGACACCCGCGGGAGCCCGCCGCAATCGCTGCTCAAGTTGTGCCGCCGAATATCTCGCGCTAGCAATGCGTATCAGTTTCGTTGGAAGCGCCTGGGTTGGCGTGGAACCGCCGCCCGCTAACGAACTCCCTTCCGTGATTTCCAATTCCACTTCGCCCAACGGCAGCTCTGGAGTCAACTCTCGAAGAAAATTCTC
>WNFA01005145.1_pt1 | contig 10924 bp, 11 predicted proteins | sample 5400481 | NCBI WGS metagenome assembly WNFA01 (sample SAMN13153340, study PRJNA577476) | soil metagenome | isolation source: 120 cm saprolite under Douglas fir tree site 2 hole 1 replicate 2 | place: USA:California | collected 2015-04-18 | reverse complement strand
GATTGCGCTGGTCTTCGGTTGCGCCCGCGCCCACATGCACCATCATCCCGGCGGACTTGTTGATCACCGCCAGGTCAGCATCCTCGTAAACAATGTCGAGAGGGATATCTTCCGCGACTGCGCGCAAGGGCGCAGCCTCTGCCGCGGCCAGCACAACGACACGCTCTCCACCGCGCAATCGCATAGACGCTTTGGCGGCCAAGTCATTCACCAGTACCAGCTTTTGTGAGATGAGTTGCTGCACCCGGGCGCGGCTGGTTTCCTGCAACCGCACCACCAGGAACTGGTCCAGCCGTTTGCCGGCGTCATCCGCCGTTGCAGAAATCAGGAGTGGAAATTGAGACATGTAGGCGCGGGCGTCTACGCCCGTGCTCGTCCCCGAAGGGGACGATTCTTTTCCCTGGTAACCGAACCAGTCTACCGCGGCGCCGGCGCCGGAACCGCTCGGGGAGACGACTTTATCCACCAGATGAAACCGCCGGTGATCACGAGGCAAATGGAAATCAGCTGCGTGCCGGTCATGATGCCGCCGAAGACCGAACCGCGGCCAGGATCGTCACGAATAAATTCCAGAAAATAACGGGCCACGCCATAGAGCATCAGGAAAGCCGCCAGCACCTGCCCGTCAAACTTCTTGCGCTTGAAGAGCCACATCAGAATAAAGAAGTTGGCCAGCTCGACTGCCGCTTCGAACAGTTGCGTGGGCTCCAGCGGAACCCCCAGAGGCGTGTAGGAATTCAGATTGGCGACGGGATTGGTGAAGGTCACACCCCAGAAATGACTGGTAGGCTTGCCATAGCAACAGCCCGCGGCAAAACATCCGACTCGACCGATCGCGTGCCCAAGGGCCAGCCCGGGTGCGAAACCGTCCCATGTGGCCAGCGCCGGCATGTGGTGCTTGCGGATATACCAGACCGCGGCCGCGGCCGCGCCGATCAGCCCTCCGGAGAACACTCCGCCTGCCTGCAGGGTCGACCAGCTGAAAATGTCGCCCGGGTGAGCGCTGTAATAACTCCAGTCGTTGACGATGTAGAGAATCTTGGCGCCGATAATCCCGCACAGCACGACCATGACGCCCAAATTCCAGGCATCATCCGGATCGATTCCTTGTTTGCGCGAGTTACTCACGCTGACCCAAAGTCCGATCAGGACTCCCGTAGAAACCAGGACTCCGTAGGTAGGAAGGAAAAAACGGCCGATATGAAAGAGTTGCGGAAACACTATGAGTTTAGATGCGTCGCCAAGAGATTTTGCTACAGGTCAAGTTTAGCAGGTAGGAGCAAGCCAAGGCCGACCGGGGGTTCACGCAAACCAATCCACAAAAGAAAACAAGCCGACCCACTGTGCCGTGTGACGGGCCGAGAATGAACCCGTCGGTAGACGTTGGGCGCCCGCCGAGACCCTTTAGGCATCTCCGCATGGCGGAGCGCTGCACACCGGATCCTAGTTCGAGTCGAGCTCCCGTTCATTCAGCATTGGTTCAAAAATCGGTAACCGCCATCACCAACCCGGCAGGTCGGCTTTCAGTCAGGATGCTAGGGGAACATCCCCGCGTTGGCAATAGGGGGGACGCAAAAAGTTGGCACTCAGCTTGCCAGCGACTTACGTAACGGGAACGCCCGAGAGGAATGTGAGACGCGAACCACGTAGGGACAGGCCTCCCTTCGACTTCGCTCAGGGCAGGCTCTCGCCTGTCCAGCGGAGCGCAGATCCGCAGTCTGGTGGGTAGCTGGAAGCTGTCAGCGCTCAGCTATCAGCAAGAAACCAAAGTGTTGCGCAAAAGTCGGAAGTGTGGCGTTAACTGGTAGCTGACGGCTGAAAGCTGACAGCTTCACCCAACCCGCAGCTTCTCCCCCAGCACTTCATCCAGCGCGCTGGAGAGATGTTGGGCTCGCCTGAGGTAATCGCTGGATCCCACATCCTGATTCCGTTTCAGCAAGTGGTATTCATCGGCGATGTTCAGGGCCGCCAGCACCGCCAACCGGGCCGTATCCACGGTATGCGTCTGTTCGGCAACAGCACGCATTTTTCCGTCCACATACTCAGCCAGCTTAAGAATGTACTCCGCATCGGAGCCGCGCAGATTGTAGGCCTGGTCGAAAATCTCCACCCGGACCGGGTTGTTCCCGAGATCCTTCACCGCAGGATGTTTCGTGGGCGACGCCATGCTTGTTTCTCCTCAGGACCGCGACCGGGGACCGGATCAGCTGACCGCCTGCTCCTCGGAAATCGATTCGATTTGCGCCAGCATCTTCTCCACCCGGCCGCGAATCTCCTCGCGCTCCTTCCGCAGCCGCACCATTTCGCGGCGCAGGCTCTCAAGCTCTTCTTCGCGCTCCTCCAACTGCTGCCGTAAACGCTGCGTGTCGCGCTCCGCAGCCGCTCGAGCCTCTCGTCCAGACTTGTACAGCTCAATGGTGCGATAGACTTTCTCTTCGAGGGCCTGAAAATCGTCAGCCGGAACCTGGGCAGATACCCCTTCAGCCATTCTCACAGACATGGTGCCACCACTTCCTAAAAAGGCAAATTTGGAAACTTGAGCGCAGTATACCGCAGAAACCTGTGTATGGAGCATTAAGGAAAAGACGCGCGGAGCAGTGTCTCAGTTTTAACTCTTGCGTAGCCGTCTGTACCAGAAGATTGCTCCGGCGTGCCCTCCGAAAATACCAATAACGATCAACACTACTGACGTTACAAGACCTCCCGTACTTCGCGCTGGCGATACATACTGGGCATACCCGAGTGCCGTCCCCAGCAAGGCAAAAACCGAACCAACTACAATGTGAGCGAAATATTGGAAAGGCGTGGTGTTCTTTTCCTGTGCGTAGGTGTACAGGCCAATTCCTGGTTTGGATGCCTTCTTGGAGTGCTTCACAGAAGCCATATTGCACCGATCCGATTGACCCCAGGACTATTAGTACCTGGCGAGGGCACAATGTCCTCGCGACAGCCGGCGGGACGCCGGCGCTACGAAACCCGAAGCCCTACCTCGGTATCCGCAACTTCCGCAGCCGCTCGCCCGCCGCATCCAAAGTCTCATCGCGCTTGCAAAATGCAAACCGCACCTGTTGCGCCCCGTCCCGGGGATCGTTGTAGAAGCTCGACCCCGGCACCGTGGCCACTCCAATTTCTTTCACCAGATACTTCGAGAACTCGAGATCGTTCTCGAACCCGAAGGCGCCGATGTCAGTCATGACGTAATACGCGCCGCGAGGCAGAAAGCAGCGAAAACCAACCTCGTCCAATACAGGGATGAGACGATCGCGCCGCTTGCGGTATCCCTCCGCCAGTTCCGGGTAGTAGTTCGCCGGCAATCCCAAGGCTGATGCCCCGGCCTCCTGCAACGGAGCAGGCGCGCCCACGGTCAGAAAATCATGCACCTTGCGAATGGCGTCGGTGATCGCGGGCGGCGCGACTGCCCATCCCACACGCCATCCCGTGACGCTGTAGGTCTTCGACAAGCCATTGATCGTGATCGTGCGCTCGCGCATTCCCTCCAGCGTGGCCATGGAAATATGTTGCGTGCCGTCATAGAGGATGTGCTCGTAAATTTCGTCGGTGATGGCGAGAACGTTGAACTCCACGCACAGATCGCGGATCAACTCCAGTTCGCCACGGGTGAACACCTTGCCGGTGGGATTGTTGGGCGTATTTACGATGATGGCCTTGGTGTGACTATGGAACGCCGCCCTCAATTCGCGGGGATCGAAAGTCCATTCGCCATCGGAGGCGGCCGGCGGACGCAGCTTCACAAATCTCGGCCTGGCCCCGGAAAGAATCGCATCCGGTCCGTAGTTCTCGTAGAACGGCTCGAAGATCACGACCTCGTCGCCAGCGTTGCACACGGCCAGCAGGGCCGAAATCATGGTCTCGGTGGAACCGCAGCAGACCGTAATTTCGCGCTCCGGATCCACCGCGATGTCCTGCCATAACTGCATCTGCCGGGCGATGGCGTTGCGGAGGTTCTTCGCTCCCCAGGTGATGGCGTACTGATTGACGTCGGCCGCAATCGCCTCCTGTGCCGCACGCTTGATCTCCGCCGGAGCCGGGAAATCCGGAAAGCCCTGCGACAGGTTGATCGCCCCGTGCAGCATGGCCTGGCGCGTCATCTCGCGGATCACGGACTCGGTGAAGTGCGCGACTTTGCCGCTAAGAAAAGACTTCTGCTGGATGGCTGTTTCCGCCATAGAAGTGAGCCTAGCACAATCGCCAAGAACCGCGTGGGGACAGCCGCCCTCGGCTTTCCAGCCGAGCCCAGCTGGCAGCGCTTGCCTCGGCCCCACACGGATATTGCCGGGTTCTAGTGGGCAGCCTGGGCGCGAATAAAAAACTGTCCTTTATCCATTTTCGCCGGCACCGCCACATCAAAGAACCCAACCATCATTTCCTGATAGGTTTGATCTCCCCAGGTGACAGTGGCATTAGGGTCAGGGTTATGCGGGTTGTTGCGTGAGTTGTCATACCACGCTACGGCGCGCAGCCTGGTTCCAGCCTTCAGCAGTCTCGGCTCCGCCAACCGATAGCTCAACTGCCAGTGGAAGTGATAATTCACGCGCAACAGCGTCTCCACCGATCCATCCGGCCGCACGATGTCGTATTCGAAACGCTTTCCGCGCAGATGCATGTGCGGAAACAGGCTGAGCAGAGTGGCGTCATTCGGCAGCGTGCCCTGCACCTCCACGCGGAAGTCATCCGCGCCCGGTGGAATGATAAACGCGTGATCGTTGAGCTGCAGAGTGATCACACGCTGCTGCGCTGGCGCCTTCGCGAATACCAGGCCGATACGGCTCTGATCGCTTCCTGCGCTTCCATTGGTCGTGTAGTGCACCTGGAACACGAGGTCCGATCCCGCGGGAACGAACTTCGCCATTCCATCCGGCCAATGATCCGGCGAACTGCCCGGCGCGTACACCAGCAGCAGATCGCTGGTGGTTCCATGCGCGTCCAACCGGTCTTTTGCATCGCGCAGCGTCGAGGCGGTAAAGGGCACGCCAATCGGAGCATGCCGCAGCCAATCGGAATCCGGCGGCCGGATGTAGACGACGGCATGATGCACAAACTGCGGACCGGTCGGATGAACCTCCGCCATCTGTATCCACTTGTCTTCACTGAAATGCGCAGGCACAATTTCGTACGTATATTCCACGTCGCCATCCGCCGGGATTGCGACCGGCTTCGGCATTTGCAGAACTACGTCCGGCTTCGCAATGTTCCATCCCTCCGGCCACTGCCGTGGGGGCGGAGCGTCGCGCGAATCGCCGGGCGGAGCGCCGGATTCCACCCATGCCAGCAGCGCCGCGATCTGTTCTTCGGTGAGCGACGGATCGTTGGAAAAGTGCCCAAAGCGCGGGTCAGCAAACCACGGCGGCATCATTCTGCTCTGAACCGCTTTCGCCAGGGCCGGTGCCCATGTCCGAGTCTGCTCATACGTTGCCAGCGGAATGGACGCGATTCCGCCGGGACGGTGACAACTCTGGCAATGGCTTTGAAGGATGGGGAGAACGTCTTTATAAAAGGTGGGGGCCCGGGGCGCTATTTGACCTGAAGCAAAAAGGGAAGTTAAGAAAAGCCCGATGAGGAGGATTGCGACCGACATCAGTAAGACCGTGTGGAACCGGGTCGGAGCCTGCCCTGAGCAAAGTCGAAGGGACCCGGCGGGCCGAGCGCAGCTCGGCAATGTTTCTGCGCGCAGCTTCTTTAAACTCGCTGTTTGCCGCCCAACTGTTCAAGTGCCCTGACGATTCGCGCCGACCACTGTGCCACTTCATCTTCGCGCAGCGTACGCTCGGCCGACTGAAACCGGGCGCGCAGCAGCATCGAATATTTTCCCGCCGGAACATTGCCTCCGCGGAAAGTCTCCACCGGAACGAAATTGCGCAATTCCGCCAGGCCGAGCCCGGTCACGCTCCTGTAAATCTTCTCGTACGCCACTCCATCGTCAAAGACAAATGAGAAATCGCGTTCCACAGCGGGATAGCGCGGCAAAGGCTGGTAACGCACGATACGCAAACCATGCGGGTAGAGTCGATCAAGATAGAGCTCGGCAATAAGGACGTCCTGGCGCAACTTGCGCGCGGCCGCAATCTCCGGATCAATTTGGCCGAACTGGGCCACAGTCGCGCCATCCATCAGCACCCGCGCTGAGCGTCCAGAATGATAATAGTCGGCGGTCTGCGCATCGTAGCAGAGCACCTTGTGCTGAAAGGCGTGCAGGAGGTTTTCCACGTCGCCCTTCAGCTGGAAAAATCCTCCATCGTGGGTGCCCCAGCCGGGCGTTTGTGGCGAGGGCGGGCTCGTCCACCCCAGGCAAATGCGCTTGGGCTCTGCCGTCGCTGTTCCCGCTCCTTCGAAGACGCTGCCCGCCTCGAACAGGCGCACGCTGTCCACCCCGCGGTTGAGATTGTAAGCCAGCATGTTGAGCACGCCCGGCACCAGCGAACCGCGCATGACTGACGCCTCTTCGCTCTGGGGATTGGCCAGTTCCACCACTGGCACCGAAGAAAATGTCTCCGCATCCTGGTGAGAGATGAAGGTCAGCGAAACCGCTTCGTTATAACCGAGGGCGAGCAGAGAAGTGCGCAGCTTGCTGTCCTTCTCCGCGTCTGGCGGCTCAACCACGGCCCCGGCATAAGCGGGCAGAGTGTTGGCGAATTTGTCGTAGCCGTGCAGGCGCGCGATCTCTTCCACCAGATCGACTTCCCGCTCTACATCCAGCCGCCAACTGGGAATATGGACGGTGAAATCGGGGTCGCCGCCCCGCTCCGGCATCATCTCGAAACCCAACTGCTTGAGGATGCGAAAGATTTCGTTGGTCTCCAGTTTTTCTCCCAGAATGCGGTGCACCTCGGAAAGATGCAGCGCCACCGGAGCCAGATCGACTTGCCGCGCAATCACGTCGGTCACGCCGCCATTGAGTTCGCCACCGCCGGACTCCAGGATCAGTTCCGCCACGCGGTCACACGAAAGTACGGTGGACTCGAAATCCGCGCCGCGTTCGAAGCGATGCGAAGCATCCGTGTGCAGACCGTGGCGCCGCGACATTTTGCGAATGATGCCCGGGTCCCACCACGCCGATTCGATCAGGATGTTGCGGGTCTTGTCGGTGATCATGGTGTCGAACCCGCCCATCACTCCCGCAAGCGAAACCGGTCTGCGCGCGTCCGCGATGATCAAGTCTTCGCCGCTCAATTTGCGGTCGACCCCGTCGAGAGTCTTGAGCGTTTCACCATCCCTGGCATAACGCACGATCAGCTTGCCGCCTTCGAGCAGGTCGAGATCGAAGACGTGGGTCGGCTTCCCCATTTCCCACAGCGTGTAGTTGGTCGCATCGACCGCGTTGCTGATCGGCCGCTGGTCGAGCAGGCCAAGCCGGCGCGCGATTCTGGCCGGCGAAGGTCTGATGGCAACATTCCGCATCACTCTCGCGCTGAATCGCGGACATAGTTCAGGCTCGGCAATCTCAATCGGAAAAGGCGCGCCTTTAGTCGCTGGGGTCGCCGGCAGCTTCGGCTCGATCCGTTTCAACGGCAGGTTGTAGATCACTGACGCCTCGCGGGCCACCCCGTAGTGATTCATGGCGTCAGGACGATTCGTGCCAATTTCCATCTCGAAGACCGTGTCTTCACCCGAACCGCTGATCCCCTCGACGGCAATTCCGACCGAAGTAAGGTCCTGCGCCAGGCGGAGATTGTCCACCTTGGGATCAACGAACTCGCGCAGCCATGTGGGAGAAAGTTTCATTCTAGCTCTCAGCTTTCAGTCGTCAGCCCTTAGCAAGGGGTACCTTGCTGATGGCTGATAGCTGACGGCTGAAAGCTCCTACCCAAACTGCTCCAAAAACCTCACATCCCCGTTGAAGAACAACTGAATATCATCCACCCCATATTTCAGAATCGCGATGCGGTCCGCGCCCATGCCAAAGGCGAAGCCACTGACTTTCTTGGGATCGTAATTCACGAACCCATACACGTTCGGATCCACCATGCCGCAGCCCAGAATCTCGATCCATCCCGTCTGCTTGCACGGACGGCAGGGCTCGCTGCCACGCTTTCCGCTGCCTCCGCAGATGAAGCACGACACCAGCATCTCCGCGCTCGGCTCGGTAAAGGGAAAGAACGACGGCCGGAAGCTGGTCTTCACACTCGATCCGAACAGCGCTTTCATGGCGTGGTCGAGCGTGCCCTTCAAGTCGCAGAACGTGATGTTCGTGTCCACCGCCAGTCCTTCGATCTGGTGGAACATGGGCGAGTGGCTGGCGTCCGGCGGATCGTTGCGGTGCACCATGCCCGGAATCACGATGCGGACCGGCGGCTTCATCTTCTCCATGGTACGAATCTGCACGGGGGAGGTGTGCGTCCGCAGCAGCAGGCGCTCGCGCTGTGGCTTCGCTTCCTGCCTGGCGATGAAAAGAGTATCTTGCGTGTCGCGCGCCGGATGGTTGGGCGGAAAATTGAGCGCCTCGAAGTTGTAATAATCGGTCTCGATCACCGGACCCTCCTGCACCGAGTAGCCGAGATTGCGAAACACAGAGACGATCTCGTGCACCGTCTTGATCACGGGATGTTCCGCGCCGAGAGGACGGGGAATGCCGGGGAGGGTGATGTCGAGGGCGTCGGGACCAGCGGTCGCGACCACAGTTCCGAGCGAAGCTCTTACGCTCGCCCCAGCTCGAATAACCGCTGTCGCGGCACCGGGCCGAGAATTGTCCACGGCCTGGGTAACCGTAGCCTTAAGTTCATTGACCCGCTGCCCCACTTCGCGCTTCGCGTCTTTCGGCGCCGCCTTCAGCCACAGATCATTGATCTGCGTTAGCACACCGTTCTTCCGCGCCATCCAATGATCGCGGAAGGTCTTCCAGTCAGCTTCATTCTTGGCCGCTGCAGCCTCCTGCTTCAGCGCGGCAAGCAGTTTCTCAACAGCCTTGTCCAGCGCCGCGGCGGAGTAGCTCTTAAGTTTGGGGACGGTGTACATGAAACCCAGTTGTTAGTTTCTAGTTCGCAGTTCCTAGTTTGGAAGCGAGTAAGAGTGCCGGCGCGGCTGTAGAACTGAAGCCAAGTGCCAAATGCCAAGTGCCGTTTTCTACGCTGCCCCGCCGAGAGCGCCCTTCGCCTGCTCGGCGAGGCTCTTAAACGCGCCGGGATCATGGACCGCGAGGTCGGCCAGGATCTTGCGATCCAGTTCCACTCCGCCCTTTTTGAGCCCGTGGATGAACTGGTTGTAACTCATCCCATTTTGCTTGGCGGCAGCCCCGATGCGCACGATCCACAGCGAGCGGTATTGACGCTTCTTCTGTTTGCGTCCGGAGTAGGCGAACTTCAGTCCGCGCTCCACGGCTTCTTTGGCGGCCCGGTAAAGTTTGGATTTGGTTAGGAAATAACCGCTGGCGCGGTCAAGAATCTTTTTGCGCTTGGCGCGACGCTTGGTTCCCCGTTTTACACGAGGCATGGGTAGCTCCTTTTTGACTTCAAAGTTACGGCGGCTGGAGGTAGGAGACTCAAAGGTCTGATCACCTCTTCACACGCCTGGGCCGCGTTTCCAACAGACTTGCAGCCACCAACGCGGGCGGGTTGCCCGCGTCTACACGAACAACATCTAGTACGGAATCATTCGCTTGATCTTGGGCGTATCCGCGTCGCTCACCAGGACCGCTTGACGCAGCTTGCCTTTACGCTTCTTATCTTTGGACGTCAGCATGTGGCGCAGGTGCGAATGATGGCGCTTGACCTTGCCTGTGGCGGTCTTCTTGAAGCGCTTCGCGGCGCCCTTATGTGTTTTCAGCTTGGGCATAAATCCTCGTTCAGCAACTGGCACTTAGCAATTGGCATTTGGCCAAATCGGCATTTGTGTAACTAAATGCCAAGTGCCAATTGCTAAGTGCTGTTTGAAATTCCTACGCCTGGTTTGCCCGGCCCGGGGCCGGCTGCGATTGCGCTGGCTGCTTCTGTCCCGCGTCCTTCTTGGGCGCCAGGATCGCGTGCAGTGTATTACCTTCCTGCCGCGGCCGGAATTCCACGATGCCCTTGTCGGCGATATCTTTGATCAGCCGTTCCAGGATTTCGCGTCCCAGGTTGGTGCGCGTCATCTCCCGTCCGCGGAAGAAAATCGTCGCCTTGACCTTGTCCCCATCGTCCAGGAACCGCAGCACGTGGTTCTTTTTCGTCTGGTAATCGTGGTCGTCCACATTAATGCGGAACTTCACTTCCTTGACCACAATCACTTTCTGATGCTTCTTGGCTTCGCGTTCTTTCTTTTCCTGCTGATACAAAAATTTCCCGTAGTCCATGATCCGGCAGACAGGCGGAATCGCGGTGGGCGAAATCTCGACCAGGTCCAGGTTCTTTTCGCGGGCCATTTTGAGCGCTTCGTAGGGAGGCAAAATACCAATCTGCTGGCCTTCGTCATCAATTACGCGGATTTCCCGCGCCCGAATGCGCTCGTTTGTACGGATAAAGCGTTTATCGATACAGCCCTCCCCTTAACCACTGGCACAGATGAGATAAAAAAGTATAGCATGACCGACGATTCACGACATCGCAGACAGGAAAAAGCCACGGCAATCAGCCGTGCCTCCTCTCCTTGACACGATCGCCGACGAGTTAGCCGCGAAATAACCGCCCGCTTTCAAAGTGAAATTCTCAACTCGCCACGCCGACTAGTTCTTCATCCTCGACCTTCTCAACCCTCACCCGAATCCACTGGTTGGGTGCATGGGTTCCGGTCAGCCGCAGTTGCAGATAATTATCGGTAAGGGCTTCCGTGCATTCCCCGCCAGGATCGCGCCCTGAGACACTCAGCGTAATAGTTTCCACCGTCATGCCGACAAATTCACGCATAAATGCCAGCTTCTTTTCTGACGCGATTTCGCGCAGAATGCGGCTGCGCTCGCGGGCGACGTGCACCGGGACCTGCCCGGACATCTCTGCCG
>WNFA01007503.1_pt1 | contig 10925 bp, 9 predicted proteins | sample 5400481 | NCBI WGS metagenome assembly WNFA01 (sample SAMN13153340, study PRJNA577476) | soil metagenome | isolation source: 120 cm saprolite under Douglas fir tree site 2 hole 1 replicate 2 | place: USA:California | collected 2015-04-18 | reverse complement strand
TCCCTTGCTCATTGAAGACCATGCTGCCCCCATCGAAGACCAGCTCATCCTGCCCGCCAACCATGTTGAGATAGGCAACGATGACGCCATTATCGGCGGCGCGTGTTGCAAGCATCTCCTCGCGAAAAACCTCTTTGCCGGCATGATAGGGCGAGCCGTTGATATTGAGGATCACCTCGGCACCAGCATGCGCCTGCATCGTCATTGGTCCGGTGGGATACCAGATATCTTCACAGATAGTGACGCCTACACGTACCCCGTTGATCAGGAAAATGGGAGCCTGGCGCCCGGCCTGAAAGTAGCGGTTCTCATCAAAGACGCCATAATTGGGCAGATAGTGCTTATGGTACGTCCCAATAAGCCTTCCCCCGTGCACAATCGCCGCCGCGTTATAGATGTCGTCGTCTCGGTCCACAAATCCGATCACCGCCGTCAACCCTGGCAAATCCCCGCTCACAGCAATCAATTCATCCAATTTACGCAAGTTAGCGGCAACAAAACCCGGCTTGAGCAGCAAGTCCTCGGGTGGATATCCCGCCAGTGCCAATTCAGGGAAGCAGACAATATGCGCGCCAGCAGCATGGGCTTGCTGCATAGCCATCCGTATCTTCTCGGTATTGCCTTCCAGATCACCCACAGTACCATTGAACTGGGCAAGCATGACCCGTAGAGGTATGATATTCATGTGTGACGTCCTTTCGAGTAGGGGCGATCCCTTGCGGTCGCCCGGCGGCTGGGTGTGTCTTGCCATCGCCCGGCGGCTGGGTGTGTCTTGCCATCGCCCAGCCGCTGGGCGCGTCTTGCGGAACTATCTGGTGGCAGGTATGCCCTGCCATCAAGGAGTAAATTCATCATGGAGATGCAACTGTACATCTTACACGTTATCCCTTTTGTTATTCTTGTCTATCTTGTGGTCCTACTGTTTATCCGTCCGCTGCGCACCGTCGTCCTGGCTTCCCTGCTCGGCGGGCTAACACTAGGTATCATCAATGCGCTCGCCGATCTCCTCGCCTACTATGCCCACTGGTGGCACTATTCAATCGACGGCCTGGTATTTCACTTGCCCTTACCATTTTATCTTACACCAATTCTGGTCTATGGTGGAATTGTCTACCTGCTTATCTGGCGCTTGTGGCGTGGGCGAAGGCATTGGCTCGCTCTGCTGCTGTTGGTCGGTATCCCTCTTTTCGGTTTTGTTCGTGACCTCTTCGGTTCGGCAGTTTCACATTCAACCTACCTGACATGGGATAGCTTCTTGGCCGGGCCTCTGGATTTTCTGTTCTGGCTGCTGATGTTTTATGCAGGGTTCCTGGTCTTCAGACATCTGGCTCCTGATCGTGAGATATCTATAGGGGCGTGATTATGGAAATTAACGAAATACCCCGGACACCGTAAAAGGGGATAAAACGCCTGTAGGGGCCGATTTATCGTGCCCACCGCCGATGTATCGGCCCTGGCAAACCCAATGGCATGTCCAGATCAATTTGTTAATATGCATAATCACGCCCGTACGCAGCTATGTGCTCTGCCAGCCCTTGTTCATAGGTATCTGCCAGGGGCATAAGCGGCCAATAGGAGTGGGCGGTGTCGTTCACTGCCAGAATCACGCCGAAGCGATACAGGCAAATTGCCAGCATAGGAGCGTGATTAATCACGCCCGTATCACTCGCATTTTGTGCCAGTGTTGCCACTGCCAGGCAACCGATCGCGCGATTTGGCCCGGAGGCAAATTGCCAGGTAACCAGCTTGGTGAAATCTCCCGCTGCGAAGCGATATGCTACACTCAGACTGATCTTATCCCGTGCCAGTACGCAGGCGAGACCACCGGGAATAGATGTAAAAGCAAGAAGACTAACATGCCACTGCGTGCGATCCCAGGTAATATGCAGCGACACAAGATGCTCGACAAGCACATCTGGTTGGTCCTGGGCTATGATCTGGCCACCAGCCGTGGCATACTCCCAACTAGAGCGTATACTCGCAAAAACATCCCAGCTCTTCTCTCCGGTTAACAATGGCTGGATCGGCTTCGTGCAAAAGAGTCGACAGTCTTGTACGAGTCTCCTGCTACATGGCTTACCAATCACCCTGAGATTGCATGGTATTAAGAATCTGCTATCTGTATCCAACCGAAAGCGCAGTGTAGCACGCAGCTGTTGGGTTGCCGTACTAAAAAACAACTTCTGCTGTTGAGAAAAAAAGTGTTCTCCAGGCCGCACAGTCTCACTAGATTCCAACGCGTCTAAACTTTCCTGCGCTGTCTGGATCAGTGCCGTGCGCAGATCGCTTACCTCAACCTCAAAGTCATCCTCAGATCGATTGTGCTCTGTGTCTTTCATCGGCTACTCCCGCCGCCAGGCCATCCCAGGACGGTGGGGAGTCCCGCCCTGGAAGGGACAGATATCCTACGGACCTTGTCGTACAGCATCCAAAATTATCTGATCGATTAACTGTTCAACGGGAGCACGATCATCTGTGAAATAGATATTCGTAGTACGCTCTTCACGCATATGCCCATAGAGAAGGCTGGCCTGGACCACGCTCTGGAGCAGCGCATTTGTCAGCTTTGCAGCATTGATGCGAAAATTGCCGAGCGACGTTGGCGCATTCGTGCCGATAATCAGGCTATTCGTAAAGCGTTCAGTATCAATAATGTAGACGTTGGGGAATGCCCCGTGCATCGTTTGTGCCAGAGCCTCCACTAGCCGAAAATCTTTATTGGTGCGCCCGGCATTGATAACCGCTACCCCACTAGGGGTGAGATGTGCGCGCACCTCCTGGAAGAACTCCAGTGTGGTCAGTTGAAAGGGTACATAGGGTTGCTGGTAAGCATCGATACCGATGACATCGTACTTCTGTGATGTCGTCTGCAAGTAGTAGCGCCCATCCTGTACTATGACATGCAAGTTAGGTTCGTCCATGTGGAAATACTGTCGACCGAGATCGACAATGGCGCCGTCGATCTCAACTCCATCGATGGGAACCGGACCATAGGCAGCATTGATTTCGCGCGGTATAGTGCCTGCTCCTAACCCAATGATACAGACCCGCCGCAACTGATTCGGTGTGAAAGGTGGTTTATTGAAGTACGGCGCGATCATGAAATAATCCCAGGGACCTCCCGTGAGTATCCGCTTGGGATTATAGATGGAATGAATTCCCACGCCTTCGTTCAGCACTAACTGCATTTCATCACCCACACGCACGACCTGGATGTAGTTATAAGCCGATTCGCGTTCGGCAACGAGTACACCCCTTCCCTCGCTGCCACTGGGTGGTTTGATTGGCCCATGCATGCTGAATATTGCCATGCCCATCGGGACCAGCAGCAAAATAGAGAGCCAGGGTGACCGCAAACGGCGCCACATACCTGGTAGTATATGGTAGGGGCGACCCTCGCGGTCGCCCTGGAAGCCCACGCGTAAACGCTTGCGCCGGTCAGGGGAACTAGGAGGTTGTGGTCTGCTGAGTTGGGTGACAATCAGTCCAATGACCGACATCACGAGCAAGGAGACGGCAAAGACAAAAAAGGTATAGCGTGTGCCAATAGTCGGGATCAGCCAGAGGACAGGTAAGAAGGTGCCCAGGATACTCCCTGCAGTGGAGATAGCATAGAGCTGCCCTGCTGTATGCCCTGATTTTCCTACCTGTTCGATGCGCAGGCGGATCGCAAAGGGTGAGACACAGCCGAGCAAGATCATAGGAATAGCGAAAAGCAGTATCACCGAAACAAGTGAGCCGTAAAAAACGCTCACGGAATAGGTGGCAAAGGCGGTCAGCGACCAGCCGAGAATCGGACTTGCGATGAAAGGAATAACACCTATCAGAAAAGCCGCTGCCGTCGTCAATAGATAGAGCACGCCAGGCCGCGGATAGCGGTCAGCCAATCGCCCGCCAATATAGTAGCCAACGGTAAGGTAGAGCAGAATGAGACCAATCAAATTGGCCCACACAAACAAAGAAGTACCAAAATAAGGCGCAAGCAGTCGCGAGGCTGAAAGTTCAACGGCCAGAGAGCAAGCCCCTGCAATAAAGACAAGTAAGATCAACAACCAGCCCTGCAAACTGCGGCCCGTGGTCGGAGCAACCGTCCCCTCCTCAAGCTCTGTCTCGCGCGAACCGGAGGTAGTGGTAGACATAACAAAACTCTCTTTCGTTTCCTGGTACCCGCAAGGAGCACCAGTACATTTCATGGAGATACAACTCGGACCCCTGTAGTGTAGACCCCTTCGCCTCTTGTTGCTGCCGGCCTGGCTGCCACAGAGCCGTCTAGCCTCTCACCTCTCTTGCGCTCAATCCTTCGCCTCTTGTTGCTGCCGGCCTTGCTGCCCCAGAGCCATCCAGCGTCTCACCTGCCTTGCGCTCAATCCTTCCCCTCTTGTTGCTGCCGGCCTGGCTGCCGCAAAGCCATCCAGCCTCTCACCTCTCTTGCGATACATCCTTCCCCTCTTGTTGCTGCCGGCCTTACTGCCTGCGGCAGTAAGGCCGGCAGCAACAAAAAAGCCTCTTGCGAACCACCGAAGGTGGTGAGCAGTCCTGAAGAGTTACCATATGTATATCATATCAAATCCCTACCCAGATATGGTACAATGACCTAGTGTAGCAAGCAATGCCATCTAACGTAAAGGAAATAATGTGTGCCCGAACCTGGAATAAAATATTGTCCAGTATGCGCTTCTTCTCTCGAAGAAAAACACATCTTCGACGCTCTACGCCTCACCTGCTCAGAGTGCGGCTTTATCTACTTTCTTAGCCCAAAACTGGTAGCTGTCGTCGTCCTCTACCATGAAGGGAAAATCCTGCTCGGAAAACGTAATATCAACCCAGGGAAAGGCAAATGGAGTTTCTTTAGTGGCTATGTAAACAGAGGAGAATCGCTAGAGGACGCCGCAATCCGTGAGGTAAAAGAGGAAACAAACCTGGACATACAATTGGAAAAGTTGATAGGAGTCTATAGCGCAAACGAAAATCCCAACGTCCTCATCGCATATCAGGCCAGCATAGTCAACAATGAGCTAAGCGGTTTAACCGCACAGGCTGACGAAGTCAGCGAACTCGCCCTTTTCACCGCGGAAGAACTACCAGAATTAGCCTTTCCCTTCGACGAACAGATTTTGCATGATTGGAAGAACCAGAGTAGGTAACCCCTTGCCCTGATACCCATACATTCCGCCATCTAAACGAGCAACACCATGATCCCAGAAGAACTCCAATCGCAGCTCATCCAACACGGTATCACAGCCTTCGATGAAACGGCCCTCCGTGAAACCCTCGAAACACATGTCGAAACCTATACCCTCATCAAACTAGCCCCCTGGCCTGCTCGTCGTTGGAAGTGTCGTTACCGCCTACTGATAGGCGATATGATACACGACGCCCAAAGCGCCGCAGAAGCCTACGCCCTGGCACTGCTCGCCATCTTACCCCATTAACCCCGTCCATTCACACGCACTGTTATATCGTTGGAGAATTGCCCAAAACCGGCGAGCGAAACGATGTCGTAGGAGCCCGATTATGGACATTAACGAAATACCCCGGACACCGTAAAAAGGGATAAAACGCCCGTAGGGGCCGATTTATCGTGCCCACCGCCGATTTATCGGCCCTGGCAAACCCAATGGCATGTCCAGATCAATTTGTTAATATGCATTATCGCGCCCGCGGGGCTGGGTGGGGCCAACTCTGCCGAATTCGCCAAAGTTTCACTGTTCCTAAATCAGCCCTTGAATCGTTTCTATACTATAGGCAGGAACCATTAACACATGGTTCCCCCAACAACCTTTATCGTCACCTGTAGTATCCTGAAAGGGATCCTTAGTATGCAACGTACTATGTGCAAGGGGAAAATTCACCGCGCCACCGTTACCCAGGCCAACCTGAACTACATCGGCAGCATTACCATCGACCAGGACCTGCTCGAAGCCGCTGACATCTATCCCTACGAAAAAGTGCAGGTGGTCAATATCAGTAACGGATCGCGCCTGGAGACCTACACCATCTCTGGTGCCCGTGGCTCAGGCGTCATCTGCCTCAACGGAGCCGCCGCTCGCCTCAACACTGAAGGCGACATAGTCATTATCATAAGCTACGGATCGTATGACGAGCAAGAAATTCGCTCGCTAGAGCCACGCATCGTCTTCGTTGATGATCAGAACCACATCATCGAGACGAAATGTGTGCCATTGCTCGAAATGCTACCAGAGGCCTATCTCGAAGCCGTTTACTAACGACTGAGCACTAGTCACATTCATTCAACCGCCCGGTTGGATGGATTATTGCATAACCCGTCCCTACCAAACGTTTGTCAGACTCCCCATTGCCTACATTCGCACCCTGGTGATATAGTGTGTAGCAGATCAGGCGGCAGAATTATAGTAGAAGCCCACCGCATTGCCCTTCTGTAAGCACATTTGATCTTACAGAAGCGAGGCTTAGGTAGAAGAAGGGATACTAGCATGTCCCAGAGCCCACAATCACTTGCGCCGGTTCGTCCTCGCCATCCCTTCTCAGAGCGGGTAATCGCCCTCGGTGCTCGGCTCTGGCATGCCATTGGGTGGATTTGGAGCACGGTAATTGTCGGCGGGTTCCTCGTCGGGCTGCTCCTCTCTTACTTGATAACGGGAACGAGTGGGCTCCCGAATCCTGACCCGCGCACCTGGTTCTTCATACGTCCACTGCTTGCTCATCCTCTGGTCACATCCATCGTGCTCATCGTCGCGCTTCTCCTCTCACTCGGCAGTAACCTCGCGGCTCGTCACGAAAAACGAGAGCAACAAGAGCAAGAACGGGCACGTGAAGAATCACTGAAGGATATTGGCAGAGGGGTCCGAGAGTTACTTGAGGAACGCAAAACTCCACCCACTTCCACTCCCAGCCCGGCACCTGTTGCTAGCGCTGTATCCATATATCCCGATACTTCACCTCCTTCCACGCCTGTCTGCACTGTCCCCTACCGCCGCAATCCCTTCTTCACCGGGCGTGAGAATCTGCTCACACTGCTGCATGACCGGCTCACAACAACCGGGGCCGCAGCGCTCACCCAGGCCCTGGCCATCAGCGGCTTAGGTGGGATTGGGAAGACGCAAACCGCTGTCGAGTTTGCCTATCGGTATCAGCAGGACTATCAGTACGTCCTGTGGGTCAGGGCTGCCGCTCGTGATACCCTCATTGCCGACTTCGTGACCATAGCAGCGCTGCTGCACCTGCCAGAGAAAGACGAGCGGGATCAGACCCGCGTGGTGGCGGCGGTCAAAGACTGGCTGGCACAGCACGCCGGATGGCTGCTCATCCTCGACAACGCCGACGACGTAGAACTGGCCCGCACGTTTTTGCCAGCGCAGGGCAAGGGACACATCCTGCTCACGACCCGCGCCCAGGCGACGGGAGCCGTTGCCGAGCCGATTGCGGTGGAGAAGATGGATCAGGACGAGGGTATGCTCCTACTGCTGCGACGGGCGCGTGTGCCGGCGGCTGATGCGCTGCCCGACAAGGCAAGCGAGGCGGACCGCACAACGGCCAGGACGATTGTAAAAGCAATGGATGGACTGCCGCTGGCCCTCGATCAGGCGGGAGCCTACATCGAACAAACCGGCTGCGGCCTCTCACGCTATCTGGAACTGTATCAGCAGCGCAGGACCGATCTGCTGCGCTGGCGGAGCGCATTATCCCCGGAGTACCCGCATACCGTGGCGACCACCTGGTCCCTCTCGTTTCGGCAGGTGGAGCAGGTCAACCCTGCTGCCGCCGACCTGTTGCGGCTCTGCGCGTTTCTCGACCCGGATGCCATCCCTGAAGAGATCATCACCAAGGGTGCATCGCAGCTCGGCCCGGTGCTCGAATCCGTCGCCTCGGATGCCTGGAAGCTCAATGAAGCGATTGACGTACTGCGCACCTACTCCCTGATTCGACGCACGCCTGATGCGCAGAGCCTGGTCATCCATCGCCTCGTCCAGGTGGTGCTCAAGGATAGCATGGACCCCCAGGTGCAACGGCAGTGGGCCGAGCGCACTGTCCGCGCCGTCAATGCCGCCTTTCCAGACGAACGCTGGCTGCCGGTCCAACACCTGCTGCCCCACGCTCTGGCCTGTGCCGCCCTCATCGACCAGCATCAACTCAACGTTTCGGAGGCAGCACGGCTGCTCGATCGGACAGCCACCTATCTCCAGGATCATGGACAGTACCCACAGGCCGAGCCGCTCTTCCAGCAGGCGTTGGCAATCTATGAGAAAGCGCTGGGCCCTGAGCATCCTTACACCAGTGCCACGCTCAATAACCTGGCACGACTCTACCAGGACCAGGGACGCTATGGGGAAGCCGAGCCACTCTTTCAGCAGGCGTTGGCAATCTGTGAGAAAGCGCTGGGCCCTGAGCATCCTTACACCTCTACCACGCTCAACAACCTGGCAGGACTCTACCAGGACCAGGGGCGCTACCGGGAAGCCGAGCCACTCTTTCAGCGCGCACTGGCAAGCTATGAGAAAGTGCTGGGCCCTGAGCATCCTTACACCTCTACCACGCTCAACAACCTGGCACTGCTCTACCGGTACCAGGAGCGCCACGGGGAAGCCGAGCCACTCTATCTGCGCTCGCTGGCGATCAGGGAGAAAGCGCTGGGCCCTGAGCATCCTTACATCTCTACCACGCTCAACAACCTGGCACTGCTCTACCAGGCTCAGGGACGCCACGGGGAAGCCGAGCCGCTCTACCTGCGCGCGTTGGCGATCAGGGAGAAAGCGCTGGGCCCTGAGCATCCTTGGGTCGCCACTGCTCTAGAGAACTATGCCAGCCTACTCCAAAGCATGAAACGACTGTCGGAAGCAGCAGGGCTAAAAGCACGCGCTCAGGCGATCCGGGCCAGGCATCGTTCTCAGAACCACATCATCGAGACGAAATGTGTGCCATTGCTCGAAATGCTACCAGAGGCCCATCTCGAAGCCGTTTACTAACGACTGAGCACTAGTCACATTCATTCAACCGCCCGGTTGGATGGATTACTGCATACCCCGTCCCTACCAAACGTTTGTCAGACACCCTCCATCCTCATCCTGCACACAACACATCCTCCATTGTCTACTTCCTACCCTGGTGATATAGTGTGTATATGCGAATCACCGCCCTTGAACCACAAGCTAGCAACCCTGAGCGCATCAACCTCTACGTTGATGGGCACTTCCTGCTCGGTGTACATGCAGAAGTCGTCTTTCAGATTGGATTGGCGCTTGAACAAGAACTCCTGCCAGCTCAACTAGAGCAGCTACGCCACGAAGAAGCATTGCAACGAGCCGTAGACCGCGCCTACAACTACCTCTCATTTCGCCCGCGCAGCCGTGAAGAGGTCCGCCGCTACCTGCGTCGCAAACAGACCCCTCCCGAACTCATTGAAAGCGTGCTGGCACGTTTAGATCGTCTTAACCTCCTGAATGATCGTGACTTTGCCTCTTTCTGGGTCGAAACACGCGAACAATTCAACCCACGTGGCGCGCACGCCCTGAAAAACGAACTACGCATGAAAGGCGTCGCCCGTGACGTGGCTGACGAACTCGTCGACGAAGAAAAAGACGAAGAACGCGCCTTGCATGCCGGTCGCAAAAAAGCCCTCTCGCTCATCCACATCCCCACAATCGACTATGCCACCTTCCGCACCCGCCTCGGCTCATTCCTCCAGCGTCGCGGTTTCAGCTACGAGATCTCCACCCGTACCATCCGTGTACTATGGAAAGAATTGCGCAGCGAAGAGGAATCCTCGTAACTGTTCAGGATTCCTCACTTACACGAGCTTTTGTCCGGCTACTACCAAGGGAGTATCACGCACCCAGCGTAAAAATAAAGTCGTACTGTGACACCGCAACACCAGGATTGCGCAGGTGCAGCAACATCGAGCCACTCGCCCCTTCGTAGATGCCAGTACCGCCAGTAATGGTGAGCGTGGTATCCGTCCCATCATCAAAGAATGGACCTTCAACCGTGATCTGCCCATGAGCAAGCAATGTCGTCCAGAAGCACTCCCACTCAGTCTTCCCAGTTGCAACCGTACGTGTGCATTGGCCATTATCCACCCCAACCTGGTGTGTATTTGCAGCATTGAAGACGGGATTGTGGAAGCCCAGTACGTCACCCAGCGACATGTGGGGCGGATGGAACTCCTGTACCGTGTCAGTAATCGCATGTTCGATCACGTGTATTTTGCTCCCATCACTACTTGCGTACGCTGCCGGGCTGTTGCGCAGATTAGCCAGCACAAAACCCGCAAAGAGACCTACCAAAAGTGTGACGACCGTGGTGAAAATAACCAGTTTCTTCATGTGAATTTCCCCCCTTGAAATAAACGACAGTTAGCAGATCCATCGATCTGCTGAAATAATTATACTCCACCACGCGCAAAACCGCCTTGTGCCATCCTAAGCCACACCCAACCTACCTATTGATCTCGACCAACAGAACCAAGGCATCAAAAAACGCGCCAAGAAATGATCCACAACTCTCTTTCCTTCAAAACCGAGAGATTCTCATCCTCCCCAAATCTGCTTCACAGCTATATCTAGGCACTCAAAGCCTTCAGGCAACCTGTGCTCCTGCGAACTATGCCAACAAAACTCCGGCGCAGGTCCAAGCACCATCTGTCTTTGCCACACACTCCCGCTTCCTCCTACTCGTTCGACCTCAGCCTGCAGCATCCCATACAGCGCCTCATAACTCATCCCCGCGGGTTTCGCAAACCACAGCGCCATCCGTGCTGTCACCAAACCCACTTCACCAACTCGCAACCGGTACAAACCACCTGCTCCCCCCGCGGCATCCTCTGCCACCCGGTTATGAGGCTCCCTGCACACCCCGCTGACAGCCGCCTCATTCAACCCATCAAGCGCCGCCGAGTTCTTCACCACATACCACTCTTCATACACCTCCCCATCTCTTCCACCCCACGG
>WNFA01005967.1_pt1 | contig 10925 bp, 15 predicted proteins | sample 5400481 | NCBI WGS metagenome assembly WNFA01 (sample SAMN13153340, study PRJNA577476) | soil metagenome | isolation source: 120 cm saprolite under Douglas fir tree site 2 hole 1 replicate 2 | place: USA:California | collected 2015-04-18 | reverse complement strand
TTCCGCTGGACTTGCATGGAATTCCGAGGCGGCCTTTCACGGTGCAGGGCCGCGTGCGCACGGAGGCAGGGCAGGATCGAGCCATATCCAACACGGTCACGCCGGGATACTTCAAGGTGATGCGCATCTCGCTCCTTGAGGGAAACGACTTTGCCGAGATGGGGGATAGGGCGGCGCCCGCACAGGCCATCGTCAATGAGGAGTTTGTCCGCCGTTACCTGAATGGCGCGGATGCCATCGGGCGCCGCCTACAGACGCGCGCGGGAAGCTTCGCGATCATCGGCGTGGCGCGCAATTCCGTCTACGATGCCTTCGGCGAGCCCGCGCAGCCAGCGATCTATTTCTCGTACCGGGATGTCCCATGGGACCAGGGCGAGATTCACCTGAGGACGCGCAGTGGCAATGAAACCGCACTCACCTCCGAAGCGCGCGCCGTTCTGCGCGGTCTCGATCCGATGCTCCCTCTTTACGACGTACGAACCTTCTCCCAGCACATCGAACGAAACCTCTATCTTCGCCGCATTCCCGCGCGCATGTTCGCCGTCCTCGGGCCACTCCTGCTCGGCCTCGCGGCGATCGGAATCTACGCCGTGGTTTCGTACGCCGTGGCCAGGCGAACGAAAGAGATTGGCGTGCGGCTAACGTTCGGGGCCACCAGCGGGCGGGTCGTCCTACAAATTATTCGCGAGAACTTGGGTGCGATCACCTGGGGCACGGCGATCGGATGGCTTCTTGCCCTCGTGATTTCCCTTCACGCCTTCCCGAACGGCCCGCTCAGCCTCTCGGTTTTCGTCGGTGTACCCGCGCTTCTGTTGAGTGTCGCGGCGCTGGCCTGCTGGATTCCCGCACGGAGAGCAAGCCGGATTGATCCGATGGCAGCGCTCAGGCACGAGTAAAAAGCAGCGACGTCGCTGCCATTTGCCCGGCCGACTTTCCGCCGAATTCGCCCCCGTGCCTAAAGCGATGATTCGAACCGGCGTGAAAGCCATGACCGGTGCCGTGCCTGAACTGCTGAAAAGATAAGTTCTTCTTCCTGAAATTTACCGCTTTGCTAAAACGCGATGAACCCCGTCCGAATGAAGTACAGCGAAGTGAGCCCCACTCCCAGCCAAAGAGCAAACCCAGCAGCAGTGGCCGCCACCCTACTTCTTTCAGAGTGTCACGTGAAATTCCGCTCCCAATCAGAAACAATGTCGCCGTGAGTCCGAGTCTGCCTAGCGTGAAAAATGTTTTGGTAGCCGAAGGCAGCGCCGGCAGGTAAGTATTGGCAAGCGCCGCGAGAACGAAGAAAAAGATAAACCACGGAAACTGCACGCGTCCAACGCCGTTTGCAGCACCCGGAAGTTTTTCCGCGCGGCTTCGCTTGACTGCCGCGATAACCAGTGCCAGTGGAACAATCCACAAGGCGCGCGCAAGTTTTACCGTGGTCCCGATCACCAGCGCCTGGGGGCCGTATTTCGTGGCCGCGCCGACGACCGAACTGGTGTCGTGGATTGCCAGCGCGGCCCACAATCCGAATTGCGATTGCGTAAGATGCAGCGCGTTTCCGATTGGCGGAAAAATCAGCAGCGCGACAGAATTCAAAATAAAAACCGTGCCGAGCGACACTGCCATTTCCTCTTCATTGGCTTGCAATATCGGCCCAATCGCCGCGATGGCGCTCCCACCGCAAATCGCCGTGCCTGTCGTAATTAGAAACGACGAATTGCCGCGCACCTGCAAGAGTTTGCCGAGCGCCAGCCCCGCCAGGAGCGCAAACGAAATTCCCATCGCGGTGTAAATAAATCCGCTGCGGCCTGCCTTCAGAACTTCATGCAAATTCATACCGAAGCCCAGCGCCACCACGGAACATTGCAGAAGCGTGCGCGCTACCCCGCGGCTTTCGCCCATGTACGGATGCTTGAAGCTGAGACCGAAGAGAATTCCCACGGTGAGCGCGATCGGCGGAGAAAACAATCCCGTAAACGAAAGTGCGAGCGCCACAACAAAAATAATTTTCGCGAAGGTCGGCATCGATTGGGAAAAGGGTATCAGGCCCGGCGCCGGATGGGCCAGCAAGAACCCCAATCTTTTTCGTGTAAACGTTCCAGCGCTCTTGGCGGTTTGCGTAGGTGCCGGGCTTCAGCCCGGCATTCTCTTCCTTTGCGAAGTTGGTTTCTGCGAATCGTTGCTGGAATTCCAGCGGGCGCTATTTTTCTTGTTCTTTGATCGGAGGAGCAGCCAGAGAGGACTTCGCCGGGACGGACTTTGACGCGGCAGGGTGCGCAAGCGCGGCGACAATTCTAGCAGTGGCGGCTTTGCTGATTTGGCAGTTCCTGTCGTAAATGCGGCACTGTGCCAGCGTGAAAGTGCAGCCACAGTTGCAGGTTTGCGCGTTGAATTTGTGGAGCGCAATGGTTTTTTGCTCGGGCGTGAGTTTGCTGAGATCGACGCCGGGTAGTTCGCTGGCGCGCTCGGCGTTCTTCAGAAAAATCTGTCCGGTGTCCTCGAAAGTTTCCACTTTCACATTGCCGATGGAAAGGCCGAGGAGCGAACGAATTTCCGTTTCATAAAGGATGGGATCGCGGAGTCCTTCGTGCTTTTGAACGATGCGGCCTTCCGCGTCCAGCACGAAAGAAGTAGGAAGCGCGGCGATGCCACCATACTGCATGCGAATGTCATTGGTGGCCAGAGCCACGGGATAGTTGATACCGAATTTTTCAACAAAATCCGTGATGGCATCCTGATCGTCGTCGTCCACGACCAGACCGAGGATCTGGAGGCGGTCTTTATATTTGTTCTGCAGCTCGACGAGATCCGGAATTTCAGCGCGGCAAGGTCCGCACCAGGTGGCCCAGAAATTCAAGAGAATCACTTTGCCGCGTGAATCGGCGAGTGTCACCGGCTTGTCATCGAGGCCAGTGAGCTTGAATTCCGGCGCGGGATCGGGGTTGCGGACAAAACGGATCGTGCCTTGCTGTTCCTGCGCCGAAAAAATGGAAGGTGAAAAACACAGAAGTACCGCAGCAGCGAGGAATAGTACTCGGCGAGGGTGGACTGTGCGTCTCATGGTGCCCTCTATAGGAAAACACAGCGGAGCGACAACGCCAAGTGGCAGATTGAAATTCTTCGTTAAAGAAACAAAACGGGAATCGGAATGTGGAATGCTTGTTCGGCCAGGCTCGTCAGGGGGTGGCAAGTCCGAATATTTTGATCCAATGTTCGACCGGCGGGTGGAGCCGAATACCCAGAACATGCTCGTCGCTAGGGAGCTTCCTACAATAAACGACCGAGCCTTGCTGGCAAAGTCCAGGTGGGGAGGAAACGAGCACCACTTCGCCAGGCTCCCAAAACCTCTGCGTGACCAACTGAATCCCTGTTCTGCTGGCATTCTCGATGGGAACGATTTCAAAAACTCCCGGCTTGTGAAGGCTGGTGATCCACAGAAGCTCGTTTAGAGTGGCGCGCGGTTCCGATCTTGGAACCCTTCCGAGCTCACTGCATAGCGCCACTGTGGCGGGATTGGGAGATTCCTCGCGGACGCGATGGACGGGGAGCGTGGTAGTCATCTTGGTGTAGAGAGTAAGAATGCCGAAATGGGAACGGAATCCAGGGAGTTCTCGAAATGAGGGTCAGGTAAATCCCTGAGTGGCAGCGAGAAATAAGGGTTCGGACAAGTGCGCGAAGCGCGAGAACGGCAACGCACCGTGCTGTTCAGCGGTGCTCCGTGCGAACAGTGTCCGTCGGTTCCATTGACGTGGCCGAAGGATGGCGGCACATTAGGTGCATTGGAGAAGGGTGTTCTTCATGGCAAAGTGCCCCGCTTGCGAGCGGGAGGTGACTACCCCATTTGTCCTGAATGTGGACAAGTGGAGGTGGCTTGCTTGTCCACATTGCGCAGCAAAGCTGGAAAGGAAAAGTCCCCGTTACCTTGTTGCACTGAGTTCCTTCATGCTGGCGCTCATTGCGCTCGGCGGACTGGGGCACCGGAGAATCATTTCTTCAGTACTGTTAGTCGCGTTGATGGTGGTCATCTTTGTGTTGATCGCGGTGCAGCTTCTCCGTCCTGAATTGCAGCTGCGGAAGCCGCCGCCGAAAGCTGAAGTTGAACTAAAGATCAGCGACCCGCCGAACTAGCAGACCATCCCATCCATAAGCGCGCGGAGGAATTCGATTGACATTGGGAGGGTGGGGGCATACCGTCTTTGCACACTGGTCGGAACCCCGGGCGCGAGCCCCCTTTTTCCAGGTTAGCCACTAGAACGAACGCCATATCCCGCACCAACCGCGAACTCCGCGATTTGAGCGACGAAAGAGCGACATTCAAGTGTTGCGCCCCGCGGCCCTGCCAGAGAGTCCAGGAGGATTCAATAATGAGGAAACGGATAGCGGGCCTGTTTGTGATTGTGTTGGCAGTGATGCTTGTACCGACGGCCCTTCCCCAAATGGAACCGACGCCTACGGTGTACACGTTTGTAAGCCAGTTCCAAATTCCACGGGCGAATTGGGCGGGATACTCGGAAGATACTGAGAAGACGGTCGTTCCAATCCTTGAAAAGTTGACGACCGACGGGACCATCCTAAGCTGGTCCACGTTTGAGCAAGTCGTACACACGGTGGATGGATACTCGCACGGTGCGGCGTGGTCATCTACATCGATTTCGGGTTTGATGAAGGTGCTGGACGAAATCCGCAAGGCCGGCCCGCGGCCGGGGCAAATCGCAGCCACCAAGCACGAAGACTTCCTGATGCAGACTTCGATGTACCGTACGGGCAGCGGAACACCGGCATACTTGCGCGTGGTCTGCTCGAATGCCAAGGCGGACAAACCGGGGGATTACGCCGCAACGCTCAAGAAACTCCTGGTGCCGACGTTTGAGGAACAGATCAAGAAGGGCGTGGCCACGTACTACGGCGTCGAAGAGCAGTACGTAAATACCGCGGCGCAGTCAACGCGCTGCGTGGTCATCACCTATCCCAATGCCGAAGGCATGGACAAGTGGGCGGCAGCGATCAGCGCGACGATGGCTAAGTGGACTCCTGCGGAGCGCGCGGAATTCGCAGGCTCCACTGTGCTAGACAGCCGGCGCGACATCATGGCGCGGATCACGCATTCGGGGCATAAATAGCTGATTGCAACGGTTGCGTTAAGAGGAGGGGGCGAAGTTGGCTCCCTCTTTTTTTTGTTTGCAACGTGGGCGCGGGATTGTCGGGTGGAAATGGTTCGCCGCCGCGGCGGTGAATCGTCGGAGGCCGTCGCGCTCGGTGAAATTGCTGGTTAACCATAACCCGGACCCACCCCCTGTGTTTTTTGTAAGTGTTGCAGCTAAAGGGCTTAGGTATTTCTGTAAGTCTTTTAGAATCAACACTTGCGGGCGCTCGCGCAAGTGTTGATTCTAAAAGACTTGTTTGGACCAAAATTGTGCAAATGGCGGTTTGTTTCATAAGTGTTGCGAATAGAGGAGTTGGGCCCAAAAACAGGCTCCAGAAAGCAAAAACGCCAGCAAGGTGGCTGGCGCTCTCAGGTTCGGGCACAATATTACCCAAGGAATACTATACGCTGAGACTCTCTTCTTGTCAATGGGAAATTGGAAAGATCGCGGGTGAGGCGGGGACGGAATGGCGGGGGAAAAGTCAAAACCGGCTAGAGTACCGAGAGGAGTTCCTCAACAGTGATCGTAGCGTCGCGAAGAATGCGGCGAAGGGTACCGGAGGCAATTTCGGCGTGGAGGGGAACTGTGACGGGGAGACACTTAGGGTCGGTTGAGTGGCGAAGGCGGACGTGGCTGCCCTTTTGGCGCACGGAGACGTAGCCAAATTTTCCCAAGGCGCGAATCAGGTCGGCGCCCGAAATGACGGGCAGCTTGGGGCTCATCGGGTGACTACGACGCTTCCAATCAACACATTATTGGGATCAGGGATTTCTTCGCCGCGGCTTTCCATGTCCTCTAGGCAGAGGTCGATGGCTTCGCGGATGTTGGCTAGCGCCTCGGGCACGGTCTTGCCCTGAGAATAGCAGCCGGGAATGGAAGGGCACACCACGACATAGCCGCCGTAATCCTCGTCGGGCTCGAGAAAGACTTTGAAATCTCGCGTGGTCATTGAATTCATCGTAGCGGAGGGAACGGGGGTATGCAAGTAACGAGCGCATTCGGCGTAGCTCAGAGCAAACGGTAGGAGGCGGAGCCCAAGAAGGTGAGGAGGCCAAGGTCTCTGAGGACTTGGAGTTGCTGGCGGATTTACGCCAAACAACGCTTGACGTGTAACGTTGGACGTAATATGCTGGGCGGGTGATTCGGAGCTTTGCGTCGAAGGAAACGGAAGAGCTTTTTCATTACCAGCATTCCCGGCGCTTCCGGGCCTTCGAGCGAGTGGCGCTGCGGAAACTGCTGCAATTGCATGCCGCCACGGAATTACGCGTCCTGGCATCACCTCTGGGGAACCAACTGGAAGCATTGCGCGGTGACCGGAAGGAACAACATTCGATTCGGATTAACCAACAGTGGAGGCTCTGCTTCGTTTGGCGCGATGGGCATTGTTATGAGGTGGAAATCGTTGACTACCACTGACAAGCGAGGAACAGTAATGGGTAAAGCAGAAAAGTTGATGGACCCGGTACATCCGGGAGAGATTTTGCGGGAGGACTTCATGAAGCCGCTGGGATTGAGTGTGAACAAGCTGGCGCTGGAGTTGCACGTGCCAGCGACGCGCATTGGGGAAATCGTGCACGAGCGACGGCGGATTACGGCGGAGACGGCGCTGCGGCTGGCGCGGTACTTCAAGACGAACGCGGAGTTTTGGCTGAACCTGCAGAATTTTTACGATTTAGAAGTGACGAGGCGGTCGGGAAAAGTGTCCGAGATCGACCGGCAAGTGCAGCCGGTGGGTGCAACTGAAAGCTGAAAGTTCAAGGGAAGGCTGCGGCACGTGGCATTTAGTCCTTTTTGGACCCTTTCTTACGCTGCGCATCTTGTTCGAGCATGGTGGTCATCAACCTTTGCGGCAAGCGAAACGTAGTCTGGCGCAGGCGACTGAACACATCCGGCAAGTCTATCCAGCCGCGGGCGGCGGCAGCATCCAAAACGCCGAGGGTGCCGATAACTTGCAAGTTGTGCCCACGTGCTGCTGCCACGCCGTCGCGCTCGTCCATAAGAAGAAGGCCAGCTTGTTGTTCCTCCGCGAGGGCAATGGCATCGCGTTCGCCGTCATCGAGGTGCATGAGGGAGGAATCGGCAGGCGCCCGAAGAGGCACAACGCGCAGCCAGTCGCGAGATTGTGTCGCCCAGGTGCGGACTTGGACAGGGGCATAGGGATCTGCGAGCTCGGCGAGTACGGATGGAGGAATGAGGACGCGTCCGTAGAGCCGGGGGAGCAATTCGACGGCCTCAATCAGGACAAGATAATTGAGAGGCGTGGTATCGGCGACAATCAGAGGCATCTACGAGCCGAGATGGCGATGGGTCTCGCGGTCGCGCTCGAGGTCTTCCAGGCTGTATTCCAGCTCAACGCCGTGGTCCTTCAAGAAGGCGTCGACTTCCATGCGTGTGTGGAAGCCAAGCAAGCGGCGCAATTGGGCAGCAGAGATCTTGCGAGTGCGGTAGGCTTCGAGCGCCAAGGCTTCCAAGGCAGCGCGGGACAAGTCCTGGCCCTGAGCGGCGAGTGCGGCCAGGAGTTCGTCCGGGAGCGAAATAGTGATGTGCTGCATAGCTTCAGGATACTGGAAGAATGGAGCAAAAGCACGATGCTTGAGGGTTGAAGGTAGCGGGGCGGGGGCGAGGTAGCGAAGGAAAAGTCAAAACCCGCGCCCTTTGATAAACCAACCTCCAAAGGGGGATGCGGCACCCAAAGAGATTTCGGGTGCGCTAAGGGTGTCCCACCCGCCAAGGCATCGCAGATCGAGCGGCAAGTGCAGCCGGTGGGAGCGGAGTAGGAAAAGTCAAGATGCCGCCCTGAAGGGACGGCGCTACAAGAGCCGATACTCCCCGGAGGCGAGGAGGGTGAGGAGGCCGAGGTCTCTGAGGACTTGGAGTTGCTGGCGGATTTTGAGGCGGTTCGGAGCGAACTCAAAGGGCTTTGCCTTTTGCAGCTTGGCTTCTGAGCAGGAACGTTTTAGGGAACTTGCCTTCGCCACAAATCTTGAAGGAACCGAAGTCCTTGTACCAATCGCCTTCGGGCACTTCGGGCTGCGACGCAATCCAAAGGCGAAGCTGATTGAGGTCGGAGATGGTGATCGCCCGGTCGCGCATGCGGTCGAGGAGGTGTTGACGGACGTTTGGGGGCAGATCGGCCCAGCGCGCAATCGTGGGCATCAGTTCCCGAATACCATGCGGCCCAAGGCGTCGCCGAGGCGCTTGGCTTCTTCCGGGTCGGTGGCGTTGCGAAAACGCTCGGCCAATTCGAAGAACTCCTGCTGTTTGCGCTTTTCGGCTTCGATGCCGTTCTCGATCAGCTCGACGAGCATGCGATTGGAGCTGAGCCTGCGCGTCTTGGCCAGGTTGCGGACCTGTGCAGCGGTTTTTGCGGGCAGCGAGACGCTCTGGCGCACGGATTTTTCCTGAGTCCTCATGAAGCAAGTCTACATCAATTTGCACCAGAATGCACCATGTGTTAAGGACTAAGACAGGTGATACTGCCCACTGCCGAGGAAGGTGAGGAGGCCGAGGTCGCGGAGGACTTGGAGTTGTTGGCGGATTTTGTCGCGGACGTGGGCGTTGGCTGAAAACTAGAAACTAGAAAGCAGAAACTAGAAAACGGAATGGAACTGGGGATGGAGTTTGGCCAAAGCGTCGGTGTGAGCGTCGGCGAGAGTGAATTCGAGTTTGCCTAACGATTGGACCGCTTGGAGCACGTCGAGAGTCCAGCCACGTTTTTCTGCCTGGAGTTTTTCCAGCGGCCGGAGCCGATTGTAAGAGGCTCGCACTTGCCGCGAGGACTGCGGTACCTGGCGTGCTGGATAATTGGGGGAAGGTGCCCGATGAAAACACTGGCTGAATGGCTGGAAAAACATCCTGGCGTCAAGGCGCGGATGTTCGAGCGAAACTATAAGAAAGAAAGCGGTTCGGGGAAGTTTGAAGCGGTTTGCGGCTTCTGTCTTGCCTCGCATTACTTCAGAAGTAGACTGCGAAAGAATTGCAGGTTTTGTCTGGCTCCATTTCGGGAAGGGAGATCCATTTCGAGCCTTCCGGAAATCCTCTCTCAGCGCTGGCGAATGGTTTCCTTTAGCGGCGTATAGGTTACCTCCTGGCTACGTACCAAGTTCTTGACAGGATCTACCGACGTGGTAGAGTTCGGGCCATATGGGTTCTGCCGCACGGATGTCTCCCTGTTTCGATCGTTGCCTTCCGTTCCTGAAATGGGCGGGAGGAAAGCGGTGGTTCGCTGCACGCTATCTAGATCTCCTTCCACCTCGATTTGACCGATACATCGAGCCCTTTCTTGGTAGTGGTGCCCTTTTCTTTGCCTTGAATCCCCCAAAGGCTGTCTTGGCTGATCTGAACGGAGACTTAATCGAAACCTATTTGGCAATCCAGAAGGACTGGAAGCGGGTGTCGGAAATACTTGATAAGTATCAGTTGGCCCACTCTAAGGAGTTCTACTACTTGGTGCGGGGTTCCCGGCCCCGGTCGTTAGCTAGTAGAGCCGCGCGGTTGATTTACCTCAATAGGACGTGTTGGAACGGCTTGTACCGAGTAAATGTTCGGGGCCAATTCAATGTGCCTATGGGCACCAAAGAGAACGTGGTGTTAGCTAGCGACGATTTTTGCCGGATCAGTAGGATGCTCAGAGGTGCCTCACTTGTGGCCGCAGACTTTGAATCCATCATTTGCCGAGCTCGTCGCAAAGACCTGATTTTTGCAGACCCCCCATATGTTACTGCTCATTCGCAGAATGGTTTTCTGAAGTACAACGAAAAGCTGTTCAGTTGGGACGATCAGGTGAGGTTGATGGAATGCCTCCTCAAGGCCAAGAGAGGTGGAGCGCATATAGTTTCCACAAACGCAGATACTCCGTCGGTTCGGAAACTGTATGAGGGATCATTCGCAGTCCGTACCGTAACTCGATCCAGCGTAATCGCCGCTAGTTCCTCTCACCGCGGAACTAGCAGCGAGCTAGTGATAACCAGCTGGTGATTGGACTAAGATCGCTCTCGGACAAACAACTGTTCTGTTCGTGTTGTCCTCGATGCCGATCTGGCTGGGCACGCTGATCGTATATGCGACTGGGGAGAAGGTGGGTTGTTTGGGGTTCAGGATGGCCTTCCTGAGTACCATCTCGAGGGGAGAGTTATTCATGTATGCGACGGCTTTCCTGGCTCCAATCTTTTGGATAGCTCTGACTGAACCGCCAGGAGCTCGGGAGTTCCCTGGGAAAGTCTCGCACATCGTACTGATGGTCATTATCGCCGTGATTGCGGCCGTATTCTTCGGGCTCCTGACTACGGGCAATAGGCTCAACATGGGATTCACATTCAAATTGTCCGTCGCGATGTTCCTTGGCTCCTTGATTCTTCTATATTTGGGAATCTTGTACCACGAAAGTCAGATACGAGATGCAGCTCCTATAATGAAGAAAGAAGAGGAAGACTTCTCTGCCGAGTACCATGAGCGCAATAAATGACCTTTAAGGAAGATCGGATATCTTTCACCCTGCCAGTGCTCAAGGTTCAGCAACCCATCGGTGAGTTCTTCGTTGGCGTGCTGGACTCGAAACGCGTGTGTGAGATCACCCACTTTGATGTCAGGCGCATATTGCGAGAGCGGGAATTCGAAACCTACCTCGGTATCCAACGCCCTCTTAAGGACGACAGGGTGAAGGAGATTGAGCAATACGTACAGACAGTCGACGCTTGTTTTCCTGCGGCTGTAGTGCTCTCCGTGAGCGGAACCTGCGCAAAGTATGACGACGAGAAGAAGGTTCTGACGCTGTCGAACTACGAGGACCCCGAG
>WNFA01005142.1_pt1 | contig 10927 bp, 1 predicted proteins | sample 5400481 | NCBI WGS metagenome assembly WNFA01 (sample SAMN13153340, study PRJNA577476) | soil metagenome | isolation source: 120 cm saprolite under Douglas fir tree site 2 hole 1 replicate 2 | place: USA:California | collected 2015-04-18 | reverse complement strand
TTCGCCCCGAATCCATTACCTCGATTCCTATTACTTCTACTGGAGCTCCTACAAAAGAAAACATGTTCTTGGAAGCTATCCCGCTGGATAGAGGAGGAGACTCCTTCATTAGTGCGCCTCACGGCTTAGTAATCCTGGATGAGACAAATTCCTCGCTAATCAAGATGGCAAATACTACGAACCGGACCGTCCTACTGCGATCAGGTGAATTGATTGGACGGATCTCTCGGGCTGAAGACTCCCTCAAGAAGATCAATCAAGCATCGAAAGCAGAATTGGATCTCTTTACGACACGAGCGGCACAGCTTGCGGCCTTAGTACCAATTCTGAATGCCAAGCCAATGACTCCAGAAGTCAATAACGTTGGGCTTCGTACCGCAGAAGAAGTTCAGACTTCAGAACACGAGGAAACCAACTGGGGTCCAAAGACTACTGACCCCGGGCCAGACCAAATCTACCCCTCAGATAAATTGCGAGAAACGATTGATGTGGATCCCGAATTGACGTCCGCACAACGGGAAGCTCTTTACAAAATAGTTGAGGACAACCAAGCGGCTTTTGGCTTTGATGGAAGACTAGGACATTACAAGACTAAGGTGCACATCGAACTAGTCCCGGGAACCAAACCTATATCGGCTCCCCCGTACCACGCTTCGCCGGCAAAAAGGGAAGCAATAGACAAACAAATCGACCTCTGGTTAACGCAGGACGTTATCGAAGAAAGCAAAAGTCCTTGGGGTGCCCCAGTTATCATCGTATACCGAAATAATAAACCGAGGATGTGCATCGATTATCGCAAAATGAACAAAGCTACCATAGCCGACCAACATCCGATACCCAAACAGACGGATATACTTGCGGCCCTCTCGGGAGCACAGTACCTATCAGTTTTCGATGCTCTCTCAGGATTCACTCAATTGGAATTCGACGAAGAATCAAGGCCTATATCCGCCTTCCGTACACATCGAGGCTTGCATCAATTCAAACGAATGCCTTTCGGATGGCGAAATGGACCTCCAGAATTCCAAAGAGTTATGCAAGAAGTTTTAGCGCCATACCTATGGGTATTCACGCTAGTTTATATCGATGACATCGTGGTCTACTCTCGCACGTTTGAGGACCATTTGAAGCATGTGGAACTCGTGCTTAAGGCCGTCGCGAATTCAAAAATTACTCTATCACCCCCTAAATGCCATTTGGGTTACCGAAGTATTATCGTCTTAGGAAATAAAGTATCCAGACTGGGACTCTCGACCCATCACGAAAAGCTCAAGGCGGTCTGGGAACTGGAAGCCCCCCAAGACAGAAAGAAACTGGAATCCTTCCTGGGATTGGCAGTTTATTTTTCAAGCTACATTCCTTACTTCTCATGGATGGCCAACCCGCTCTTTAAATGCTTGCGACAGAAGGAATCACCCTTCAGCTGGACGGATGAACTACAGAACTGTTTCCAGCTTATAAAATCCGCATTGGCTTCAGCGCCAGTAAGAGGTCATCCGGAAGCCGGGCAAGCATACAGGTTGTATACGGACGCGTCAGATTACGCTATTGCAGGAGCTCTTCAGCAAGTACAATATATGGCTATCAAGGACCTTAAAGGAACTCGCGCGTACAAAAAGATGCAAGCTGCGCATCTGAAGAAAGACAAAGTACCAGACCTAACCATCAAATTGTCTAAGGAATTCGACGACAAACGCCCTCTACCCAACTGGGCTACAAGCTGGGAAGAAACACTAGTCCCCGTAGAACGAGTCGTGGCTTACTGGAGTCGAGTTCTACATTCAGCAGAAACGCGGTATTCAGCCACAGAGCGGGAAGCGTTAGCAGCCAAGGAAGCTCTCGTACGTTTCCAACCCCTCATTGAAGGGGAGAGAGTATTACTGGTAACAGACCACTCGGCCTTAACCTGGGCGAAAACGTACGAAAACGCGAACAGGAGGCTAGCGGCGTGGGGCCTAGTATTTGCCGCCTTCCCAGATTTGGCGATAATACATAGGCCAGGCAGAGTACACTCGAACGTCGACCCGCTCTCACGATTACCACGGGTGCCTGAATTCGTGTCTCCCGCTAGAGAGGATTTACCAAGTCAAACGCTCTCTACTGAACATGAGGAACTGCAACAGTTGTGGCACGACTTCATTAAGGAACGGGAGCTTAAAGCAGACAGCTACGCAGTAACCGCTCAAGCTCCGCCAAGACGGCTATCCAAGAGTAAAGGTCCTTCGAGTCAATCCATTGGAAGGATAGCCACCGTTCCCTCCAACCTACACGTCCATGCTAGCCAGGAATTCGTGCTTAAATTCGTGGAAGGCTACAAAAGCGACAAAGACTTCGCTCCGTTAATCACACGTACCTTAGAAGAACCGCAAGATGCTAGAAAGTTTCGCGCGTACCGAATCGGAAATAATGGGCTACTCTACTTCGAGGATGCAGACCACAAAGCTCGATTATGCGTACCCGCCGTGGAACGAGCAAATCTCATCAAGGAAGTGCACGATTGCGCTCACGAATCAGCTCACGCGGGATGGGAACGAACCCTAGCCGCCTTGAGAGATAGATTCTACTGGCCACGCATGCGCTCTGACGTAACGGACTATGTGCGTTCGTGTGACCCTTGTCAAAAGATCAAGCACGACAGAGGATCAGGCGTAGGATATCTACAGCCTCTAGAAATTCCCACCAACCCATACGATCATTTAACCTTGGACTTCATTACGGGGCTGCCCCTATCGCACAACAAGGACGCTATTCTAGTAGTAGTGGATAAGCTCACGAAATATGCCCACTTCATTGCCACTACAGCAGAAGTAACAGCGGAAGAATCGGCTATCCTATTGTTCAAGCGTGTCATCAAATTCTTCGGAATGCCTTCTAGAATTATTGGAGATCGTGACCCTCGATGGACGAGCGCCGTATGGAAATCCCTAGCCTTGCTATTCGGAACGCGATTAGCCTTGTCCACTTCTAAACACCCACAGACCGACGGGCAGACAGAAGTAATGAACCAGCATTTAGAAACCATGCTACGAGCCTACGTGCAAAAGGATCAAGCTGACTGGTCGGAATGGCTAGACATCTTGCAATTCGCTTATAATAATGCTACCCACTCCGCGCACAAAAGCAAACCTGCTGAGCTGCTATTAGGATACAAACCCCGATCTCCATTAGACTTCCTTAAAGAACATGGATTAACGGTTCTGGAAGGACAACACAGTCTCCGATCTAGATTAATGGATCTAGTCGCGCATCGGGAAGCTGCTAGAGATGCAATTCAGCGCAGTGCGGATCGTCAAGCCTTCCAATATGACAAAGGACGCCGAGCTCCTCAGTTGGATCTAGGCGATGAGGTTCTCATAAACCCCCATGCTCTGGAATTAATCGAAACCAAAGGAAAAGGACGCAAGCTGATTCAGCGAAAGATCGGTCCTTTCGAGATTACGGAAGTAGTAAGCCCCACGGCTTTCCGACTAAGGCTTCCCGACTCCTATCCCATGCATAACGTGGTGAACATACGACACTTAACCAAATACCACAGAAGCCCGGATAAGCAACGACCGACATTAACTAATCCTCGGGATCTGCTCAAGAGCTCCGAAGAATACGAAGTAGAAAAAATAGTCGGCGAAAAAAGGAGTAAAGGAAAAAGCTTCTACAAAGTACGATGGAAGGGGTACGACGCGGAAAATGACACCTGGCAATCCGCACGAGATTTGAGAAATGCTCCCGAACTACTGAAGGAGTGGAAGGCTCAATTATGACGCCTAAAGCCAGGGACGCTACGGTCACGCGTGACGATCCTCGTGTTCAACGTTCACAACTTCGCAACTTCCAGCATCCTCGACATCTACGCTACCAGAAGGTCTCAAACTACCAACGATATGTCTCAATCCTCCCACTCTAACTATCGCGCTCGAGTTACCGTCGATCCAACGGCTACATCGCCAGCTCCAGTCGATGAAGGCCAAAAGAAAGGATATTTTGATGACTCGGCCACCCGAGTACTATTGGACCTAGGTCCAAACGATGTTCTACTACACTCAGGCACTTATGGAGACAAGGAGCTGAGCGTGCAACCAATCAAGTTTTCTACTCTGTGAAATCCGGATTTTGATCGTCGAATTCTACCCTTTACGCCGGCTAACCACGCGTTCACTGGCACGTACATCGCCATGCACGAAAGAAATGGCCAGTATCCAGTACTCGCGCAAACGCGCCGGACTCTCGAGGAAGCTCTCAACCGTGCTCTGCTAGATGCACAAATTGCTGCTAATGCAGCTGAAATAAGCCTCCCCCGCTACGCCATCATTCTGGTACCTCGACTCAAATACAGCGAAGGAGGAGACGATAGACCGTTTCCCCACCAATTTAAGATTTTTTTCGAACCGTCAGCCAGTCAGACTCGCGGAGTACGCATTGGAAGAGTCGGCGCGACCTTGGACGCTACCACCAACGGAGCCACCGTCATAGCTAAAGACTCGCCAAACTGGCCCAAAGGGGACCCAGTAGGAATACAACTAGACGTAGACGATCTGACCGAGAATGACCGCAGACTCCTCGCCGCTTACTCGACGTTCAAATTGTCTGTAAAGGGACCGCTACCGGCCGGACTGGAACTACCATCTTTATCGCGAGAGGAAGCTCGCGACGTTTTAATTGGGAAAGTTCTAGGGAAATCTGCGCCGAACACCAACATTCCAGACACGTCCCCCGGTTTCGATCCGGACACTGGCATCGACGACGATGCTCTTAATTACATGGTCATTGCCCCCGATCATGACGAGCATAACTTGAATGCGGACGGTGAAGCCAAAACTCGAGGACAACGTCGAGAAGAAGCAGATTACGCCTTTATGAATGAGGTTCACGAGCGACGAGAAGAAAACGTCCGAAGGGAAGACGACCCAGTTCCCCCTTACGAGCCCATGCAACTCGACGCTGAAGGCACCTTCGCCACCTCATCATTGCAACTGTCGATAACGGAACCAGCTAGTAACACGCAAACTCTATCCTCTACCCCAGTATCGGCTACCGCGTCTATGCCTTCGTCCGAAGCTCCATCGGCGGCGTCGTCAAACCCCGACGTCGCTGCTCCCCGTTATAGAAGATCTACGGTCGCGGCTCGGCGATCGCGGAACTATCAAGGGCCTTACACGCAACCCGCATCATCATCATCTTCAGCTCATCTGCGACCTGTGCAGTCACGCAGGTCTCCATCACCGAGTCGCCGCTACTCGCCTCCTCCGTCCCGCCGTCCTTCGCCGACTCGTCGTGTCTCCAATCGGCGCTATTCTCCACCAAACCGTCCATATACTCGTCGTTCCCCGTCTCCTGAATACCGGCGCCGCTTACCTTCTCCACCACCAACGACTTTAGGAGCCATCAGAGGAAGAGCTATACCTAACGTTCCGGGCGTACGAATTATTCAAACCCAGGAAATGCACCGAATTGTTCAGGATACGGATACTGGAATCTCCGCTCTCGTCCCTGTTATGCAAGTATCGAGCTCCCAAATGGGGTTAGATTTATCCGCTCTTATGCGGCCCTCGATCCCAGAAGGACAGAGGGAAAGACTAAGTGCCCCAAGTCGCACTCCTCACTCAATCGAAGGGTCTCGTGAAATCGGAGGCTCACGTTATCATCCTCGATCCCGATCTCCTCGGCGTGATCAGCAATCACGTCGACGCTCACCCTCTCCTCGGCGCGATCAGCAACCACGTCGAAGCTCACCCTCTCCTCGTCGAGCCATTCCTCGTCGTCGTTCCTCACCCTCTCCCCATTATGCCATTCCTCGTCGACGTTCCTCTCCACCTCGTCGCTCCTCACCGCCTCCCCGCCGACCTAATCAGGACAACGACCGGTACCGAACCCTAGTCGATTCTCGACGCCCTTCTCCTCCTCGGCAAGGACCGTCCCGACGCCGTGAACCGAGACCTATTCCCAGCAACGTCCAAGAAGCGGACCCAAGTTCCATGGATACGCAAATGACGTGGGGGGAAACCTTATTTGACCTTACTCCGACCAACTGGAATCCTGAGAAGCCGGCGACACTGGTCCCCGCCTCTGCCTCGTCCGAAACTCCTCTCCCTACGGCTGGCGTATCTCCATCTACAGATGACCCTCCGACAGCTGGCCCTTCCAATACATTTGGAAATCGCGATGAATAAGTGGTCCTTAGGGGGGGTAGTGTTACCGGTTGGTTAACTAAAGAAGGAACCATTATCCTCGCGACATACATGTATTCTCCTTCCTGGCTTATGGCCGCTCACCGCGCGTTATGCTTTTTTCCCTTAGCAGAAGCAAGGTTTTTTATCGCAAACGCTGCGTTATAATATAGCTCTTTTAAGTAATATGTACTTATATTGTAGCCTGTTGTGACGTGGGAAGAAGTATCTTTTTACCAACTCTCACTCACGTGCTTCGACTATAAGTCAAGACTGTCTCGTGAACTCAGATACTACTCAAACCCGCAGTCCCCAAGGCAGATTAAACTCCTGGGAACTCGTGATACAGATAGGGATCTAATATCACGCAGGATAGCAACGCCTTAGCGCCGAAGCGCCCACGAGTCGCACGCATTCCGATCGTCACTCATACCTTCTCTCCTCTCCAGAATACCAGAGCTATTCTACAACGCTTATCTCTAACCTCACAAACCTACGGTCTCGAACGGCGCTTAACTATTTTAGCGCTGCCGTTAACACTGGTGACGCGAACAGGGCCCTGTTGATATCTCCGATTTTATCCACTACCGCTCCATACAATCGTCCTACCCAAGACTACTAGTCGCCCTTTAACTCCTTATTCATCGCTCAACGAACATACAGTACTCCATGGACTCTCGTGAAACTCGAAAAAACCCGGCGAGACCGGCTACGCGCAGCAATTACGTGGCAACGCCAGCTGTTAATCCCGTCCGGGATACTACGCTACCGCAAGGCTTACAAGACGCTGACCCTCTTGGCTACGATCACCCTCGAGTACTGGAGTCATCTAGAAATCCGAACGACCGGGACACCGAGCTGCTGAAAGGCGCTCGAGATGCCGGCCCACCTGGGGGGTGGGTTGATGATCCGAACACCCCTATTCAACCATGGGACACCGGGGCACCGCAAGGTCCTCGAGATGCCGATCCTTCGGGTTCACGACACCCGTGGATTGATGAACCTCCGGGGTTAGGAAACACAGGGGACACCGTGAAGCCTTCAGGCTCACGAGATGCCGGCCCATCGAGCTCACGACGCTTGAGGGTTGATGAAACGCCGCCTCCTCTAGCTGTAAGAAGTCCAACCGCCAGTAAAACGCCACGACGCAGGTCAGAAATAGGATTTAAAGCCTTGCAAATTGACTCCAAGAGCAGCTACGAACAAAAATATGGCAAACTACCTGATTTCTTAGCCCGTCCAAGGACAGGAACTTCAGACGTCATTACACCAACTCCATTCCACGCTCCCTCAATTCCATCGGAGGACGAAAGCCCAGGATTGCCCAGAAGGAACCTGTCAGAACGACATAAACGATCCGAAGGCGAACTAACGGATCTGCCACGATCAAGTGCTTCAGAATCGTATGCGTTCGTACCCACGCCATCCAGCGAGGAGGACAATCCTATGTTCAGACCCGATCCCACACTCTACAAGGTTCGAAGGTTAACGGAAACATTGAAAACGCGTCGAGGACAAGGCCCAAGGCTAGCGGAAGCTCTACACGCTCTATTCGACCAAAACGAAAGATCGCAATCTTTCTCATCGATCATAACTGAGACCAGGGACAAGGAAGGAATCAAGCGATACAAGTTCCAACCGGATTACGCTGATCACCTCACGCTAGCTATGCAGCTAGTAAGCAGCATTCTGAACGATTACTTGCAGGCGGCAGGAAAGGCTAGAACTTTCTCATTCGGACGAAGTTCCCATTATGAAATGGAATTCACAGACCTTGTCTATCGACAATGGGCTACGCGTCTAATATTGGAATCTTTCGAGCGTAGACTGTTAGGACGAATACAACTGGCTAAAGTAGCGATTGAGGCCTTTATAAACGAATCCGAATTCAAACCTGGAGAAGGACCTCCACGCATCGCCTCTCCCACGTTTTCCTCTAGCACTATATTCGCGGACGATATACGAAAAATGATAACCATGGATCAAGGAGCGGCTCCAAAGAACTCTCCTCAAGCAGAGGATCTACGCTGGAAGCGGCAGCTTCAACAAGAAACCGACGTGACATTCTCTAGTATGGTTGCCTTCGCGGCTCAGAACATAAGCCAAAATGCCAGTGCCATTGAGCATACAACGGATCCTACAGAACTAGCAGGAGGAATCACGCCCGCGTTCGCAGGATTAGAAATTTCGAACCCCCAACCTATGCGGCAAGACGGAACTACTCAGGAATTCCTAAACAATTGGAATGCCTCTCAACGGTTAGGAACGCCTAACAATCAGCTCAGAACTGCGTCCGCGAAGCTGCCAGAGCAACACCCAAGTAGAGCGTTTAACCTGGAGCAATTTCGCCCAGCCCCGATTATTACGATGGATATCCCTGAAAGAGCGAAATCAGCACCACGAGTACCAGGTAGACCCACGTCTCCGATCCGCGCTACGAGTGTCGCAGCTTCAATGCCTATACTCCATACCACGGAGGATCAAGCATTCCGTACTACTTCTTCTACTAGACGCGCTCCTCCTACTCCCTTCCGCACTAACGTTCACCCTCCTATTCCGGCAACACAATTCCCGAACTACGTGCAGCAACGAGATCCGGAGCTGTCGAAAGTTCCTCCACTAGCTTCGTACGCGCCACTCTCTGGCAACGCTCCATACTCCGAATACCCTAGCGAACAAAACGCTAAAGGTAGAAGAGGTCAACGCGGCGCGGATGGACCTCCGGGACCCAAAGGAGATCCAGGAGCTGATGGACCTACCGGACCCAGAGGATTTCAAGGCCCATCTGGACCGCGAGGACAACAAGGCCCTCAAGGCCCTCAAGGTCCCGGAGGCCCGGTAGGCCCAGCAGGAGCGTCTACAGGGTCCGCGAGCGAACAAACAAAAGGAGGTCCTTCCTTTAAAGAAGAAGTAAAGGCGTCAGACTTTCCTAAATTCGACGGATCGCAAAAAATGTTTGGAGCATGGTTGTCCAAGGGAGACCACTGGTACCGTTATAGCGAAGTACGGCGCTGGCGTGAATCGTTAGGCCGGGTATCTACTTTTAACTTTGAAGGCTTAGCCGCTACGTGGTGGGCAGGATTAACTTACGAACAACGAATGGAGAAAACACAAGATTGGCCCACGATACGAGAATTCGTACGCCGAGAACTGATGTCTATTCGATGGATCGAAAAGGAATGGCAAGAATTCAGAGCATTGCGTTTTAGACATCAAGGAAACGAAGATGAAACCCCAGCCGCATTCTTAGCTCGCAAACAGTTACACCGAAGAAGACTACTGCCTATCTTTTCCGACGCGGACCCCGAACAATGCGCGTTAGAAGTGGGCGATTTGTGGCTGCATACTCCAACGGCATGGAATGCTTGCATTAATATTGATGAATGCCCTACCTCAGCAACGCTAATTAAGTTAGCCACGGACAGAGAAGAACAACTTCTAGCTAGTCTAGTTACCACTTCGAATAGCGTAGCAAAACTCGTGCGGCAAGAAATGCAAAGGCTTGGCGCTCAAAACATGGGATCTCGCCGGCAATTCCCGTCACACATGGCCGAAGTCGAGGAAGACGAAGAATCAATGGAAAAGCCAAGCTTATCAGTCGAGTCTAAGGGCCCAGTAGACAAGAATTCACATAAAGCCCCGGGCAAATACCCTTACCCTTTCGCTTCTAATCGTTCAAAAAACCCTCCTCCACGACCTTGTCGAAATTGTGGTAGCAACTTACACTACGATAGAGATTGTGATTCCTGGCGTAAAAGAGACAAAAAGGATAACCGGAAAATGCCCGTCAATGCCGCTAACACGGCATACGAAGAAGCATACATCTCTATGCTACAAGGAGACGATGACTCATGCAGTATCCACTGCGATACATATTATGCCACAGTGGACACTCTCACCCCTGTAGAAGTCTTATCGGTTCAGACAACTACGGACCTGGAGGACGGTGAAAACACGCTACGCAGTACAGCAGAAGGTTATTGGACGTCTCTGGAAGCTAACGTGGCTGAATTGGAGCCCACTGCGGATACCCTATTTGAAGACGTCTACCAACCGGAACCCATATGGCAAAGACCCGTGGGCCACGCGGCTAAAGGCATAGATGCTTTCAAGGTCTTATGTCACGTCAACTGTCTAAAGGAGGCAGCCGCCATTGTCGTAGGCGATTCAGGAGCAGCCCTCACTCTAATATCCGAGCAATTCCTGAAAGGTCTCAAATGGTCCAAGCCGAAGCCTCGTACTGGCAAAAAATTAGAACTAATCCAATTAACCGGATCCGCGGGATGCTCAGAATATGTTCGACTTAAACTCTACTTCCGCAGCCAATTCGGACCAATCTGCCTCAAGGGCGTAGAGGCTTACGTAGTCAAGAACATGACCACGAACTTGTTAATAGGAGAGGACACGCAATTAGCCTGGCAACTTAATTCCATTCGGAACAACGGAAAAAGATTTTGGCAAGTAGGGACCTCAGCACATCAAATTCCTACTATTGCAGGACCTACTCCGAAGGAATCCTTCTCCGTCCAATGGAACCCCAACAAATTTGAGTACAAACAACGAATTAAGAAACGTGCCACCAAGACCCGCTCGGAGTGGAGCGTCATAGCTAAACAAGACGTATGGCTTCGCCCCGAATCCATTACCTCGATTCCTATTACTTCTACTGGAGCTCCTACAAAAGAAAACATGTTCTTGGAAGCTATCCCGCTGGATAGAGGAGGAGACTCCTTCATTAGTGCGCCTCACGGCTTAGTAATCCTGGA
>WNFA01007184.1_pt1 | contig 10928 bp, 9 predicted proteins | sample 5400481 | NCBI WGS metagenome assembly WNFA01 (sample SAMN13153340, study PRJNA577476) | soil metagenome | isolation source: 120 cm saprolite under Douglas fir tree site 2 hole 1 replicate 2 | place: USA:California | collected 2015-04-18 | reverse complement strand
TGGCGGAAGATTTCGATGTTCTGCGCTATAACTTGAAGAATGAGACGGACATCTGGCAGTGGAGTAGCCTGGACTATTTCGTCTACACGGATAAAGAGAAACATGATCTTTCAGGAGAAGCTGCCTACAAAGGCGCGATTCAAGAAGGATACTTCGATTTGATCGAATTGAGTTATGGCTATCACACTCCTCTGGCGATGCAAATCAATCAAACCCTGACCGCAAGTAAACACTACGACCTTGTTGCCAGAATCCCTATTCACAATTCTTATGGCCAGGGCTACTTCTGGGTGTGGAGTAAGCATGCTGGTGAACGGGGAAGCGCCGTGATCGATGGGCATCTTGATCTGCTCAGCAGAGTGTAACTGGCACATGCATACTCTTTTTTCACTAGATGAGTATACCAAACTATTGCAATCCCCTGCATCATCATGCAAACACCTCTGTGCTACAATAACCTGGAATAATCAACGAGGAGGAACATAGCATGAGTAACAGACCTCTACTTTGTATAAGAATAGATGAGGAGACGGAACTGCGCATTTACGAAGAACGACATGCGCAAGAAGTTGCCGAACGGGTGGATCAGAATCGAGCATATCTGCGACAATGGCTTCCCTGGGTGGACAATTCAAGAACTGTTGAGGATAGTAAAGCCTTTATCAAATACTCCTTGCAACAATTTGCCAATAATGAGGGGTTCCAGACAGGGATATGGTACAAGCGTAAGTTTGCGGGCGGTATTGGTTACCACCCGATCGACTGGGTTGATCGGAAAGTCGAAATGGGATACTGGCTTGGCGAATCATTTCAGGGTAAAGGGCTGATGACAAAGGCATGTAGAACGCTTATAACATATGCATTCGCTGAGTTGGAATTGAACAAAGTGGAGATATATTGCGCCACTGAAAATATACGCAGTTGTGCTATTCCTAAGAGACTTGGCTTCCAGCAAGAGGGGATATTACGGGATGCAGAATGGATCTACGATCACTTTGTAGATCATGCTGTCTTCGGTATGCTTGCGAGAGAATGGCAAAGATAAATTGTGTAACAACTCATATCATCTGATTTCGGCATGAGGTATAATTTTACTATAGACAGTTCCTTTTTAGAAAAATATGCACAGGGCCATAGATATGTTTACAAAGATGCCTGAATATATACCAGCAAGGCGATGGTATCGATTATTATGTATTGTCGTAATGGTAGGAATAGTATGTCTCACTCTCCTGGGAGTGGCCGGCAACTCGCCAACGGCGTATGCTGACGGCATTCCTGGAGGCAATGTCTCCGATCCCGCAGTGCGCGCAGTTGATATCGCTAAACCTGCCGTGGTGCGCATCATTACCATGTTGAACGGTCAGTTGATCGTGCATTTTACTTCACCCGCAATCCGGGATGTCACGTTTCCTCAGGGTAGCAGCGGCTATCAGCTTGCTTTATCAGGTAGCGGCACTTTTATTACGTCGAATGGCGACATTTTGACTGCTGACCATGTTGTCAATCCTCCCCAACAGGACCTGGATCAATTTTTGCAGCAGCAGGCAGCTCAGGATGTAGCTACCTACATGAACCAGGTTCTCAAAGCCAAACCACCGGTCACGACCGATCAGGTGACGGCGCAACTGGCAAGCGGGCAGTTACGTTCTACTTCTCAATATAGCGCTCCACAAAGCCGGGTATACCTGAGTACAGCTTATACTGGCCCATTGAACGTAACTGATATACAGAACGTTCCGTCCAATCTTTATGCAACAGTCGACCACATTGAAAAGCAAAGTGCTTTCAATGATAAGGATGTTGCCATCATCCATGTCAGCAATATGAATGATATGGCCATGGTTCAACTGGGTGACTCTACCAGTGTACAGCAACAGGATAACTTGACGATTATCGGTTTCCCAGGCAATGGTGATATCGCTGGCAATAGCGCAACGGATCTTCTGACCCCGTCAGTAAATAAAGTTTTCGTCAGTTCGATAAAAACGACAAATTCAGGAGCATCCGTGATACAAGTCGGAGGCAATGTGGAACATGGCGATAGTGGAGGTCCTGCGCTGAATAATCAAGGCACTATTGTAGGCATTGTCAGCTTCGGAGCTGCTAGTGGACAGGGCAACACCAGTTTCTTGCAGGCTAGCAGTAGCGCTAGCGCACTGGTACAGTCACTTGGATTGAATACGGCACCCGGGCCATTCCAGAAAGCCTGGAACCAGGCTTTTACCGATTATTCATCCAATATACCTGGCCATTGGCACAAGGCGCAAGTGGAATTCGACCAAATCGCAACCAAATATCCTCAATTCAAGGCCATTCAGCCTTACCTGGACTATGCAACGACACAGGCTAAGATTGAGCAGGTGCCTCAGTCTAAGCCTCAACCGACAACACAACCTGCATCGTCAAGTTCGCCTATGACTGGGATTATCATAGGAACTGGCGCTGTGCTGCTCGCAGTATTACTGCTCTTTGGAGTGATTGTGTTCCGTCGGCGACGTGTAAAACGTACTCCAGTGTCGACAACGCCGGCATCGTCGTTCAATTCGCCCACGCAGATTGCGCCTCCAGTAATGCAGAACAGTTCTATCAGCCCTTCACAGTCTGTATATAGCCAACAATTCAATGACACTTTGACAGCATTTGGAGCGCCACCATCCACTGCACCACGATCACCTCAACAACCAGGTCAGCCTACAGCGCAGCCGTTTGCGCCCCCGTATACGCCTACTCAGTCACCGACTCATTCAACGAATAGTGCGACGGTGCTATCGAACGCCAACAGCACACTGGTACACTGGCCATGTGGCCATTTGAACCGGCCAGTAGCACGCTATTGTAGTATCTGTGGTGAGCCAGCTCCTCCATCATCCCCTGCACGCAAATTTGAACAGTGAATGTTGTTTGGCGAAGCTTACGCCCCCATGATGTTATAGCCAGCATCAACAAAGAGAATTTCTCCGGTGATAGCACGAGCAAGAGAGCTACTGAGGAAGAGCGCGGCATCACCTACCTCGCTCTGCTCGATATTGCGACGCAGAGGCGCAGCTATTCCCATATGTTCACGGAAGCTTGTGAAACCAGAAACCCCACGAGCAGCTAATGTGTTCAGAGGTCCGGCTGAGATGGCATTGACGCGAATATTATGTTCACCTAGTTCAAAGGCAAGATAACGTACGCTACATTCCAATGCAGCCTTGGCAACAGCCATGACATTATACTTTGGCATGACACGCTCACTGGCCATATAAGTCATAGTGAGGATGGAACCGCCACCGTTGGCTTGCATGAGGGGTTTGGCCCGGCGCGCCATTGCAACCAATGAATAGGAGCTTATATCAAGTGCCATATGAAACCCCTCACGTGTAGTTTCGTAGAAAGGATTCTCCAGTTCTTGTGGGGGTGCAAAAGCTACTGAATGAATCAGAATGTCGAGTTTACCACCAAAGGTCTCATTGGCCCAGGTAAAAGCTGCGTCGAGTTGCTCGTCGTTCTGCACATCACATGAAAAGACAGGGGTATCGGGAATTTTGGCGGCAAGTTCGCGCACATATTTCTCCATACGATCCTGGTATGTAAAGGCCAGTCGTGCGCCTTCTCCCGCGAGAGATTGGGCGATGGCCCAGCCAATGGAACGATGGTTGGCAATACCAAAAATAAGCGCGTTTTTTCCTTCTAATAAGGGCATCTGTTGACTCCTCTCAGATTGTTCTCCCCATTGTACGATAATTAATGGCTATTCACACGATTCGGGGGTTACACTACAAACGGGGCAAAGTGGCTGATCCACCAAAGGGCGACCATACACCATTCACTTTGTATTACCGTTCAGTAGGATATCGTCGCATAAACCACCCATTCATACCATTAGCCAGGTTATAGACATTCTTTAGACCTGCCACCAAGGCGATTTCGGAGGCGGAAGCACTTCTCTGTCCCACAGCACAGACAAAGATGATATCTTCGTCTTCCGGGATATGCAAATCTTTGAGCGCCTTGCCAAATGAGTAAATACCCTCGAGTGGCACTAGCGTTGCCTCTGGGATATGGCCACGACGCCACTCGTCAGGTCGACGCACGTCGATCACATGTGCTCCCGCTTCGATCATACTTTTGGCCTCATCAGTACCAATGGTTTTATATGGGTATGTTTCGTCTTGATCATCACTGTATGGCATTTTCTTGTTCCTTGTGCTCGCTATCATACTGCTCTAACCAGAGACGACCATATGTGGTTGGTATGAGCACATATTCGTCTCCTACGAAGTCCATGGTGAGCAAGCCCTGATCTTCCATATCGCGAAAGTCATCTGTAACCAGGAAATAGCCCGCTACCAGGTGTGATACATCACTTTCTGGCAGTTGTTTCCATATCAGGAGTTCACGCATAACAGCGGCATACTTGGGGCTACTATCGTCAATTGCTCGCACGGGCGCTCCTTGCTTTGGTTTCTCACGAATGGCAAATCTCTTGTATCATCGACTTTGGTTTCCTCATTGCAGTGGCCTAACCTAAGTGTATCAAATCCAGGCTGGTAGAGCAAGTAACGTAACCATATGATTATTGTGTCCTGTACTCGACGGCAAGCAGGATCTATGCTATAAAAAGGTGAAGAGATACATATCCTGAAGGAGGCCGCATTATGAAATCCGATTCGTCCCAGCCGCCGATTCAAGCCAGTACTGTCATTCGCAACATCGGACAACTCGTCACTGTCGCGCAACAGCCCATTGCTGGAGCAACTGGTGTACTACGGGTACTTTCAGATGCTGCCATAGCAGTACACGATGGGGTAATTGCCTGGATCGGCCCTAATGATCATGTAGAACCTGTGTTCCAACATGATTCTGACTCTGACTCTGACGACGATGGTATTACCATTGTTGATGCACAGGGTGTTTTGATCACCCCTGGATTTGTAGACTCACACACGCACCTGGTGTTTGCCGGAGATCGGGCAGAAGAATTTCATCTTCGGAGAGCAGGAATAAGTTATGGCGAACTGCTCACACAAGGCCGTGGCATCCTCACTACAGTTAACGCTACGCGAAGTGCAGACACTGAAATATTAACAGAGATGGCAATTACCAGGTTGAATACCATGCGTCACTATGGCACAACGACGGTCGAGGCAAAAACAGGTTATGGTCTTGATATGATTACTGAAGAAGCTTGTTTGCGAATTCTCAACAATCTCAATGCATTGGAGACCAGCCCCTCTTACGAATATAGTCGGGTACGAGTTGTGCCGACATTTCTCGGCGCTCATGTCGTACCTCCAGAGTATCGGGAGCGACGCAGCGCCTATGTGGATCTGATTGTTGAAGAAATGTTGCCCTCATTTGTTGGGCTGGCACGCTTCTGTGATGTATTCTGCGAACGAGAGGCGTTCACTGTGGAGGAGTGCCGGCGCATACTTACGCAAGCAAAAGAATTGGGTTACTCACTTAAAATTCATGCAGATCAATTAAGCCCTTCGGGAGGCGCAAAACTTGCTGCTGAGTTGGGCTCAACCTCTGCCGACCACCTTGATTATGCCGACGATGCTGATTTAGATAGATTGCGTGATGCAGGCGTGGTAGCAACATTGTTACCTGGTTGCTCCTATTCACTGAGAAGTCCTTATCCATCTGCGCGCCGTTTTATCGATCGTGGTCTCTATGTTGCGCTGGCGACAGATTTTAACCCAGGAACTTCCTACTGCGAAAACATGCAAATGATGCTGAACCTGGCCATGTCTTCAATGGGTATGTCAATTGAAGAGTCATTGCAAGCGGCAACCATAAATGGTGCTCGTGCGCTGGCATTACATGAAGTAATTGGTAGTATAGAAGTAGGTAAACGATGTGAGCTGGCTTTCTGGTCAATTCGTGATTATCATGAAATTGGCTATCATTTTGGTATCAACCTGACCCAATCAGTTTTGATCGCATAATGGATTAGCGTACACGGCAAATGTAAAATGTTTCACGTGAAACATTACCGAATGATCAAGGCCATTTTAATCGCGTGAAACATTCTATACTCTTCTGGAACTCTTATCATGCTCCAAACAACCGACAGCGAAAATCAGTTCGTGGTCGATATTCTGACTACTCTGCGCAATGAGAAGTTCAGCCCTCTGGCATGGGTGCATTTTCTAGGAAGTTCCTGGAAGAGGTCCTGTGCGACAGCTAAAGCCAATCCCTCGCTGAAACGTTCCTGGACACATATCACACTGTTTATTGGTGCGTTCGCGCTAGCAATATTTGTTGTAAATTTCATCTTTGAGGGGCAGGGTAAAACACTGCGCTTGATGCCTGGTTTCTTTTTTTGTGTTGTATGGCTGCAAAGTGATCTTTACTGGCACCTCGGGTTGAATCGTCATAATAGGACAGGAACACTATTACCTGTAGTTGGCGCCGCCACTACCCTGACCTGGCTGCGTGGATTAGGAGCTTCCTATCTGCTGGGTAGATTTGTTGGAGGTATTAGCACGCCTTCCTGGCTAGCATTGCTGGTTTTTCTAAGCGGCATAATGACAGATATTCTTGATGGACAAATCGCTCGGCGAACACAGACTCAAAGCAAATTGGGGCAAATTGCAGATGGGGAGGCGGATTCTTGCCTGTACCTGGCAATTACGCTTATCTTGATTCAGAATAATGTCCTTCCACTCTGGTTTGGAATTGTCGTGTTTTTGCGCTTCCTGATCCCACTTCTTGGGGCTTTAGCCAGTTATTTTCTCTTTGCTCATCCAGTTCGTTTCGGCTCGACCACCTGGGGGAAGTGGGGAGGATTGGTACTGTGCTTGTACTTTCTCGTATTACTGGCGCCTGGCCAGCTAGCTTTTCTCACCAGGTTCGTTAATCTTCCTCTATTCATTGTGACTCTCATTTTGTTAATTGCCGCACCTATAGCTCAAGTTGCGGTAAATATGCTGGATAGTCTGATAAAGAAGGGAAAAACTGCACGATGATTAACTCAGCAAGGACCTTTCGCTTAACTGGCGAATTTACCCATAGTAATACATCTTGAGACACTTCCATATATCATTCGCACATTTACGCCGCCAGTTCTTTTCTGCTACAATGCAACACAAGAGGCAGTGAAGCCCGGAAAGGATGAAACTTCCATGACGAAGATAGAACAAGCACAAGAACTTCCTTCACATGTAATTATTAATGGGCAGGCTTTATCTAGTGCCCAGGTACTTGTAATAGCACGTCACCATGCAACAGTATCGTTGGGCAGCGAATCCATTTCACGTATACAGGCAGCCCGGGCGGTAATTGATACTCTGACCGCCGAAGATCAAAAAGTATATGGCGTGACCACTGGTTTTGGACATTTAAGCAAAGTTCGTATTCCACACGATCAATTGCAAGACTTACAACATAATTTGCTACGCAGCCATGCCGCCGGTGTAGGTGAACCATTAAGCGAAGAAGTTACACGGGCAATGATGCTGTTGCTTGCCGCAAGTCTGGCACGCGGCAATTCTGGTGTGCGTACTGAGGTAGTGCAATTATTGCTAGGAATGTTGAATGCCAGGATTTACCCTATTATTCCCTCGCGTGGATCGGTAGGAGCTAGTGGCGACCTGGCTCCACTTGCGCATCTCGGCTTGACACTGATAGGTGAAGGTGAAGTTATATTGGAGGGTCAGCATTATACTGGCGTAGAAGCGTTGCAGCGGGTGGGATTGACTCCACTGAATCTACAAGCGAAGGAAGGATTGGCGCTCATCAACGGAACGCACTTGATGGAGGCAATTGCGGTCCTGGCGCTTGTTGACGCTCAAATACTGTTGCGCGCTGCGGAGGTTGCATGCGCTATGAGCATCGAAGGATTGATGGGTAGTCATGTACCTCTGGATGCCCGTATTCACACGCGCCGAGGCCAGTATGGACAACAGGTCAGTGCGGCCCGATTACGAAAACTGGTAAGTGAAAGTGAGATCAATACCAGTCATGAAGATTGTCCCAGAGTGCAGGATCCTTACACCATGCGCTGCGCACCCCAGGTTTTCGGCGCCGTTCGTGATGCCCTGGACTATTGCACCAACATTTTCGAACGCGAATTGGATGCGGTAACCGACAATCCACTCGTTTTTCCTGAGGATGGTGAAGTATTAAGTGGCGGAAATTTTCATGGACAACCCCTGGCACTAGCACTCGATGTACTGGCTATTGCTCTTGCGCAGGTTGCAAGTTTCTCTGAACGACGTATCTTCAATCTGATGGGTCCACATGATTGGGACGAAGCTGGCGCACCTCTTTTCCTGACACCAAACCCAGGTTTGAATTCTGGCTTCATGATTACCCAATACGTAGCGGCAGCTCTGATCAATGAGATAAAAATTTTGGCTCATCCTGCTAGCATTGATTCTATCCCAACCTCTGCTGGAATGGAGGATTTTAATAGCATGGGCGCTACCAGCGCTCATAAAGTCCTATGCATTCTGGAGCAAGCACAACAAGTCATTGCCATTGAATTCATGTGCGCCGCACAAATGTTGGAATTCCGCAGGCCGTTGAAACCCGGTGCCGGTGCACAAAAAGCATTTGAAATCGTGCGTTCATATGTCACGAAACTTGAACACGATCGGGTGCTTGCGCCTGATATTGCCAATCTCGCAAGGGCTGTCAAAGAGGGTGCGTTTGAGATAGTGGAGTGAAGAGATGGAAGGATCGGAATCTCATAAAGAAATGTTTCACGTGAAACATTTCTTTATGAGTTGGATCTGAGAAAGGCCTGGATGCTCAATGCTTATGCTTACTATAGCTTGTCCTTGTCCTCCACCATATGCTACACTTCTTGCAGCTAGTCAATGGTGACTATGCATCTTCCTCTTATGCAGTGCACCAAGAAGAGTGCATCCGAAGGGAGTAATACTGGTGATAACCCACAAAATACCTGTGGAAATACCTAACTCTTCCGTTTATTCATCTCTTTCGCTTCAAGAGCAGCACAATACAGTTAGACAGCTTCGTCAAGATTTGCTTCTTCGGTACCGGTCTACTATTCAGCATAGCCCAGGTCCAATTCGCGTGATGGCTCGTATGGTTACCGAACTAGAAAAGCAATGCCGCGAACTCAGTATCGCTGAAGAAGTGATTCAATCCGAAATAGTCAACCGCACCATCGGAGATGTCAATCTGCGCAGGATCACCGAATGTGAGGGTGAACCAGGAGGACCTGGAGATTACAGGCTTCTTGCCGATGAGTTAGGCGTAGCGTTACCAAATGAACAACTGCATGGATATGTGGCCAGTGGTGAGACCTACCTCTGGCTGCGAGATCAAATGCAGCAATGTGAACGAGAACTACTACTACAAGGTATCGACTTGCGCATATATGACCTTTATGGTGTTGGTAACTCTATGCTACGTAGTTGGCTGGCCGCTGCAATGCACAATTTAGGCCTATCTGTTGCTGTAGAGCAGGTCTACCTGGCATTAGGCGCTATGGATAGCATCGATAAGGTTTTGCGGGGTCTGAGTCAAATCTATCAGCAGCAAAACGATACAAATACTGCTGTCCTGTTTCCCGCCCCTGGCTTCAATGTTCCTGAGTGGCAGGCAAGGTCATTTGGTTACCGGTTGCACCAATTTCGCACAAAAGCCGAGGATCATTTCAAACTCACAGCAATCCAACTCGATGACATACTGCAACAAGCTACCGATATTCGTATCATCTATCTAACGGTCACGAATAATCCCACCGCATTTGCTTACACAGCGGATGAGCTCACCAGGCTTTTTGCAGTACTACGAAAATATTGGGAATCGGGGCGAGTAATACATATCATTGCTGACCTGGCCTATATCGGCACTGCTACACCAAAAGAGGACCAGGCGCGCATGGTGACTTTTGTCGCTCCCGATGTTTTACAGCACACGATCTATGTCAGCACCTTCTCAAAATCGCATACTCTGACGGGCGAACGCTTTGGCTGGGTGACGATAGGCGATCCCAAAATCGCTGCTGCTCTCATGCCGAGTTGGTCCAACACAATGGCTTCATTACCGGCAGAATGGCAATTACGCTTTATGGCATATGTCCGCCTTATACAATCCCGCCCCTGGATAGTGGACAAACTGCGAGCATTGTATAAGCTGCGACGCAATCGCCTCATCGCACAACTGCAAAAAATTGACGACGAGCAACATTTGTTTGCGCAGATTCTTCTCGGTGACGATGCAACCGTCTACAATTGGAGCCAATTAAGACCCGGTGAAGATGCTTTTTCGCTGTTTGAGAAAACAGGCATCGCAGGTGTAGCCGGTTCCGGCTTTGGCTACACTGATGATTACATCCGTTTCTCTATAGGTGTTATTCCTGTGCCAGTTACAGAGTAAGCCCTGGATATCACATGCGCATCACAAGATCACGCTTTCAATGTTGCTTGAGACGCAAATGTGATAACCAACCTTGATGATGTGTGCATGTTAATGGTACTCTGTTAGTGGTGGTAGGAAGCATGAGATGCTTTTCTCAAATAATGTTTCACGTGAAACATCATGATTTTCCACCTTACTATTTGCTCTCCAACTTAGCTGGAGCCTGTTTTTTTGTAACGACACAAAAGGAGAACACTCGTAATTATGACTACACGCATTGGTATTAACGGCTTCGGACGCATTGGACGTCAATCTTTGAAGGCAATACTTGAGCGCTACCCGCGCGAACTCGAAGTCGTTGCAGTAAACGACTTGACTGATACCAAAACGAACGCTCACCTATTAAAATATGACTCTACCTACGGACGATTCCCTGGTGAAGTCGAAGCAACTGCCGATTCACTGATTGTAAACGGCCATACGGTCAAAGTACTTTCACAACGTGATCCTGCGCAAATTCCCTGGGCCGATCTAGGTGTAGAGATCGTTATCGAATCCACGGGCCTTTTTACTGATGCAGCCAAAGCAGCGGCGCACCTGCA
>WNFA01006756.1_pt1 | contig 10929 bp, 9 predicted proteins | sample 5400481 | NCBI WGS metagenome assembly WNFA01 (sample SAMN13153340, study PRJNA577476) | soil metagenome | isolation source: 120 cm saprolite under Douglas fir tree site 2 hole 1 replicate 2 | place: USA:California | collected 2015-04-18 | reverse complement strand
CGTTTTCCGCCAGATCGCACCCATGCGATCCGAAATGCGCGCAGCGATTGTCATTCCCCATATGGTGAAGGAGGCCACGAGCAGAGCCAGCAAGACGAAGGAGATCGGCGCACGGGCATAGCCATCGACCCAGGTCGAGGCCAAGCCTGGCAGGAACCCGCCGACAAGGCGAATGATGTCCGAGATCCACCGGACCGGGCTCTTGAACTCGTCGGCACGTTGCGCTCCACTGATCAGCGGGAACGCCAGTAACCATGCGGTAGCGCCGACGGTTGCGAAATAGACGATGCGGCGTTTCCAGATTTCATTCCAGATGTGCTCCTGCGCGTCCGCGCGGGCCTTTGCAGCGTCGCTGGTCTCGAAGCCATATTGATCGGGCGTGACGATCTCGCCGTGGCTCTTGACGATGTCGTAGGTGGCAGGCAGCCCGATGGGCGCGTAGGCGTGCGCATGGTTTCCGATCCGCCTGAAGACGGTTTCGTGGATTTTCGGACGCTCGATCGTGACCTCGTCGTCTTCCTTTTTCGAATATTTGTAATTGCAGAGTTGAACCAGCTTGCGCGGGCCGTAGCGGTAATAGCCGCCAAGTCCCGCACGCGGATCGTAGATTCGTCCGTCCTTGTCACCCATCGAGATGGTAACGCATCGGGATCGGCGGGCGGATCCCCGAGGTCAGACTTCAATTTGAGGCCGCAGCGTTGCGCCTCGGTGAGCATCCAGACCAGCGGGATGTAGGCCAGCGCGTCATCGGGGTAACCGCCGCCAACGTTGGAATGGACACCGGCGAACCACACCTGGCTGACGCTTTTTGTCCGGATCGAACTTCGAAGGCGGAACGACTTTTTCGTCCCACAGCTCGGGATGGAACGTGGTGCGATCTTCATCAAGCGACAGCGCCTGGCAGGCTCGCATCACGCGTTCGCGATCGAGGGTGTGAGTGGGAAGTTCGAGCGGCACGATCCAGCGGCTGACGCCGCGCGTCATCTCGTCGATCGGCAGACCGTAGGCGGCCACCGTGTCCCACACCCCGACGAAGCGGATGTGCTTGACGGGGCGATTGTCGCGCTTGTCGTACTTGATCGGCAGTAGCGCGTTCCGAATTGCCCGGTACCAGTCCTCTGGATGCCACGGCCACAGCGTATGGTAGCGCTCACTGCGATACTTTCGGTAGGCGGCGATCGCCTTTTTGTCGAGCTCGGCTTCATTGTCAGCGGACACCAGGCCCTGATTGAGGATCAGGCCGATGACCACGCGGATCGTGAAGGCGCCACGACTGAAGCCGAAGCCATAGATATCGTCGGTCTCATCCTTGTAGGCTTGAACGTCGAGGTGCCTACGCCGTCGTCGTAGAATGCGACCTGGTCATTTCCCGACAGGTCCAACGCCCCGAAGGTGCGCCAGACATTTGTGCGCCACACCTTCGCCGCGGAATTGCCTGTGCCGTCGGAAAGCAGCACGATGTTTCGACTCACGGAATCCCCCCCGCCGTGTTGTCGAACTACTTTGCAACCTATAGTTTTAGAACATTGCATGCCCCCGCCGAGTATGAAAATTTTCACAATCGGTGATCAGGAATCGCGCAGGCCGACGATTTGCAAGCGAATGGACGAAAAACAACAAAGCCGCCGAGCGGCGGCTTGTCGTTGAACTGTCGCTTTGCCACCTAAAAAAATTCTGGAGCGGGCGAAGGGATTCGAACCCTCGACCCCGACCTTGGCAAGGTCGTGCTCTACCACTGAGCTACACCCGCATCCGAGAGATTGGCGGCGATGGCGCGCCGGCAACGGGCAGAGCTATGCCAAATGCGCACCGCGAATGCAACAGGCTGCGCGTGGCCTTTGAACCGGCCCAATCGCCCGATATCGGAGCGATTGCGGGCAAATCAGCCCGAAACGGCCTGCGAACGGTCGCCGACCTCACCGGACGCAGCTTCCGGGAACCCCGAAGGCCGGCTGCCCAGCGTACTGCGGAGCGATTCGAGCCATTTGCCGAACCAGCCCTGAAGGGTCCCGGTCAGTTCTTCGCGACGGGGCGCGTCGCAATCAAAGGTCGCCCACCATTCGACGAAGGCCCGGTCGCCATCGACGATGGGCGTGATGCGCAAGGTGGCCTGAAAGCCGGTGACCGGCAACGATGCCGCGCCGCAGAATTCGTAAGTTTGCGACCGCTCGACGTCGGATTGCGCCAACAGCCGTTGCCGAATGTGCCCGTCTTGATACAGCACACGCCTGACCGCCCCGACCGTATCGCCAGACTTGCCGTCCTCGATCTTGCTTTCGCCGGCGCCGCCGACCCAGATCGGATAGCTGTTGAAATCGCGAACGATTTTCCACACCTCGGGGGCGGGCTGTTCGAACACGGTGCTGTAATAGGCTTTGGCCATCTCTCAATCCCTTCATTGGACCCGGTTGAAACCGGACCATGGGCGAGGAAACCCGTGCCGCCCACCCGATCCCCGACCGAGCGAACCCGTTGCGGCCAATACATCCGAGGCTTCCGACCACACCTGGAACCGATTGAAATTTCCCGGCAAACCGCCACTTAGGTGCAGAGAACTTCTCAACCACCACCCTGGGGCGTGCTAGAATAGGCCCCAATCCCGATACATCAGGCGAGGATTCCCGTGACGATAGTAGAGCAGGGCAGCGTGCCGGCGCCGCAGGCGGCGCCCGATTTGATCAAGGAAACGACCACCCAGACGTTCGTGAAGGACGTCATCGAGGAATCGAAGCGCCAGCCGGTGCTGATCGACTTCTGGGCGCCGTGGTGCGGCCCCTGCCGCCAGCTCACGCCGATCATCGAGAAGGCGGTCCGGGCGGCAAAGGGCAAGGTCAAGCTGGTCAAGATGAACATCGACGAACATCCGGCGATTCCCGGCCAGATGGGAATCCAGTCGATCCCGGCCGTGATCGCTTTCGTCAACGGCCAGCCCGCCGATGGTTTCATGGGCGCGGTTCCGGAAAGCCAGGTCACCGCCTTCATCGAGAAGCTTACGGCGAGCATGCCGGGCGCGGGCGAGCCCAATATCGCGGAAATCCTGAAGGAGGCCGAAGCCGTTTTGGCCGAAGGCGATCCCGCCACCGCGGCATCGATCTATGCCGAGGTGCTGGCCGCGGACGCCACCAATATCGCGGGGCTAGCAGGGCTCGCGAAATGCTACATGGCGACCGGCGCCATCGAGCAGGCCAAGCAAACCATCGCGATGGTGCCGGAATCGAAACGCAATGACGCCGGTGTCAAGGCGGTGCAGGCGTCGATCGATCTTGCCGAGCAGGCCAAGGCGCTCGGCCCGGTGACCGAGCTCGAGCAGAAAGTCGCCGCAAATCCGCTCGATCATCAGGCGCGATTCGATCTTGCGACCGCGCTCAACGCCAGCGGCAAGCGCGCCGAGGCCACCAACCAGTTGCTCGAAATCGTCAAGCGCGACCGTAAATGGAACGAGGATGGCGCGCGAAAGCAATTGGTGCAGTTCTTCGAGGCGTGGGGTCCGACCGATGAAGCCACCGTGGATGGACGAAAGCGGCTATCGACAATCTTGTTCTCATAGCGCGGGTTCCGCAAAAGCGGACGCCGGTTTTGCGATTAGGATGCGCGCAAGTTTAGAACCCCTGGATTAGCGCCGGAACCGCACATGCCGATCAATGCCGATTATCGCGGGCCCGGCGACCTTCCCGAGGTGATCCCGGTGTTTCCGCTGCCCGGCGCGCTGCTGCTGCCGCGCGGTCAGATGCCGCTCAACATCTTTGAGCCGCGCTATCTGGCGATGGTGGACGACGCGCTGCGCGACGGCCATCGGCTGATCGGAATGATCCAGCCGGATGTTTCCCATTCGCAGAACGAGGCCAGGCCGGCGTTGTTTCGCGTCGGCTGCGTCGGGCGCATCACCCAGCTCGCCGAGGCCGGCGACGGCCGCTACATTCTCGAGCTTACCGGGATCGCGCGCTTCAAGGTGGTCGAGGAAATTGCCGTGCTGACCGCGTATCGGCAATGCAAGGTGGATTATTTCCCCTACATCGACGATTTCATCGCGCGCAAGGGCGAAGAAGCGGTCGACCGCGAAGCGCTGCTCGAGGTGTTGACCGATTTTCTCAAAGCCAACAATCTCAAGGTCGACTGGGAAGGCGTCGAGAGCGCGCCCAACGAGGCGCTGGTCAACGCGCTGGCGATGATGTCGCCCTATGGCCCGCCGGAAAAGCAGGCGATGCTTGAGGCGCCCGATCTCAAGACCCGCGCCGAAATTCTGATCGCGGTCACCGAGATGGATCTGGCCAAGAAACGCACCAGCGGCGATACGGGGTTGCAGTAATCGAAGCAGGCGGTCTCGGCGTCCAACCCGCAACGATTGCCGCATCATCCAGATGATGACCACCCATATCCGCTACCTTACGCACCCGCAGGTAAAAATAGAGCCGGCTGTCCCTGTTCCGTCATGGGGCTTGAGCGATGTCGGTAGAACACGCACGGAAGCGCTGGCGAACGCCGGATGGCTCTCGGAGACAACGCAGATCATCTCCAGCAGTGAGCGAAAGGCGATTGAGACCGCCGCGATCATCGCAGGAGAATTGAAAGTCACCGTCGAAGTGCTGGACGCGATGCACGAGAATGATCGATCGACAACGGGTTTCTTGGCCCCCGACGAGTTCGAGACGGTGGCCGATCAGTTTTTCGCACACCCTCTTGCCAGCATCCGGGGATGGGAGCGGGCTATCGATGCCCAATTGCGCATCGTCCGCGAGGTCGAACGCGTGCTGGCCCGAAATCGATCGGGTGACGTGCTGTTCGTCGGCCACGGCGCCGTCGGTACCCTTTTGTTCTGTCACTATTCCGGTTTCGCGATTGATCGAGCCTATGATCAACCCGCCGGCGGCGGCTACTACTTCACGTTGGTCAAGGATAGGCGACGGGTGCTGCATCCATGGCGTCGGATGGAGGACATGCCTCCCGCATGAGGCGTCGGCTTCGTTTCCGGGTCGGACCCGGATGTTGCGGAGCTTAAAGGCAATACTTCGGCTTGCGGCGTCGACGTGGTTGCGGAGCCACAGTCTGACCGAAAAGATCCTCCGAGTGAGGGCTTAAGCACGAGAGAGTGCGAACTGAGGTTCTTTTCCAGCCTAGGCTACATCGATGCCGTGACCCGATTCGCGGGGGCGCGACCGGTCCGGCAGGTTGCCAACGTCACGAAGGATGGAGTGGGGGCTCTATCCGAGATGTAGCCGATGCTTTCGATCGATGATGTGTGCCGCTCGTTGTGCGGCCGTTCGTGATCGCTTCGGTGTTTGGAAGATTGGCTTCCGCGAGATTTGAAATTCGGCGACGTGCCCTGAGCGACCAGCAACCGCGCTGGTAGAGGGTGGGCTGCGTCGCCGTCCGGTGCCCGCGTTGGGCGTTTCCTCCCGAACTGTCCGGCGGCCCCGAGCCGCCGGGCCCTTTTTTGCGCCCTCGCTTCGTGGCCGACGTTAAAACCTGTCTCCCCGCCTGCAGCGTCAACGCAAGTCTCGTCTCCCCAGGAAAATATGAACCGGAAATAATAGAGACAGCGAAAAACCGGCGGCAATGTGGATCCAGCTCATCCAAGGCCGTACGGTCTCCGACCCAAGGTAATAAAGCCCAAAGGCGGTCACGATCAGCACCGTGTTGAACGTGACCATGACCGATCCCGAAACGCGATTTTTCCTGCTCCGCCAGGCGCGCAGCACGTGCACCGGGATGAGGGCGCCCAACAATAACAGTGTCGCCATCGCGGCGGCGCCGTGCACCATCAGCAGGTAAGCTACGGTCTGCTGCCAGATCTCGTCGCTGGAGATATTTTTTTGCCAATCCGCTACAAGCCAACCGGCGCCTGTCAGGAACAGGAGCGCGAAAGCCGCATAGATTGCAAAACGAAATGAAGATTTAAGCCGCAAGGTACACTGCGTGGTGCCAGTCAGGGGTGATCTGAACGTCGCCGTCGGTCGAAACCAGTAGCGCACTTGCGTTGTAATGCTCAAGCAATTCGATTGCATCAGGTCCGGCTATCATGACAATTTTCGTCAGCGCGTCGGCGACCATACAAGAAGGCGCGCGCACGGTAGCACCGTCGATGGTGTGCACCGGTTTGCGGGTATGGGGATCGATGATCGCCGAACCTGTGGTATCCGCCGCTTGAAACAGATCGAGGCGATGCGCCGTCGATGCCAGCGCTTCATCGGTAACCTCGATATTGCAGATCAAGCGGCGGGGATCGCGCGGATGGCGAATATGAATCGTTTGCGGCTCTTCGCCGAACGCCGCGAGATCGCCGCCGGCGTTCACCAGGCCGCTCGTTACGCCGAAGCCGCGCAACGCCTGCAGCGCGCCGTCGACAGCGAAGCCCTTGGCAATTCCTCCGAGATCAATCCTGACGGCAGGGTGTCGAAACCGGACAGTTTGTCCTGGAAGCAGTTCGATCGCATCGGGCGTCCGCGCTTCGGTTACGTCCGGAGAATCGCCGCTCAGCCGGGGCAGCAGTCCCATGGATTGCAACGTCGGTGCGATCGCAATATCAAAAATGCCCTTTGACCGGCGATGCATCTCAACCGCCGCTTCCAGAACCTGGAACGTCCAGGTGTGAACTCTAACGGGCCGAAGCCAAGCTTCCTGATTGAGACGGCTTATATCACTTTCCGGCTCGTGAAAACTCATCAACCGGTGGACAGCCGCGACGGCCTCGAACGCCGAATTAATGGCGGCATCCATTTCGGATCTGGCCGCGCCCGCGACCTCGATCTCCACGAACGTGCCGAGCAGCGGCCTCGCGCGACGAACTCTATCGGAGACGGTTGCCATAGGCTGCCAATACTCTCTGCACGCCCTCGGTGACATGCGTCGATGACAGGGTCGCGCCGGCGATATTTCTGATATCGCTGTTGATCTTAAGCGAGCTGCCGCTGGTCTTTCCAACGAACTGCGCCAGCCAGCTCGGGCTCCTGATTTCGCCGCCATACGACTCCCGATATTGCAGGATCTCGACGCTGTGCACGGCTCCGTTTGGTGTCAATGCCACGGCGTAGTCGATATAGAGGTGCTTTCCGACAACGCGATCGAATATGAAAAAGCCGGCGACGCGCCCCCCGGCTTCAGCTTTCCAGACCCGGCCTGCCTGCACTTCGACAAAGCGCGTCGCTGAAGGGAATGCCTGTTTCTGCGCTTCGTCAATCGAGAGATACTGCATGGCGTAGGCAGGGGAGGCGATCGACATGATCGCCGCTGCCGGCAAGGTATATCGAACCCATCGCGTCATTACTCACCTTGCTCCTGTCGCTTGCCCAAGCGCGTTCGCTTCGGGGTCAAAAGAAAAATCCGACGCCGCCAAGAAACGAGTCCGAAAGCGCGCCGACGATGCTCTTGTCGATCACCCTTTGATAGGTTGCCTTTAGCACCAATTTGGGCGACGGGAAGATCGCAAGACCCGCGGTGTGGAATTGGCGCTGGCCTGCGCCCGTCGGCGTATTTGTATCGGTTCCGGCAAATCCGCCGGTCTGCAGGTTCTCGTAGGTGTACCGATAGAATGGCACGGCCTCCCAATCGCTGTTCAGGACGGTACCCAGAGGCACGTGATAGGCGACCTCGCCGGAATAGCCGAACATTGATTTGCCGACATTGTTGATGGGGTCGGTGTCGTTGTTGGCGCGCAGGTTTTCCGGGTGGCTGAAACCGACGCGGACATATTCACCGCGCAGCTCAAGGCCCGTCTGCGGCACACGGTAGCGGAACTCGGCGTCGAATATTCCAACACTGGTGTGTCCGAGCAAATCACCCGTATCCGCGTAGGCTCCGCGCGGGGTCACGTTGGGACTGTAGTAGCCGCTCACGCTGCCCGCAAAGCCCGGTAAAAATGCCGGGCTGAAATCCAGCCGTCCGGCATAGGCAAGGGTATCGTTGAGCTGCTGGAAGTCGCCGCGCACCGGACGCGAGAAAGCGAGCGCGTCGAGGCCGCTGATACCGGCGGTATAGCCGGCGGGAAATGGCGGCACAGTCTTCGCGTCGGTGCGCAGGCCGAAGTCGCCGCCAAAATCCTCAATGCTGGAACTGACCTGGACCTGATAGCTGAGCCCGTCCGCGATCGTCCCGTAGACGCTGCTCGCTCCCGCGAAGAACGTGGACGGAATCAGGCCGTTGTAGAGCTCGGGGCGGTTGACGCTGTAAAACTGTGTCGGCTCATGGTGCTGATTGATATAGCCGATCGGCACCAGATCGATGCCGGGTGCGCGCCAGTTGAATTGATCGATAATCTTGAAGTCAACCCAGATCTGCTCGATCTCCGCGGTGCCATGCAGCTTGTCATCCGCATCAAATCCTGAACCCGCATGCTCAAACTCGATCTCGGCATTGAAGATGATGTTGTCGGTGATCGCATAGGTCGGTAGCAGCACGAACCGAGCTGCATCGAAGCCATTCTGCCATTGGCCGTTGGCCGCGGGGTTTTGCATCGCACCGAATTTGATTTCGCCGTAGGCACCTACGCTGAGACCCGCGACAGGCGCCGGTGCCAATCCGAGAATCGGCTTGTCCGGCGATGGCGTCAAAGCATCAAGCGGCTTTGACTTTGACGTCGGTTTTCCCGGCGGGTCTTGCGGTTTGTCTGACGGCACGGCCGCATTGGCATTCTTGGGCGAAGCCGGAACTGCCGCCAATTGTGCGCTCTTGTCGGATGGAGGCGTCTGTTTCTGCTTCAGCTCAGCTTCGAGCGACTGGATGCGCCGCTCCATCCGCTCCAGCTTCTTCATCAACGCGTCGTCCCCGTCGGCCGTCCAAGCGTTGCTGCAACTCAGGATTGACATCGCAGTTGCTGCGAGCAGCGTCCTTCGGCTGCCGCGATCCGATTGAAATATCGACACGGGTAAACGTAGAAATTGGTGCAACGACATCGGCCCCCCAAATCTGCGGAGATCGAAGGCTCCGCGACATCCGAGGCAGCTAACACGGTTCGAAAATGATTTGGGAATCGGAAGTGGAGGTGCCGATTGGAACCTCTCCATATTAGAATTAGAACAAAACTAAAGTGAGCCATCGATAGCTGGAATGGTTCTAGATTATCCAGCCCCGAAGACGCACCCGATAGTTATAAGTGGCGGGGCATAAGCGAGCGCAAACATGTAGGCGAGGATGATGGCCATCTCGGAATGACAGCTTAAGTCCGACGATCGTCACGACATGACGGCAGGTCAGCAGACAGGTCCGCGGGCGTTGATCGCGATTTCGACATTTAATCGAGGAAGGATTTCCCGGTCGCTCGATTGCCCGAACGGGGGCGCTACTTTCGCAAGTGACCCATGCAACGTGAACGTCGTGCTTTCGGCATATTGATGGCTGAGGGATCGAGAGATAATGCATCTAAACGGTCGCGCATCATACTTGATGGCAGCATACTTGGTGTCCGCGGGCACCGGCGTTTGCGGCGCGCTGGCCCAATCAGGGCCGCTGGTAGGCGCCGCCGCGTTTGGTGACTGGCGCGCCGACAAGCCGGGCGTCAGCCGCCTGATAAGAGCTAAAGATCTGCCGCGGCCCGGGGCAACGCCATCGTCCGCCAACGTGTCTCATGTGGTCCCACGACCCCCAGCCGCGGTCCCGCAAGTTCCCGCGGGATTTAAGGTCGAGTTGTTCGCCGAGGGACTGAGCGAGCCACGCCAGATGCGTGTGGCGCCTAATGGCGACATCTTCGTCGCAGAAACCAGCGCGGGACGAATTCGTATCTTACGAGCGGCCGACGGTGCCTCAAGGCCTTCCGCGAACGAAACCTACGCGAACGAGCTTAACCGACCGTTCGGAATCGCTTTTTTCCCAAGCGGCAACAATCCGGAGTGGATTTACGTCGCCAACACCGACAGCGTCGTCCGCTTTCCCTACAGGGCGGGCGACACCAAAGCCGAAGGCAAACCTGAAACCGTCGTCTCCAAGTTGCCGCCCGGCTACGGGCACTCGACCAGGGACATTGCCTTCACCAACGACAACAAGCGGATGCTGGTATCGGTCGGTTCGGCAGGCAATGACGGAGAGGGAATGGGAAGCCCGCCAGGAGGATTGCGATCGTGGAGTGATGAACACCCGCTCGGCGCAAGCTGGGCAAGCGAGACCGACCGCGCCGCCGTGCTGGCGTTCGATCCCGATGGAAAACCCGCCGGTGTCTTTGCGACCGGTATCCGTAATTGTGTGGGTCTCGCCGTGCATGCCACAAGCGGCGATGTGTATTGCTCCACCAATGAGCGTGATGGGATGGGAGACAATCTGGTGCCGGACTACGTTACCCGGGTGCGCGAAGGGGCGTTCTACGGCTGGCCCTGGTTCTATATCGGCAGCAACGAAGACCCGCGGCACGCCGGCGAACGTCCCGACCTGAAGGGCAAAGTCACCGTTCCCGACGTACTCATTCAGGCGCACTCGGCGTCCCTTGGGCTGACATTCTACAACGGCACTGCGTTTCCGTCGGAATATCGCGGTGATGGGTTCGCAGCCGAGCATGGCTCGTGGAACCGGTCCAAACGCACGGGTTATAAGGTGATCCGCATTCGCCTCAAGGACGGAGTGCCTACCGGCGAGTACCAGGACTTTGTCACCGGCTTTGTCATCAACGATTCCGAGGTATGGGGGCGGCCCGTTGGCGTAGCCGTAGCGCATGACGGTGCACTGCTCGTGTCGGAAGACGGCAACGGCACGATCTGGCGGATTACGCATCAATGAGGATAGGTCGGCACATCGGTAGCCGGCCGGTCGGGCAATCGGTACACGGTCGCCCGCTCTCGTGACGCATCGACGGCGGTTTTATGAGGCCGCGTGCTAGTACTACTGCGTCACAAGTTCATCCGCACGCGTCGCGCGGTTGAAGCGCGACAGCATGGGCATCGTGGCAAGCGCCTGACGAGAGCGTCGATGATGCGTCGGCGCACGGTGGCGATCGAGTTTGGGACGTGACGC
>WNFA01005626.1_pt1 | contig 10929 bp, 14 predicted proteins | sample 5400481 | NCBI WGS metagenome assembly WNFA01 (sample SAMN13153340, study PRJNA577476) | soil metagenome | isolation source: 120 cm saprolite under Douglas fir tree site 2 hole 1 replicate 2 | place: USA:California | collected 2015-04-18 | reverse complement strand
GCCCTCGCTACAGCTTCAGCCTGATCGTCCAGCGGCGTGACGGATCGGCGTCGCAGCGAAACTGCAGGGCGCGGACGTTGTTGTCGGTACTCACGCCCCCGGCAATCGTCAGGCATTTGTTGGTCTGCACGTTCCTGATTTGGTTGACGCCGCTGCCGGTCACGTCGCTGATCCTCCAGGTGCGCGACGGATCGCTGTCGCAGTCGAACTGAAGAGCCGTCACGTTGTCGTCGGTGCTCAAGCCCCCGGCAATCGTCAGGCACTTCCCCGTCTGCACGTTCTTGATCTGGTAGATGTTGCCGCCGCTCATCTCGCGCAGCATCCAGCGGCGTGACGGATCGCTGTCGCAGTCGAACTGCACGGATTCGACGTTGTTGGCGGTGCTCACGCCGCCGGCGATGGTCAGGCACTTGCCGGTCTGGGCGTTGACGAGCATCAGTTCGTTGTCAGGCAGGCCGGGGCGCGACGGAAGATTGTCATGATGTCTCTCCTTAAGAGCGGTTAGTGGCGAGATGAATTCTCGACAAATTGCCCTGTCGATGGCTACCACAACCTAACCGAGCATTTTGTGAAGTGGCCCACAGGCCAACCGAAAAGACGCGGCCGGCGATCAGGTCGGTCAGCGCCGGCGCGCTGCCTTTGTAGGGCACGTGGGTGATCTCGATACCCGTCATCGACTTGAACAATTCGCATGAGACATGCGCGGTGCTGCCGAGCCCCGGCGTGCCGTAGAACAATTCGCCCGGCCTCGACTTGGCATAGGCAATCAGTTCGGCGACGGATTCGATCCGGGTGCGTGCCGTTCTAGTGGCCCATGCGCGCCGAGGCCGGATGCCCCGGCACTTTGAAACGCTTGCCGGTGTCGGTGACCTTGGTGCCGCTGACTTTCAGGATCGAGAAATCCTGCGTCATGTAGTTTCCGGCCAGGATGTATTTGCCATCAGGGGTGAACAACACCGCCTCAGGCAATCCGCCGACCTCGATGTCCTGGGTCTTGGTCACCTTCTTGCCGTCGATCTTCAGGATCGAGAGGCTGCCGTTCTTCTGGTAGAAAAACGCCTTCTTGTTGTTGGAGCCGCGCAGGATGGCGGCGACCGCGAGATCGCCCTTCGGTGACATCGCCAGCCCTTCGGGGCCGTCGCCGACCACCACCCGATCGATGATGCGCGGCGGGTTGGCCTCGAGATCGATCACGCTTGTGGTGTCGACGCTGCCGTCGGACGAGCCGGCACCGCCATTGTCGGAAGTCAGCGCGATCTTGCCGTTGGGCGTGACCACGACGTTGTAGGGCCACTGGCCGGTCGGCAAATCGAGCTTGTTGTAGGTCACCTTGTCGCCGGCGATATCGAGCACCGAGACCTTGTGGGCGGGAAATCTCACGGCGAGCGCCCGCTTGCCGTCCGGCGTGAACACCACATGCGCGACGCTGTCGGGGAATGTGAGTGTGTCGGTGACCTTGACGTCGGTGCCGTTGATCGAAAGCACGCTGATCGAGTTGTCGCCGCGGTTGGCGACCAGCGCCATCTTGCCGGACGGGCTGATGCTCAGGCCCGAGGGCTGCTTGCCGCCGGTGATCGTCGCCGCCAGTTTGGGCGGGTTGGCCTTGAGGTCGATGACGTAGATCTTGTTGTCCGGCACCTGCTTCAGCGCGTCGCCATCCTTGGTCACATCGACCGAATCCGCCACCAGCGCGACCGAGCCGGTCGGATCGATGTCGAGATTGACCGGCGGTCCGACGATCGAATTCTTCAGCGGCAGGGTGGCGACGATCTTCGGATCTTCGGGATTGGCGAGATCGACGATCAGGACCGTGTCCTTGCCCGGCGCCGACAGGACCGTCTTTCCGTCATCGTCCCACCAGACTTTCTCGTCGCTGCCGACGATCATGAATGGTTTTGCGTGAGCGGGATGGAGGCTGGAGCCGCAGAGCAGGATCGCCGCTCCCAAGGATACTCCCAAGCATAGTCCGACGGTACGAGTAACAGGCATTGTGGCGTTCTCCCGGATAGAACCGGCCTCTGATGGGCCGATTTTTGCAGCCCTAGAGTACGCGGGGAAATGTCCTGTTGCCAGTGCGAAGCGCTGTAACCGGGTCGACCGCGAGATAGGGTCCGAGGCCGTCCCGCACATCGTTGACCCGGGCTTTCGGCCGGCCAATTTGGCATCCGGTCGGCGCCAGTGTTACGACGATGCGCGTGTGTGATCCGTAGATCCGTAGCCCGGATGAAGCCAACGGGTCGGCGCGAAGCGCCGCCCGATGACAGGCTCAGCGAAATCCGGGGAAACGGCATAAGACGACATAAAAAGAACCCCGGATTTCGCAAGTGCTCCATCCGGGCTACAGTTATCTCAGAGGGAGAAGTCCGATGGAGCGGCTCAAGGGCAAGACAGCGATGGTGGTCGGCGCCGGTTCGATCGGGCCGGGCTGGGGCAATGGCAAGGCGACCGCGGTGACTTTTGCGCGCGAGGGCGCGCAGGTGTTTTGCGTCGACCGCAACGGCGAGGCGGCACAGGAAACCGTCAAAATCATCGCGTCCGAAGGCGGCAAGGCGGCGGCGTTCACCGCCGATGCTGCCAACGCAAGCGAGGTCGAGGCGATGGTGGCGGCATGCCTCAAGACCTTTGGCCGCGTCGACGTGCTCGACAACAATGTCGGCATCGCCGAGATGGGGAACGTTGTCGACGTCTCGGAAGCGAGCTGGGATCACGTCTTCGACGTCAATCTGAAAAGCGCCTTCCTTGCCATGAAGCACGTCATCCCTGTGATGGCGCGGCAAGGCGGCGGCTCGATCATCAATATTTCGTCGATCGCCTCGATCCGCCATCTCGGCATTTCCTACGTCACCTATGCCACCACCAAGGCCGCGATGAACCAGATGACGCGCACGACGGCGGTCGAATACGCGCCGAAAAATATCCGGGTCAATGCTGTCTTGCCGGGCCTGATGAAAACGCCGATGGTCGAGCATTCCGCCGGATTGGCGGCGAGCTATGCCGCCGGCGACGTCGAGGCGATGTGGCGCGCCCGCGACGCGCAGGTGCCGATGGGCCATATGGGCGACGCCTGGGATGTCGCCAACGCGGCGCTGTTTCTGGCTTCCGACGAGTCCAAATACGTCACCGGGATCGAGCTGATCGTCGATGGCGGGGTTACGTTGAGGGCGGGTTGATCCAGTCAAGCGAAACACCCATCTCGTCGTCCCGGCGAAGGCCGGGACCCATAACCCCTGGCGCTTGTGGTTGCGGGCAGCGCGTCCAACGGCGGTTCTCAAAACGAGACGACACGGCGTATGGGTCCCGCCGGGACGACGCAGGAACTATGATCACCCCTGTGCGCTCAGTTCGGCCCAGTCGAGTTCTTCCTCGAGCCGATGAAAGGCGTCGTCGCCGATAGCTTCGGACTGGCGCAAGTAGAGGATCGATCGCCGCGCCGCGCCGATGGCGCGCCGCCGCAGCGGATCGGCCGGGAGTTCGCCGGTGGCAACGCCGCCATCGGGATCGCCCTCGGCGCGCAGCAGCAGCGCGCGATATTCAAGCCGGAGGATTTCGGCTGCTTCGCACGGGTCGCCGTCGATTTCCTCCAGCGCTGCGCGATAGGCGATGGCGCGGGCGCGCGCCACTTCCGATGCCACAGTGTTCTCGTCCTTAAGTTGCAGCGCCGAGATCAGCGGCCGCAGGGTGAGGCCCTGGATCACCAGCGAGCCCAGCACCACGGCAAACGCCGTCAACAACATCAGATCGCGATACGGAAAACTTTCCGGCAGCGCGAACGCCGCCGCCAGCGTCACGATGCCGCGCATGCCGCACCAGGCCACGACGATGCCGCCTTGCACGGTGGGCATGGCCATCGCGCGTCTTGGGTGAAACAACCCTCGCGCGATCAGGAACCGCAGCGTGGTGCCGTAGGTCGCCACCCAGACGATGCGCGTCAGGATCACGGCGCCGAGCACGGCGGCGGCGATCAGGCAATATTTCAATCGCACAGGATCGTCGAGCCTTTCCCAAATCGGGCGCAGCTGCATGCCGATCAGCATGAACGCCAGTACGTTCAGAACAAACACCACGGTTTCCCACACCGCATAGGACGGCACGCGCAGCCGCGCCGGCGTGCGCGCCGGAGCCGTGCGCGCAATGGTGATGGCATAGGCGACGATGGTCAGAATGCCGGAGAGGCCGATATGCTCGGCGACGATCCACACCGTGAAGGTGCCCGCGAACTGCACGATGATGGAGCTTGGCGCATCGGTGATCCGCCGGGTCAGCACCATCGACATCCTGGCGAACAGGTAGCCGGCCACCAGGCTCCCCGCCAGCGCCAAGACGATCGACGGCGCAAACTCGCTCCACCTGAAATGCTCCACCGCGGCGGCGCCGACGGCGACGCGATAGATCAGCAGCGCGCTGGCGTCGTTGAGCAGGCTTTCGCCTTCGAGGATCTTGAGGATCCGATAGGGCAGGTTGACCTGGCGCAGGATCGCCGTCGCCGCGGCAGCATCTGGCGGCGCCACGATGGCGCCGAGGGCGATCGCCGCTGCCCATGGCATGTCCGGCAGCAACCAATGGGCGAGCGCCGCCACCGCGGCGGTGGTCACGCCGACCGCGATGAATACCAGCGTCGAGACCGGCAGCCAGTTGTCCCGGAGGTCGCGCAGCGAGGTGTCGAAGGCGGCGTCCAGTAAAACCGGCGCCACGAACAGCGCCAGCGCCAGATCGGGCTCCAGCGTCCAGGACGGGCCGGATGGTACGAAGGCCAGCAGCATGCCGCCGATGGCGAGAAAGGTCGGGTAGGGCACCTTGATCCGCCGGGCCAGCGCCGACAGCAGCACCGCGCCCAGCAGCAAGGCGATCAGCCATTCGAATGTCGTCAAACCTGGGGTCCTTGTCGGCGGGTCTTGTCGGTCAGCCGCCGGCAATCTAGCACCGAAATGCGCCCGGTTTAATCGCCCGAAATCCGCCGTTGTCCGAACCGCCTGCCGCTTGCTACGGTCGTTGCAATAGCGAAATATCGAACAGCGGTACGCGGGACAGATTGATGCGAGATGGTTTGTCAGGCTTGATCCGGAGCGTGGCGCTCGCGTCTGTCCTGTGGGCAACACCGGCGTACCACGCCTGCGCAACCGGCACTGAGCCCGCCACGGATCCGCAAGCCGACCCCGCGCCGTGCATCACCGCGGCGGCGGCCGGCGACGCCGACAAGATCATTGCCGTCTGCGGCGCGCTGGTCGACAACGACAAGACGCTAAAGCCCGACCGCATCAAGGCGCTGATCGCGCGCGCCGGCGCCTATAACCGCAGGGACATGGTCGATCGTGCCATCGGCGACTACGACACGGCGCTGCGGCTCGATCCGACGCTGGCGGATATCTTCAACGCCCGCGGTGAACTCTGGCACCGGAAGGGCGACCGGCCCCGCGCGCTCGCCGATTTCGGTGCGGCCATCAAGCTCAATCCGCAGCACGTGACGGCGCGCGCCAACTACAGGTCGCTGGCACTGGAGCTGGAACGCATCGGTGCGCAGATGGCGATCAAGAACAGGCCTATTCCACCCTTGAAATAAGGCTGCTTCGCGTGACAATGGCAGCCACAAAAATACGGCCCATTTGATCCTGGTCATGGCGGGGCGCGCCCCGGCCATTCACGTCACGATCTCAATAATGAGTTGAGCGGGAGCAACGCCATGAACATCCAGGACAACAGCCGGTATCATGAGGTTCATGCCCGCTCGCTGGCTGATCCGGAGGGCTTTTGGGGCGAGGCGGCGCGCGCGATCGACTGGATCGAGCCGGCGAAAAAGGTGTTCGATCCGGCAAGCGGCCTCTATGGCCGCTGGTTCGCGGGCGCCGTCGTCAACACCTGCTACAACGCGCTCGACCGTCATGTCGCCAATGGCCGCGCCGATCAGGTGGCGCTGATCCACGATTCGCCGCTGGCGGGCAGCGTCACCAGATTGACCTACGCGCAGATGCTGCATGAGGTGAAAACGCTCGCCGCCATCATGGGTGATTTTGGCGTCGCCAAGGGCGACCGCGTTATCCTCTATATGCCGATGGTGCCGGAAGCCATGATCGCGATGCTGGCCTGCGCGCGGATCGGCGCGGTGCACAGCGTGGTGTTCGGCGGTTTTGCGGCGAAAGAACTCGCCACCCGGATCGAGGACGCAAAACCAAAACTGATTTTTTCCGCAAGCTGCGGGCTCGAGCCCGGCCGCATCGTGCAATACAAGCCGCTGCTCGACGAGGCCATAAAGCTTTCAAGCGACAAGCCGCAGGCCTGCGTCATCCTGCAGCGGCCGCAGCAATCATGCGAACTCGTCAGCGGCCGCGATCACGACTGGGCGGAGCTGCGTGCCAAGGCGATGTCGGCGAAAAAATCCGCCGCCTGCGTGCCGGTGCTCGCGACCGATCCGCTCTATATCCTCTACACCTCGGGCACCACGGGTAAACCCAAAGGCGTGGTGCGCGACAATGGCGGGCACCTCGTCGCATTGAAATGGTCGATGTTCAATCTCTACGGCGTCAACCCCGGCGAGGTCTGGTGGTGCGGCTCCGACATCGGCTGGGTGGTCGGCCACAGCTACATCATCTATGGGCCGCTGTTTCATGGCGCGACCTCGATCATGTATGAGGGCAAGCCGATCGGCACGCCGGATGCCGGCGCGTTCTGGCGGGTGATATCCGAGCACAAGGCGGTGGCGCTGTTCACCGCGCCGACCGCGTTCCGCGCCATCCGCAAGGAAGACCCCGACGGCAAATTCATCCGCCAGTATGATCTGTCAAAATTCCGCACGCTGTTTCTCGCCGGGGAGCGCGCCGATCCGCCGACGGTGGAATGGGCGGAGCAGCAACTGAAGGTGCCGGTAATCGACCATTGGTGGCAGACCGAAACCGGCTGGTGCATCGCCGGCAATCCGGTGGGGCTGGGCATGCTGCCGGTCAAGCACGGCTCGCCGACGGTGCCGATGCCGGGCTACCAGGTCGACGTGGTCGATGAAGCCACAAAGCCTCTGTCCGCGGGCACGATGGGCTCGATCGTCATCAAACTGCCGATGCCGCCGGGCTGCCTGCCGACCTTGTGGGAGCAGGACGAGCGCTGCAGGCAAGCCTACTTCAAAGAGTTTCCCGGCTACTACAAGACCTCCGACGCCGGCTACAAGGACGAGGACGGCTACGTCTATGTGATGGGCCGCACCGACGACATCATCAACGTCGCCGGCCACCGGCTCTCCACCGGCGGCATGGAGGAGATTCTGGCCAGCCATCCCGACGTCGCCGAATGCGCGGTGCTCGGCATCAAGGATCCGATCAAGGGCGAAGTGCCCTGCGGCTTTCTGGTGCTGAAGGCCGGCGTGACGCGTCAGCCTGGCGAGATCGAAAAGGAGATCGTGGCGCTGGTGCGCGAAAAGCTCGGCCCGGTGGCGGCGTTCAAGCTCGCGATCACCGTGGGCCGGCTGCCGAAAACGCGCTCGGGAAAAATCCTGCGCGGCACCATCAAGAAGATCGCCGACGGCGAGGAATGGGTGATGCCGGCGACAATAGAGGATCCGAAGGTGCTTGACGAAATCGGCGACGCGCTGAAGGGAAGGGTGTGAATCGCGACAGTCGTCATTCCGGGGCGTGCGAAGCACGAACCCGGAATCTCGAGATTCCGGGTTCGATGCGGAGCCTGTCATCGGGCCGCACTTCGCGCGGACCCGTTGGCATCGCCCCGGAATGACGATTTCTCGTCATGCCCGGGCTTGACCCGGGCATCCATCACCTGCCAAGCAACTGCCTTGTTTTCGATGGATTGCCGGGTCACTCAGCGAAGACGCGCTTGGCGCTTTTGCCCGGCAATGACGCGCACTGGAACAACGAACGGAACCCGCGCATGCGACGTAACTCCGCACGACTCTATATCGCGCTATTGCTGATCGCGCCGTTGCTCGGGGGCTGCCTCGAGCGGGGACAGCCGACCATGGTCAATGCCGGCGGCGATGACGACGATGCATTCTGCCGCGCCAGCAATGCGGTGGGCTCGCCCGAATATGTCGCCTGCCGCAAGGACCGCGACGTTCAACGCAACAACGCCAATGCGAAGGCCGACCGGGCGCAGCGCAATCTCGGCGAATACATGATGAACCATCCGGACCATCCGTAACATCAGGAGGCCGTCATGAACGAAGACGTCTTCAATGCCAGCCTGCGCAAATTCCTCAAGAAGGTCGGCATCACCTCGCAGCGCGAAATCGAAAAGGCGGTGCGCGAGGCGGTGGAGGCCGGCCGTCTCAAGGGCCATGAAAAACTGCCGGCCAAAATGGTTCTGACCGTGGGCGGCCTCAGCCTCACGCATGAGGTCACCGACGAAATCGAACTGGGTTAGCGCAACGCGGCGCTCGTTAAATCCCTCCCCCTTGTGGGGAGGGTCGGCCGAGCGAAGCGGAGGCCGGGGTGGGGGTAGCGCACGGCAGTGCGCGAACAATCACTTTGCGGAAGCCGCCCCCCACCCGACCGGCCTTCGGCCGGCCACCTAAGAGCGAGCTTCGCTCGTCTCGACCCCACGAGGGGGAGGGAAAAGAGACGCAGCCTTTCATCACAAAGGACAATACCGCATGGACATCAAGGTCAGGGATTCCAACGGCGCGCTGCTCGCCGAGGGCGACAGCGTCACGCTGATCAAGGATCTGAAGCTGAAGGGCTCCTCCACGGTGCTCAAGCGCGGCACTATGATCAAAGGCATTCACCTCACCGACAACGCCGACGAGATCGAGGGCCGCACCGACAAGGTCAAGGGCTTGGTGCTGCGCACGGAGTTCTTGAAGAAGGCGTAGCAGACAGAGTTGAAACGGTAGCTTGCTCATGTAAGCCTGCACCCATTGTGCGACGATATTTTGGCCCGCAAGGCTTAGTAATGAGCGTGGAAATCGAATTTCCTCTCGAATTTTTGGTGGCCGGAACACCGGTTTCGCTTCAGGCCAAGCGCCGTGAATCGGTGGACCAGTGGAAGGCCCGCATCATTGACGCAAGTCGATCAATCTTGCCGGAGGGCCATTTTGCAACGGAAAACCCAATAGCGGCAACCTTGTTTTATTTCCCTGCGGCCGAAATGGCGGGCGACATCGATAACATAGTGAAACCTGTGCTTGATGCCTTGGGCAACCACATTTATGTGGATGATCGACAGGTACACCGGGTCTTGGTTCAGAAATTCGAGCCTGGAAACGTTTTCGGGTTCGAAGCGCCTAGCCCAACACTGCAGGATGCTCTAAATAGGGCTAAGCCGATCTTATATGTTCGGTTATCGAACGATCCATTCGAGGATCTCGCATAATGAGCGTTTTTGGAAGCAGTGAAGCGGAAGTTATTGAGAGTCTCCTGCCGCGCTATCAAGCGGAAGGTTTCGACGTATATGTAAACCCGTCCCCCTCAATCCTTCCGCCTTTTATGCAGACTTACAGACCGGACGCCATCGCCCTTAAGAAAGACAAGAAAATCGCAATTGAAGTAGTCGGGTCAACCACCCGCTCAGAACAGAAAATAAAAACGCTGCAGTCGTTATTTGCGGACCACGATGATTGGGAACTCCGCGTCTTCTACGCTTCACCGATCGCATCCAACAAGTTGTTGGGAATAGCTTCAATTCCTGCAATCAATGAATCTATTCAGCGGGTCATTGATTTGAAGGAGGCGGGGCATTTGTTGCCCGCTCTCGTGATGGCGTGGGCCACATTTGAAGCCGTTGGGCGAGCTTTGCTTCCCGAGCAATTTCAGCGGCCTCAAACCCCTGCTCGCCTCGTCGAGGTGCTTGGGTCGCAAGGGTATATTACGCCCGAGGAAGCCGATACATTAAGAGCCGCTAGTACAATCCGAAATGCGGTGGTTCATGGTCAACTTGATTCCACTGTCGATCAAAAGATGTTGGAAGGTTTCGTTGCTATTCTAAAGACCTTAGTCAAGTTGCTGCCTGCGGGAAATTCGTAACAGAATCCGGCGCGTGGCGCGGTTCAACATGGCCTGAGGATCTGAAGCTGAAGGGCTCCTCCACGGTGCTCAAGCGCGGCACTATGATCAAAGGCATTCACCTCACCGACAACGCCGACGAGATCGAAGGCCGCACCGACAAGGTCAAGGGCCTGGTGCTGCGCACGGAGTTCTTGAAGAAGGCGTGAGAGAAACGTGGCAATGTGCCTTCTTGACCTCGCCCCGCTCTTTGCGGGGAGAGGTCGGCGCGTAGCGCCGGGTGAGGGGCCGGGCAGGGCGCCCGCTAGAATAACAACTTTGCGGGTCGCAGAGTCGTCGAACTAAACGTGAAACAGGATTGTTGGCGTGACTGATGTGACCCGAGAGTCATACGATGGTGGCCTCGCATTGCCTGGCCCCTCACCCGGATTGCTTCGCAATCCGACCTCTCCCCGCAAAGAGCGGGGCGAGGTTAGGAAAAGTCGCCCGCAATCGACCGCCTGCTACTGTCAATGCAGGTCCCGGGTCTGCGGAGCAGCGTGAAGGACACTGCACCGCGTCCGGGATACGAGCGGAATATGCTCTCGCTGCCGTATGGTGATTTGCCCGTCGGGCGGTTTGCTGACGGGGGTGTCCAGCCCCCTTTGCAAAAATATTTCTGTTTTCGCACCCCCCAAATCACGTCTAGAACTTTGCGCATCCCGTCCCACACAGAGGGGCGTTTCGCGATCGTCACGGACGTTGGCGGCGGGATGCGGTGGACGCGGGCAGCGCTGCTGACGAGAGCGCTTTTCGCGGACGGCGAAGTCGTGTGGTCCTGACGCCCCGACGCTGGTGTCAAGGTGGTGGATGAAAATCCGCTGACGACGGTGGCAAACAAGCCCGGTCACCGGGGAGAGCACGAAGGAAACGTGTGCCGTGGAAAGGCACGGTTCTTGAGAGGGTGCAAGTCCCTCCCGGCAAGGGTCGCTCCAGCCGGTAGCAATCGGAGCAG
>WNFA01017494.1_pt1 | contig 10933 bp, 8 predicted proteins | sample 5400481 | NCBI WGS metagenome assembly WNFA01 (sample SAMN13153340, study PRJNA577476) | soil metagenome | isolation source: 120 cm saprolite under Douglas fir tree site 2 hole 1 replicate 2 | place: USA:California | collected 2015-04-18 | reverse complement strand
CCATTTGGCTATTGAATCGTTATGCAAACGCTGCAGTCACGGCTGTCAGCCGGCAACAGATTGCTGAAATTCCAGAAAACCGAAGACGCGAGATTCGCGTGATCTATAACGGTTGCAATTTTGAATCCTATGAGTTCTCTGCGTCGCCCGGCAAATATCTGGCCTTCTTGGGACGCATAAGCAGGGAGAAGTCACCACTGGACGCCATTGAAATCGCGCGGGAAGCTGGCCTGCCTATCGTCGTAGCGGGCCTGCCACTAGATCAGGAGGAACGGGCCTACTTTAGGGAGAAAATCGAACCGCTGATCGACGGCGAGAATGTCATCCACATCGGGCAGGCGGATCATCGGCAAAAGGTGGCCTTATTGAAAGATGCTGGTGCTCTTTTGTTCCCCATCCAATGGGATGAGCCTTTCGGCGTTGTGATGATCGAAGCTATGGCTTGCGGCACGCCAGTAATCGCCTTCCAGAGAGGTTCTGTCAAAGAAGTAATCGACTTCGGGAAAACGGGTTTTTACGCCGACTCCATGGGGGCGCTGATCTCCTTAGTTCCACAAGCTTTGGTCCTTGACCGACGAATAGTTCGGGATCATGCCCGGCAGCGGTTCGGCCAAGTCAACATGGTGGCCGGATACCTTAGGGCGTATGAGTCCGTTCTCAGCAAGGGCGACGACAGACAACTCTCATTCCCTCGCGCGAGGCCGGCATGAGCAACGACTTAGCCAGCGTCATCGTCAACAACTATAACTACGAGCGTTTCCTCCGCGAAGCCATTGACAGCGCTCTCAACCAGACCTACCGCAATACGGAGGTGATTGTGGTGGACGACGGTTCCACAGACGGCTCGCTCGAAATCATTGCTAGTTACGGCCATCGAATCATTCCCCTGCTGAAGGGAAACGGCGGCCAAAACTCGGGGTTGAATGCAGGCTTCTCATTGAGCCGCGGGGATGTGATCTTGTTCCTCGACTCGGATGATGTCCTGTTCCCAACAGCGGTGAGAGCGGCCGTAGACGCCTTTTCTGAGCCAGATGTTGTCAAAGTGCATTGGCCATGGCTGGAATGGGACGAGTCCTCGCGGGCAACCGGCAAGGTTTGGTGGAAGTCTCTTCCCGATGGCGACATGCGTGATTTGGTTCTGAGCGCGGGTCCGGAGGCGGTGGCGGGTTACCTGCCATCCGGCAACGCGTACCCCCGCAAGTTCCTGCAAAGCGTTTTCCCTCTGCCTGACGTGCGGCGGACCGCAGACTGCGGTTCGTCCGAGGGTGAAACACATTGGACGGCAAGGCCCGGCCCAGATTTGTATCTAGCTACTTTGGCGGCGCTTCACGGGCGCATGAAGCAGGTCGAGGAACCACAGGCGTGTTACCGGATGCATGGAGGCAATGGCTACCAATCATTGAAGTTTGAAGAGAGGCTCAGGTTCGATTTGGCGCTTTTCGATTACGCATCGAAGGCTGCCGCCGAACATTGCGGCAGGCTCGGGATCAGTGTAAATCGAGAGCTGTGGAAGGCTAACTCCTGGGCACGTCGAGTCCAGCGGGCAGCGCGGGACATCGTGTCGCTCGTACCGTTCGGCGGATCCTTCATCCTCGTTGATGAGGATGCGTGGAAGACAGATCCTTTGCTGTCTGGCCGTAAGCGTATACCGTTCCTGGAGCGCGACGGCCAATACTGGGGTAATCCTCGTGACGATGTGAGTGCAATTGAGGAACTGGAACGGCTACAGGAAGCGGGCGCGCAATTCATCATATTCGCCTGGTCGACTTTTTGGTGGTTTGACTACTATGTTGGGCTTTGCCAATACCTGCGCACCCGGTTGCCCTGTGTTCTTGAAAACGACTCCATTGTGATGTTCGACCTGAGGGGGGAGGGCGTACCTGAATGAATGTTCTGGTGATCGCCCCGCATCCTGATGACGAGTCGATCGGCTGCGGCGGGGCGATCTGCCTGCACGCTGATCGGGGCCACCGCGTGGCCACGGTATTTCTCACATCTGGAGAATACGGTCTTCGTGAACTATCAAAGAAAGCGGCTTGGCGCGTCAGAGAGCGTGAAGCGGAGAGGGCCGCAGAGATACTGGGAGTTGCTTCTGTAGAGTTCTTGCGGCGGCCGGACCAGTATCTTGAGGAGGATAACATTGAGGCTGCGCGCGCCCTTAAACCCATCCTCCAACGGGAAAAGCCTGAAGTCCTGTACCTGACGCACGAGCGGGACTTTCATCCGGATCACCGCGCAACTGTATCAATAGTCCAGACGGCGGTTCGCGCTGCCGGTATCGCAGAGCCAACTCTGCTGAGCTATGAGGTGCTGACCCCTCTCACCGAATTTGATCGAGCCGAGGACATCAGCCTGGTTATGCGACGTAAGCTGAAGGCGATGTGGGCGCATCGTTCGCAGATACGACAGTTTCGCTATGATCTGGCGTTTCGTGCCATGAATAGATATAGGGGCCTCGTGGCACAGTCGGGTCGTTATGCCGAGGTCTTCCGAGTGGTAGGAGAATGCATGAGTGGCATCTCTCTGCCTTGCAGGGCGGACCCAGGTTGGCACCGTTTCTATGCTGCGACCCAAGAGATCACGGAGATCATTCCGACGGAAGGGGCTTTTATCCTAGCGGGCGAAGCGAGCCCGGAGGCGTCCGCTCTGGTCGCCCCACGGCGCTGCATACCGTTCCTCGAAAAAGGCGGAAGGTACTGGGGGAAACCTTCTGATGATGCAGCGGCAATTCGAGAACTGGAACGGCTGCGAGAAACTGGGGCCAGTTTTATTGTCTTTGTTTCGTCGACGTTCTGGTGGCTTGAATACTATACAGGGTTGCGCGAGTACCTGCGTGCGCGGTTTCCTTGCGTTCGTGAAAATGAGCGGATCGTAATATTCGACCTGAGAAAGGCAGCGAAGGTTTCTACTAACAGCTTGAAGCCCTGGCTCGCGGAGCATGCGATCGGATGAGCTGTAAGGCTAATCGAATAATAGAGAGGGAACCGTAGACAAATGGTTAGAGCTTGCCTCTTGCTCTTCGTCACGACGTTGGTATCCCGCACGTTGCTAGCCCAACAGCAAACATCTGTTCTCAGCGAGACAGAGAATGGCCGGCAACTTTTCCTAGCCAATTGCGCGGTTTGCCATGGTCCGGATGGTGATTCTGTCTACGGAGTGGATTTAGGCCGCGGCAAATTCAAGACAGCATCGTCCGACGACGATCTCATTCGAATTCTCAATGTGGGAGTCCCCGGAACTTCGATGCCCGCGTTTTCGAAGGAATTTTCGCAGATCGAAATGCGCGCCATTGTCGCCTACTTGCGTTACATGAAATCCACATCCAGTGCCACGTTCGCTTCCGGTGATGCAATTCAAGGCAAGGTCATTTTCGAAGGCAAGGGTGAATGTCTCAACTGCCACCGAGTCCGGGATAGGGGCTCCCGGGTGGGGCCGAACCTCACTGAGATCGGGTCGGTTCGGAGGACAGTTGAACTGCGACGTTCTCTTCTCGATCCTGACGCCGAAGTTCTTCCTTCGAACCGCTTCATTCGCATAGTAACCCAAGAGGGGGTCACAATTGGCGGAAGGCTTCTGAACCAAGACACTTTCACGGTGCAACTTATCGATTCGAAAGAGCGGCTACAGTCTTTCAAGAAGGCAAATCTGAAAGAGTACGGCCTCGTTGACAAATCTCTAATGCCTTCCTACCGGGACAAGCTCAACAACCAGCAGCTTGCAGATGTTATTAGTTACCTTGCCTCTCTGAAAGGAATCGACGGTCAATGAGCCCGCGAGTGCGCCTAATAGTTCTGGTCGCTCTGTTTGGTTGTCTCTCGAGCCCCATCTGGTCAAGACAGATTTCGTTCGAACGCATTCTTGGGGCCAACAAGGAGCCGGAAAACTGGCTTACCTACTCCGGAACCACCTTCAGTCAGCGCCATAGCCTGCTTGGCCGGATCACCGCGGCAAACGTCAAGAACCTTGAATTGCAGTGGATCTTCCAGGCTCGGTCGTTGGAAAAGTTCGAGGCCACGGCTCTAGTGGTAGACGGAATCATGTACACCGTCCAGGCTCCGAATGACGTGGTCGCTTTGGATGCAGCCACTGGTCGGATTTTCTGGACTTACTCATACCATCCGGAACATGGGCGCCCTTGCTGCGGTCGAGTCAACCGTGGGCTGGCCATACTAGGTGATACGCTCTTCATGGGTACCCTCGACGCACATCTGATCGCGATCGACGCCAAGGATGGCCACCCTATATGGAAGACCACGGTAGCCAAGGCAAGGTCTGCATATGTCATAACGCACGCTCCTTTGGTAATTAAGGACAAGGTGCTTGTGGGCGTCGCCGGTGGCGAATTTGGCATTAGGGGCTTTATCGCCGCTTACGATTCCGGAACAGGACGGGAGGTTTGGCGCTTCAACACCGTTCCGGGACCGGGCGAGCCAGGCCACGAGACCTGGGGAGGAAATTCCTGGGAGAGAGGAGGGGCACCAATCTGGATGACTGGCTCCTACGACCCTGATCTCAACTTAACCTATTGGGGCACGGGGAACCCCAGCCCGGACTGGAACTCTGACGCGCGGCCTGGGGACAACCTCTATAGCGATTCGGTGATTGCGCTGGACCCGGACACCGGTAAACTGAAGTGGTATTACCAATTCACGCCTCACGACGACTTCGACTTTGATTCCGTTCAAGTTCCAGTCTTGGCCGACATCGAGTGGCAAGGCCAGAAGCGCAAGGCCATCCTGTGGGCCAACCGGAACGGCTTTTTTTACGTGCTTGATCGCGCGACAGGACAATTCCTCCTGGGAAAACCATTCGTCAAGGTCACCTGGGCCAGTGGATTCGATGAAAGGGGCAAACCCCTGCGAGTAGACGGCCAGATTCCCAGCCTGGACGGGACTCTTGTGTATCCTGGCAATCCCGGTGGGACTAGCTGGTATTCCCCCTCTTACAGTCCGCGCACCGGGCTTTTTTACATTCCTGCATGGGTTAACTCGTCGTCTCAGTTCGTCAAACTTCCCGGCGACTATCACGATGGCCGAGATTATTCCGGGGGAACAACCAGGTCGTCCGTTCCATTTAATTGGTCTCCTGCTCCGAATTTCCGGAAAGAGGAAGAGGGCTACGGCGCGGTCCGAGCGTTCGACCCGCAGACCGGTGAAATGAAATGGGAATTCAAGATGACCGACGTCACCGAGGCAGGCATCCTGACTACCGCTTCGGATTTACTTTTCAGCGGGGGACGCGAAGGGTATTTCTACGCTCTAGATGCCCGCAGAGGCACGCTGCTATGGAAGACATCCCTCGGTGCCGCAGTCATTTCCGGTCCGATAACATACTCGGTGGGGGGCAAGCAGTACGTGGCAGTCAACGCCGGGAATTGCCTGTTCACGTTCGCACTGCGGCAGTAGTCCCGACATAGAAGACGAAATGTCTGATGAAAAATAGAAAGTTCTAAAGGCCACATTCTAATCTCTCTCTTACCCTACTTGACGTTTCAATCAGCTAAAATCTAAGCCACTTTCGGCCATCCACTAACGCTCCCATGAGTACAGTTAAAGGGTAGCGTCGCTGTCAAATAAGGACGGAGCCCAAACTCGTCTGTCGTTCAGGAGCTCTCTCAATTGAGGATTATTTGCGTGGTAGAAGTATGTCCATGTAGACAGCTTGCGCCGGTAAGGCGCGGCGGTCTCAATAAACTCCCCCTTCTCCAGCCAACGACCAGTGTGTTCCAACATGTGGATACCTTCGGCCCGGCACCTTCTCAAAGTCCAGGAGAGCAGCGGTTCAAGCATAGACGCGCTATTCTCCAGGGACTGATAGTCGACAAGCATTACTTGTTTAAAGCCGGACTTTGGATTGACTACTTTTTTGAAGATGGCATATGCGACTAATCGGGGACCATCAACAACGGTGACAATCCTCTCTTCACTTCTTCCCAGAAGCTGTCGAAGCGATCGTCGAAATCTCGGCAAGACTGCACTTCGACGTCGCTCTCCCGCAATGACGTCTTTGCCAGATGGTCTTTCAGAAATGCGGCGGCGGCAAGCGGATAGCTCAGCGGTTTGGAAAGCCGGGCCCGCATAGCTTTCAGGCGTGTCCAGGACCCCTCCCACGACGGAAAGGCAAACGGCCTAGTCAGACGGTAATTCTTCATCGCCACAAGTTCCTGGAAGGACCCCAAGTAATTTGTGATCCAGTAGGCTACCTCGTCCCAGATACCTACTGGCACCCGAGAACACTCAAGGGCGGTCACCGCGGCGATGGAATTATGACTCACCGTATTATTCAAATAAAGATCTACGTTGCGCTGTCTAATAAGGTTATCTAGGAGCGACAACGACGCGCTCCGATACGCGAGGTCGGCAACCCAGGAGCGTCCCGAGGCGACTAGTATTCTCCTTCCGTCTAGTTCATATAAGAACGGAATGTTCCCCATCGAGCCGACGATTTTGCTGTCCTCGTCTTCGAGCACCCAGCCTATAGGCCAGTCCGTTTTTAGCTCGCGGTACAGGGGATTGCCCTGCCAGAGATGGACCCACTCCTCGTAAGGTTTGACCTCGAGCCCGAACCGGGATTCAAGCCCTGCAATCTGGTCATAGTCCTCGAAGCGCGCCTCCCGCAGCTTTGGACCGAACCTCGGCTTTGCCCGGAGTACCTTCGGTTGCGCCGTCAAGTAGGCCTCCATACTGATGACGTGAGTACTCTCAAAAAGCAGTTAGCACGGCCGGTGGGATCACTCCGCGGAAACCATACGCACCGGTAAGCAGCGAGAATGTCCTCGTTGGTAGCCATTTTTCATATTGCTGCGTCTGCTGACGGGCGCAGGGTTTATAACAGCCCACTCCCGCCCCTACGCCCCGCTATCTGTCCAATGCTCGAAGCGCCCGCATACGGGGGCGCGCGAGCTTCTCTACTTGGGGAAACGTGCTCACCTCAAGAGCCGGGGCTAAACGGCTCAACGTGTACCCTCCATTGGCGCCACTTAAGCCTACAGTTCGGCTGTTCAATCGCTACCGCCGCAGCATAGCCGACAGGCGCGTCGACCCGCCGGACCAACCAGTTGCGCCCCAGCGCGCTAACGACATGAGACTTTCCACCATCTGCGAGCACATTCACGTGTCGTGGAGGATAGAGCAAGCCCACGCCAAGCGCCTTGAGAACGGCCTCCTTCTGTGTCCAACAACGATAGAGCGCCACAGCGCGTACCTCAGCAGGCAGCGCTTGCAAATGAGACTGTTCGGCGCGAGCAAAGTACTGTTCGATCACTATTTGCTGGAGAACGATGTTTTGTATGTATTCCACATCGATTCCAACCTGACTGTGCGCGATGGCCAAAAGTGCCAGATCCTGGGAATGGGACACGCTGAAATGAAGGCTTTGTGCTCCCCTAAGCACGGGTTTGCCGCTAGAGTTGAAATCGAAACACAAATCAGCCGTCGCTCGACCGGCATAGCGTGCCAAGATTTGTCTCAGTAGCGCGCGCGTCACAACGAATTTCCGGCGATCCTTTGCGAAGCGATGGCACAAGGCGACCCGCTTCTCTTCCGGCGAGAGCAAATCCCAACAGGTGCAAAGGGCGGCGCCGCCAACACGCAAACCTGCCGACCAGATGTGGACTTCGTCAACCGGCAAGCAAATTCTCTCTGCCGCGCCGAGCCATTGTGTCAGCGCCCCCTGCGGGATAATTTTTAGTCGCATGGCCATAGATCGGAACGTGAAGGGCTTATACTGGTTTTTCATTCTTGAATGTGACCGGAAGAGCTTCCAGTCCCCGCAATCCCAGATTATGGCGCCACACGAGCGGCCCCGGCTCGAGGGCCAGATCAGGCAGCCGGCGAAGCAATGCTTCAAATGTTAGCTGACCTTCGATTCGCGCCAGCGGCGCGCCAAAACAGAAATGGGCAGCCCAGCCGAAAGCTAGGTGGCGATTATCCGCACGGCGAATGTCGATCCGATCCGGATCAGGAAAACGTTCTGGATCGCGGTTTGCGGCGGCCATGATCGCGATCGTTGCCTGACCTTTCCGAATTGTCTTCCCAGCGACCTCAAAATCTTCGGGGGCCAGGCGAGTTGTGTACTGGCTGGGAGCCTCGTAGCGCAGCAATTCCTCCACGGCGGAGGGAATTAAAGACAAGTCGCTGCGCAGTTCCTGCAGCACTTGCGGATTGCGCAGCAAAGCCAGCAGACCATTGCCGATCAGGTTCGTGGTCGTCTCCTGACCGCCAACCATGGTGATAATGCAATTGGCGACCACTTCCTCGGTGGTAAGACGGTCGCCATCGACCTCCGCAGTCAATAATGAATGAATCAGACCTTCTCGAGGATGGCTCCTCATCTCTCGGATGGCTGCATGGAAGTAATCCGTCATCCCTTGCAGGCTCTGCAGCACGCGCGGCACGCCCTCAGGATTGTGTTGAAAATTGCCGAGCATCTCTGCGAAATCCGCCGACCACGCCTTCAACTGCCGGATATCAGAAACCGGTACCCCCAGCATTTCCGCCGTTACAGTGGCGGGAAGCGGCTCGGCGAGATCCGCAATGACATCCATGCGCCCTTTGGACTGCACTTTATCCAGCAACGAAGAAACAATCTCTTTAATATGCAACCGTAACAACTCCATTCGATAGGGGGTAAACACTATTGCCGCCAGGTTTCGCAGGCGCGTGTGAGCCGGCGGGTCCATGAAAAGCATTTGCTTCATCATCACTTTGGAGATGGGGTCGAGTGAGGACAGGCCCATCGCCGTAAGGGTTTCCGGAGGCGCCGGCTTGTAAGCCAAAAAGTTATGCAGCACGGTAACCACGTCCGTGTAACGCGTGACGACCCAGGCATGAATGAAGGGATCCCAGTGAACCGGATCTTCGGTCCGAAGTCGACGGAAAAGTGGATAGGGATTTGCCAGCACTTCGGGGTCGAGAAGATGGTAGAGACTCAGGCTGGGGTCGCTCTCCGTTACAGAAGTGACTTTCATATCCACGTTCGCCATGTTATTCGCACGCACCGCATCTGAACCGTCCCTGAAATTGGATTGAAGCCTAAAGTTAGTGCGCGGCGTTTCTCTCGTTTGCTTCAACGCTGCCGGCGCGGAGTTGCGCAACCTGGGCAGACAGATCTGCGATTGTGGGAGCCTCAAAAAGAGTGCGCAAAGGAACTTCCACACCGAACTTTTCGCGCACACGGGCGATCACCTGAATGCCCAGGAACGAGTTGCCACCCAGTAAAAAGAAGTTGTCATTCAGACCGATATCCTTGGTACACAGCAACCCGCCGATAATCGCTCCGACTTGTTCTTCCAGAGCCGTTCGCGGCGACATAAAGACTTCATCTCGCAAGGTGTTTTCGGCATCAGGAATAGGCAAAGCCTGGCGATCTACTTTCCCATGTGAACTGAGTGGCAGCTTTTCTAGCCGCACGAATACTGCCGGAACCATGTATTCCGGCAGGAATGTGCGCAGGAACTCCCGCAGGTCCTTGGGGGTAAGCTCGCATTCCGAGCTCGTAACGATGTAAGCCACGAGATATTTGTTCCCTGCTTTATCCTCCCGGGGCACGACCATGCTGGACTGGACCGCAGGATGCCGGCCAAGCACCGCAATAATTTCATTTGTTTCCACCCGATGCCCCCGAATCTTGAGCTGATCGTCTGCTCGCCCGGCAAAAGCGATCTGGCCATCTTCGAGGTAGGATCCAAAATCGCCGGTCCGATACAAGCGAGCTTCTGGGTTCGAGCTAAACGGATTAGGAACGAATTTTTCGGCAGTTAAGTCTGGGCGGTTGCGGTAGCCACGCGCTACTCCTACTCCGCCGATATACAGCTCGCCGAGTGTGCCGGCCGGCACTCGCTCAAGATTTTCATCCAAGATATAGATTTGCGTGTTGTCAATGGGCCTGCCGATGCTCGGCAGAATACCTGGGCGGTTGGCCGATTCCACAAATCCCGAGGTTGCCACCACGGTGCACTCCGTAGGACCGTAGTTGTTCACCAATCGAAACGGCAGCTTCGGTGAAGGATATTCATGTAGGGTATCGGCGCCTGTCAGCATTATGCGCAGGGCCGTCTCCGGCGGCCACTCCAGATTCATCATCTGCTCTGCTAAAGGAGTCGGAATGAAACCGATCGTGATTCTTTGTTGGACAAACCAGTCACGCAGTGATTTTGGAACGGTGTAAATAGCCTCATCGCTGGGCAAATGCAAGCTCGCTCCTGCTGCCAGGTAGGGCCAAACCTCCCAAACTGCGGCGTCGAAACCAACTGCTGCCATGAAGGGCGCCCGATCCTTGGCGCTGACACCAAAAACACGCTGGTGCCAGAACACCAAATTCAAGAGGCTACCGTGCGATATTTCGACCGCTTTCGGGCTCCCGGTTGAACCCGAGGTGTAGATCAGATAAGCCAGATTGCTTGGTCCAATGTGTACGGCCGGGGCGCTTGTCGAGCCTCCAGCGAAAACTTGCGCGTCACCGTCGAGGGTTATGGTCTTCCACGGACCGTTAGCGAGACAAGGCTGCTGGCGCGAATCTGTCACCAGGAATAGCGCGCCCGCGTCTTTCAGCATCAGGGTCAGCCGCTCCAGCGGATGCGTCGGATCAAGCGGAAGGTATGCACCGCCAGCCTTGAGAATTCCAAGTGCGGCGATCACAAAATTGAGGGAGTGGCCGAGACACAGGCCTACCACAGCCTCGGGTTCCAGGCCTAAACATAGCAGATGATGTGCCAGTTGATTGGTGCTTGCTTCCAGTTCGCCGTAGGTTAGCACTGCCGATCCGTGTGCAACTGCAAGCGCTTGGGTATTGGCCGCAGCTTGTGCGGTGAGCAATTCCCCTACCCATCTCTGGATCTCCATCCTCTTCATGATGACATTGCTCATAAGGCAACTCCGGCGGTTATTTCAACTGGCAGCGTGATTGTCAGGTCGAGTTTCACGCCAGGTTTCAA
>WNFA01005139.1_pt1 | contig 10934 bp, 8 predicted proteins | sample 5400481 | NCBI WGS metagenome assembly WNFA01 (sample SAMN13153340, study PRJNA577476) | soil metagenome | isolation source: 120 cm saprolite under Douglas fir tree site 2 hole 1 replicate 2 | place: USA:California | collected 2015-04-18 | reverse complement strand
GCCCATCTGCATATGCGACTTCACCGCGAGTCTCGACCTCACGCAGCCGACCATCTCCCATCACATGGGCAAGCTCAAAGAAGCGGGCCTTGTCGAATCGGAGAAGCGTGGGATCTGGACTTATTACCGGTTGGCGTCGTCCCTCGAGGCGCCTACGCGTCAGCTGCTGAGCCGGCTCATCTCCTAGGGTCCCTTTAAGCGGCGGGAGTCGGGACAAGCTCGCCGACGAGCTTCTTGATGTGGACGTCGATCTCGTCCCGGATGCGGCGCACCGCGTCCAGATCCCGGCCCGCCGGATCGTCCAGCTCCCAATCCTCATATCGTTTGCCCGGGTAGATCGGGCATGCGTCACCGCAGCCCATCGTTATCACCACGTCGGCCGCACGGACGTAATCGTCCATCAGCGGTTTTGGAAACTGTCGGCTGATGTCCAGGCCGATCTCGCCCATCGCCTCGACCACTCGAGGACTCAAGGCGCTCGCCGGCTCGCTGCCGGCCGATCGGATTTTCACGCGACCTGCCGCATAGCGATCGAGGAGCGCCGCCGCCATCTGGCTTCGACCCGCGTTGTGCAAGCACACGAAGAGAACCTCAGGAATCTCCGCGTTCATCGGCTCCAGATTACGGCGCCATCCGGCTCACGAATACACCGACCAGGTCGCGCCATCCCAGATCCACGTTTCTGGGGCGTTTGCCGGACCGAACATCACGACCTGGTTGGTGTCCGGGTCGAACGCCAGCGCGATGCCTACGCGAGGGCTGGGGTCGCGGGTTGAAGTGCGGTCGGTCCATTGGGTGCCGTCCCAGGTGATGGTGAACTCGGCCACGGGGTGGTTGTCGAGGCCGAAGTAGATGTAGGCGACGACCTCCTTCGTGGCTGAGTCGTACGCCAAGAAGCTCCAGCCGGAGGCAACCGGCGGAAGCGCCTGCTGCCTGGTCCACGTGAGGCCGTCCCACGTCCACGTGTCGTTGAGTCGCTGGCCCGGGAGGGTGCCGCCAAACAACACCGTGACTCCGACAGCTTCGTCGTAGGCCATGCTGAAGAAGTGACGCGCCCCCGGTGTGGACGGCGGGTCCTTGAGCGTCCAATCGGTGCCGTCCCAAATCCACGTGGCGTCGTACGTCTCGGTCTGGCCCAGGCCGCCGTACATGACTGTCACGCCACGACGCTGGTCAAAGGCCATCGCGGCATCGAAGCGTGCGTTGGGCTGATGCGCTGGAAACTGCTTGGTCCACGTCGCGCCGTCCCAGGTCCAGGTATCGTCGAACAGCTTCGCCGGGCCGATGCCGCCCGGACCTGAGCCGCCGAACAGCACGATGACGTGGCGGACAGAGTCATACGCCGCCACAGACGCGCTTCGCGGTGAAGGTCCCTGTACGTTGAGCTGCGACCACCTCTGGCCGCTCCACAGCCAAGTGTCACCAAGCGCCACCGAGTTGCTGCCGTCAGCCGTCGGCGTCGAGGCGCTGCCCCCAAACATGATCACTCCATGGTTCTCCGGGTCGTAAACCATGACGGGACCGCCTCGCTGGACCGGCCGGTCTCCGTTCTGCACGACGGGCACGCCGGCGGGGGTCGGGGTCGCGTGCGGTGAGGTGCCTGGCGTCGCGTTGGCTGAGGGGGCTGGCGTCGAGAGCGAGTTGGAGGAGGTGAGCCCGGCCGCTTGCCGCCACAGCCCAGACCAGCCGGTCGTAGCGACAACCGCCAAAGCGGTCAGCACTCCCACGGCAAACCCGGCGACCAGCACGTGACGCCTTCCCATTGCCAGTGGAACGGCGGCGACTGAGCCGAGTTACGGGAGCGCCTATTACGTGTAGCCGCGCGGCTCCATTTGCGGGAAGTACTGGTCGGTGAAGATCACGTATCTCTGGGTGGCGAATGCGCCCGCCCACAGAGGCCAGCACGTGGTGAGGGTCAGGTGGTAGCCAGGTGCATCAGGGATGAGCACGGACCGGTTGTCCGGGTTGACGATCACGGCGCTCGTTACGTGGTATTTGAACGTGCCGTAGCGAGTCTCGAGGTCGACCTCGTCCCCCGGCGCCAGCTGCGGGAAGTTGATCCAGTACACGTTGTGGGCGGCCACCCCCACCGTGCCCGGGTCGCCGGGCCACACGGTCTCGGGGTAGTGGCCCGGGCTTGCGTAGAGGACCGACCTGGAAATGCCCTCCTTGACGGCAGCGTAGTACCCGAGGCGCGGGACGCGGATCGCGAAATCGATTCCGTTCTCCGGGTGCTGCAGGCTCGGATCGATGATCGGTACCCCGTAATGGTGGCCCGGCTCTCCGGACCAGACCTGGGTCAGTCGCTGCTCCTCCCGCATCCCTTGCCACATGCCGCCGGCAAAGGAGGCGATGAGCACCAGGCCCACGCACAAGCAGAGCAAGGCGGCAAGCCACAGCAGATGCGGGCGTTCCCGCGGCGGGCGCGGAAGCATCTCTTGAATAAACGCGTGACAAGGACACCCCTACTCATGCGACGTTAGAGGACGAAATAGAACGTGGCTCCCTCACCGACGGCGCCCTCGGCCCATGTCCTCCCCCCATGACGGTTGACGATGCGGCGCACTGTCGCCAAACCGATTCCCGCCCCAGGGAACTCGCTCTGGCTGTGCAGCCTTTGGAAAGCGCCGAACAGCTTGTGCGCGTAGATCATGTCGAACCCGACCCCGTTGTCGCGGACGAAGAGCCGTGTATCGCCGTCGACGATCTCGCTTCCGATTTCGATCCTGGCAACAGGCTGCTTGCTGGTGAACTTGAACGCGTTGCTGATCAGGTTGGTGAGCAGGATCCGAGCCAGCCTTGGATCAGCCGACGCGGTCATGCCGGAGGCGATTTCCGTCTCGACCTTTCGGCTGGGATTTGCCGCTCGCATCTCGTTCACCACTTCGTCCGCCAGGGCGCTGATGTCGCACGGCTCACGATGAATCTCCCCGCTTGTCAAACGGAACAGCGTCTGGAGGCCGTCGAAGACCGACGTCATGCGCTCGCTCGCCAGCCGCATTCGCTGCAAGTAGTCCTTGGCACGCGGGTCGAGTGCATCACCGTAGTCATCGAGCAGTGTGCGATTCAGCCCGTTGAATGAAAGCAGCGGCGCACGAAGGTCATGCGACACCGAATAGCTGAAGGCCTCGAGCTCGCGGTTGATCGCGGTCAAGGCCGTCGTCCGCTCTTGCACGAGGCGCTCGAGCTGAGTCCGGTACCGGCGGAGCTCCTGCTGCGCCTTGTACAGCTCAACGAAGACCGTGACTTTTGCGCGCATGATCGCGGGCACCACCGGCGCGAAAACGAAGTCCACCGCGCCCAGGTCGTATCCGCGTCCCATGTCGGTCTCGACACGGTCGAGCGCGGTGACGAAGATGATCGGGGTCAACTCCGAGCGTGGGCGCTGGCGGATGAGCTGGGCGGCTTCGAAACCGTCCATTCCCGGCATCCGAACATCGAGCAGGATGACCGCGAAGTCTTGTTTGAGCAGCTGCCGCAGGGCATCGGGACCAGACGCGGCTTCGACGACGTTCTGGCCAAGCGGCGCCAGGATCGCTTTCATCGCGAAGCGTTTGGTCGCGTCGTCGTCGACGAGCAGGATGTCGACTTTTGTTTCGGTAGACGCCGGCCGGGTGGTTGTCAGGCGCTGAGCCATCACGGGACGCTCCTGAACCCGCTGACGCCGTCGCGAACGCTGTTCAGTGGCTCAGCCAGGACCGCAGCATTGCCACGAGATGAGAGCTGACGACAGGCTTGGCGATGTAGTCCGACGCCCCCGCCTCTATGCATTTCTCTCGGTCTCCTTTCATCGCTTTGGCGGTGAGCGCGATGATCGGCCGGTCCTTGAATGAGTCGTGGCTGCGCATCTGCGACATGGTTGCGTAGCCATCCATCTCGGGCATCATCACGTCGACCAATGCGATGTCAATATCGGCGGTCTGGCTGAGCGTTTCGAGAGCCTCGCCACCGCTGTTCACCGATGTGACCTCCATGCCCTGGCGCTCCAACACCGCAGTGAGGGCAAAGATGTTGCGAATGTCGTCATCGACGACCAGGACTTGCTTGCCTGCCAGCGATATCTCGACCGGTACGCTGCCGCCGTCCGCGATGGCGTCGGTCGAGTCCATGTTCAGGATGGCTGCGACCTCGTCGCGCAGCCGCTCCGGCGACCGAACCTCTTTGCCGACGATCGTCTTCGTCGCCCTCCCTAGCTTGAGCTCCTCCTGGCGTGTCAGCTCTTTGGCGGTGTAGGCGACCACCGGCGTCGACCGCAGCCGCTTGTGGGCGCGCACGTGATCGATGACCTGCCAACCAGACATGCCCGGAAGACCGAGGTCGATGACGATGCAGTCGAACCTCTCCGCCTCGATCGCCGCCAAGGCCTCCTCACCGGTGGCGACCGCTGTGGTTGCACCGGCGATTGGCTCGATGAGATTGATGATCTGCTCTCTCTGCACCGGCTCGTCCTCGACGACGAGCACGTTCCTCGTCGCCACCGCGGCGGGCGGCCGATCCATGACCGCGATCGCCGTCTTGCGCGAGGGTTCCGCGGTGCTCGGGGCGATCTTCAGCGCGGATGACCTGGCGCTGCCGCCGACCGAGCCGTTGGACGAGCCGGCCGGAGTGCCCGACCACGCCACGACAGGGCTGGCGATAGGCAGATAAAGCGTGAATTTGCTGCCCACACCGGGTTGGCTCTCGAGCGTGATCTCGCCCGCGAGCAGTCGCGTCAGCTCCCGGCAGATGGAAAGGCCGAGCCCGGTTCCGCCGTACTTGCGGCTGGTAGTGCCGTCACCCTGCGCGAAGGCCTCGAAGATCGTCTGCTGCTGGGCCGTTGGGATGCCGATACCAGTGTCGGTGACGCTCATGGCGATCACAGAGCCGGCACGGTTGAGCGCTTCATGCCCAGGGCTCCAGCCGGAGGTCGCGAGCTCGGCACGAAACTCGACTCGGCCTTTCTCCGTGAACTTGAATGCGTTGCTGAGGAGGTTGTTCAGCACCTGCTGCAAGCGCTGTGGGTCGGTCGGGATGCTCTCTGGCAGACCTGACGCGAGATCGATCGTGAAATCCAGCTTCGTCGCTTCGGCCACATGGCGGAACGTGCGCTCGAGCAGCGGCGGCAGCTCGGACAGCGGCCAGTCCGTGATCTCCAGCGCGACGGTCCCCGACTCGATCTTGGTCAGGTCAAGGATGTCGTTGATGAGTTTCAGAAGGTCGGTCCCGGACGAGCGAATGATTGCCGCGTACTCGGTTTGCTTGGGCAGCAGGTTTCCGTCCGGGTTGTCGGCGAGCTCCTGGGCCAGGATCAGTAGGCTGTTGAGCGGCGTGCGCAGCTCGTGCGACATGTTGGCCAGGAACTCCGACTTGTAGCGCGACGTGATCTCGAGCTGCTCGGCCTTCTCTTCGACCAGGTTCTTGGCCACCTCGACCTCGCTGCGCTTCTGTTCGATCTCGGAGTTCTGCTGCGCAAGTTGCCTCGCTTTCTCGGCCAGCTCTTCATTCGTATGCTGCAGCTGGTCCTGCTGGCTCTGCAGCTCGTTGGCCAGGGATTGCGACTGCTTCAGCAGCTCCTCGGTGCGGGTGTTGGCGTCAATGTTGTTGAGGACGATTCCGATGCTCTCCATGAGCTGGTCGAGAAAGTCCTGGTGCGTCTGGCTGAAGCGCTGGAACGAAGCCAGCTCGATGACGGCCCGCACCTCGCCTTCGAAGAGAACCGGCAGTACCACGATGTTGGCAGGGCTCGCTTCACCGAGACCCGACGTGATACGGACGTAGTCCGACGGGACGTCGGTCACGAGGATCCTCTTCTTCTCGAGCGCGCATTGGCCCACCAGACCCTCGCCAATCCGGAACTCCGTCGGCAGGTTCTTGCGGCTTTTGTACGCGTAACCCGCCTGAAAAACGAGGTGAGCCTCGTTGCCGTTGGGGGCGATCATGCCGTAGAAGACGCCTTGCTCCGCATTCACCAACGGAGCGAGCTCGGACAGGATCATCTTCGAGACCGTCATCGGGTCGCGCTGGCCCTGCAGCATGCGGGCGAATCGCGCAAGGTTGGTCTTCAGCCAGTCCTGCTCGGTGTTCTTCTGGGTCGTCTCCTTGAGGTTGCGGATCATCTCGTTGATGTTGTCCTTGAGGACCGCGACCTCTCCGCTCGCCTCGACGCCGATCGACCGCGTGAGGTCGCCCTTGGTCACAGCGGTGGCGACGTCCGCGATGGCGCGAACCTGGGTGGTCAGCGTGGCCGACAGCTGGTTCACGTTGTCGGTGAGGTTGCGCCACGTGCCGGCCGCACCCGGCACTCGGGCCTGGCCGCCGAGCCGGCCCTCCACACCCACCTCGCGGGCCACGCTTGTGACCTGCTCGGCAAAAATGGCCAGGGTGTCGGTCATGCTGTTGATCGTCTCCGCCAGTGCGGCGATCTCGCCCTTTGCCTCGAGGGTCAGCTTGCCCCTCAGGTCGCCGTTGGCAACTGCCGTCACGACGCGCGCGATGCCTCGTACCTGATCGGTGAGGTTGCTGGCCATCGTGTTGACGTTGTCGGTGAGGTCCTTCCAGATTCCGCCCACGCCCTTGACCTCGGCCTGGCCGCCGAGCTTGCCGTCGGTGCCCACCTCGCGGGCGACACGCGTGACTTCGGACGCGAATGCGTTGAGCTGGTCCACCATGGTGTTGATGGTGTTTTTCTGGACCAGAAACTCTCCGAGCGCGTCGACCGTGATCTTCTTGGAGAGGTCGCCCATGGCGACTGCGGTCGTGACGTCGGCGATGTTGCGGGTGCGATCCGTGAGGTTCATGTTCATCGTGTTGACGTTGTCGGTGAGGTCTTTCCAGATGCCGCCTACGCCCTTTACGTCTGCCTGGCCGCCGAGCTTGCCTTCGGTCCCGACTTCGTAGGCCACGCGCGTGACCTCGCCGGCGAGGGCATTTAGCTGGTCGACCATTGTGTTGACGGTGTTCTTGAGCTCGAGGATCTCCCCGCGAACGTCGACGGTGATCTTCTTGGAGAGGTCGCCGTTGGCGACGGCGGTGGTCACCTCGGCGATGTTGCGCACCTGGCTCGTCAGGTTGCCGGCCATGGAGTTGACGTTGTCGGTGAGATTCTTCCAGATACCGCCCACGCCCTTGACCTGGGCCTGGCCGCCGAGCTTGCCTTCGGTGCCGACCTCGTGCGCAACGCGTGTGACCTCGGACGCGAGGGCGTTGAGCTGGTCGACCATCGTGTTGATGGTGTTCTTGAGCTCGAGAATCTCACCCTGGACGTCGACCGTGATCTTCTTGGAGAGGTCGCCATTGGCGACGGCCGTGGTCACCTCGGCGATGTTCCGAACCTGGCTGGTGAGGTTGCCGGCCATGGAGTTGACGTTGTCGGTCAGGTCCTGCCACGTGCCGCCGACGCCTTTGACCTGAGCCTGACCGCCGAGCTTTCCCTCCGTGCCCACCTCGCGGGCGACTCGCGTCACCTCGGAGGCGAACGCGTTGAGCTGGTCGACCATCGTGTTGATGGTGTTCTTGAGCTCGAGGATCTCGCCCTGTACGTCGACCGTGATCTTCTTGGAGAGGTCGCCATTAGCGACGGCAATGGTGACGTCGGCGATGTTGCGAATCTGGTTGGTGAGCTGACCCGCCATCAGGTTGACGTTGTCGGTCAGGTCCTTCCAGGTCCCGGCCACGCCCTTCACCTCGGCCTGGCCGCCGAGCTTGCCCTCGGTGCCGACCTCGCGCGCGACGCGCGTCACCTCGGAGGCGAACCCGTTGAGCTGGTCGACCATCGTGTTGATGGTGTCCTTGAGCTCGAGGATCTCGCCCTGGCCTTCGACGGTGATCTTTCGCGAAAGGTCTCCGTTGGCGACCGCTGTCGTCACCTCGGCGATGTTGCGGACCTGGCTCGTCAGGTTGCCGGCCATGTTGTTGACGTTGTCGGTGAGGTCCTTCCATACGCCGGCGACTCCCGGCACCTGCGCTTGGCCGCCGAGCTTGCCCTCCGTGCCCACCTCACGCGCGACGCGGGTCACCTCGGAGCTGAACGCACGCAGCTGGTTGACCATCGTGTTCACGATCCGCGCCGTTTCCAGGAACTGTCCCTGCAGCCGGCGGCCGTCGATGTCGGTCGACATCGTCTGCGAGAGGTCGCCTCTGGCGACGGCGTTGATGACGCGGGCCATCTCGCTGTTGGGGCGCACCACGTCCTCGATCAGGTCGTTGATCGAGTCGAGGGTTGCTGCCCACGCCCCACCGGAGTCGCCGATCGACGCGTGCTTGACCTGGCCCTCTTTGCCAACGTGCTTGCTGAGCCGGCGCAGCTCGCGTTCGAGGCGCTGGTTGGACTCGATGATGTCGTTGATGGCGGCCGCCACTTTGCCCGCCGGTCCGGGCGAGCTCATCGGCATGCGCACGGAAAAGTCACCGCGCTTGACCGCGGTGAGGACCCGCAGCATCACCCTGTGATCGGCGCTCTCCGGGGCTAGGGCTCTGCTTGCCATTGTGATTTTTCTCCTCTCCCTTCTCTCTCGATTACGCGGCAGGTACCCAGAACTTGACCTTGGCTCCTTGACCTGGCTCGCTGGCTATGCGGCACCAGCCGCCCATCAGCTGGGCGCGCTCCTTCATTGCGAGCAGCCCAAGATGACCGGGGACGTGCATGCACTCGTCGACGACAAAACCGGCGCCGTCGTCGGCCACCTCTACGACGACTCCTCCGTCAAGGGCTGAGGCGGCGACCCGGATGCGGGTCGCATGTGAGTGCTTCTCAACGTTGGTCAGCGCCTCGGCGACGTTCTTGAAGACAATCAACTCGACCTCGTTCGGCAGATCATCGGGGAATTGCAGGTCGAGGTCAGGCTCGATGCCGGTGTGCACTCGGAGGGTTTCGAGGCGGTCGCGGATCGCCTCTTTGAGTCCGACCTTGAGATCCAGGGCTTCAGGGCTGACAGTGATCAACAGCCGGCGTAGTGAGTCCTCGACTTTCTTGATGGTCGCCGCCAGCTGGTCGAGCTGGGCGTTGCTTCGGCTGTTGGAGCTGTCGTTGCGGATGCGCTGCAGCTGCAGCTCGGCGGCCGTGAGCAGCTGCAACGAATCGTCATGCAGGGCGCTCGCGAACCTGCGCCTGGCCTCGTCACCCCCCGAAGCGACATTGGCCAGGAGCTGGCGCCGTGCAGCCATCGCCTCTTCCAGCCGCTCGACGGCAACGTCGAGCTCCTCCTCGGCCTCGCGGTACTGCCAGACGAGACCGGTGGCCGTGGCCGCAATACGAAGCACCCAGGCGTCGTCGGTAGTGAAGCCGCGCTGCGAGTCGTAGGCCGCGAGGGCGCCAATCCGCCGATCGCCGGCTGGCCACGAGACCGCTATCGAGTTGCGCATTCCGCGCAAGCCGTTCTCCCGCCAGAGCTCGTCGAGCTCGGCGCACGTGCCGTTGCGCAGCTCGAGCTCATCGCGGAAAACGATTCGCTCCGCGACTGCCTTACCGTCGCGCGCCAGGGGGATCCTGAGACTGCGGACCGGCGATTGGGACCGGAAGCCAAACGGTTCCGGCTGGACGGCAAGAGCTCCATGTGATGAAAGCCGCCAAAAGGCGACGCGCCGTGCGCCCACGAGTCCGGCGACGGTCTCGCCAAGGTGGCCGAAGAACGCCGGCAGCTCCATATCGGCCTCGAGGTAGGAGGACACGGCGCCAAGAGCAATTGAGGCTGCTGTCTGCGCTTTCTCCAGCCGGTGCACGGCGCGCACCCGCTGCCGTGGCCTCAGGCGGCCCGCCTCCAGCAACCTTCCTGCCTCACGCAACTGGGACTCACCCGTAGGCCGGCGGCCGGCCGGCAGGGTGGCTACCTCCACGTCGCCCCTCCTAAGAGTCTTGTCCGGCTTAAATCAAAGCGCTCCGGGGTGGGGAAGTCGCCGTACAAGTGAGGTAGTCAAGGGGCCCGCAAACCGGGCCCCACAGCTTCAGTAATCGCTCACGCGCGTGCCCGACCGCGCCCAAACAGCCTCAGGATGAAGAGCAAGACCAGGGCACCGAGGAAGGCGATGATGATGGTGCCGACCAGGCCGACGCTGCCATTGATGAAGAAGCCGGCCAGGAAGCCGCCCAAGAGCGCGCCGATCAGGCCAACGATGATGTCCCCGATCAGCCCGTAGCCGTGGCCTCGGCTGACGGTTGATGCCGCCCAACCGGCGATTAGCCCCACGATGATCCAGGCGATGATGCCACCGGGCGAAAGCTCCATGGCGCGCTCTCCTTTCTAAATCAATGGAGTGACCGCCCCGTGGTGGGGCGGCCACATCCAAGAAACGTCTGGATTCGAACTGCTACTTGCTGCGACCGATCCGAAGGCCGACGGCTCCGAGTAGGGCAAGACCGATGCCCAGAAGTCCGCCTAGGATCGGGAAACCTGTCGCCGCGAGCACCGCGCCGGTCCCCGTGGACGCTGTGGCGCCGGAGACGCCGCCTGTCGCGGTCGCTCCGCTCACGCCACCGTTGTTTCCGCTTGGCCCGCCGGCCTGGCCACTGGCACCTCCGCCCGCGCTGGCGGTAGTGGTGCCTGTGCTGACGCCGGTGCTGCCGGCCGTGGTGCCGGTGCTCGCGCCCGTGCTGCCGGTGCTGCCGGAGACGCTGCCGCTAGCAGTGCTGCCGGCCGTGGTGCCGGTGCTCGCGCCGGTGCTGCCGGTGCTGCCGGAGACGCTGCCGCTCGCGGTGCTGCCGGCCGTGGTGCCCGTGCTCGCGCCGATGCTGCCGGTGCTGCCGGATACTTTGCCGCTCGCCGTGCTGCCGGCTGTGGTGCCGGTGCTCGCGCCGGCGCTTCCAGTGCTGCCGGAGACGCCGCCCGAGTTGGAGGTCTGAGCGCTGCCGGCCGTGGTGCCGGTGCTCGCGCCGGCGCTGACAGTGCTGCCGGATACGTTGCCGCTCGCGGTGCTGCCGGCCGTGGTGCCGGTGCTCGCGCCCGTGCTGCCGGAGCTGCCGG
>WNFA01005138.1_pt1 | contig 10934 bp, 7 predicted proteins | sample 5400481 | NCBI WGS metagenome assembly WNFA01 (sample SAMN13153340, study PRJNA577476) | soil metagenome | isolation source: 120 cm saprolite under Douglas fir tree site 2 hole 1 replicate 2 | place: USA:California | collected 2015-04-18 | reverse complement strand
TCTATCGCGGCGTAAAACCGCCGGCGAGACGCCGGCGCCACCAACCCGCGCTCCCTGCGCAAGATACGACGGCGGCGGGGCGCATCCAGCATCCGCTGCGAGAAATCCGGCTAGGCTAAGGCTGAGGCCGAAGTGACGCCGTAGAAGGAGAACCACGGCTTTGCCGCGCTCAGGCGACCGTTCACGTTTTTGATATTTTTCACGCCTTGATCGCTGAGCCAGTCTTCGAGCGCCTTGACGCCATGCTTGCCATAGACGGGGATGGCGTCCTTCCAGGTGGCGCGGCCGCAGAGCACCCCTGAAAAATTCACGCCTGTTTCGGCGGCGAGGTCCAGCGTTTCCGAGAACGTGTCGTTGCTCACGCCCGCGGATAGATAAATGAAGGGTTTCTTCGCGACCGCGGCAGCTCCGCGGAAATGTTCCTTGGCTTCGTCACGCGTGTATGCGGAATCGCCCTTGCACGATCGCGTTCCCTTGACGTACGCCATCGTGACCGGGACTTCGACTTTCAAGACGTCCACGGCGTATTGCGGCTTGCTGAACTCTTCCATGCTGCGAGTCACGACCTCGGGCTTCTTCTTCGCGAATTCGATCCCTTTTTCGTCGACTCCCTCCTCGTATCCCACGAATTCCAGGAAAAACGGGACATCGGCCGCCGTGCACTCGCCGCCGATGCGCTCGACCCAGGCATGCTTAACGTCATTGATTTCCGGCGGATCAAACGGAGTGTAGTAGAGAAGAATCTTGATGCAATCCGCGCCGTCGGCAATCAGGCGCGGGACTGAATAATGGTCCAGCAAGTCGGGCAGGCGGCCGGGGCGCGTGTTGTCATAGCCGCTATTCTCATAGGCGAGCAGGAGGCCGGCGTTCCTGGCGCGCTGCTTGGCGGCCGAGAGGCCGTATTCGGGATCGAGGAGGATCGCGCTCGCATGCGGGGTGAGAACGCGCACGACGGCCTCCTTGAATTCCGACATCATCTGCTTCGTGACCGCTTTCTTGTCGATCCCCTTATCCTTGGCGATGGCACTCATCAGCGAGCCGCGCTGGTCCATCGCAGCCGCGCCGATGACGCCGCGTGAATCCGAAACTGCTTCGAGACCCTTGCACTTTCCGGTGGTGAGCTTCATACCGCGTTCCTCCCGTCACGATTTGGCTGCCCGCTGAAAAGACATTCAGGGGTTAAAACCCCTGAAGAAAAATTGACAGTTATGTCGCGGCTGAAGCCGCGACCCACAAACCTTCCGACTCTTTCTGTAACCTGTAGAGCTGCGAACCGCAAACCTTGCGACTTTTTTTCTGCAACCTGTAGAACCGCGACGCACAAACCATTCGGGCCTTTTCAGCAACCAGATGGAAGCTCCAATATCGCAACTCGCCCGGCTGAATTCAAGGGGTTCTGTACGAGAGGTTACAAATAGAGAATGCAGTGTTCGCCTGTGGCCATCTTGACGTGTTCGTCGAGCCGGTCGAGGAGCTCGCGGCCCTGGGCAGCGAGAAATGGGAGCAAAGAAAGGGAGCGTTCCTGCAACTCATTGTTGGGCAGAAGCAGGCTGGTGATTTCCCGCTCGTGGGAATCGAGCACGCCGGTTCGGAATCCTTCGGCACGGCCGGCTTTGCTGCGCACGCCGTTGAATTGGTAGAGCATCTTTTCCGCAGCCGTATCGAGCGCGCCCGCGAGGGTCTGGTCCAGCTTGGCAAGCGGTCCGCGCAAGTCTTCGAGCAGGCCTTGCAGCTTCTTTTCACCTTCGGCAAAACGCTCGGTCAACTCGCGCGGCAACACTTCGGCTTCCATTAGTGGGCGCAGTTTTTGCCGCCCAGCGAAGACGTCGCGCACATCCACGTTGTATTTTTTCAGCAAATTAGCGACGTGTGGGGCCACCAACGTAAATCCAGCTCGCGGAAGAATTGCGGGAGCCCGCCCGAGGAGCCGCTTGTAAACAACGGATGTCTGCGCATGATAGGCGATTTCCGCAGGGCCGCCGATGTATGCGATGGTCGGCAGCAGCGTATCCTGAATCACAGGACGCAGCAACGCGTTCGCACTGAACTGTTCCGGATGATCTTCCACGGCCTTCCAGGTTTCTTCGAAGGATTCCTGAATGTTTCCGGCAGCGAAGCCGCCATTCCTGGGGCGTATGGCGACTCGCTGTCCATCGACGATGCGGAATACGAGAGTGCTGTTTTCCGTAACCTTGACCTGCGCGTGGAAGCCGGCGTGCCCGAGCGCTGTGGATCGTGCCACGAGTTCTTTCGCCAGAGCTTGGTGCTCTTTTAAGGCCCGCAGCATGGTCTGCGCGGATAGCTGGTGCAATTCCGGTGACAGCGGATCCAGGAATATCAGCCCGCGGCCCGCGAAGATTCGCGTCATGAGTTTCGCGAACGCGGAGCCGAATGTTTCTTCCGGACGATAGCTTTGTGAAATCCACCTGGCGACGTCCTCTGCCGCGGCTCCTTCCAGCATTTCACGCGCACGCGAGGAAATCTCGCGTATGGCTTCCCCCAGCGGAATTTCGCCGACACGACGGCCTTCCGCGCCGGGCATGCCGAGGTCGAAACGTTCGAGAGCGCCGCGCGCGCCGAAAAATGCGTGATCGATCTCGGCCAGGTCGTGGTCTTCCGTCGCGAGCCAGAAAATTGGAACTGCATCCGTTCCATTTGCCGTCAGTTCTTTCGCCAGGCGAATCGCGGTCAAAGCTTTGTAGACGCAAAAGGCGGGCCCTCCGAGCAACCCCACCTGCTGCCCGGTCACGACTGTCGCAGCACCTTTTTGAAGCCTGTCGAGATTCCGGCTCGTTTCCGAATCGCCGCCGAAGGTGGCGTTCTGTTTCCTCAAGACTTCAACAACGCTGTGACGAATGGAGTCCTCGAGGTGAATTTCCTTGGCGGCTCTCGAAATGCCGTTTACGTCAGGGGGATGGACGTAGAATTCAGAGACTCGGGAAAAATCGTTGAGATACGTCGAATAAAGGAGCGTGGTGTGAGGTAGTTCGGCCGGCGGAAGACAGTGACACTCCATGGGGCGCTCCATAGTACAGTTCAGACACAAATCGGGCAACGCATACGTACCAAAACGAATTGGATGAACCTGAGACCGTTGCGATTCAGATAAGATTGGGACGCGTCTCGCTTGAACCTGCTCGTGAATCTTCCTTCGGATCGCCGGCAACCCCCCGCGTCCAAAGACGCGGGCTACAACAAAACCGGCGCCATCATTCAGGGGATAGGCGGACCTTTGTAGCGTCCGCCTTTAGGCCGACATTGTGGACTCAAGCAGATGCCCGCCTGAAGGCGGGCGCTACAAGGATCAAAACCGGGTTGCCATGCAAGCACTGTAGACGCTCACAGTCAAGTGGCAGCTACGGCAGGTGCGAATGCTGCCAGCAATGATTCGACATCTTTCTTTTCCGTTTCCTGAAGCGGAAGCAGAGGCCGGCGCGCGGGTCCGCCGTAGTATCCTCTGCAGTCCATGGCGTACTTGACGCCGGAAATTCCGCGGGCGCCGACAATCCGCTGTGAAGCCGGAATGACGCGCCGCTGGAGTTCGAGCGCCTTCGCGCCGTCGCCCGCCGTGACCGCAGTGTAGAGCGCGACACAAATCTCGGGGAGAAATGTCGCCAGCGCCAGAATCGCGCCTTTTCCGCCCAAAACCATCGAGGGATAAACCGTCGTCGCCGCGCCGGTCACCAATTGGAAACTGGCGGGCACCGACGCCAGGATTGAGCCCATGCGATCGACGTTTCCGGAGCTATCTTTCATCCCGGCGATATTGGGATGCTCGGCCAGCCGTGCAGCAACATCGACCTCAATCGCTACTCCCGTGAACTGCGGCACCGAGTATAGCAGTAGAGAGATTCGCGAAGCGTCCGCCACACGGCGATAATGTTCGACGAGGACATCGGACTTCATCATCGGCTTGTAGAAGTAGGGCGGCAGGACCAGGGCGTAGTCATAGCCAAGCTTCGCGGCGAATTCCGTGCGGGAGATCGCTTCCGCTGTCGAATCCACTCCTGTCCCGGCGATAAGAATGCGCCCGTCTGCCGCCGTTTCGCGGACGGCCACGAGGACTTTCTCGAATTCAGCCCGGTCCATCATGACCGATTCGCCTGTCGAGCCATTGGCCAGATAGCCGGAAAGTCCAACCCTGTTGTACCGCGCCATGTTTTCGCGCAGGCGGTCCACTGCCAGGGCGCCGCGGTCATCGAATGGCGTCGCCAGAGCGGGAATAATTCCTCTGAGTGGTTTCGTCATAGTTTCCAGTAATTCCTTTTTTTCGCGTGCCTCCTACCTCCTGAAACTAAAGTAATTCTCCCGGTTTTAGTAGCACCGGCTTCAGCCTCTGTAGATTTGACTTGCGCTGGGTTCAACCCAGAGCACACAGACTAAAGTCTGTGCTACTAATTTTTCCGCGCACTTCAGCGCGGATTCTTTCTCGCGAACTCAGTCCGCCGACGAAGGGGACCTCTGGGCGGCAGCCTTTTTTGCGTGCAGCGATTGCAGAGTCTGCACATCGAACGAGTGCTCGATCATCGCTCGAATCCCGAGAGCCGCGGCATTCGCGGCGGAGAGAGTCGTAATGCAGGGAATATTGTAACGAATGGCGGCCCGGCGGATGGATTTCTCATCATAGAACGATTCCCTGCCAAGCGGAGTGTTGATGACCATGTCGACTTTTCCGGTTTTCACCAGGTCCACGATATTGGGGCGGCCTTCATTCACCTTGTACACGCGTTCCGCAGGGACGCCGGCCGCTTCGAGCGCAGCCGCCGTGCCGCGGGTAGCCACCAAACGGAAGCCCAAAGCGTGCAGCTCTTTTGCAAGCGGGGCGACGTGCCGTTTGTCGTGGTCGCTCACGCTCAGAAAGATGGCGCCCTTGCGCGGCAGGCGCTGGCCCGCGGCGAGTTGCGCCTTGGCAAAGGCCTGGCCGAAACCTTTCGCGACGCCCATCACTTCGCCGGTTGAACGCATTTCGGGCCCCAGGATCGTGTCCACGCCGCGGAATTTGTTGAAGGGGAACACAGGCGATTTCACCGCGTAGTAATCCCGCACGGCGATTTCCGCCACACCATCGGTCTCCACCACGGGGAGATTCATGTCGCGCAGTTTCCGCCCGGCCATCAATCTTGCTGCTACCTTCGCCAGCGGGACTCCGGTCGCCTTGCTGACGTAGGGAACGGTGCGCGACGCGCGCGGGTTCACTTCGAGGACGTAAACCGTATCGCGCTGGATCGCGTATTGCACGTTCATCAGCCCGACCACTTGCAGGGCTTTGGCCAGCCGCTTCGTGTAATCACGGATTCGCGCAAGAACCGAAGGTGAGAGGCTCACCGGAGGAAGCACGCAGGAGGAATCTCCGGAGTGCACGCCGGCCTCTTCGATGTGTTCCATAATGCCGCCGATGACGACGTCCTCACCGTCAGCCATCGCATCCACGTCCACTTCGGTCGCCTCTTCCAGAAACTGGTCAATCAGGACAGGCCTCGCCGGGCCCATCAGCGCGGCCTGAGCCACATATTCCTGAACCGTGTTCAGGTCGTAGGCGATGACCATGGCGCGCCCGCCCAACACATAACTCGGGCGAACCAGGACTGGAAAACCGATGTCCGCCGCGACGCGGGCCGCTTCCTCCGGCACGAGCGCTGTGCCGTTCTTTGGCTGAGGAATTTTCAATTCATCGAGCAGCCTGCCGAAGCGCCGCCGGTCTTCCGCGAGGTCGATCGATTCGGGAGCCGTGCCGATAATCGGGACTCCGTTTCGTTTCAGTTCCAGGGCCAGATTGAGCGGCGTTTGCCCTCCGAACTGCACGATGACGCCTTGGGGCTTTTCGCGCTCGACCACGGATAGAACGTCTTCGAGTGTGAGCGGCTCAAAGTACAGACGGTCCGAGGTGTCGTAATCGGTCGAGACGGTTTCCGGATTGCAGTTGATCATCACCGTCTCGTAGCCGTCTTCGTGGAGAGCGAACGACGCGTGGCAGCAGCAGTAATCGAATTCGATTCCCTGCCCGATCCGGTTTGGCCCGCTTCCGAGGATCACGATTTTCGGCTTGCCGGTCGGTTCCGATTCGTCCTCTTCCTCATAAGTGGAATACAAGTAAGGGGTGAAGGACTCGAATTCCGCGGCGCAGGTGTCGACGCGCTTGAAGACCGGCGCAATATGCGCCTTCGTCCGGCAGTGGCGCACCGCCGCGGGAGTTGTTTTCCAAAGCTGCGCAAGTTGCTCGTCGCTCGTGCCCATGCGCTTGGCTTCCAGCAGCAAGTCTTCAGGAACCGTCTCGATGGTCACGGACGCGAGCCGCCGGTTGACCGCCACAATTTCCTGCATCTGCTGAATGAACCAGGGGTCGATCTTGGTCAGCTCGGCCATTTCCTTTGAGGAGATCCCTCGCTCGAGCGCCACCAGCAGCCAGTGGATCCTGTCCGGGCGCGCGGTGGCGATTTTTTCGCGCAGCAGCGATACCGGGGTATCCGTGGGCGCGCGCCACGGCGAGCTTGGCTCGAGCGAGCGAATGCCCTTCTGCAAGGCTTCCTTGAACGTCCGGCCGATGGCCATCACTTCACCGACCGACTTCATCTGCGTTCCGAGCGCCGAGTCAGCGCCGGGAAATTTCTCAAATTGCCACTTCGGGATCTTCACTACCACGTAGTCAATCGAGGGCTCGAAACATGACGGCGTTTTCCGCGTGATGTCGTTGGGAATTTCATCGAGCGTCATTCCGACCGCCAGGCGCGCGGCGATTTTTGCAATCGGAAAGCCCGTCGCTTTCGATGCCAGAGCGGAGCTGCGCGAGACTCGTGGATTCATTTCGATCACGATCATGCGGCCCGTGGCAGGATCGATCGCGAACTGGATGTTGGAACCGCCGGTTTCCACGCCCACTTCGCGGATGATGGCCGCGGCGGCATCGCGCATGCGCTGGTATTCCTTGTCAGTCAGAGTCTGCGCGGGCGCGACGGTGATCGAGTCGCCAGTGTGCACGCCCATGGGGTCGAAATTCTCGATCGAGCAGATGACGACGAAGTTGTCGCGGAAATCGCGCATGACTTCGAGCTCGTATTCCTTCCAACCGAGGACGGACTCCTCGACCAGAGCTTCGTGAACCGGGCTGGCCTCGAGCGCGTGCGAAATGGCTTCGGCAAATTCCTCGCGATTGTATGCGATCGATCCGCCCGTTCCTCCGAGGGTGAACGAAGGACGAATCACGACGGGATATCCGAGCTGATCGGCGAGCTTGAGGCCATCCTGCGCGTTGTTGACCAGGGCCGACGCCGGAACATCCAGCCCCACCTTGCGGCAGGCGTCCTTGAACCACAGACGGTCCTCCGCGACCTTGATCGCCCGCAGCGACGCGCCAATCAATTCGACTCCGTAGCGGTCGAGGACTCCGCTCTCGGCGAGTTCCACCGCGAGGTTGAGGCCGGTCTGGCCGCCCACGGTTGGAAGCAGCGCCTGCGGCCTTTCCACCGCGATGATCTGTTCGAGGTATTCCTTCGTGAGAGGCTCGACGTAGGTGCGGTCGGCAACTTCGGGGTCGGTCATGATTGTGGCGGGATTCGAGTTCACGAGAATGACTTCGTAGCCTTCGCCCTGCAATGCCTTGCAGGCTTGCGTGCCGGAATAATCGAACTCGCACGCCTGGCCGATCACAATCGGACCGGAGCCGATAATCATGATTTTGCTGAGGTCAGTGCGCTTCGGCATTGTGGCTGCTAGGCCTTGGCCTGTCCGCGCCGCAGAGCGCCGGATAATTTCCAGTGCTTCATTGTTTCCGCAAACTGCCGGAACAAGTAGTGCGAATCGTGCGGTCCGGGGGACGCTTCGGGGTGATACTGGACGGAAAATAGCGGCAGGCTGCGGTGCCGCAAGCCTTCATTCGTGTGGTCGTTCAAGTTCAGATGCGTAACTTCGACGTCGCTCGAGGGCAGCGAGTCGGGGTCCACGCAGAATCCATGATTCTGCGCCGTGATTTCGACCTGCTCGGTCAGCAAGTTCTTCACCGGATGATTCGAGCCATGATGGCCGAACCTCAGCTTGAACGTTTTCCCGCCAAGCGCAAGCCCGCACAATTGGTGCCCCAAACAGATTCCGAAAACCGGTACGCGCCCCAACATCGCGCGGATGGTTTCGATCGCGTAAGTGGCGGGTTCGGGATCGCCCGGCCCGTTCGACAAAAACACGCCGTCAGGCTTTAAGGCGAGCGCGTCTTCGGCGGATGTTTTTGCCGGGACAACCACTACATCGCAATTGTGGTCCACCAGAAGACGGAGAATGTTCTGCTTGATGCCGAAATCGTAGGCCACTACGCGAAATCGTTGCGTCTCCTCGGTGGATTGCGCCTCGCCCATGGCCTCATGCCAGGGAGAAGCTGTCAGCTCGATCGAACCGCGTTCCCAGGCGTATTGCTTATCCGACGAAACCTTGCTTGCCAGTTCCTGCCCCGCCATGGATGGCAGCGCGCGGGCTTCATCCACAAGCAGCGCCACGGGCGTCCCGTCGGTCGCCACCACGCCGCGGAGCGCCCCCATTTGCCGGATATGCCGCACCAGCGCTCGCGTGTCCACATCCCAGATCACCGGGATGTCATGCCGGGTCAGGTACGCCTGGGCGGACTCCCCGGAACGCCAGTTTGAGGCCACCGAAGAAAATTCACGCACGACGAGTGATTCGATGTGAGGGATGGCCGACTCCTCATCATCGAGATTCGTTCCCACATTCCCGATGTGAGGATACGTCAGGCAGACGACCTGCCCCGCATAGCTCGGGTCGGTAAAGACTTCCTGGTATCCCGTGAGACTGGTATTGAAAACAACTTCGCCGCCGCGCCGGGTGCTGGCCCCCGCGGCGCGTCCTCTAAAAATTCGTCCGTCTTCGAGTGCAAGAGTACCTTGCCGCACGGCAGCTTCAGTCAGCGGATCCTCTTTTTTCCGGCGGGGGCCCCTTCGGTTCACCGAGATCGTTCTCCGTGAACGGAATTTAATGTAAACAAGTAGAGCCCGCACCCTCCCGCGGTTTCATTTTTCAGCTTCGGCGAGAACCGGAATGGAGCCGAAGTGGTCCACCGGCCAATATGCGAATACGGCCTTGCCATAAATAAATTTTCGAGGCACGGGCCCGAAGATCCGGGAATCATTCGAGCTCGTGCGATGGTCGCCCATTACAAAATATTCGCCATTCGGTATGCGGGTGGGTGGCAGGCTGCCCAAATCCGCCGACTCCGGAGGAATGTAAGGTTCGGGCAACAGCTTGCCGTTGACGTATACACTTCCGTCGCGGATCTCGACCGTGTCTCCCGGCAATCCCACCACGCGCTTAATGAAAGACTTCGAGCGATCCAAAGGATACCAGAAGACAACGACATCGCCGCGCTCAATGGGCTCGAAGCGGTAGACGAACTTGTTGATAAAAATGCGTTCCTGGTCGGAGATCAGGGGAGTCATGCTGGTGCCTTCGACCTTCACGGGCTGGTAGAAGAAAATAATGATGACGATGGCGAGGCTCAACGCAATGACGAGGTCGCGCCCCCAACTCCTAAGCTCGCGGCGCAGTGGCTGCGTCGCTTCCGGCGCAACGACGGTGCTAATCTCGGCGTTCGGCTCCATGTGGTTACTTCGGAAACAGTTATTTTATACCATGCTCCCCGATGGCGCGCCACTGGAACCAGCATTGGGCAACGTGCTAATTTGGTGTACCGGAGCCCGATGTGCCGCCCGCCCAGCCCCGATTTCCACCCGACCATTGGTAGGAAGAATTATTTGGATTCCGCTTAAAACAGGACTACCATCTCGCTAATGGTCATTTTCCGTACCCAACCCGGGATTGCTCGCTGGAAACATGCGGCGTTTTGGGCTTTAGCCATCGCGCTGTGTGCATTGCCACTCCGCGCGCAGAAGAGCACCCCACCGCCTAGCGGGGGCGGACCGGGAGGATCTCGGGCACCGACCGGGACGACACCGCGCGGCAATTCCGGCGGGGCTACCATACAGCCCGGGATGCAACCCGACACCCCCGGGGTGTATATGCCAACGATAGAGCCGCTTCCAAAGCCAGTGGTAGTCGAAGATGAAATGTGCCTTCCGTGGGAACTTGCCGACACGCGGGGCGCGACTGTGAGCGCAATAAGGCTGGGGGTTCCGTCGAAGGCGAGAAGCGACTACGAGAAAGCTTGCGGTGCTTTCAAAAGGAAAAAACTGCCTGAGGCCGAACAACACGTTCGCGACGCAATTCAAAAATACCCGAACTACCTCGCCGCATTGGTAATGTTGGGACAGGTTCTCCAAGATGAGCAGAAGATGCCCGAAGCCCACGATGCCTGCTCGCAGGCCTTGAGTGTTGAACCAACTTACTTGCCCCCTTATCTTTGCTTGGCGGGACTATTGGATCGTGAGAATCAATGGGACAATCTTCTGACCCTATCCAACCGATTTCTCGGCCTTAATTCTGTTGGCGATCGGTATGCTTACTACTACCAGGCTATAGCCTACTTCCATCTCTACGAATTACCAGAAGCACAGAAAAGTGTGTCGAAAGCTATTGAAATAGACACTGAGCACCATCAGCCTGGCCTATACTTCCTGCTCGCCCAAGTCTACGGCGAACAGGGCGATGTGGCTGACGCGGCCGCCCAGATCCGGCTATTCCTGAAATTTAACAATGGCCGGCAGGATAAGGACGCCGCGAAACAGTATCTGGCGAATCTTCAGTCACAGCAAAACGGGAAGTAAGCAATAACCCGAAAGTGCCTGACGAACTCGATCACTGGAAACTGTGCATGTACCCGGCGTTCGGTTACTGGTAGCATTATTTAGAAGTCGGCTAAGACTTGTTTTCATCCCAACAACATTCGTCGCGCAGGTGCGCCGCTAAGTCTGCCATGTCTATTTCTTTTAGGGTGCAAATAAAATTATGCGTCAAAAAAAAATCGATTTGAATCAGATCCG
>WNFA01010468.1_pt1 | contig 10936 bp, 9 predicted proteins | sample 5400481 | NCBI WGS metagenome assembly WNFA01 (sample SAMN13153340, study PRJNA577476) | soil metagenome | isolation source: 120 cm saprolite under Douglas fir tree site 2 hole 1 replicate 2 | place: USA:California | collected 2015-04-18 | reverse complement strand
CTCGCCGTTCAAGTCGAAGAGCAGGCTTGAGGCGGAGAATGCGGTGCTCCGACATCAGCTGATCGTCTTGCGGCGCAAGGTGAGGGGTCGAGCCCAGCCTACCAACAACGACCGCTGGTTCCTCGTCCAGATGTATCGATGGTTTCCATCAATCCTGAAGGTCGTTACGATTGTCCAACCTGAAACGCTGGTGCGGTGGCATCGGGCCGGCTTTCGTCGCTATTGGCGTTGGAAATCGAACTCGCGGGGAGGGCGCCCGCGAATCGAGATAGAATTGCGCGCGCTGATCCGGCAAATGAGCACGGAGAACCAGCTTTGGGGTGCGCCACGTATCCACGGCGAACTGCTCAAGCTTGGGTTTAGCGTCGCTCAATCAACCGTCGCCAAGTACATGGTGAAACGACGTGGACCTCCAAGTCAGGGATGGCGGACCTTTCTGCGAAACCACGCTCCGGACATTGCCGCCATGGATCTGTTCGTGGTCCCGACCATTGGCTTCAAACTGCTGTACGGCTTCGTGATTGTACGGATTGATCGCAGAGATCTCGTCTGGATCAACGTCACAACCAACCCGACGGCGGAGTGGATCGCACGCCAGATCACCGAGGCTTTCCCTTGGGACGGTGCTCCGGGTTACATGATCCGGGATCGCGATCGGATCTATGGCGCCGTCGTACACACGCCGATTGCGAGCCATGGGCATTCGGGACAAACCGATTGCACCGGCCTCACCTTGGCAGAATGGATTTGCCGAACGGCTGATCGGATCGATCCGGCGCGAGTGTTCGGACCACATCATTGTCTCGGGCGAGGCACATCTGCGCCGGTTTCTAATTTCCTATGCCGATTACTACAACTCCGTCAGAACGCATCGGTCGTTGCACAAGGATGCGCCGATTTATCGTCCGATTCAACAGACCGGAATCATTCGTTCACACCCGATCCTCGGCGGGCTTCACCATCACTACGTTCGGGTTTGAGTTTTCGGTACACACAGATTTGTTCCAATGAGAACCGAAGCCACTTCAAAAACACAACCATCTGCTTTTCGACTGATAATTCGATCTGGCATTGGAGAAGTCCCTTGTGAGTTGACCTGATTCGCCTCGCTTGGTGCCGCCGAATGCGCGATGTCGGCAAGCAGCAGCTGCAAGCCTATCTCCAGTGCGGCGTCGGCTGCGTCACCCAAGCTGCCGCGCCCGCTGCCGTCGTGAAGGAAGTTGCTGCGTAGCCCGTACAGGGCGTCGAACTTGTCGGCCTTATCGTCGCCGAAAAGCTGCTTGATCTTTGACTTGTACGCGCTGCGCACGGACTGCCTCTTGGCCAGCCGATTCAGGGCCTGCTTGATCTGATCCCGATCTAGAGCCGATGCGTCTTCCGGTATCGAAGCCAGCACACTGTCCACGATTCTCCTGAAGTTTTCGGTTTGGTCGGCCTGCGGGCACAGAGCCTCGACCGCAGAGACCCGCACCAAGAAACTTGCCTCGGGCGACATCTTGAAGAACGAATCGTTCAGCAGTTCTGCGGTCACCCTCTGGTTCGTCTTCAGCGAGGTTGCGCTTTCCACCGCAGCGCCTACCATCTCCTTGAGTTCCTGATCGCTCAGGATCGTCGGCAGCGGCAGGCCCGGATCGCGAAGTTCGAACTGGCCTCCGGGGTACACGTGGATGGCTTCTACCGCTCCGCGTAGGTAGAACTCCACGCCTACCTTCTGCTTCGCAGCGGTGATCGGCAGCGCCTCTTGAAGCCGCGCACCACTGGCTCTTGCTTCTGCAAAGTCGGCATAGCCGCACGACCCGACCGCCAGCCATCCCTCGTGCCTGTTCATCCCATCGGGCCTGTAGCAATGGTCGCTTGAACGCTCGGGGCTTGAACACTTCTTCCAGTTTGTCCGCGCCAATAGGTCTCGCCGTGCGGAACTTCACATCAAAGCAATAAGGCATGTCGAACCTCTGTGCAGCGTGTTATCCGTGGCAACTACAGGAAATATCGCCTTGGATCGCCTTTCCGGCCGGGTCCGCGCGGCCTGATGTTTGGATCGCGACGGCGCGCAGCCACCGCCTGTTCATCGAGCTACCAACAGGGGACATTACATTTTGTTGGCGGTGTGTTCGTCTTGTATATTTGCCGGTGCTACCGTGTCAGCTAAGTCCTATGCTGTTTCTGTCCAGCGAGCGAGGATGGACCCGGGGCTGTCTAGGTGTCGGTAAGGCCCGATTATCGGCGGTCAGAATGCCGCTGTTGGCATTTAGTGGAGATGCCAATGAAGTCTGCTTTTGTGGGGCAAAGCAGACATGGCTTGGCCTTGCGGTGACTTCCGCTTTTTGACCCATTTTGGACTTGGCTGCTGGAGGGTATTTAGTCAGCCAACCCTATTTCATTTCTCAAGTGGCGGGCTCATAATGCAGCGGGCTTGGGCCTTCGCGCGGCGGCGAGGTGATTGAATACACTACGGACGTCTTTTGAAAGCAGACCTCGCGCCGTCAAATAGGATGATAGCCAAGACGTTGAGTGTTCCAAGTTTCGTTTCGCCGGTAGGTCAAACTCTGATGTCCCAATTAGAACGGGAGGGTCTTTGTTGTTCGACGCCAAGGCAATATGCAGCGACCAGCTCCTGCTCCGCGGCGGCTCCGATTAGATCAGCCAGCCGGCGGCGTTGGCTCCTCACGCCGTCATTCCAGATCTTTGGCACGCTGCTTGCCTTGAGAAAGACCGTGGGCGCCATGCAACGGTCGCGAGGTGGTACAGGGGTTAGCACGTCAAGAGAGGTGAAGACCATGAAACAATCCAAACATACGCGCCGTTTCTTCAATCTTGTCGCTTTCGCCGGTGTCGTGGCGCTGGCGGGAGCGGGCGGCATCGTCGCCGCGCAGGCTCAACAAAAGGCGGTCAAGCTCGGCATTACCTTGCCGCTGACGGGCGCCGACGCGGACGATGCTGGCAAGATCCAGCACGGATTCCAGATCGCCATCGACGAGGCCAATGCCAAGGGTGGCGTCGGCGGCTACAAGATCGAGGTCGTGACCTATGACAGCGGGACGGCGACCGCCGGCCAATATGATCCCGCGCAAGCCGCGACGAACACCAAGAAGCTGATCTCAGATCCGATGATCGTCGCCAATCTCGGCCCGGAAATGAGCGGCGAGGGCAAGGCCATGACGCCGATCCTGAGCGAGGCCGACCTCGCCACGATCACGCCGTCCTCCACCAACCCCGACATCACCAGCCCGGCGATGGCGGCGCAGTTCAAGCCCAAGGGCCGAGCGATCTACTTCCGCACCGTGACCACGGACGCCTTCCAAGGCCCGAACATGGCGAATTTCTATACGCAGACCCTCAAGGTGAAATCGGTCTATGTTCTCGACGATTCGGGGGCCTACGGCGTCGGCATCGCCGATGCCTTCCAGAAGCGGGCGGAGGCAAACGGCATCAAGATCCTTGGCCGCGACCAGCTCAACCCGAAGGAAGCCGACTACACGACCATCCTGACCAAGATCAAAGGCCTAAATCCCGATGCGCTCTATTATGGCGGAGTCGCTCAAGCCGGCGTCAAGCTCGCCAAGCAGGCCTATGATGTCATTCCCAAGATGCCCAAGGGCGGTGGCGACGGCATCCAGGGCGGCAGCTTCTTCACGGGCGTCGGCTTCCCGGCGGTCGAGGGCTGGTATTCCACAAATGCGGGGCCTCATCTGACCGAGGATCCGGCAGCTGTGGCGTTCGTCAAGACCTTCACCGAAAAATACAAGACACAGCCGACCGACTATTCGATCACGGCCTATGACGCGGCGCTGGTGGTGCTCGATGCGATCAAGCGCGTGGCCGAGAGCGGCAAGCCGGTGACCCGCACGAGTGTGCGCGACGCCATGCAGACCACCAACCTCAAGACCTTGCAGGGCGAGATTTCCTTCGACGAGAACGGCGACATCAAGGATCACACGGTCAGCGTCTTCCAGTACAAGAGGGACGCCAAATACCCGGCCGACGACTATACGCATCAAAACGCCTATATCGGAACGGCGCCGCAGTCGTGAATGCTGTCGAACGACATTGAAACGGGAGTCCTGGCGTGAGCTCTTGGGATATCCTGCTTCAGCAGATCATCAACGGGGTGAGCCTGGGCGCGATGTATTCGCTGCTCGCGCTCGGGTTCACCATGGTCTACGGCATCATCGAGCTGATCAACTTTGCCCATTTCAACGTCTTCATGGTGGGCTCGTTCATCGCCTTGTGGATGATGCAGGCCCTGGGCTTTGTGGGGCAGGCCGAGGTCCTCTACGGCCTGCCCCTCGTCGGCGTTCTGCTGCTCGTGCTCGTCGGTACGATGCTGTGCACGGGCGCGATCGGCGCCTTCATCGAGCGTTACGGGTTGAGGGCACTGCGTGGCGCCTCTGGCACGGCCCCGATGATCACCACCATCGGCATCTCCTATATTCTGTTCAATCTCGTCTTGCTCAGCGTGGGCGCCGAGTCCAAGAACTACGCGAACCCCATGCCGCCCTTGCGCTGGGAGATCGGCGAAGCGGTGCTGCGCTTGCGCGAGGTGCTGCTCTGGTCCGTCTCGATCCTGCTCATGTTCGCGCTCCACTATTTCGTGCGCCGCACCAAGATGGGCAAGGCGATGCAGGCGACCGCCCAGGACCAGGAAGCGGCCCGCATGATGGGAGTCGATGTCGACCGGGTCGTGCTCATCACCTTTTTCCTCGGCTCGGCGCTTGCCGGCGCCGCCGGGTTCATCTTCGGGCTCTACTATAATTATACGAGCTTCATCATCGGCTATACCGCAGGCCTTCGAGCCTTCACCGCGGCGGTGCTCGGCGGCATCGGCAACCTTCCTGGCGCTATGCTGGGCGGCTTGCTGATCGGGCTCATCGAGTCACTCGGAGGCCAGTATCTCCAAGTGCGCTGGACCGACGTGATCATCTTCTCGATACTGGTGATGGTGCTGGTCTTCCGACCGACGGGCCTGCTCGGCCGAGCGGCGCCGACGAAATCCTGAGAAGCGAATATGGACGCAATTCCACCCGAACCATCGCGACTCGTGGCTCCGGGGCTCGGCGTCTCGAACGGGATCATGCCGACCATCAGGGAACGGCTGCAGGGCACAGCCGAGCGGCGCGCCTTCATCATCGTGCTGCTCGTGCTTGGCATCCTCTTTCCCCTGATCGACGGCAACGAGGGTGATATCGACGCGGCAGCGAACGCACTCGCCTTCGCGATCCTGGCGCTCGGCCTCAATATCGTTGTGGGTTTCGCGGGGCTTCTCGACCTCGGCTATGCCGCCTTTTTCGCCATCGGCGCCTATACCTACGGCATTTTCTCCTCCTATCAGGTGCAGCCCGAATGGTGGGGCTTCTGGGAACCGTTCCAATGGCTCGGTCTCGTGCAGCATGTGCATCCGGCGAGCGGGCCGGACACGGTGCATTTCACGGTATCGTTCTGGCTGATGCTGCCGATCTCGGCGATCATCACCGCTTTCTTCGGGGTGCTGTTCGGCGCGCCGACCTTGCGCCTGAAGGGCGACTACCTGGCCATCGTGACCTTGGGCTTTGGTGAGATCGTGCCTATCGTGGCGCGCAACACGCCTTATCTGACGAATGGCGCCATGGGGCTCAACGGCGTCGCGTCGCCCTCGTTCTTCGGCTACAGCTTCGGCGTCAAGTCGACGCCCTTCTTCTATCTCGGCCTCGCTCTCGCGGCCTTGCTCATCTTCGTCAGCCTGCGCTTGAAGGATTCGCGCATCGGGCGAGCCTGGCTCGCCATCCGCGAGGACGAGATCGCGGCCGAGGCGATGGGCGTCAATCGCGTCAAGCTGAAGCTTCTAGCCTTCGCCATCGGGGCAGGCTTCGCGGGCGCCACCGGCACCTTCTATGTCGCGAAGCTGCAGACCGCCTCGCCCGAGATGTTCACCTTCCCGGTCTCGGTCATGCTGCTCGTCATGATCGTGCTCGGCGGCACGGGCAGCGTCGCTGGCGTCGTGCTCGGCGCCTTGATCCTGCAGCTCCTGCAATCCTGGTTCCTGCAGGACCTGACACAATGGATCCAGGCCTTTGGCAATTTCACCGGCATCGGGTTCTTCCAGAAACTCGATCTCGTGCAGTCGATCGAGCTGATCTTCGGCATAATCCTCGTCTTGATGATGCGCTTCCGGAGGGAAGGCCTCATCCCCGAGCGGGCCGCGGTAACCGCGCTGACGCATGCCCAGCAGACCGCGGTACCGACGCGCGGCGGCGTCAAGAGCGCGCTCGCGCCGCTGCACCGCAAGACGATCGACCCGACGAAGCCGCTCCTCGAGATTCGGGGCCTTAGGAAATCCTTCGGCGGCATTCAAGCGGTGAGAGGGATCGACCTCGACGTCATGGCGGGCTCGATCGTCGGCATTATCGGGCCGAACGGCTCCGGCAAGACCACCTTCTTCAACCTGATCACCGGCCTCACCCAGCCCGATGGCGGCAAGGTGCGGCTCGCCGGCGAGGATGTGACCGGCCTGTCGCCCCACGTGATCGTCGAGCGCGGCATCGCCCGCACCTTCCAGAATCTGCGGCTCTTCGCCAACATGTCGCTGATGGAGAACGTGCTGGTCGGGACGCATTCGCGCACCTCGACGGGCGCTATTGGCGCGGTATTGCGGACGCCCGGGGTGCTGCGCGAGGAGGCGGCGGCGCGCGGGCGCGTCATCGAGGTCTTGAGGATCTTCGGCAATCGCCTGATGCCGCGCATCCAGCATCTCGCGAGGACGCTTTCCTACGCCAATCGGCGCCGGCTCGAGATCGCGCGCGCGCTCGTCTCCGAGCCCTTGCTGCTGCTGCTCGACGAGCCGACCGCGGGCATGAACCCGACCGAGACGCTCGAGCTGACCGACCAGATCCGGCATCTGCGCGACCGCGGCGTCACGGTCCTCATGATCGAGCACAAGCTCGCCGTGGTGAACGAGATCGCCGACAAGGTCGTCGTGCTCGATCACGGCGAGAAGATCGCCGAGGGCACGCCCAAGGAAGTTCACTCAAACAAGGAAGTGCTGCGTGCCTATCTCGGACGCTCAACAGACGCAGTCGCAAAGGCGGCCGCCGCTTCTTGAGTTCAACGACGTCAATACCTATTACGGCGAGCTTCACGTCCTCAAGGACGTGAACTACCGGGTAGGCGACGGCGAGATCGTGTGCCTGCTCGGAGGCAATGCCTCCGGCAAGTCCACTACGATGAAGACCATCCTCGGCATCGTGAAGCCCAAGACCGGCCTTGTCATCTATGGCGGCTCGACGATCAACGACCTGCCAACCGCCGAGCGCGTCAAGCGCGGCATCGCGCCGGTGCCCGAGTCGCGTCGCCTGTTCCCGCGCATGACGGTGCTCGAGAACCTGGAGATGGGCGCCTTCACGCGGTCGGATACGATCGATATCGAAGCCGACATGGAACGGGTCTTTTCGCTCTTCCCGCGCATCAAGGAACGGCTCAAGCAAACGGCCGGAACCTTGTCGGGCGGCGAGCAGCAGATGGTGGCCATGGGGCGCGCCCTGATGGCGCGGCCGAAGCTCCTGTGCATGGACGAGCCCTCGATGGGCCTCTCGCCAGCCTTCGTCGATGGTGGAGCAGAACGCCAATATGGCGCTCTCGATTGCCGATTACGGCTATGTCCTCCAGACCGGCGAGGTGGTGCTGCAGGGCTCGGCCCAGAGCCTACGCGACAACAAGATGGTGCAGCAGGCCTATCTCGGGGAGATGAAGACGCAATAGATCGAGCGGCGCCGGCGGCGCGGTTCGCGCGTGGCCACAGGCGCCGGGACGTCTGAGATTAGCGCGCTTACTTCCCAGACGCCGTATCGGACTGCGTACTTGTTCAATTTTGATAGTCATTTCGATGAGAAACATTTCGACGTGAAACACCCGGTTGCCACCAGAATAGCACGCCGCGCAGGCTTGCGTGCGAGCCCTGTTGCCGCGATAGGCGTGGAATGCTGCTTCGGATCGTAGCCCAATTCGATCGATTGGCGGCAATCCGCCCCGGAAAGGCGGAAACTCAATCCGCCTAAGGCGAGAGCTAAGCGATTGAAATTTGGCTCAATATGGTCTGTTGCGTTTGGCGGTCCTAGCTATTGCCCTACTCACACGCTGCGGTTACGTTTCTCCGATCAGGTCTCTGTGCAGAGGGCGGATGCAGAACTCGAGCGTAGGCGGGTGACGCTTTGATCCCTTTCTAAGATCAGAGGGCTCCGCACCGTAAGGCAGCCAACTCGTATGCAGCAGAAAGTCTAGCATATGTTCGGCGATGCATTCTCCTGGGTCGATCAGGAAAGGGATCGCATAGGTTTGGTCCTCCGCCCAGCTTGAGTCGGATCCTTCTTGCTCTCTCCATGCCACGACGTCCTACGGCCTCGAACTGAGTTGCATAGGCGAGGTCGTGGCACTTTCTGCAAGCGAACACCCCGAGGCCACTTAGGTAAATCAGCGCAACTCGGCGCCCGCAGCCCACGACTGGGCACACAAACCACGGCCTGCCGCCACCCAGAGCGCAACTCGTCCAAACAACACGAATATTTTGATCGACGTGCTTCCAGGCGACGGGTGACGTTTCCAGGCAACAGAAGCCTAGCAGAATGTGATTAGGCCCATTGCTCACTCTTATACTGCCGACTGGATCTCCCGCGCGTACCCAGGGTTCAATGAAGGAGCCACTGGGCCACAGCTTTCTTCGACGTGACAGAAGCCTGATATCCAGGCTCGGGCAACTTTCAAATGTGTCGCGACTGCTAGCCATGACGAGTTTTCAGTCAATAATAACACGCGACCGGAAGGTGATTTTCGTTATCGAAATCATTTGGGAATCGGATGCCATCGATGGTTTGCCACCTTCGCGAAGTTATTAAGCAAAAGCGGTTGAGTGTCCCTTCGTACTCACGATCCCTAATCCCTCAATCCCATTCTCAATGCCCAGTCTCACAAAGATTCATCAAGCTACGATCGACTCAGGCCGTTTTAGTAGAGCGCGAGATAGGGCGATGGCGCCATAGCTCCACGAGCATGGCATAGTCAACGTCGCCGCCGAACGCGCCCTCGACGGCTTCTAGATAGGCTTTGTGGCCGTCGCTGGTAATCTGGACGCGGTTGGCAAGGCGCGATGCCAAGTCGTCCACAAACGCTATCGCATACTCGCTATCGCGTCCGCCGACGAGCCATGAGGGAATTAGCTTGGTGTCGGCATCGATTGCGGTCCACGTCCACACATCGCCATAGGCGAGGTCCTGGCGCTTCGCTGTTGCGACGCAAGGGAGCCCACTGCCAGCCATGCGAGTCGCGGGCTGATCGATTATCTCACGCAGGAAATAAGAAGATTTGTGCGGAGTTGACCGACCTTGCGTGTGAATCTTCGCGCGTCGTCGGCATGATTTCGCGGACAGATACTGGCCACGCGCTGCCCGCGCCGCGGATCAAGGTCCATTGATGTCGCTACAGGCTCGATCGCCGTGTGGGTTTTCAGCGGCGCTAGTTAGGCTTTGATCTACTCGTCAGTGCAACGTGAACACCCCATCAACGGCGTTCAGTTCGGCAGGCTTGATCAGCTTGGAGTGAGCAACGGTAACAGCGAAGAGCGGGCCTTCAATCGATGTTTCCCAGAAGGCCAGGAAATTCTTCAACGCCGGAAAATTCGGAAACATGTCGTAGTCCTGCCAGATGTAGGTCTGCAGCAGCCAATGACGATCCGGACGGCGATACACGATTTCTGCGGTTGTCAGTCCGTAACCCAGGATCTGCTTCCTGAAATCTTTCGTGACTTCCGCTTTCGAGAGCATTGCAACCTCCCAACCTGCTTGAACATGATATGCGATTCCGAACTCGTAAACGAGCGAGAAGTTCAAAACATCTATGTAAACAAGGCGCTAGCAGCATCGAGTTGGTTCTGCTAGCAGCGCCAAACATCCGGATGCGCTCGGGTCGCGTCATCAGGCGTGGCCTTTGAGATTGCGGTATTTCCCACGAGGCCTTGTGCCAGCGCAACGCCGGCTTATGTTCGAGGTGGCTAGCACTCGCCGACCCTGAGTGCCAATTTCAAACAAAAACCAAACCCAGGAGGACCGCCATGAAATTCCGTCCGCTTCACGACCGCGTTGTGGTCAAGCGCATCGACGCCGAAGAGAAGACCACCGGCGGCATCATCATTCCGGACAGCGCCAAGGAAAAGCCCTCGCAGGGCGAAATCACCGCGGTTGGTCCAGGCGGCCGTGACGAAGCCGGCAAGCTGATCCCGATCGACCTCAAGGTTGGCGACCGCGTGCTGTTCGGCAAGTGGTCCGGCACTGAGGTCAAGTTCGATGGTCAGGAACTGCTGATCATGAAGGAAAGCGATATCATGGGTGTCCTCACCGATCTGCCCGCGGCCAAGAAGAAGGCCGCGTAAGCGCCAGCCAGATTTCCTCATCCTGAGGAGCCGGCTTAGCCGGCGTCTCGAAGGATAAGGCCCGCAATTCAAATCTCATCCCTTAAGAACCCGCCCAGTCGCGCTGTCTTTTGGGATCTGACCAGTTGAAAACGGAGATCATTATGTCAGCCAAGGAAGTCAAATTCGGCGTCGATGCTCGCGACAGGATGCTGCGCGGCGTCGACATTCTCAATAACGCGGTGAAGATCACGCTGGGCCCCAAGGGCCGCAACGTCGTACTCGACAAGTCGTTCGGCGCTCCCCGCATGACTAAGGACGGCGTCACCGTCGCCAAGGAAATCGAGCTTGAAGATAAGTTCGAGAACATGGGCGCGCAGATGGTGCGCGAAGTCGCCTCCAAGTCCGCGGACGCTGCCGGCGATGGTACCACCACCGCGACCGTACTGGCCGCAGCCATCGTCCGCGAAGGCGCCAAGGCGGTTGCCGCCGGCATGAACCCGATGGATCTCAAGCGCGGTATCGACCTGGCGGTGGGCGCCGTGGTCGCCGACCTCGTCAAGAACT
>WNFA01009217.1_pt1 | contig 10942 bp, 6 predicted proteins | sample 5400481 | NCBI WGS metagenome assembly WNFA01 (sample SAMN13153340, study PRJNA577476) | soil metagenome | isolation source: 120 cm saprolite under Douglas fir tree site 2 hole 1 replicate 2 | place: USA:California | collected 2015-04-18 | reverse complement strand
TCCCCAGCAATATGGCCACGACAAGGTTGCCTGTGGTGAGAGCGAGGTCCAACTTGCCGTCACTATTGAAATCACCCCGGGCTACGGAGGTTGCGCTGCCCCCTGTGTCGTAATCCACTTCTGGCTGAAAACTACCGTCGCCGTTACCCAGCAACACGCCGGCTCCCAACCCGGATGCGGTCGAGAGCGACACTGCTAGATCGAGGTTGCCGTCCCCGTTGAAATCCCCCGCCGCTATTCCAGTGGCGAGGGCTGAGATCGGATAATCCACCCTTAGCTGAAACGTGCCGTCGCCGTTGCCCAGGAACACGCCCACGCTGAAACCACCAAAAATTGCAACAGCGACGTCCGGCTTGGAATCCCCATTGAAATCCCCGATGGCCACCGCGTCGGGGTTATCTCCTGTCGGGTAGTCCACATGAGTTGGGAATGTGCCATCGCCGCGGCCGAGGAGAACTGACACAAAACCAGCTGTGCTGCTGTCTGCCACAACTAAATCGAGAATGCCGTCTTCGTTAAGGTCTCCGGCGGCCATCCCTTGCGGGAGTGCAAATACCGCGTAGTCCCGGCGCGCAATGAAGGTGCCGTCGCCAAGGCCGAACAGGACGCTCACAGTGTCGCCGAAGGCATTCGCTGTCACGATGTCGGCCTTCCCATCGCCATTGAGGTCGGCTGACACATTCGATATGGCACCTCGTCCTGCGCCGTATTCGTGGGGTGCCTGGAAAGTGCCATCACCATTGCCAAGTAGTATGTCCTCGGCGTTACTGTCGGGAAGGGCCAGTGCCAGGTCCGCCTTACCGTCGCCATTGAAGTCCGCCACAGTTACGGACCAGGGCACGTTGTCGCTGGCATAATCCACCTCGGGCTGGAAGGTGCTATCGCCCTTACCCAAGAGGACACCAACGCAAGCATCGAAGCAAAAGTTGTTCGCCAAGACCACATCGTCTTTGCCGTCCCGGTTGAAGTCTCCTACCGCAACCGCGTTGCCACAGTTCGTAGCAGAGTCCACATGCGGCTGAAAGGTGCCATCCGCCCTGCCCGGCAGGATGGAGACGGCACAAATGAATCGTTCTACGATGGGGACAGCGAGGTCCGGCTTGTGATCTCCGTTGAAGTCGCCTACCGCAATGGATTGCGCGGAACCTGGTAGGGCGTATTTCACAGCCGCTTGAAACGTCCCATCGCCGTTTCCCAGCAGTACACTCACCGTGTGTTCGCCGAAATTCCCCACCGCCAGGTCAGCCGCGCCGTCCCCGTTGAAGTCTGCAACCACCACCGACACGGGATGGACCCCAGTTGGATAATCCGCATGGGCCTGAAAAGTGCCGTCACCTACGCCGAGCAGCACGCTAACGCTCATGCTGTCGTAGTTTGTCACGGCGAGATCGGGCTTCAGATCGCCGTTGAAGTCAGCCACGGCAATGCCCGCTGGCTTGACTCCTGTCGCGAAATCGACATGCGCCCGATAAGTGCCATCGCCGTTGTTGAGCAGAATACTTACAGTGTTGGCCAAGACATTGCTGGTAACCAGGTCTGTTTTCCCGTCTCCGTTGAAGTCCCCCGTTGCCACGGACTGAGGGTGGTGCCCGGTGGGATACTCGGGCGCAGCGAAGAATTGCTGCTTAGCCCAAGCCTGGGGAATGCATGACAACGATAGCCACATCAGCATCGCGGCAGGGAGCCAAGCAGGCAAACTCCACCTGAAGATTGCGAGTAAGAACCGACGATTGTTGCCCTCCATGGGTGGCCTCCTGCAGCTCTTGTCGCGCATGCCTTGGCTCCTTTCGCACAAAAAAGGGCAGGACTCTCGCCCTGCCCGAGCTTGTCAATCCCTGGGAGACACCCTCAAGTTATCTGAGGTAATCACGACAGGGATGTTGGTGCCATCCGGCAGCACCAGCGACTCGAAAATCCCGCGCCCGTGGTTCATGTTGCTGTCAAAGGCTATGGCTAGCACAGCCGTACGCTGCAGTTGTCCATTCACAAACACGCTGATGGTCGCCGAGCCCGTGCAGTCTTTGTTGACACTGAGCGTGCCAGAAATGTCCTCCACCCCAGCGTTTCCGGCCACACTTCGTGTCTGGCTACCAGTGAGGTTGCCTGCGGCGTCCTGGCTGAAGTGGCCCACAGATGCGGCCGGCAGTGGACCATTCTGCGTGAAGATGGTTCCGGTGTAGGTGTAAGCCCACTTCCCCGCCGCAGCAGCGGTCGAGCAGTGGCTGGTTTCCGCTTGCAGCGGGGCCAAAGCCACGCTAAAAACGAACGCCACGCAAGTTGCGACAAACATACTTGGTGCAATTCTGTGCGTCATAATTATCCTCCGTTTCTTCGCGGCGGATAAAGGAGATATAGGCCGGCCCCTCGACCCGGCTTTCGACATCCTTTTTCTGCCTCTATTTGGTAACGCGCAAAAGGAATGGAAAAGTGCTCAAGGTTCTGGAGAATAGCGGAGCGAGCGTGGTAGCTCGGATTTTGGAGCAAGCCTAAGCGACGGATTCTGTTGGCTTTCTTGTCGAAAAGCCGCGGGGGCGGCGTTCCCATTGACCGGATGCAACGAAGTTATATACTTGCCCCAACTGTGTTGGGGGTGCTCAGGGACACCCGCGCAGCCCGCTGACGCCAGTTGGTCGCCTCCTGGGTTCTAAACATAATTTTCTCAGCGAGTCCTTGTTATGAGCACGACGGAGAACCCGTCATCCGCCCCCGCCCCCCACCGGACCGCGGAAGCCAAACTCACACCCGAGCGTTGGCAAAGGGTCAAGGAAATCTTTGCCGAAGCTCAGGATCGCACGCCTGCGGAACGCGTCGACTTTCTCGAGAAAGCATGCGCAGGCGATGGATCACTTCAAAATGAAGTCGAGTCCCTGCTGGCCGCAGCCGAAAGTGAAGCCGCGGAAGATGGATCGATTGCAACTGGAGGGCATTCCCCTGTAGAAGACGCGACGATTGGCCGCCGCGTCGGAGCGTACAAAATCGTCCAGCGAATTGGGCGGGGTGGCATGGCCACCGTTTATCTGGCTTCCCGAGCCGATGAACAGTATGAGAAACAGGTGGCCATCAAAATTCTGTTGCCGGAGTTGGACAGCGATGACTTGCTGCGCCGCTTCCGTAACGAGCGTCAGACTCTGGCCAAGCTCGATCACCCGAATATCGTCAAGTTGCTCGATGGTGGCAGCACGGATGAGGGTCTCCCCTATCTGGTGATGGATTATGTGCAGGGTGTGCCGATTGACAAGTATTGCGACAACCACAAACTTTCTACCGAGGAACGCCTGCGCTTGTTTTGTCAGGTTGGTGCCGCGGTTCAGTGCGCGCATCAAAACCTCATCGTCCATCGCGACCTTAAGCCGAGCAATATCCTGATCACCGAAGATGGCTCGCCGAAGCTGCTGGACTTCGGAATTTCGAAGGTCCTGCAGCCCCATAATGGATCGTCTGTCACCCAGACGCTGACTCGGAGAATGACCCCGGCTTATGCCAGCCCGGAGCAAGTGAAAGGCGAACCCGTGACACCCGCGACGGATATTTACTCGCTGGGTGTTGTGCTCTACGAGTTGTTGACGGGTCATCGGCCCTACAAGCTGAAGCAGCAAACTCCCGCAGAAGTGGAACGCGCGATTTGCGAGCAAGAGCCGGAGAAGCCGAGCACGGCCGTGAATCGCGTCGAGACGGAGGATCTGCCTGACGGCACAACTTTCTCCAAGACTCCCGAGGTCGTAAGCGCCTCACGCGAGGGTCAACGAGAAAAACTGCGCCGTCGCCTCAGCGGCGACCTGGACAACGTCGTATTGATGGCGCTGCAAAAGGAGCCTGAACGCCGCTACGTCTCGGTGGGAGAATTCTCCCAGGACATTCAGCGTCACTTGCAACACGAGCCGGTCAAAGCGCGGCGCAGCACGCTCGCTTACCGAAGCTCTAAGTTCGTTCGGCGACACAAGACGGAAGTCATCGCCGCAACGATGATGACAATCATGCTGCTTGCTGCCGTCGGATATGTGTTCTGGGAAGAACGTCGCGCCACGGAGAGAGCACGCGCAGAACTGGCGAGCCGACGCTCTCGTGGCCGCCGTTCTGTGGCCGTGTTGGGGTTTAGGAATCTTTCTGCCCGCGCGGATACGGCATGGCTTTCAACAGCTCTCTCGGAGATGCTGACCACGGAATTGTCCGCGGGAGGGAAATTGCGAACGATCCCGGGAGAAAGCGTGGCCCAAACGAAGATTAACCTGTCGCTTGCAGAAGCGGACTCCCTCTCCGAGAAGACCTTAGAAAGCGTTTACAAGAACCTGGGCAGCGACTTTGTCGTCCTCGGTTCTTATCTCGACATAGGTGATCCCTCACGCAGCGTCCGTCTCGACCTGCAGCTACAGGACGCTGCTTTGGGGGAAACGGTAGCTACGTTGGTAGAAACCGGCAGCGAAACCTCTCTGCCGGACTTGGCGACTCGAGCGGGCGCCGATCTTCGCCAGAAGATGGGTATTTCTAGCATCTCGCCGGCCGATTCTAAGAGCGTGGAGCCTCTTCGGTCGAACCCGGAAGCGGCGCGCCTATACGCCGAAGGTCTGACCCACTTGCGTGCCTTTGATGCCTTGGGAGCACGTGATCTATTGGAGAAGGCAGTGGCCATTGATCCTTCCTTTGCACTGGCGCATTCAATGCTGGCGGATGCATGGGCGGCGTTGGGCTACACGTCGAACGCCCATGAAGAAGCGAAAAAAGCCTTGGATGCTTCCGGAAGTCTCCCGCGCGAGGAGAGTCTTTTCATTGAAGCCCGCTATCGGCAGGCTGCTGGAGAGCGTGACAAGGCGATTGAGCTCTACCGTACCCTGTTCAACTTTTTCCCCGATAGTCTCGACTACGGACTGCGTCTCGCATCGGCTCAATCCAGCGGCGGCAAACCGCAGGACGGACTGACCACTCTCGCGGCCCTACGCAGACTCCCGTCGCCCAGTGGCGCGGATCCACGGATTGACCTGGGCGAAGCGGACGCCGCAAAGTACGCGGGCGACTACAAACGCCAGCTGGTGGCGGCCATTCAATCCGAGCAGAAAGCTCGGGTCCAAGGAGCTCGCTTGCTGGTCGCACAAGCGCTGGTCTCGGAAGGAGAAGCCTACCGCAGCTTGGGTGACCCGCGGAAATCGTCTGCGGCTTCCACCGCCGCGAGGCAGCTTTTTGCATCCGTCGGGGACCGGTTCGGCGAATCCCGTGTGTTGCGCAACATGGGAGCGGTGTATTTCGATCAGGGCGATTTCGAGAATGCGAGACAGTCATTTCAGCAATCGATGCAGATTCGCCACGATCTGGGTAATAAGGCGGGCGAGGCTGGCATGCTGACAGCTGTTGCTGCTGCCCTGCAGTTTGAAAAGGACTTCAAGGGTGCCAAGGAGATGTACGAGCGGTCGTTGCTGATTTCTCGCGAACTTGGGGACAAACCTAGTATTGCGATGACTCTCGTGAACCTCGGTTCACTCGAAAAGGACATCGGCGAATTGGCTGCTGCCGAAAAGCATCTGCAGGAAGGCCTAGTGCTGGGCCGGGAATCCGGAAACATGGCTTTGCTTGGGGGTGCCTTAAACAACCTCGGCCTGCTGGCCTTGGAAAACGGGAATCCCGCTGAGGCTACGCGCATGCTGGAACAGAGCGTAGCCATTGCGCGCCGCGGCAGTGACAAGAATCAGTACGCTATCGCTTTGGAAGACTTGGCAAGCGTGCAGCTCACGATCGGCAAACTAGCGGCCGCATCAAAGCTGTTCGCCGAGGCAATGCAAGTTTTGGCAGAAACACACAGTGAGGGTGCGGCTGCCAACGCGCTGTGGAGTGTCGGCGAAATACTGTTCGCACAGGGCGATCTCGAAGGAGCACGCAAGAAGTACGAAGAATGTTTGGCTGTTCGTGAGAGGCTTGGAGAGCAAGCCCTTGCCGGTGCCACACGCATGTCACTTGCCCAACTGGCTCTCGAACAAAGCCACGCCCCAGAGGCAGAAGTAGCAGTGCGCCAGGGCATCGAGCGGTTGCGTCCACAAAACGATGCGAATGCCGAGAGCGAAGCGGAATCCTTGCTAGCTCGCGTTCTGCTCGCAGAAGGGAAAACGCAGGAGGCGGAGGCGGCGGTCGCTCGCGCACGCAGTCTGGTGCCAAGAACCGCTAGCGTCAGGCCGAGCATTGTCGTAGCTATTGCCGACGCCCAGATTCGCTCTGCAGCAGGCCGCCCCTCTGAAGCGATCAGAGCACTGCAGGACGTCGTCAAACAAGCCACAAAGAGCGGCCTTCTACAGTTGCAGTTGGAGGCCCGGCTTGCGTTGGGCGAAGCAGAAGCCAAGGCGGGCAACTCCGCTGCTGCGCGGACCCAGTTCCTTTACCTGGAACGAGATGCCAAGGCACGGGGCTTCCTGCTCATTGCCCGCAAAGCAGCCGCCGCGAGGAAGCAACGTTAACACTAAACTCGTCAGTTTTGTACTTGTGACGATTCAAGTCCGTGATATTTACAGATGCCAACGGAACCTGATTCCACAAACGTGACACTGCTGCTCAAGCGCTACAGCAATGGCGATCAGGAAGCCCTCGCTGAGTTGGTTCCCCAAATCTACGATGAGCTGCGGCGGCTGGCTTCCTTTTATTTGCAAGGTGAACGTGTGGACCACACGCTACAGACAACTGCCCTGGTCCACGAAGCCTATCTTCGCCTGGTGGACCAGAAGCAGGTGGAATGGAGCAATCGCAGCCACTTTTTCGGCGTAGCGGCACAAATGATGCGGCGAATCCTCGTGGATCACGCCCGCAAGCACGCTTCTCTGAAACGAGGTGGATCATTTGCGAGAATCTCGCTGGAACAGGCCGCAGTCTTCTCGCGGGAACAGCCCCGCGAGCTGATTGTGGTGGACGAGTTGCTCACGCGATTGGCATCTCTCGACCCGCAGGGAAGTCGTATCGTCGAACTGCGTTTCTTCGCAGGACTCTCGCTGGAAGAAACGGCTGAGGTCACGGGTCTGTCGACCGCCAAGGTACGGCGTGAGTGGGGTGCAGCCAAGGCATGGTTCGCGCGCGAGATGAGCAAGTTGGGAAATCACCACCCCGGAGAACGAGAAGCATAGAGAGATGGACGCTTGCTGTCCGAGACGATGTAGGCCTTGGCTTTGGGTTGTGAACCAAACGGCCAAAGCTTATAGGTAGGATGGGTCACGAACTGCTGTTCTCGCTCCAGTCCATGCAACATTCGCAGACGATGCACAACTCAGTGAATCAGGGAGTATTTATGCCTCTCTGCTAGTCTTGGGTCCGCCTGATCGAACCTCTTCGGGAGGCTCGATCACATCGCGGCGGATTCGCTGGTTTTGAGCCCTTCTTCTAGCTGTTTCCCTTTTAATTGGAGAGCGAGCAAAAGCTGGTTGTGGTCTTTCCAAATGCTCTCCAAACCTTTGCATACTGTCCATTTACTGTCCATGAACCGAAGGAACTGGAGCGACGGATGAGAACAGGCGAGACATAAAAGAATGTCGCCAGAAGTTTACAGATACAGCATGAACATTGATGATATTAGCTAAATAGAAGATTTGGTAGCGCTACCGGGAATCGAACCCGGGTTTGAAGATTGAGAATCTACGAATGTGCTGTACGGTATCAATGACTTACACTAAGATGAATAGAAACTGTGCCCCAAATTGTGCCCCAAATTAGTATTTGGTTCCCACCTTTGACCAGTCTGCAGCACAGCACGAGGACTAGGAGCATTGAATACGTTTTGTGCCATTTGGGGCTTTAGGTTCTGTGCGTGGGACGCTAGTCTTTGTCGACTGCGTATCAGCGCGGGTTAATTCGGGGCTCTTCTTCCACTCGGGCCAACTGTCTACCCTTTCGCTCGCTTCACTCAGAACCTGTGCCAGCCAATCCTTCTGTCGCATGCGAATCTCCAGACAACAAGCATTTCTAGCATGAAAATCAGTGGAAAAGAATTCCCTGCTTATTCATGACGTTCTTGATGATGGTCGCCATCTCATCTTCGTTTTCCAAATAGACGCGTTCCGGGCCGAAATAGCGTGGCAGAGCACCCACAGGATCGAACTTTATCGCAGCGCCAAGATCCGACTTTCGTTTTGTGGCAGAGAACAAGTTCATGTACTGAAGAGGAGAAATCCCAACAAAAGGTTCAAACACAACTTGTTTGGCGCCTGCGTGTACGTCTTCCACGGCGATCGAGTCTGGGTACAGTGTCGCCGTAAGACTTTTCGCGTACGGCTCAATGTATCGCACCCTATTGATACCCGCTGCAACTAAATGCCTAGCACACAAATGGCAGGGAAACGCAGTGACAAATATGGTGCAACCAGACACAGAAACTCCCCGCCGTGCAGCATCGACAATCGCTGCCATTTCCGCATGAACGGCCCTGCCGAACTCGATCAGGTTTCTAAGCTGCGAACGTTGTGGCAAGATCGCATCCTTGCCATCCAGTGCGGCACCGACCAAAGACCTGATTTCCGCTTTGCTCTTTTCGGGATTCAGCCATCCTGCTCTTTGAAAGTATTGCAGCGTATCTGCGAGAAGATGCCGCTTGTGCTCGTCGTTGGAGTCATAGCCTTCCATAAACTCACGCCTGTCCGGTTTATCGTCACACCAGTACAGACCACCGCCCGCCTTTGGGACCTCGTTTGTGCCAACTGCCACGATGTCACCTTCACAGGTGGCGATCGCCGCACCAACCTGCCGTCCGAGTTCAGCTGAGCGAAGCGCCGCAGCACGCGCATGGTACATTGCGTATTCACTGCGGGTTGGAGTGTGGAACGTGTTGCCGAAAACCAACTCGATGAACCGCGTAATCGAATCGCGCAGAGTGCCGTGCTCAGTGGTGTCCACGAAGACGTCGGCTCGGTGGAAGCTATCTCGAAGATTTTGCCCGTGAGGCAAGTCTAGTTCCTCTTGGTCCCGCGTTATGAGCCGCTCTGCGGCAGAGTAGTGGCGATCTATCGGAAACTCGTTGCGGCTCTGAGCTATCCCACGCGCAAGGTTGTCTCGCCGGACATCGTGTGGGGCGTATGCGGCAACAAGAAAGAAATTCGAACCGTACACCCGCCTGAAGGTTTTTGTTTCGTCGGGATGCTTGAGTGAGCGGATGATGTAGGCACGGCGAGGAATAACGTGTCCCTCACTGAGTCCCGCATCTTTACGCTGCTGGATAATCTCGGCAATGCCCAGCAAAGCCAACGCGTCGTTGCGACCCGTTCGCTCCCGAAAGTCGTCACCGGCCGTCATATGGGTATCGATGTACTCGTCGAGAGGCGTAACGTCAGCGGATTGCAGATGGCTGTAATCTGAAAGCTCTCGGAGCAGTGAAGCGAGTCGGATCGGAGGCTTTGCCTGGTATTCAACTGTAGCCAAGGAGTCTGTCAAAGCGTTGATTACGAGGTCGAGATCCGTACCGACGGCTCCAACTAGACCGATGAACAGTTCTGGCCCGGTGGCGACGTCGGTCATTCACTAGCCTCCGATAGTCTTTTTCTTAGTTCCTGTTTTGCTTAAAGCAGAAAAGAACACGACATCTTAGCAGGGGCAGGCGTGCAAATGTTGCCATACTTACCCTTGCAGGGCAACACCCGAAAGGAATCGTTTTCTGCCATCCTGCTTTATTGAATTCTCTCCGTCTGTCTTGGGGCGGCATGCGCGAGCCCATTTGCGTGATAGTTCAGGAACCGCTCGAAACCCGTCATTACGTGCGGCTCGGTCACGTGGATGTAATAGCGCTCCGCCACTCGGGGTGAGCTGTGTCCCATAAGACGGGCGAGCGTGAACTTGTCCATCCCGCTCTCGGCACAGCGCGTGCCGAAGGTATGACGCCAGCAATAGAACTCGAAGGGTTCTAGTCCGGCCTCCTTGATTGCCTTCTCGTGCCCGTGCTGAATCGTAGTCAGATGGCCAGACTTGCCGGGGCCGGGAAAAACGTACCGCGACCCATTCACGAAGTGCTTCCTGGCGAGGAGTACTTCCCGCGTGCGCGGCGTCAGCGGTAGGTTTCGGGTCGCGGCATCGCTTTTGCCCTGAGTCACGTGTATAAATCCGCATGGCGCTTCCTGAGTGCTCTCTAATTGGACATTCGACCATTCCAAAGGGAAAAGCTCGGAGTTCGGCCGGAGGCCAGTGTCGGCAGCCATGATTGCGGCATCTCGCAGTGTGCGGAAAGCTCCCGTTAAGTACTGTGCTTCTTCCGCGAAACTGATGACCCGGTCACGTCCTTTGCCTCCCGGCAATTCGTGAATGTTTGGAGTCTGAGAAATCAATCCCCATTCCTGCGCCAGATTCAGCATCCGCCTGAGCGTACGCAGTTCACCATTGACGGTGAGCACAGACTCCTCAGGACCGGTGCTCCTGCGCCAGTGTGCATACTTGCTCACGGCCTCTCCTGTGATCTCTGAAAGCAGCGCGCCTGCCAGAGCGGGAAACCGCAGAACACGGTTTACGCAAACCCCATAAAACCTGGCCGTACCGCTTTTCTTTTGTACCGTGACGTAGGCAAGGAATTGTTTGGTGAACTCCCGCAACGTTGGAACCTGTGGCGTTTGCCGGCTGGGTTTGGGCCAACGCTCTGCGGGATGGACAAGACCAAGACGCAGCGCCCGTCGATGTTCTTCTTCCACCTCTCGTGCTCGCTTCAGGTTGTTGGTGCGAGCCGACTTGCGAATCACATAGCTCTGTCGTGTAGTGTTCTCTCCCCTGAGAGTCCAACGGAATTTGTACCAGTAGACCTTGCCGCGTTTGTAGATCATGGTTTTCCTCCGACGGTCCTTCCCATTTCTTACCCGGATCTGTCAGCCCGATTTCGACGCATTCTTCGCTGAATCCTGCCCTTCCGCTTCCAGTAGAGTTTCTGCCGGTTTCTGCGAGCGCAGTCTGTCGAGCAAAATCGTGGCCGCTTGGTGGTCGGGTAGAAGAATTGGTTACAACCTTTGCAGTT
>WNFA01005133.1_pt1 | contig 10942 bp, 12 predicted proteins | sample 5400481 | NCBI WGS metagenome assembly WNFA01 (sample SAMN13153340, study PRJNA577476) | soil metagenome | isolation source: 120 cm saprolite under Douglas fir tree site 2 hole 1 replicate 2 | place: USA:California | collected 2015-04-18 | reverse complement strand
ATTCATTTCGAAACACCGTCCGCAGCCGTGGCCGAACTCGAACGCGCCAGGCGGGACTCGAACCCACGACCCTCGGCTTAGAAGGCCGATGCTCTATCCAGCTGAGCTACTGGCGCAGTATTCTGTTTTCACCTACTTACACCACTGCTCGAAGATTCAGCGGCTGCCTGCGTAACCACGGCGTAACCAACTGTACCGTTTTCGGCCTCTTTTTGCCCAATCGCGACCACTTCCGCCGAAGGCCTCAACAGGTCGACATCGAGCAGCTGGTAGTCCTCATTCCGGAACAAATCCGGTTTAAGGTGACTGTACCTCTGGGTTGTTGTGATCGAGCTGTGCCCCATGACCTTCGCCAGCTTCTCCAACGACCCACCGCTCAAAACCCACCAACTCGCAAACGAATGCCTCGTCGATTGGTACCACGACAGCGCTGGAAGCCTGGAGGCAGCGAGCGCTGTAGCGAGGTGTCGGCGCAGAGTGTGTTGGCGCATGAAAGCTGGTGGACGGTCCGGCCCACCTCCGCGCTTCGAGCAGGTTGGTTTGAATAGCAAGCCGTCGCCACCCGAGCGTAGCTTCCAACTGGACAGAATCGGCATCAGGGCCTTTTGAATCGGAACTACCCGGCTCTCATCGTCCTTCAGTGGGGCGAGTCGCGAGTTCTGAACTTGGCGTCGGACGTGGATGCGTCGAGCGTCCATGTCGATGTCTCGCCAGCTCAGCCCCAGCAGCTCAGCGGGCCTCAAGCCCGACAGCGCTCCGAGCGCGAAAGCCACGTTGATAGGCTCTGGCAGCGCTGCGAAGACGCGCTGGATGTCATTTAAAGACTCCAGAAACGGCGTTTCGCGGGGGTCGGTAGTCGGTCGGAAAAGCCGCCGCGTCGACCTTGGCAGGGTCCGGACCGGATTCTCCGGTGCCAGCTTGCGCTCCACCAGGTCGGTAAAGAGCGACGAGAACAACCGCACGCAATGGCCGACCGTCGAAGCGTTCAACCCAGCCGCGAGCTTGGCCTCGACGAACTTGCGCAGCGCAGCCGCATCGACAGTTGCCGGCGGCAGAGCGCCGAAAACAGGCTTCAGGTGTTTTCGCCATCTGGACCGATCGGTGCGGATATTTCGATGCGTGAACTGCCGTCGATTGAGCCAGTCTTCAGCAAGCGAATCTAGCGGTATGACTGGCGCCCTCACGGGCAACCCGACTCGGCCAGCGGCAATCTCAGCGACGATTTTCGCTCGGACTTGCTCAGCGAGATCTCGCGCTTCGTACCCGCCCGAATAGCGCACTTGGCCGCGCTCGCGCCATTTGATCCACCAGTTGCTTGGGCCGCGTTGATAGGTGCAACCCTGGTTATGGGCCTTGCGCCGTCTAGATCTTGCCATGGTGTGCCTCCTGTCGGTCGAGAGCTTCGGTCAAGAGAGTCCGCAGAGCATCGGCGCGGGTCGCTCGCAGCCCAGGTTGCTGTTTGCGGAGGCGCTCGGCGTGCTGGTCCAGCCGCTTCACCAAATCCGCCGGGAGCCGAAAGGCGATAACTTCCCAAGCCGGTCCTTTAGCCATGACTGGAAAATTATATCGCGTATTACGTAAGTCAATGGTTTCTGGCGACGTTCGCTAAGCGCGCTACTTCGTCTGGATCAGGTGCCCTCAGCGCAGCAAGATCAACTCGCACGCTTCGCCCGATGCGCACGGTGGGGATGAGCCCCTCGCTGATTCGTCGTCGGATGGTAATTTCACTGACCCCGAGCGCCTGGGCTGCCTCTCGGACCGGAACCAATGCAGGGGGTAGCGCCTTGCGCAAAGCTTCAACGGCGGTGGTGAGGCGGTCAATCCTGGTGTGCAATGGGGCAAGCTGCATCTTGATCGCCAAGGCGATCGTTTCCTCAACCGTCACAGCGCCGCAGCCCTCTTCTCTGCTTCGGCCGCGGATTCCTCGAGTTTCTTAGCTTCTTCGAACTGGCCCAAACCCCGAAGCCGTCTCGCCTCTGCTCGATCTGTGTTGACCCAGCGGAGCGCCGCCTGGCGCGTTTCGGCCTCTGCCTCACCGCCAGCCAACGGCAGCAATGCCCGCGCGGATTTGATCATCGATGTGATGCCGGGCGAGGGCGAGGCAGAGGCGGGCGGGGGCGAAGGCCTGGAATCAAAAAGCCATCCGGTTGGTCCGGATTGGGTGCATTCGGCGCAGGGGCATGATGTGGCTAGCGCCGGTGGCGGTGGAACGGAAGCAGTGGATTGCTGGGTCTTGGTATTTTCAGTTGTATTTCTGGGTGCTTGCGCAGACCGTTCCGGCGTGGCGGAGGAAAGGCCACCAGGATCGCCATTTTCCCCGTAGGTGGTGGTGCTCGTGACTTTCTTCGCTTCTTTCGCTACGGCCCGCCAACGCTCAATTGGCCGACCGCCACTTTCCTCGGATGTGGGTTTCGCCCGGCCATGCTCGGCAAGGAAGCGCAGAGCCAAGCCAATTTCGCCTCCGCTCGCATGGCGGCCGAACAGGTCACTAATCTGAGATCGGGTTAATCCATTTGGCTGGTTCCGAAGTGCTTGCAAAATACGGTCAGCGACGGGGTGCCCCAGCGCATCTCCAAAGATGTACTTGCAAGATTGATCGCAGTAGCTCCACAGCGCCAAAGCCGCCCTAAGGTGCTGGATTTTGATGACCGGCGAGCTGTCTAGTAGCGCATAGACCGTGGCCAATCGAATAACCTGGGCTTCAGCGCGGGAGATCACCGCCCCGAATAACCCGGGCTCTCCCTCCGAAAGTGCCCAGTAGATTTCGCACCAAAGCGAGTGGGCGTCCCCCGACCAGCACATACGCCCCCGTCCCCTGGCAAAATCAACCGCCACCTGGACACGCGAAATAAGCGAGAGAAGCGAAGAAAGATCGAGATCCCCACCGTCGGGCAAGCACTTTGAACGCTTCACACACACCCAGAGGAACCGATTGGCGAATCCGTTCGCGCATTCCGTCCTATCGAGAAACCGGAGCAGTTCATCGCGCGTGATGTGGCCGATCACCGAGACGTGGGCGCCCGTGGCTCTGGCCGGAAAGTTCTTGACCAATGACTGGAGGTCGCCTCGGTCCCATGCTTCGCGCAGGATTGGACTCAACGTATTCCCCTCCCGTGCGAGCACTCGGAGGGTTGAAGCCAACTCAGATTCGACGACAAAGAGGCGTTTGTCGGAGACCCCCTGATCGGCTATCTCCTCCTCGCCCTCCTTTGGGTCGAACTTTGTTATTGGGTCTCGAACCGCCCAGATGAGCCCCTCGCCCGACGACATGCCCGACGCCCGGTGGTCTTTCCAGGACGGGTCTACCTCATTCATCGCTCGCAAAACGTGGCCAAGCGCGGTTCCCTTCCTTCCCTTGGACGTTGCGCCAACCAGTACGGCGAAAAGATTTAGATGATGCTCGTCGGCTTCGACCAGGAAGTGTGGGCCACGTCCGACAGCGCTGCCAAATGCAACCAGAAATTGGATCAGGATCCCAACCGGGTCCGCTTCACTGTGTGGCTCGATTGTCCGAACAAAGTCTCCGGCTAAACCGTAAAGCGCGTCACCGTCAAGGATCGGCCATGATAGATCCGCCTGCTTCCGCTTTTCCGGCTTTCTTTCATTACCCAGCAAAATTTCAGCTTCCGGTGGCGGAGCATACCGACTCACAGATTTGGCGATTGTTTCCACTTCATCCACTGATAGCTGCGGATCGCAACGGCCAGCGTTCGCCTGAAGAAGCGCTGCCCGCAACTCAGCCTCGGCCAATCCAGCGCGGCGCAGGGAACCAGCGAGCGAAGTCAATCCGTTGTTTCGCTCTCCTTCGACAAAAACCGGTTGTTTGTATGTCTTTTCACCAAATACTGGGTGAGCGCCATGTTTCAGTCGCTCCAACAACCACGCCGGCGCTTCGATGGCGGCATCGCCGTGCAGTGTCTGGTAGGGACCATCCGTGACCGACGGCGGGGCCAGCACGTAGCCACCATCACCCCGGATATCGACGCCTGGGCCGATTTGTCCAGAACTGTTGGGGATGTGCCCGCCTGGGTGTTTGAAATAAAAGTGTGTCCCGCCGCCACCCGTTTGCACTTTTCGCGTAGCAGGTAGTTTTCCGAATTTCAGTTGAAGCTCATACATCGTGTCGTTTCCGCCATGGCGCGGATCGACATCAACAACGAAAATTCCACTCACCGCACCGGTGGCAATGCCGACATTTGCCGTTGGCCACTTTGTCCACCACCCACGGATGATAGCTGGGTCCGTGGTTGCGTCTTTGAGGCCGTGCTCGGTGAGGGGTATTTTCTTTCCTTGGACGATGGGTAAAACGGCCCAACCCGCACGGGCGTAGTTGAACGCTGTCTGACCGAGGGGCGAGGGCGGAGCTGTGCTGGTCAGGATTAACTACCCGTCCGCTGATGCTGGCTTAAGACATCCGCTCCGCCGGCACTGCCTCGTGGCGGCTTGTTCATCCGCATTTCCGTGGCACGCTTTCCGGTGCAGGTGGCGAAATGGCTCTCGTAGAGCTTCCTTCCGGACGTGGGTGCGAAAGGCTTAGCCATTTCTGCCCAAAGTTCATTGGCCTGACTTTGGTAGCTCACTAGAATCTTCCCAAAGGGCAGCGCTTTGGGCTCGGCGTTGATTGGCATTTTTTTGCCTGACCTTGGCCACTTCACCCACAGGATTGTGGCTCCGCACTCCCGGCATTTTACTGGCGCGCGGCAGTCGCGCGGTGATGGGGAATGGGTCCGTGGTTCCGAATTGGTCGATGATTTGTCGTTCATTATTTATTGGCCTTTCGCAGCGGGACTGCCTCGAATGGGCATTCGGCTGCCTGGATAAGCCCATGGCGCACCAAAACCTCCCGGGCTCGATATCCAGCCAGCCCCCGGACTTTCTCCCCGCGCAGCGCCCGAATGATTGTTCTCGTGTCGCAGCTCGCCTCAACGGCCAGCCGTCGCCCGGTTGCTGCATCCAGTGTCAGCTGCGTTCGATTCATGCTTTCATGCCTCCTACAAGCTGTAGGCGGGTTGTGGTTATTTATGGGTGATCCGAATTCGCCCCGGGAACCGCCGGCGGGAGTCGTACGCCACTCGAGCCGCCCGCGATCGTGCTATCGGTCAATCCGCTGTTGCGCTTGGTCATCGAACAGGACCGCCGCCGATCAGTCCACGGAGATCTCCAACCGCGCCCGCTAGCTGGCGCTCTGCAATAGCGGCAGGATCAAATTCCCGGTCCCGAAGCACCTTGGTAGTGGGTCGACCCTGAGCGACTTTCACCTCCGGTGCGTGCTATGGCGTCGGAATAGCGCTGCTCCGAACGGAACCATGCGCTTAATTCCGGGGGAGGGAATCCAAGATGAGCTTGAGAAAAATCAGCAGCAGGGCACTTCTGTCTTCAGCCGCACTTTTTTGTTTTGTCCCAGTTCTCGCCGCGGACGCGCAAGACATTGACGTGCCGGGAAACGTGACGATGCACGATTCAACGGACCCCACCGTGGGCAACGTTTTGAAGGAGGGCGTGCCTTTCCTTCACAATTTCGGGACTTCCAACACTTTCCTCGGCAGTGGGGCGGGCAACTTCACGATGAGCGGCTTCAACAACACCGTCACCGGGAACAGCGCGTTCTATTTGAACACAAGCGGTAGCGACAACACCGCCACCGGCTACGGTGCGCTTGGAAGCAACGATACCGGCAGCCGCAACACCGCAACTGGGCGAACTGCGCTTTTCAGCAACACCTCGGGCACTGAGAACACCGCGACCGGTGCCAGTGCGCTCTTTTTCAACACCACCGGCCGCTTCAACACCGCCAGTGGCTCCAACGCGCTTCGGAGCAACACCACTGGCAACGAAAACACCGCCAATGGAGCCGGTGCGCTTTCCAGCAATACCGAAGGCAGCAGCAACACCGCGAGCGGGACCAATGCGCTCTTCAGCAACATCACCGGCGGCTACAACACTGCCATCGGGTGGGATGCACTCTTCAGCAACAGCACTGGCAGCTACAACACCGCCAGTGGGGTATCGGCGCTCTCCAGCAACACCACTGGCCTTTACAATACCGCCAGCGGCTATCAGGCGCTCTTCAGCAACACCATTGGTGAGGGCAACACCGCCAACGGCTATGGGGCGCTCCAGTTGAACACAATCGGCAACTCCAACACCGCCAACGGCCTTCAGGCGCTCTTCAACAACACCACTGGCGGCTACAACACCGCCAACGGCGTAGGGGCGCTCGGCGACAACACCATTGGCGGCTACAACACCGCCAACGGCACTGCGGCGCTTCTTAGAAACACCACTGGCTACTTCAACACTGCCAGCGGAGCATCGGCGCTCGTCAGCAACACCACCGGCTACAACAACATCGCCGCCGGGTACCAGGCGCTCTTCAACAACACCATCGGCAGCGCCAACACTGCCAGCGGAGCATCGGCGCTTTTTAACAACACCACTGGCGGCTCCAACACTGCCAGCGGAATATCCGCGCTCTTCAACAACACCACCGGCAACTTCAACACCGCCAGTGGCTATAATGCCCTCGCCGGCAACCGCGTCGGCAGCTACAACACCGCCCTCGGATTTGGCGCGGATGTCTCCGCGGGCGATTTCTCCAACTCCACTGCGATTGGGTACCTGGCCGTAGTCAACGCCAACAACAAAATCAGGTTAGGCAACGCCGCCGTGACCGTCATCGAGGGCCAGGTGCCCTACACTTACACTTCCGACCGAAACCAAAAAGAAAAATTTCACGCTGTGGACGCAGAAGCCGTGCTCAGCAAGCTCAGCGCCCTCAGTGTTACGAGCTGGAACTATAAGGGCCAGGATGCAAGGCAATTCCGCCACTACGGTCCGGTGGCGCAGGATTTCTTCGCTGCGTTTGGCCACGATGCCGTCGGAACCATTGGCACGCCTACCAGCATCACCTCCGGCGATTTGGACGGCATCTTGATGATCGCAGTCCAAGCGCTGGAGAAGCGGACTGTGGAACAGGAGAAGCAGATTGCAGACCTCAAGGCCGAGCTGGAGGAGATTAAGCGCAGGCTGGGTAGCGAAGTCGCTGCCAACGTGAGCGCTGGGTACTAGGACCTGCCACCGCCGTTGAAGAAAGAAAGCGACCCAACGGGCGGCGTCCCCCTCATCCCAGCGCTTCCGCAGCTTCACGCCGCTCCAGCTCGGCGAGAATTTCCTCGAGCGGGATTAGCGCCACATTCAGCCGCTGAAGCTTCGGGGCTTTTGATAGTAACTGTTGATTATGCAGTTATCCGAATTACCCAGCAAATTCCCCCCATGTCTAGCTATGGACCTACGTGGAATTCTGCCAAGTGCAAGACCAAGATCGTGGGCACCCTTCGTCACGACGTGGCGTAGTCCCGGCAGCGGTTGGGATCGACGGCAGCCCTTTTATTTGAGGCGTTTTACCTCGACTACTTCGTCGAGACCCTCGACTTTCATCTTGTACCCACCTCCAGCACGATAAATCGTCACTCGGGGGTGGTAGGCGTAATGGTATGTATACGAGTAAGAAGCTTGTTGCCATATCTGGCCATTATCGAGCTTGAATATTGTTTCTCCACTCCAACCCTGAAAATCGCCTGCGATGTAACTCTCCACTGGCAATTTGGTGCCTCCTGGCTGAGAGGGGGACAGGGCAGCCTGAATCAGCTTGACCATATAACGCTCAAGCCACTGGTTCAGTAGGTGCACTTCTTGCGGGCTCAGCTTGTTCAGTCCTGCCGATTGAAAATCAGCATGTGTCATTGCCTGTTCGACCCTGAAATTGATCGAAGGTGCCTTGTTCTCCTGTGCCGAGATTCTCTGAGAAAAACAAGAAAGTGTAGCAACCATTGCGGTCAGCAGAAATCGACGCGAGACAGCTTTCACTGGACCCTCCGTCCTAGGTGCGAATCCCACTCCGATATCGGATCAGTAATGCCGAGACCCAATACCACCAGTCATGTTTCAACGTCGAATAATGGCACCGTCTGGCAACGCCGCTTCCGATCACGCGCCGTTGCAGATCGCTTCGGTGCTGGATAGGTTGTTTGCTGTGAAAGAGCACCCGCCTGCGGCGCGTTGGCTGAAGGAGAAGCGATGGCAACGGGAGCACCCACGAGGGTCATCGTGAAATGTTCGAATTGCGGAATGCCGAATGACCTCACCGCTGCAGCCAGGGCGGAGGCAGAAACTGCGTCGATGAGAGACCTCATCACCGTTCGCGGCAAGTGCACGAACTGCGGCGGCCAGCTTAGCCATGGTCCGTTCGACCCGCTCGCGGCCGGCTTGATGCAGGACAGGTAACTGTCCCGCCCCGCCGTGCCCGACCTGCCATCCATCCCCTCCCCGAAGGTCAGTGGTGTTGCGGCGAAAAGAAACGGCCGTAAATCATCCGCAGGGGTGCTCCAGCATCGAAGGCCGCCTTGGGGTTGGTTGAAAGTGATCGGTTCCAGTTCGGGGCAGAGGACTCGTCTGGTGTTCGAGAACCCATGATCGTAAAAGATTGTAGAAGGACTTCCTCATGGGCACTGGGAGCGCATTCTACAGGCAAGACGCCAAGGAGCGTGGGCTATGCCTGCACTGCGGAGCACAGGTTCGCTTCGAGAAACCAGTCGGCCGAGATGGGACACCGGTTCCGTACGTTCCTCTCGTCGTTGACGAGCCTTCGGCGGCCGCACCAGAGGATGAGCGGGTGCGTTGGTTTGACTTTTACAAGTGCCCGGCCTGCTCAGAGATCACTGTGTGGACGGAGACCTTCCAGGGGTGTGAGGCGAGCTACACCGCCGAGCGCATCTTTCCGCGAGCAGCCGCTATACCCTCCGAGACCCCAGTTCACGTAAGGAAGGCGTACGACGAGGCATCCAAAGTTCTTCGTATCAGCGCGAATGCAGCAGCTGCTCTCGCGCGCCGGGCATTACAAATGATGTTGAGAGAAGAGCTGGGTGTCGAAGCCCGAAATCTCAAGAGCGAAATCGACGCAGCCGCAGGGCGTTTGCCAGATTTCCTCATCCAAGGTCTCCACGAATTGCGTGAGGTGGGCAACTTTGCACTTCACCCGTCCAAGGACAGCGCCGATGGGACAATCGTCGAAACGGAGCCGGGCGAAGCTGAACTCACGGTCGAGCTTGTCCGCTCTTTAATGCACCACCTTTACGCCGGCAGAGAGGCTTCTGCGCGCCTGGCGTCGCTCCGAGAGGCGCGCAAGAGAGGATCAACCATCCGAACTAAATGATCCTATGCGCCGTACAACCCGCCGTGCGACCGACGAGAGCGATGCAACTCCTGGACGAGCGGCTGGTAATAAGGTCCCGAAGCTACGTTTTTCCGCCTGCCCATCTCTGGGCACGGCCGTCCCCACGCGATCCAGGATGGTCTCAGCCGCGCGCACTGCGGCTGAATTGTCGCCGTGGAGAAGAATCTGCTCGAGGCAGATCCGTGAGGCACTTATCCGCACTGTTACTGCGTGCCGGAGATCACGAGACGTATCCCGTCAATCATCTGCGTTACGCCTTCAACCTTGTGGCTTGTAGCGAATACGAGCGGCTCGTGAGCGGCCTGATTCCGCATCTTGGCCCAACCTGAGATCAAGTCACCGGTCGCCGGTGAGTAGAGCGGAAGGCTGGGATTCTTCTTCCGACAGGAAGCGACCGCGTTGTTGTAGGTCGCAATGCCACGGTCTCCATGTTGCTGCCATGGAATTGCAAAACGCGCGATCAGACCCGATAGGTGGGTTTCGAGCGCGCCGCCCGCAATGACGGCGGCGGCAGCAATTGCTCCACCGTCAAGCAAGGTTTCGGCCTGGCCCAGCAAGTCGGCCTCGGTGGCCGCCCGAACGATGTCGATAAGACCGTCGAGGTTGTCGCTGTCGACGATTTGCTTCGCGGCTTCAAATGCACCCTCAGCAGAATTCGCCCGGGCTACCCACCTATGGACGTCTGGTCCGTACGCGGCGTTTGCAAGGACGTAATCGACGGCAGCGCGCATCGCCCGTGGGGTGGCATGCCCCTCTCCGAACGTCGCCTCGACTAGGGACAAGGCCTCAATCAGCCACGCGCTGCCGCGCAAGCTGGCGCTCGATCCTTCATACAAGGCAGCGGGTTTGCGCTTCGCGAGCTGATCGAACGCAGCCCGAATCTTCTCGGTCGGGGTCATGGACCCCATATTACAGCGCCGGCGCGCGGGAATCGCTGCAGGACCATGAACGGAAAAATGGTGATCGCCGTCCGAACAATTTTTCGAGCTTGCCGGGGGTTGCTGGTGGGCGTTATCGCAATGAGCATTACGAGATAGCGCCAATCCCTCACTCTGCGGGCCCACAAAATGGGGTCATTCCGATGCTTGCTTCCTGTTTTTGCAGAACTGAAGGTGAGCTTCCAGTAACCACGGCGTAACCAATCGGCGCCGCAACCGCACTCGCGATAAGTTGTCACTAGCAGGCAACGCAGGCGCAATCGCCCGAAATACAGAGTCCTGACCAAACCGGATTGTCAGGCGCGATCACTCCCTGCCGAATTAGAAGGCCGATGCTCTATCCAGCTGAGCTACTGGCGCAGTTCTCTTTTCAGTCACATACCTTAGCACTTGCTGGTTGCGGCAGCTCTAATCGAGCGGGTTTGTGGACACGCGCGAGGAGCGCGCCAGATCAGGCCGCTCCGGACCTTCCCCGCGCGTACGGCCGCATCACCAATCGGGGCGAGAGGATTCGAACCTCCGACACCCTGCTCCCAAAGCAGGTGCGCTACCAGGCTGCGCTACGCCCCGGAAAAGTTGTCATTTTTAGCGGATCGGCGTGCCCTTCGCTAGGTTCAACGCCGGCTTCGCTACCGCAAGTGATCGCCGCGGATCGATTTGCCCTCCGCGAGCGCCACTAGATGAGGCTTCATCCGCCGAAACGCTTCCCCCCGATGAGATATTTGAGACTTCTGATCCGGCGTCAGCTCGGCCATCGTCTTACCGAGTTTCG